>Ga0192279_1052_pt1 | contig 24969 bp, 22 predicted proteins | sample Koala_Koa24_L3_FD_131251 | JGI IMG/M metagenome (GOLD analysis project Ga0192279, IMG submission 131251) | Enriched cells from koala feces incubated with labeled cellulose particles, San Francisco Zoo, California, United States - Koala_Koa2-4_L3 ...
AGCGATGCGGAGAAGTTAAAGCAGAAGAAGTACCGTCTGCCGCTTTTGAAGAATAAAAACGGAGACGCTTTTCAGCCAATCTTCACAGACCCAACGGAGATGAGCAAATTTAACAAAGAAAATAAATTTCAGGCGATTGCTGTGCCTTTCGATAATCTTTCTAAGCTCCTGCTGAAGGAATCAACCGGTTTCCTTCTGAACCCGAATGGATTTCATCTGGCATTGCCAAAGGATTTGCTGGAAGGCTTGGAGAATCGGTTTGAATTATAAGTTTACAGGATTGTTGTGAGAAAAGCCCCATGAACAGGCCTGCGGCAGATCGTATGCCTCAGAGCCGGTTCATGGGGGTTCTTTTGACCGGGCAGTTCTGTTCAGAAGAAACGGAATACACCAAATACTTTCCCTAAAATCTGTACATCATATACGATGATGGGATCCATGGTATCATTTTCCGGCTGAAGACGGATGTGATCCTTTTCTTTATAGAAAGTCTTAACCGTGGCAGAATCCTCAAGAAGCGCAACTACGATATCGCCATTCACAGCGGTGGTCTGCTGCCGGACAAGCACGCAGTCTCCGTCAAGGATACCGGCGTTTATCATGCTCTCGCCTTTCACACGGAGAATGAAAGACTGCTCGTTCGGCATATATTCCGCCGGGATGGGGAAATAGCTGTCAATATTCTGCTCGGCGAGAATCGGCTGCCCGGCCGCAACGGTGCCGACAATCGGTACGCTGACCATCTCGCGGCGTGTGAGGTTAAACGACTCGTCAAGAATCTCAATCGCCCGTGGCTTGGTCGGATCTCTGCGAATGTAGCCATTCTTCTCAAGAGACTCCAGATGAGAGTGAACGGAGGATGTCGACTTCAGATGTACCGCCTGACAAATCTCGCGCACTGCTGGTGGGAAGCCGCGGCTGAGAATCTCACTTTTGATGTAATCAAGGATTTCCTGTTGTTTTGGAGTAATCGGTCCTGGCATGATTACTTACCTCCCGTACATATGTTTCCCCCAGTATAGCACAGGGAGGTAAAAAAAGCAAACAAATGTTTTCTGTTTGTTGTCATTCCGGATAACAGAATCTTCTGTTGCTGATCAGCTCCGTTCGATATTTTTTAATATAGTATTTTGCCATATTCAGGTTCTGCTCGGAATAGTTTCCACATTGATCTGGCTGTGCGCCGGGAATCTCCCCTTCATAATTCAGAATAAAATCGCACATATCAATTACCATTTTGAAGATATCCTCTGAATTCAGATCACCAAACATGACAAGATAGCAGCCGGTGCGGCATCCCATCGGTCCGAAATACACAATCTCCTCCTTTTGCTCACTGTTCCTCAGATAGGTAGCAGCCATGTGTTCAATTGTATGGAGTGCCGGCATATCAATTACCGGTTCCCTGTTTGGCGCAGTGATTCGCAAGTCAAACGTTGTTACCGTGCAGTTCCCTTTTTGATCCCTCCGGGAAACGTATAAGCCCGGAAGCAGATTTAGATGATTGATCGTAAAGCTTGCAATTCTTTCCATAATAAAGGACTCCTTCTGATTTTACTTTTGAAAAAACCGGTTGATTTCTGAAAATATAGTTTATCAGCTTTACGCAAGAATGAAAAGAAAAATCTTTCGCAGATAGAGGATAGACAAGTATGAAAGGCACAAGAATAATTCCCTTTTCATTGGGATATACTGATGGATGTCAGAGGGCGACTGTAAGAGGAACGAAAACAGTTGCTTCATTTTCCAAAAGGAGGAATTTTGTTATGAACGAAATCTCAGAACTTGATTTACAGAACCTCCGCCATCTGATTGGCGGATTTTCAACCACGCAGTGTAAGATGCAGGCTTACGCAGAGCAGGCGACGGATCCGGAAATTCAGCAGTTTTTCCAGAAGTCGGCGCAATCGGCGAATCAGAGCAAGCAGCAGCTGATGCAGTTCCTGCAGTAAAGAGAAGAGCTGTGGCATCTGAAAAATGAAAGATGCCGAAAAAAGAGTTAATGAGGTTCCGAATGCGAAACAGAGCATGAATCAGAACACGAAAAAGGAGATCACAGTAAATGGATGAGAAGACAATGGTATCGGATACACTGGAAAGCATCAACAGCGAATTGGGTCGTTATGGGGAGATGATTCCTCAGACAGAAAACCCACAGCTGAAACAGACCCTGAAGCAGTTCCGTAATCAGTGTGAGCAGTCACAGGAAGAGATTTATCAGATCGCCAGAACTAAACAGTATTATATTCCGGCAGCAAAAGCGTCAGCGGAAGAGATCAGCCATGTGCGGTCCATTCTGACACAGGGATAAGGACGCTTATCTCTTAAGAATGCTCCGCTTTCCGAAATGCATGGTAGCTTTCCCGGTAGGCCGCAGGCGTCATCCCGGTCTTTGCTTTGAAAAGATTGATAAAGTGCGTGACACTGTCAATGCCAACCGCGGAAGCGATTTCGTGGACACGCTGGTTCGTGGTTTCCAGAAGCGTGCAGGCGTGTGAAAGACGGATGCTGTTCAGATAGCGAATCGGTGTCTGACCATAGTACTCCGCGGATTCACGGCTGAGTCGATAGCGGCTGACTCCGGCCTGTGCAGCCAGCTCAGTGATGGAGCATTCTTTCTGATATTCCGTATCAAACTGTTTTTTGATTTTGGTCAGATATGGGGGGCCGCTTTTACGTTTAACTGCCCCATATGCAGCTCAAGCAGCAAATCAGAGAGGATATCCGTCAGAAGACGATTCTCTTCGAATGCGTGATGCGGCGAGGTGGTTTTGTTAAGTTCAGTGATCCGCCGCAGGTTATCGATTACCAGAGACTGTCTGGGAAACGAAAATACAGGAAAACGAAGCTTGCAGATTTCTTCATAGTAAACAGAGACCGCATCTCCCTGAAAAAAGAGCAGGTAGACCATCCATTCGGGTGTGACCGGACGCAGCTGCAGGTAATCCCTGCAGTCCCAGAAAAGCAGGCTGCCCTCGCCGAGAGGCAGGCTTTCGCCCTCAGAATGGATGACTCCCTGCCCTTTATGGGTATACAGGAAAAGATAGCTCTCTACATCCTGAAAGGCGAAAGTGTCCGGACACCGGATGGTACGCATGCCTCCCGCGCATGGATAAAACAGATGCTCCTGCAAATCAGGCAGGGAGGTATAAAAATCCGGCATAAAATCCCCAATGGCACCGTCTGAATATTCCATTAGGGCTAATTGCAGGATAGATGGAAATAATTCGGTAATCTGCATACCTGAAATCTCACTTTTTATCGTCACCACAGAGTGCTTCGTATTTTTTGGTAAGTGCCTGGAATTCTTCCAGAGTTTTACATTCTTTTAAATCATTTAATATTCGTATTCTCTCGAGTTTCCGAGCTAATGATTCGATCACTTCTGCTGATGTTGGCATAAGGCTCGTCCCCTTTCTTAATAAAAGATGTTTGATGGCTTCCTTAAAAAATATAACATTGTGTCCTGTGATTCTGTAAAAAGTTTACCACAAAAATCGCGGAAAGTCTATGGTTAACAAAGATTTTTCGTTAACTAACATCGATCGTGAAAACATCTTGTTGAAAACGAAACACGAAAATGTTTGATAGTAAAAATTCACAAAATGGACACAGAAACTTTGTTCATATAGCTGAAAATGCCGAAAATGCGCACAAATAAATGATATAACGTACAAAACTATAACGACATAACCTGCTTTTTCCGCTATACTGTAACTCAATTAAGTTACTTAACAGAGTAACAGGGGATGGAAGAGATGAAAAGATTCGTTTGGTGCGGCATCGCAAGCCTGCTTGCGGTGGTAATGTCATATTCTGCAGTGTCGGCGGAAGAAGATTCTGAGATTCGTCTGGTCTATGAAGCAGAGGATGCTCTTTGTGAGGGCAATGTACATACGGAATCTCTGGTGGACGGCTACAGTGGCAAAGGATATGCCACTGGCTTTTCCGCGGAAGGAGATACCTGTACTTTTCTTGTATCTGTGGAGGAAGACGGGTTTTATGACCTGAATTTTGTGACCGCCAGTATGGGCGGCTATAAAGAAAATTATGTGATCGTGGATGGAGAGAGCCTCGGCACGGTCAGCATTGAAGAGGAAGATTTTACGGATTCCATTTTACAGCGGGCTTATCTCACGGCGGGGACGCATGAGGTGAGCTATTCGGAATATTGGGGATGGGTGTATCTGGACCGTCTGGAGGTCACCCCATCCGAAGAGATTGATTCTTCTATTTATAATGTGTCTGCGGCGCTTGTCAATGAGAACGCGACGGATAACGCGAAGCGGCTGATGAGCTATCTGGCGGACAATTACGGCAGTTCGATTCTTTCCGGACAGTATTCCCAGGATGGGCAGTACGGAAAGGAATTCACAGTGGTCTACCGGGAGACAGGCAAGTACCCGGCAATTCTTGGACTTGATTTCATTGAATATTCCCCCTCAAGGGCGGAGAATGGCAGTACCTCGAATGCGACGCAATACGCGATTCAGTTCTGGGAGAATGGCGGGATTGTGACATTCTGCTGGCACTGGAATGCGCCGGCAAAATATCTGACCGGCGAGTGGTACAACGGCTTTTATGTGGAAGGCACCAATATTGATCTGGCGGCGATTATGAACGGCGAGGATGAGGAAGGCTACCAGCTTTTGCTGGATGACATTGCTGCAATCGCCGAACAGCTTTTGATTTTGCAGGATGCAGGCGTGCCTGTTCTGTGGCGTCCGCTTCACGAGGCGAGCGGCGGCTGGTTCTGGTGGGGCGCTTCGGGTGCGGAGGCCTATAAGCAGCTTTATATTCTGCTGTACGACCAGCTGACGAATGTATATGGGCTGAATAACCTGATCTGGCTTTGGAACGGACAGGATGCCGACTGGTATCCGGGTGATGAATATGTAGATATCATCGGTGAGGACATTTACCCGGGAGAGCATGTATACACCTCGCAGGTGGATACCTACCTGCGGGCGGTGAATTACACGAGCCCGGCGAAGATGGTGGTGCTCTCAGAGAATGGCTGTGTGTTTGATCCCGACCTGGCGGTGCGCGATGGAGCGATGTGGGGCTTCTGGTGTACCTGGGGAAGCGAGTTTGTCGCAAAAAGCATGTCGATTTACGCCTACAACGACCAGTACACAGAGAGTGAGATGCTCGTGAAGGCGTACGAGAGTGATGTGGTGATTACACTCGACGAGCTGCCGGATCTGACGAACTATCCAATGCGAGAGAACTGATCCGAAACAACCGGCAGATAGCATTCGCAGAAAGCGGTGCGAAGCACAGACCTGTGGCTTGCTGTTTTGAATCATTACTATTTATCAGGAAAGCTGGAATAACGAATGCGAAAAAAGCTGGACGCATTTTTTAGCTGGGACGGGAAATTCATGGACGTTCTTAGCAGGGCAGGAGAACTGATTTTGGTGAACATCCTGTTTCTCATCAGCTGCATCCCTGTCGTTACCATCGGCTCAGCTTTGACATCGTTTTACTACGCGACGATCAAGAGTGTCCGGCAGCAGCGCGGTACTCCGGTGGGAGAGTACTTTGGCTCGATGAAACGCACGCTGAAAAAAGGAATTCTTCTGACCCTGGAGACTGCGATTTGGTTCGGACTGCTTTATGTGGGGCGGCGATATTCACAGGTAAATGAGCGGACGCATATGGTGACGGTTTATACCGTGCTGATGCTGGTAAGCGCGGGAGTGGCGGTTTATGTATTTCCGGTATTTTCACGGTTTGAAATGAGACTGACAAACTGCTGGAAGCTGGCGTTTCTGATGTATATTCGTTTTTTGCCCTACACGGTGGTGATTCTGGCAGGGACGGCGGGAATCGCCTGGCTGCAGTTTTATGTTCTGCCGATGCCATGCATCCTGTTCGTGCCGGGGCTCTGGTGCCTGGCGATCACTTTTATGATGGAACAGGCATTGCTTGCGTATATGCCGAAGCCTGAAGAGGGACTGGCGGAGGACGCCTGGTACTATGAGACCGGGCAAACAAAAAATCAGAAGGCTGAGAAAAAACAGAAAGGAAAAGGGAAACATGGGAGCTTTTAGAAAACGCAAAACATCCGCTGTGGATATTTCTCCACACCCGATTCGCGACAGGAGTGTGACATTCATGAAACGGAATGCCGCACGTCTGAACGGGGCGGCGCATCTGCTGGTCGGAGTGCTGATTCTTTCTCTGATGATGGCTTTGACGACGGACGCGGCGACCGACATGACGATGGATGAGTACGACGAGCTTGTGAGCACCTATTCTGTGGACGATTCCATTCTGTCCTACAAGGATTATGCCGCTCAGTTTGAGGAAAACTATCCGGATGCTCAGATTGTGGTGACTGCGGAAAACCTTGACCGTTATGATGAAGCGGATGAGACGGCAGATCCGGTGATTTATACGGACTATGAAGGCCTGGAGGGCGACAGCGTCTACACCAGTGACGATTCTCTGGCGGAGTTTACCTTTACGGTGGAAGAAGAAGGCTTTTACAATATGATTCTGGAATATTATCCGGTTGAGGGAAAAAGCTCTTCCATCGAGCGCGCAATTTTTATCGATGGGGAACTGCCGTATGAGGAGCTGGCCCTGATTTCTTTTAACCGCGTCTGGACTTACGATGTGGAAGAAGGCGAAGCGGACGAGAGCGGTTCCGCGACTTATGACTGGGGTAAGGATAACCAGGGAAATGACAATAAGCCGAGTATGGTGGAAGCACCGGAATGGCTGACCAGCCATGTCTATGACAGCGATGGTTATATTACTTCCCCGCTGACGGTGTATCTGACAGAAGGGGAACACACGGTTTCTCTGCTGTCCGAGCGTGAGCCGATGGTGGTGCATTCGATTACCTTTGGACAGGCGGAGGAGACCGCTTCCTATGAGGAGGTAAAGGCGGAGCAGGATGCAGCGGGAGCAGCGGATACAAGCGGCATTACGGTCACGATCGAGGGCGAGAACGCGACGAAGACTTCCTCCCAGATGCTTTATCCGATTCAGGATCAGTCTTCTCCATCGGTATCTCCGTCGAGCGCGAAGGAGCTGCTGAACAACACGATTGGCGGCAATTCCTGGAGGCTGGTCGGACAGTGGATTGAATGGGAATTTGATGTGCCGGAGAGCGGCTATTACAATATTTCTCTTTATGATGCGCAGAATACGGTTCGCGGCATCTATGTATCGCGCCGGATCTCGATTGACGGCGAGGTACCGTTTGAAGAGATGGAATCCTACGGCTTTACCTACAGTCAGAGCTGGCGGGAGGACGTCCTCTCGGATGAGGAGGGAAATGCGTATTCCTTCTATTTAGAAGCGGGACATCACACCATCCGCATGGAAGTAGTGCTTGGTGATTTCTCTGATATCATCAGTGAGGTGCAGGACTGCGTATCCCAGCTGAACAGCATTTACCGCGATATCATTAAGATCACAGGCGTATCGCCGGATACCTACCGGGATTACCAGATTGAGAGTACCCTGCCGGGACTGCACGATGAGCTGGTAGCAGTGCGCGATCAGCTGAATGATACGATTGAAGCGCTGGAAGCTCTGATCGGTGACAAGTCCGATAAGGAAACCGTGCTGATCACGATGCGCGACCAGCTGGATGACCTGATTGACGATGCGGAGTATTTTGTGCGAACCATCAGTTCCTATAAGACGAATGTCCGCGCCTGCGGCAACTGGATTACACAGGTTATCGAGCAGCCGCTCGCGATTGACCGCATCAATATTTATTCTGCGGATACGTCCATTATTTATGAGAATACATCTATCACAGATAAAATTGGTTATGAGTGCAGCCGCCTGGTGTATTCCTTCATTATCGATTACAACCAGATCGGAAACGTGGCGGAGGATTCTGAAGACAGCGCGACGATCACGCTCTGGATCGGTACCGGCCGTGACCAGGCGAATGTCATTAAGGCAATGATCGATGAAACCTTTACCAGTGTATACAACATTAATGTCAACGTGCAGCTGGTGGATATGAATACGCTTCTGAAAGCGGAGCTGGCCGGAGAAGGACCGGACGTCGCGATCCAGGTCGCGAACACCAATGGCGTCGCGGGGGCGGTGCTGAATACGGGGAATGACACGCCAGTTAATTATGGTATCCGCAACGCCGTGCTGGATCTTTCTCAGTTTGATGATCTGGAAGAAGTGACGGAGCGATTCTCCGATGCAGCCATGGAAGCTCTGGAGTTTGAGGGCGCAACCTATGCGCTTCCGGAGACAACTACGTTTCCGGTGATGTTCTACCGCAAGGACATCCTGGCAGAGCTGGGGCTGGAGGTGCCGGAGACCTGGGATGATGTAAAAGTGGCGATGACGGTACTCGCGAAGAACCAGATGGAATTTGGTATGCTGCCGACGGAACAGATTTTCGCGTCGCTGCTTTACCAGAACGGCGGGACCTACTACACAGAGAATGGAGAGGCGTCCGCACTGGATTCGGATACCGCAGTCAACGTTTTCAAGGAATTCTGCGAATATTATACAGATTACAAGCTGGACAAGGAGACGAGCGTGGAAGAGCGCTTCCGTACCGGTGAGTGTCCGATCATCATTGCGGATTATACAGTTTATAACAACCTCGTGGTATCTGCGCCGGATATTGCAGGACTCTGGAGTTTCACGCAGATTCCGGGCACTGTGCAGGAGGATGGCACGGTAGACCACAGCGTAGCCTGCACCGGACTTGCCAGCATGATTATGGCGGATACGGAATATCCGGAGGAATGCTGGGAATTCCTGAAATGGTGGACGTCTGCAGAGATTCAGACGCAGTACGGCCGTGAGATGGAGAGTCTGATGGGTTCTGCGGCACGTGTGCCGACCGCAAATCTGGAGGCGTTTGAAAACATGGCCTGGCCGGTAGACGACATGGAGGCGCTGAAAGAAGCCTTCAACTGGGTGACCGGTATCCCACAGGTGCCGGGCGGGTATTATTCATGGCGAAATGTATACAATGCCTTCTACACGGTGGCGACTAATACTGACACAGCTTCCCCGCGTGAGGAACTGATGGATAAGGTATTGTATATCAATGCGGAGATCAATTACAAGCGGGTCGAGCTTGGATTGTCGATCGCTGAATAAGAAGGAGAGGAGGAGAAAAAGTATGAGTGGTTCAGACAGTGCAATGGTATCGAAAGAAGCCGCTGAAATCGCGGCAAAGCAGAAAACGCTTCGCTACCGGGTGAAAAAGAGCAAAACGAGCTACATGATGCTGGCGCCGTTTTTTATCCTGTTCTTCCTTTTTACGGTGCTGCCGGTTGTGATTTCGATGGTGCTGAGCTTTACCTATTTTAATATGCTGGAGATGCCGACCTTTATCGGATGGGGGAATTATATCAAGCTGTTTCTGGAAGATGATATTTTTATGATTGCCCTGAAGAATACGCTGATCTTCGCGGTGGTGACAGGACCGATCAGCTACATTCTCTGCCTGCTGTTTGCCTGGATTATCAATGAATTCAAAGGACCGCTGCGGACTTTCCTGACGCTGATTTTCTATGCGCCGAGTATCTGCGGAAATGCCTACATGGTATGGAACCTGATTCTGACCGGTGACCGTTACGGCTACCTGAATGGTATTCTTTTAAGACTGGGTATCATCGACGAAGCGATTGTCTGGATGAAGACAGAGCAGTATGTGCTTCCGGTTCTGATTGTCGTGCAGCTGTGGTTATCTCTTGGTACTGGTTTCCTGTCATTCATAGCCGGCCTGCAGACCGTAGATAAAACGCTTTATGAGGCGGCGGCACTGGACGGCATCAAAAACCGCTGGCAGGAGCTCTGGTATGTGACGCTCCCGGCGATGAAGCCGCAGCTGATGTTTGGTGCGGTCATGCAGATTACGCAGTCCTTTGCGGTGGCAGATATCTCCATCCAGCTGGCCGGTAACCCGTCCGTGAACTATGCGGGCGCGACGGTAGTCACGCATCTGCTGGATTATGGCTCGACGCGATTTGAGATGGGCTATGCCTCAGCGATTGCGACAGTCCTGTTTCTGCTGATGGTTGGCACCAATAAGCTGGTGCAGAAAGTATTGGGGAGGGTAGGCGAATGATAAGAGCAAAGACATCCGAAGAGGCTGCCCTCAGAAAGAACCTGAAAAAAATCCCGTTCTGGAAGCGGCCGCGGGAGAAAAAGCTGAATCGCTCGGTGGCAGGCAATTCGCTGCTATTTGTAATCATGGCGATCTGCGGCGTGTTCATGGCTCTGCCGCTGGTCATGATTTTCAATAACGCTTTAAAGCCGCTGGATGAGCTGTTCCAGTTCCCGCCGAAGATTTTTGTGCGGAACCCATCCCTGGATAACTTCACCGATTTGTTTGTGATCATGAATGATTCCTGGGTGCCGTTTTCCAGATACATATTGAACACGGTGATTATCACGGGAGGCGGTATGGTCGGACACGTACTGTTCGCGTCCCTTGCGGCTTATCCGCTGGCCAAACATGACTTTCCGGGTAAGAACCTGTTGTTTAGCCTGGTCGTTCTCTCTATGATGTTCTCCTGGCAGGTGACACAGATTCCACAGTATCTGATCATCAGCTGGCTGCATATCAACAATACTTATGCGGCTCTGATTCTTCCGGCGTTTGCTTACGGCATGGGTCTGTATCTGATGAAACAGTTCATGGAACAGATTCCGGATGCGCTGCTGGAGTCGGCGCGGCTGGACGGTGCGAGTGAATGGAGAGTCTTCTGGAGCATCGTGATGCCGAACGTAAAACCGGCATGGCTGACGCTGGCAATCTTCCAGTTCCAGCAGATGTGGGGCAATACCGGCAGCCTGTTCCTTCGAAGCGAGGAATTGAAGCCTTTGCAGTACGCGCTGCAGCAGATTACGGCTGGAGGTACGGCGCGTGCCGGCGCGGCCGCTGCGGTTACCTTTATTATCGCAATTGTGCCGATCAGCTTCTTCCTGATCTGCCAGAGCAACGTACTGGAGACGATGACGACCTCCGGTATGAAGGATTGACGGGAGGAGACGGTATGAGAGAAAAAAGAAAGATACAGAAAAAATCCCTCCGGTTGACAAAGAGGCTTGTCTGTGTATTGGCAGCGCTTCTGATCGCCTTGATGACGCCTCTGGGCGTGCTGGCGGATGAGCTGCCGTATGATTCTTACACATACACCTACTGGGGCGATATCGTTTATACTCCGGCGCCCTATGTGCCAAACGGCTCTGTGACCGGAGAATCCTTAGGGATCGGTAGCTTTAAGGAACCGCAGGATCTGTGCGTGACCGATGAGGGGCTGGTTTATCTGGCGGACACCGGAAACAACCGCATCGTGGTGCTCAATTCCGACATGGACACGGTGATTCGTGTGATTGAGACCTTCGAGCGTGACGGAGAGGAAGATTCTTTTAACGCACCATACGGCGTGTTTGTCTCCGAAAACGGGGAGCTTTATGTAGCGGATTCCAACAACAAGCGCATTGTGGTGCTGACGCAGGAGGGGGAATTTGTCAAGATTGTGGATAATCCGCAGTCGACGGTTCTGGAGGAAGGATTCGATTTTACACCGCTGAAAGTAGCCGTGGACTACGCAGACCGTATCTATGTGATCGCGAAAAACGCGTTCGAAGGAATCCTGGTCTTTGACAGTGACGGCACCTTTACCAGCTATTTTGGAACCATTGATGTAAAGATTACACTCTGGGAGAAATTCTGGAGAAGACTGGCGAGCAAGGAGGAGCGCGCGAATCAGCAGCTCTATATACCGACGGAGTTCACCGGTATTGACATTGACGACGACGGTTTTGTTTATGCGTCGAACATCGACTCGGACGGCGTACAGGGTGTGCGGCGGCTGAACCCGAGCGGCGAAGATGTTATCCAGAAAGGCGAAAATGAGAACCTTGGCGGTGACCTGACCACCGGTACGTACGGCACCTATGCAGGTGTGTCGGAATTTACGGATGTGACTTACCGCGGCAAGGGCATTTACTCGGTACTGGATCGTAAGCGCGGACGGATTTTTACTTACGACCGCGAGGGCAACCTGCTTTATATTTTTGGCGGTCTCGGTACGCAGGAGGGCACTTTCAATACGCCGGTGGCGATTGAGGAGAGCGGGGACAACCTGCTTGTTGTGGATGCCTACTATGGCTCCATTATGGTATTCGCCGCGACGGAATATGGCTCATTGATAAACGAAGCGACCGGGCTGCGCTATGACGGCGATGAAACCCTGGCTGTAGAGAAATGGGAGCGTGTCCTGGAGCTGGATGAAAACAATGAGCTGGCAAATATCGGTATTGGCAAAGCCTATCTGACTGCCGGTGACAATCAGATGGCGATGAAATATCTGAAGCTCGGCATGAACCAGAAATATTATTCGATTGCGTGGAAACGGTATCGAAATGAAATACTGACAGAGAATATGGGGACAATCATGACCGTGGTTATCGTTCTGATCCTGGCCTGGGTAGCATTTGGACAGGTACGGAAAAGACGAAAAAGCAAGAATATAGCGGAAGGAGGGCCAGCTTAAATGTACGGATTATTTTCAAAAGAAAAATGGAAATACGCGTTTTATACCGTAAGCCATCCGATGGACGCTTATTACGAAATTCGTCACCGCGGGCGCGGCAGTGTGCCGATCGCGATTGTGCTGGTTGTGCTATTTTCCCTCAGCTTTTCCGTGAACCGCCTGCTGGCGAGCTTTGTGGTCAATGACACAAATCCTCTGAACGTGGATACCCTGATGGAACTGGGCGCGGTACTGCTTTTGTATCTGCTTTTCTGCGTCAGCAACTGGTCCATCACCTGTCTGATGGAGGGGGAGGGACGCCTGAAGGATATTGCGATTGCGATTGGCTATGCGATGACGCCGATGATTGTCTGCTTCAACATTGGTACGATTTTCAGCCAGTTTGTCGCGAACGGAGAAGAAGCCTTCTACTGGATGATTCTGGCGATTGGCATTGCCTACGCACTGATTATGATGCTGATGGGGATTATGACGGTGCAGAACTTTACACTGGGGAAGACACTGATTACGATTTTTCTGACTTTTGTCGCTATGCTGATCATCATCTTTATCATCCTTCTGATGGCGGATCTGATCAACCAGGTGTACAGTTTCTTCTATAGCATCTATCAGGAACTGATTTTCAGAACGTAAGGGGAGGAGAGCATAATGAGTAAAAGCAAAAAAATCCTGCTCGTGCTGATCGGAATCGTCCTGATTGTGGCGCTTTCGCTGCTAGGCTGGTGGTATTTCCACTATTATTCCTACAATGCCTATCAGCAGTATCTGACCTCATATGAATATGAGGAAGGCACGGATTTTGTAAAGCTCTCCGAGGAGGAGAGTGACGTGGCGGGTATGGTGCTCGCGGCGGAAAATGATACGCTTAAGCTGTATGCGAACGTCAGTACCGGTGAGGTGGCGATTGTTGATAAAAGAAATGGCCAGATCACATATTCGAACCCGGTAGACGCAGACGAAGATACGATCGCAAACGGGACGAACCTGAGTTATCTGAAGTCACAGCTGATTGTGGACTATTTTAATACTTCCCGTACCACAGGCACCTATGATTCCTACAGTTATTGCACCTCGCTGGATCAGCTGGAGGTTGAGGCGATTGAGGATGGTATCCGTTTTATCTATACGATCGGTGATATGAGTGCGTCGACGGGCATTGTACCGGAATACATCAGTGAAGAGACGTTAAATGACGTCATGTCAAAACTCTCCGAGGACGATGCGAAGGAGGTAGCGAAGAAATATACCACTGGTACGACAAGCGGCCTGGCGGACGGCTATCTGGAGCTCCTGGAATCAGCGAAAAAGGGCGCTTCCCAGCTGCGAAAGCTGAATAAGTATTTTGAAGAGGCTGGTTTTACAACGGAGGATTATCTGCGTGAGATGGAAGGCTCCGGGATTGAGGGCGCAGTTCCGATTTCCTTCGAGATTCCTCTGGAATACCGGCTTGTAGATGACGGCGTTGAGGCAACAATTCCCATGAGCCAGGTGGTAGAAAACGGCGGCGGGGCCATCTACCGGATTCAGATGCTTCGGTATTTCGGGGCAGCTGGAACGGAGGAAGACGGCTATATGCTGGTGCCGAACGGCTCTGGATCTATCATTTACTTTAACAATGGCAAGAATGGGACTTCGGTTTCAAACTATTCGGAATATGTTTACGGGATTGACCCGCTGATGGCGGAATATACGGTGTTAGAGAATTCGGAGAACGCGAAAATGGCGCTGTTTGGTCTGTTCCGTGAGGAGAGTGCAGTCTTTGCCACGATTGAGGACGGCGCATCGCTGGCCTATATTTCAGCAGGCGTCTCTGGCAAAATCAACAGCTATAATTACGTGTATTCGACCTTCGTGCTCCGTGGAAATGAAAAGCTGTCCATGTTCGGCACAACGGGTAACGAGGCAGATCTCCCGATTGTGGAAGATGAATTTTATGACGCGAATCTGACCATTCGCTACACAATGCTGACAGAGGATGACGCGGACTACTCTGGGGCGGCGAATTATTACCGGAACCGTCTGGTTGCGGAAGGCGTTCTCACTGCGCAGGAGAGTGAGGAAGGCGAAGATATTAAATTCTATTATGATATCCTGGGCGGCGTGAATATGACGAAATATTTCCTGGGCGCACAGTATAACGGGATTTACGCAATGACGACTTATGCGCAGGCACAGGAAATTTCAGAAGACCTTGCGGCGAATGGAATTACGAATCAGGTGATGAACTTCCAGGGCTGGATGAACGGCGGCTATTATCATAGTGTGGTTGACCAGATCAACCTTCCGTCCGCTCTTGGCAGTAAGTCTAAGCTGGAGGATTTAAGTGAGGCCTTAAGCGAGATCGGCGGCACCTTTTACGCGGATGTGGCGTTCCAGAAGGTGACAGAGATCAGCAAGCGCTATGTGTTCAGCACGGAAACAGCGCGTTATTATGGCTCTGGTTATATCGCGGATTTCGGTCTGGTAAACCCGACGACGCTTCGGCAGACCTCCGGGCTCGGCTATGAAGAAAACCTTTATGCCCTGATTTCACCGAAGTACCTGGTGCGTTACATTAATTCGTTTGCGTCAAAGATTTCGAATTATGATATCAGTGGAATCTCCCTGCGTGATCTGGCAAGCGAGCTGCATTCTGATAAAAAGCGAACAAATGTCATCGACCGTGAGGAGGCGCTCGATGTGGTGCTCGGTTCTCTGACAGAGATCGAAGAGACTGGGAAAAATGTCCTGCTGAATGCGGCAAACGACTATTCCTTCGCTTATGCGGATGACATTATCAATGTACCGCTGACCGGAAATGATTATTACATCATTGATGAGGATGTTCCGTTTTATGAGATGCTGCTGCACGGCTATGTGGACTATGCCGGCGATGTGGTGAATTTAAGTGATTCCAGCGACGAGACGGATATTATCCTCAGCCTGATTGAGAATGGTGCTTCGCCGCACTATATGTTCTCTTATCAGTCGTCCAATGAGATCAAAAATACGGGCGTGAATTATTTTTACTCGACGACCTACAGCAACTGGTCGGACGATGCGCTTTATGTGTACAATGAAGTGAATGAGGCGCTTAAATATGTCAATGGCGCCGAGATGGTGAAACACGAGATTTTAAGCAGTAATGTCCGCGCCGTTACCTACTCCAACGGTGTGACGATTTACATTAATACCGGCACAGCGGATGAAAAGGTAAGCGGCGTTACCGTACCGGCGAGAAGCTATACTGTGAAAGGAGCGTGAGTAAGATGAAGACGAAAAAGAAATTTCTGACATTGACAAGAAAACGCAGTATCGTGGGCTTCATCTTTATTCTGCCCTGGCTGATTGGATTTATCTGGTTTTATGCCAGAAGCCTGGTGATGTCGGTACAGTTCTCGCTGTCCGATCTGACCGTGGCGACGGGCGGCGGCTATACGCTGGACTTTGTGGGCCTGGAAAACTATATTTACGCGTTCCGTGTTCATGCGTCTTACAAGCAGGTGCTGACGACGTCCATCGGCAATATGCTGATTGACGTGCCGCTGATTACCTTTTTCAGCTTGTTTATGGCGATGCTGCTGAACCAGAAGTTTAAAGGCAGAACTCTCGTAAGAGCCATCTTTTTCCTGCCGGTAATCCTGAACTCCGGAGCAATCATGGACGCGATGGATCTGGCAAGAAGCATGATGAGCGGCGGCATTACGAGTGCCAGCGCGGAGATGGCGGCGGAGAACTCAGGCGGAATTGGCATCGCTTATTATATCCAGATGTTTTCTTCGCTTGGCATTCCGCAGGTGCTGATCGAATATGTATCCGGCGCGGTATCGCGTATCAGTGATATTGTAAATGCGTCCGGCGTGCAGATCATCATTTTCATTGCGGCGCTGCAGTCGATTCCGACCTCTTTCTATGAGGTGGCAAAAATCGAGGGTTCGACGGCGTATGAGACCTTCTGGAAGGTCACCTTCCCGATGGTGATGCCGCACATCGTGACCAACGTAGTTTATACGGTCGTAGACAGCTTCACGAATTCCGAGGTTGTTGACCTGGCCTATACTACAGCATTTACGGATATGAACTACGGGCTAAGCTCCGTGTTCAGCCTCTGTTCCACCGCAATTACCTGTCTGATTCTGGTGATTGTCTGCGGCTGGATTCAGAAGCGGACGTTCTACTATAACTAAAGAGAGGAGGAAAAAGAAATGGGCGCAAGTGCAAATGCCAAGGCAAATACAAAGGCAGAGAAAAGAAACCGCGCGAAAGAGCAGAAGAAGACCGGCTCTCCGGAAAAGCTTCTGAAAAGCTTTACGCAGGACGCGCAGTTTGTCAATGATATGACACGCTGGGCTGGAAATCTGAAAAAGTTTGTCCTGTTTGTTTTTCAGCTGATCCTTATCGTCGGCGTCTGCTATGTCATTATCGGTCCGGTATTGGGTATCATCAGCAGTTCTTTTTTTCTCCAATTCGGATTACTATAATCCGATGGTTTACCTGTTCCCGCAGGAGCCGACGCTGGAGCGCTATAAGCTGGCGTTTCAGTATCTGAAATATGGTACAACTGTGCGCAATTCTCTGATCTATTCGCTCTCTCTGATGGCGATTCAGGTCTTTGTCTGCTCCATGGTCGGCTATGGATTCGCGCGGTTTGATTTTCCGTTTAAGAAAGTCCTGTTTGGCTGCGTGGTAGTGATGATTGTTATCCCAACAAACACGATCATGCTCCCGCTTTACATGACCTTCGCGAAATTTGACGTTTTTGGAATCATCAAGGCGGTGACCGGATCGGCAGTTAACCTGCTGTCCACACCGATCCCAATGTATATCATGACGGTGTTTGGCTGCGGTCTGCGGTCTGGACTTTATATTTATATTTTCAACCAGTTCTTCCGCGGGCTTCCAAAGGAAATCGAAGAAGCAGCACTCGTGGACGGCTGCGGAATCTGGTATACGTATTTCCGCATCATGCTGATCAACGCACTGCCATCAGTTGTTACGGTAGCAATCTTCTCGATGGTATGGCAGTACAACGACACGTTCTACGCCAAACTGTTTCTGATCAGCGACAACATTGTTATCAGTAAAAAGATCTCCACCATTGAGGCGTCGATCTCGAACGTGGAAAAGATCTATGACCCAAGCATTCTGGAACTGTATCTGGACGCGGGCATCGTGCTGGTTATGATTCCGATTGTGATTATCTATGTTCTGCTGCAGAAGCAGTTTATAGAGGGCGTAGAGCGCAGCGGTATTGTTGGATAAAAAACAGCAGCGCAGAACGGCGATAGACCGGTTATTTCTGTTAACCTTCGGATCAGACGGGGAATGCAGGAATTATCCGCATAACAAAGATGCACACGGCCGTCAGGGAACCGAGTCCGGCGGTCGGCGCAACAGGGGATGGCAAGATGCCGTTTCCTGCATAAATATTTTTCCAAAAAGGAGGAAAAGAGATGAAGGCAAGAAAAATCATCGCGCTGTCGATGACGGCGGCAATGGTACTGGGACTTTCCTCAGGCGCGGTTTACGCGGAGGAGAGTGCGGCAGTGAGTATCGACTTTGAGGACGGGCTGTACGGGTTTGTCGGCAACGACAAAACGATCAACAGCGCGGCAGCAGACGCGACGCTTTCACTGGTGGATTACAATGGATCCACAGCACTGGAGATCGCTTCAGACGCAAGCGTGAAGTATGTGGCAATCCAGGTGGATGCTCTGTTAGGAGACGCGATCTCTGAGCTTAGCACCGTGGAAATGACCATCGGCATGACCAACCCGGGCGGAACGTTTTATTCAGCGGCAGGCTGCATTTACGCATTCCTGGGTGAGGATCTGAGCAAGGATTATTCCGAGTGGTCCATTTATCTGGAGAGCGGCAATCCGAAGACCATCAGCTACACCGTAGACCCGGACGATGGACTCAGCTTTGCAGCAGGCAGCTACATCGTACTTTCTGTAGAAGATGATACGGGTAAGGATTACAAGGGTGACGGCGCGGCGACATTCTATATCGACGACATTACTTTCTATGACGCAGACGGTAATGTACTGGCGGCAGACACCGCTGCAGAGTATGTATCTGCTGCAGGTGAGGATCGTTCGAATCTGTTCGCAGTTTCTGACGCGGTAGAGTTCGAAGGCTTCGCGACAAGCGGAGACGGCTGGTCACAGGACGGCTTTGATATGACCGAAGAAATCCTGGCGGCGCTGGTTCCTGGCTCTGTCGTAGAGATCACCTATTCCAGTGAGAATGGCGACATCTGGCTGGTAATGCCGGATGCGGAAGCTGGCTGGATGCGTGTTGCACAGGGCAATTATGACGGCAGCGGCAGTGACAATGCGTACTACAATGGTTCCGCCAATATCGCGCAGATCACTTATGAGCAGATCGCGGCGGTATGCGGCGATGATGTCAGCACCTGGGGTGCAAGAATGCAGTGTGAAGCTTCCGGCGCATGGGAGGTTTACAGCATCAAGGTTGGTACTGCTTCCAATCAGATCGTAGCGCAGAACGCAGTAGAGTTTGAAGGCTTCGCGACAAGCGGAGACGGCTGGTCACAGGCAGGCTTTGATATGCCGCAGGAAATCATCGATGCGCTGGTACCAGGCTCTGTAGTAGAGATTACTTATACCAGTGAGAACGGCGAGATCTGGCTGGTAATGCCGAGCGCAGAAGCAGGCTGGATGCGTGTCGGCGTAGGCAACTGGGACGGCAGCGGCAGTGACTCCGGCGTATACGACGGAACGACCTGCTACATCACCTATGAGCAGATCGCGGCGGTATGCGGCGATGATGTCAGCACCTGGGGTGCGACTATGCAGTGCGAGGCTTCCGGCGCATGGGAAGTATACAGCGTAAAGGTTGGCACAGCAGCTGAAATGAATGCAGTAAAAGGTCTTGTTAACTTTGAAGGTTTTGCGACAAGCGGAGACGGCTGGTCACAGGATGGCTTTGATATGACCGAAGAAATCCTGGCGGCACTGGTACCGGGCTCTGTTGTAACCATCACTTACTCCAGCGAGAACGGCGACATTTGGATCGTAATGCCGGATGCAGCGGCGGGCTGGATGCGTGTCGGCGTTGGCAACATGGACGGCAGCGGCAGCGATTCTGGCGTATATGACGGAACGACCTGCCAGATCACTTACGAGCAGATCGCGGCGGTATGCGGCGACGACGTAAGCACCTGGGGCGCGAGAATGCAGTGCGAATCCTCCGGCGCATGGGAAGTTTACAGCGTATCGGTTGGTACAGCAGCAGAGTGATTAAACGGAGAGCAGAGAAAGTGGTATGAAAACAAGGTTGGAAAAGAACACCACAAAAAGGAGGAATAATAAATCATGAAAAATATTTCCAGAAGAGACTTTTTACGCGGATCTGCAGCCGGAGCTGTGACACTTGCCTTTGGCGGTCTGATGAATATGCCGGTGAGCGCTTCGGAAGAGCCCAGAACGATCAAAATCGGTACCTGGTACGATCACTTCTATGACAGCACGAACACGGATATTTATGATGACCCGAGCGTTTCCGATGAAGAGCTTGCACAGGCACATTTTGATGTTGTAGCGGAAGTGGAAGAAGCTTACAATGTAAAGATTGAGTTCGTGAACCTGACCTGGAGCGGCGTACAGGAGTCCATCAATACTTCCGTTTTGGCTGGCACACCGGACTGTGATATTTATGAAGTAGACCTGAGCTTTGGTATCCCGGCAGCTCTGAATGGCTTTGCAACCAACCTGGAGGAGGTACTTCCGGCGGACGCTGACATCTTAAGCACAGAGATGATCTTCTCACCGGTAGACATCGGCGTTGACAATGGCGTTTACCTGTTTGGCTCCAACAGCGGCGAGTCCGTATATTACAATACGTATATGCTGGCATATAATAAGCAGATTCTGGATGCGGCTGGTCTGGAATCTCCGAACGACCTTTATGAGAGAGGCGAGTGGACCTGGGATAAGTGGAGAGAGTATATGATCGCTCTGACCCAGGATACCGACGGCGACGGCGTGATCGATCAGTACGGCTATGGCTCCCGCTATGACTTCCTGATTTACCTGATGCTGATGAGCAATGGTACGGGAATCGCAATGAGCGAAAACGAGAACCTCTCCAGCGCGGAAGTGACCGAAGTACTTGACTTCATCTATAACATGTACAATGTGGACAACGTGGCGGTTCCGTGGGATGCGGATGATTTCGATTCCAACATGAACAACTACATGGACGGCAATGTGGCATTCTGGATTGACGCGGCATGGATTTCTTCTCAGAACGAGGATTACGCGCTCGACTTTGATGTGACCTGGGTACAGTTCCCGATTGGCCCGAGCGGCAATGCAGAAACCAACGCGACCAAGAACGTATCTTCTGGTAATGCGTGGATGATCCCGACCGGCGCTGATGATCCGGAATTTATCTACAATGTATTTGAAACCTGGCAGAACTGGTATCATGGCGACGTTGAACTTCGCGATGGCGATCTGACCTGGTGGGAAGACTGTGCGATCACGGAAGAGAACCTTGAAGTTATGGCGAATGTTGGTGAAAAGGGCGGTTTCGACCTCTGGAACGCACTGAGCCTGGAATGGGATTGGACTGCGCTGCTTGACGGCACCATGACTGCGGCACAGTTCCAGGAGACCTGGAAGCAGAGCGTGCAGGATGCTCTGGATGCATTCTACGGCGGCTGATCTGCTTTGGAAAACGTAACTACTCAGAATTTTGTGCTCTTATAGTACATACACCGGCCAAGGCTTTTTGAGCTTATAATTATTCAGAAGGTCTGCGGCCGTGTGTCTGGAGGGCACATAAGAACAATAGACGCCCGGTTTCCGGATGGAAAGCCGTCTTGGGATACATTGCTTTTCGTGTATCGCAGACAAACGACAGGATTCGGAAACGGGCGTTTTCTAAATCATGGCAGCCCGGAAGCACCGAAATTTCCAAAAAGGTGCTGGAGTATGGCCGGATAGGGAAACTGATAATAAATTGGATTTATGCGCAGGAGAGAAATGTATGGCCAAAAATATTACAATGCGCGATATTGCTGTGAAGGTGGGCGTGAGTACGGTCACGGTATCGAAAGCGCTCGGAGATAAAGATGGCGTAGGCAGTGAACTGCGCACACTGATTAAAGAGACCGCGGAGGAGATGGGCTATCACTACAGTCAGGCGGAAAAGACCTTTCGGAAAGGGAGAAGCTATAGCATCGGCGTTCTGATGGAAGAGCATTTCACGGATCACAACTCAACGGTACTGCCATTTTATATGCGGATGTATCACAGTCTGGTGGTGCAGCTGTCCCGTTTTCACTATTCTGTCCTGCTGGAAATGATCACGGCGCAGATGCTGGAAAAAATGCAGATGCCGAATGTGATCTCCGAGCTGCGGATGGATGGCTTGGTGATACTCGGAAAAGTGCAGGAGAATTATCTTGCTTTGATTCGTGCGTCCGGTGTCCCGGTTGTATATCTTGACTTTTATGACTGCCATATGGAAGTGCCAAGCGTGATTTCGGACAATGTGTATGGTTCCTATATCCTCACGGATTATCTGATTGGACTTGGACACAGGAAATTTGCGTTCGTGGGCAGTGTTGACGCGACGCCCAGTATTATGGACCGCTATCTCGGGTATTATCGGGCGCTGCTTGCGCACGATCTGCCGCACAGTGAGAAAAACATTATTCCGGACAGAGGAGAGGATGGGTTAAATACGCCGCTTTTACTGCCGGAAAAAACAGATATGCCGACTGCGTTTGTCTGCAATTGTGACGAGACGGCTTATATTTTGATTGAAAAGTTGGTTGGAATGGGGTACCGGGTGCCGGAAGACATCTCGGTCGTTGGATTTGACAATTATGCGTTGGGGGCGTATTCGCTGCCCAAATTAACTACAATAGAAGTCGATATGGACGAAATGTCCAGACAGGCCGTGGAGACGCTGATCCGTCTGATGAAAGGCGGCGAGCAGGTTCATGGCAGAAAGGTCATCGGCGGCAAACTGATCATTGGGGAATCAACCGCCAGGGTGAGGGATGAAAATGAAAAAAAATAGAAATCCGAGTGACCGGAGGCACCGGAATATAGTGCTGGGGAGAGCTCTGGTACTGTGCCTGGCAGGGGCGGCAGTGACTGTTATGGCTGGCATAGGGAATAGTGACTCAGAAAGATGGTGCCGTGTGTTTGCGGAGGAAGCCATTACAGAAGGCGAGACCGTTGCGGCGGAGCTGCCAGTGAGTGAAGAGACCGATACACTGGACGGCACGGCGGACATTCAGAAAGATACAACGGAAGAAGCCTCAGCAGAGGCGGATGACATCGAGGAGAAAATTCAGATCATGCAGAACCTGACCGCTATGGATGTTGTGAGTGATATGAAGATCGGCTGGAGCCTTGGGAACACCCTTGACGCGACAAAGAGCAGTGCGTCAATTGATGATGATCCGTCCAAATTTGAGACCGCCTGGGGAAACCCGGTCGTGACGCAGGAACTGATTGACGCGGTACTGGATGCCGGATTCAATGTGGTGCGGATTCCGGTTACCTGGACAGGTCATTTTGGAGAGGCGCCGGACTATACCATCGCCGAGAGCTGGCTGGACCGGGTGCAGGAGACCGCAGACTATGCTTACGACAAGGGCGCGTATGTTATTATCAACATGCACCATGAAGAATGGAACGAGCCCTATTATGACAACGAAGAGACTGCCTGTGAAATTATGACCGCTCTCTGGTCGCAGATCGCGGAGCGCTTTGCGGATTATGACGAGCATCTGATCTTTGAAGCACAGAACGAGCCGAGGAAGAAAGGCACCTCCGTCGAGTGGACCGGCGGCGATCAGGAAGGCTGGGATGTCGTAAACGCTACCAACGCCGCTTTTATCGAAACCATCCGCTCTGCAGGAGGATGTAATCCCTACCGTATGCTGATGATTCCGGATTACGCGGCAAACAGCTCGGTCGCGCTTTCGCACCTGGAAGTGCCGGAGGATGATGATCGGATCATCGTCTCCGTACATGCCTACGAGCCTTACAATTTTGCATTGAATACTGCTGGAACAAGCGAGTGGAACAACGACACCGCGGCCATTGATACACTGATGTCCAATTTGCAGGAGCTGTTTCTTGACAAAGGCATCCCTGTTATTATCGGTGAGTTCGGTGCCTTGAGCAAGGACAACGAAGCAGAACGAGCGGAGTGGGTCGCGTACTATGTCAGTGCCGCAAAGGAGATCGGTGTTCCATGTATCTGGTGGGATAATGGAAATATCATCGGCGACGGGGAACGCTTCGGACTGATCAGCCGTTACACTTATAAGTGTGTTTTCAACGATCTGCTGGATGCGATGATGAGCGCAGCGAAGTGAATTGCAAAATAAATTATCATAACTATAACGGGCAGCAGGGGATTGAACCTGCTGCCTGTTACATTAGGGTTTTCAACATAATATTCCGAATATTTCCGTTGTATTTTTCTTTGGTCGCCATGACCTGATAGCCGAGCCGGAGCATGGTGCCTTTGCTGGCATGATTCTCGGGATGGACCGTGGCGGCAAGATAGTGGAACCCCATTCCGCGCAGCTCTTCCTCTGCGGCGGCCATGAGCCGGTACTGCAGCCGGAATCCCCGAAATTCGGGCAGAACGGTGGCCGAGTCCATATGGGCCAGCAGTCTGCATTGTTCCAGGGAAAAGCCGATATCGTGTCCCATACTTTTTGGTCCGTCGCCGGGGAAAGCTACAGTAAAAATACCTGCCAGTCTGTTATTTTCTGCACAAATCGCCTTGTAGGCGATTCCATGGAGTCCATTACCGGGAAGCGTTTCGTCGTATACTTGCGGAGATGTCAGCAAATCCCTGATATATTCCGCGTTATCCGGAACATACCATTCTTTGTGTTCTAAATATTCATAACATGTCTTTATTATAGCGGCGATTGCTTCCGCATCAGATTGTCCTGCTTTTTCAATTATAAAATTCATTTATGCACCTTTTCTTTTTCATTATCGGGGAAATCAGGTATATGTGTTTGAAATACTGCTCATACACGCAGAAAGGCAGGAATCCGACCGCAAAGAGCAGCGGATTCCTGCCTCTTTGCAAGCCTTAAAAAGAAATGTTTACGCATGACGGAGCCGAAAGGAGGGCATCTTCCATCTTTCGCGTGTTCGCCCTGTTTCCGGGGCGCAGATCCGGATCAAATCGGCCACATACTGCCGGGCTGTCGGGTCTTGCTTTCGTTTGGTCAGATTATTTGTAAAATACTCCCGGGCTTCCTGTTTTTGTTCCGCATTTCCGGTTATCAGATCCTGTCTCTCGAGGGCACATTCTGTGCAGATTATTTTTGACGGATCCTCCGGAAATAACTGAGTGGACAAACGCTTGGAGCCTATTCTTGCATTGCATATACAACAACGCATACCAACCAACCCCTTCCTGTTTTATTCCAATTGTCATGATAGCAAAAAAAACC
>Ga0192279_1050_pt2 | contig 23403 bp, 17 predicted proteins | sample Koala_Koa24_L3_FD_131251 | JGI IMG/M metagenome (GOLD analysis project Ga0192279, IMG submission 131251) | Enriched cells from koala feces incubated with labeled cellulose particles, San Francisco Zoo, California, United States - Koala_Koa2-4_L3 ...
TATCCGCACCGGGTGGAAGGGGAAGGACATTTTGCGGCGCTGCTCCGGAAAGAGCCAAAGAAAGAAAATGACAATGAAGCAGCAGGTAGTCTGAGAAACGGAAGCGTTGAAAATGTACCGTCCGGATGGAAGAGGAAAAATGCAGGGGAAGCGTCAGACAGATCGGGAAATGATTGCACAGAAAAGATACAAAAGAATCTAAGGAGCGGAAGAAGTGGAAGATTTCCCGGGGAGGTGCGGGATTTTTTTGCACGGATTTCCTGCACGGAGGCCTGGCTGGAGGAGTTTCGGTATGAACAGATCGGGGAACAGGGCCGGCTGGTGCCGCCCTGTGATTTGCACAAGAGCATGCGGTCTCTGCGCACGGGGGTGCGGGTCGGCACATTGAAGCGCGGGCGCTTTGAGCCATCCCAGGAGCTGGCGATGCTGCTGGATTCTTCCTGCTTTGATGCGGTACTGGATCTGGAGGCGGAGGACGAGCGGGTGCTGCGCTATCTTAAAGGTGAGACAATTGCCCTTGAGGCGGTCGAGACGGACAGGCTGGCGGAAGGCTGGGTGCTGGTCTGTGTAGACGGGCATGGGCTCGGCTGGGGGAAATATGGAAACGGGAGTCTGAAAAATAAATATTATCCGGCTGGAGATGGCAGTGAGGGAGCGGAAAATACGACAAAGGATGATACATATGTTAGAACAGGCGGAAGCCGTGATTTTTGACCTGGATGGAACGTTGGTCGATTCCATGTGGGTGTGGACGGATATTGATATTGATTTTCTGGGACGCTACGGATATGCGCCTACGCCGGAGCTGACCGTCGCGATTGAAGGGATGGGGTTTACAGAGACCGCCGTTTATTTTCAGGAGTGCTTTTCCCTCCCGCTGACGATTGAAGAGATCAAGGAAGAATGGAACCGGATGGCGCTTGGCGTTTATGGTACAAGGGTGCCGATGAAGCCTGGCGCGGCGGCTTTTCTGCGGTATCTGAGGGATAATGACTACCCGGTCGCGATTGCGAGCAGCAACAGCCAGGAGCTGATCCGCGCTGCGCTGGCGAACAACCAGGTGGATGACTGTTTTGACGCGATTGTGACCTCCTGTGAGGTCGCGAAAGGAAAACCCTCGCCGGATGTTTATCTCGCTGCGGCCGAAAAGCTTGGCGTCCGTCCGGAGCGCTGCCTGGTATTTGAGGATGTGCCGATGGGTGTGCTCGCCGGGGAAAACGCAGGGATGCGCGTCTGTGCGATGGAGGATGATTTTTCTTCCGCGCGCAAAGAGGAGGTGCGGCGGCTGGCGGACTATTATATCCGCAGCTACGAGGAGATACTTGATGGCAGCTATGAGGTTCTGTAGGAAAAGATCGGATGGAGGCTGTGAGCTGCTGCCATGAGAGATGCTTTTCCTGTGCGGCAGGATCAGCGTGTTTATGTATGAAAGGCCGTTCGAATAATAAACGGCGGAATGGAGTCGAAAATGGAATTTCTGCCGACTACGCCGGAAGAAATGAAAGCGCAGGGAATCAGTCAGCTGGATTTTGTTTATGTCTGCGGGGATGCTTATGTGGATCATCCCTCGTTTGGGCATGCAATCATCAGCCGTCTGCTGCAGGCGCACGGGTTTACTGTCGGGATTCTCGCACAGCCGGACTGGAGAAAAAAAGAGAGTGTGACGGCGCTTGGACGGCCGCGTCTTGGCTTTTTGGTGTCGGCCGGGAATATGGATTCCATGGTAAACCACTATACGGTCTCCAAACGGCGGCGTTCGGCGGATGCCTATACGCCGGGCGGAGTGATGGGGAAGCGGCCGGATTACGCGGTGACTGTTTACAGCAGGCTCATCCGCCAGGCTTATCCGGACGCGGCGATTATTGTGGGCGGAATCGAGGCTAGTCTGCGCCGCCTGACGCATTATGATTACTGGTCAGATTCTTTGAAACCGTCTGTGCTGATTGATTCCGGGGCGGATCTGGTTTCCTACGGGATGGGCGAGCGCTCGATTGTAGCTATCGCGGAAGCGTTGGATTCCGGACTGTCTGTTCAGGATATCACTTTTATTGAGGGCACCTGCTATCTGACCAGACATCTGGAAGATGTCTATGATTATGAGCTTTTACCCTCTTTTGAGGAGCTGAAAGCTGAGAAACGCCGATACGCGGAGAGCTTTTATACGCAGTATTGCAATACGGATCCATTCACTGCCAAAAGGCTGGTGGAGCCGTATCGCAGGGGGAAAAACGCTTTGCCGCGCGAGAGGCAGGGCTCTGCGGAAACCGGACAAGTGCCTGCGCAATTGAATTCTGAGGGTGTTCTGTATGTTGTGCAGAATCCTCCTGCGAAGCCGCTTACGACACTGGAGATGGATGACGTGTATGACCTGCCTTACTGCCGTACCTGGCATCCGTCTTACGACGCGCAGGGCGGGGTTCCGGCGCTTGCTGAAGTGAAGTTCAGCCTGGTCAGCAACCGCGGCTGCTTTGGCGGCTGCAGCTTCTGTGCGCTGACCTTCCACCAGGGACGGATTGTGCAGGTGCGCAGCCATGACTCGATCGTCCGGGAGGCGGAGCAGATGACCGAAGACCCGGATTTTAAGGGCTATATCCATGATGTCGGCGGCCCAACCGCGAATTTCCGCCATCCGGCCTGCAAAAAACAGCTGGAGAAGGGCGTCTGCAAAAATAAACAGTGCCTTTTCCCGGAGCCGTGCAAAAACCTGGATGCGGATCACAGCGATTATGTGAAGCTGCTGCGGCGCTTGCGGGAGATCCCGAAGGTGAAAAAGGTCTTTATCCGTTCCGGTATTCGCTTTGATTATCTGATGGCGGATCGTTCGCAGGCATTTTTCCGCGACCTGGTCAAATACCACATCAGCGGACAGCTTAAGGTGGCGCCGGAGCATGTTTCTGACCGTGTGCTGGAGATGATGGGAAAGCCAAAGCACAGCGTTTACCTGAAATTTACGGACGCATATCAGAAAATGAACAAGGCTTGCGGCATGAATCAGTATCTGGTGCCTTATCTGATGTCGTCCCACCCGGGCTGTTCTATGAAGGAGGCCGTGGAGCTGGCGGAGTATCTGCGTGATCTGAAATACATGCCGGAGCAGGTGCAGGATTTCTATCCGACGCCGTCCACGATTTCGACCTGTATGTATTACACAGGGCTTGACCCGCGCACCATGAAACCGGTCTACGTGGAAAAGAATCCGCACCGCAAGCGCCTGCAGCGCGCGTTGATCCAGTACCGGAATCCGGAGAATTATGAGCTGGTCGTGGAAGCGCTGAAGATTGCCGGCAGGACGGATCTGATCGGTTACGGCCCGAATTGCCTGATTCGGCCGCGCAGAGACAAGGATAAAGACAAGGATAAACATACGAAGACGCACAAAAGGAGATGACAGTTTTTCATGAAGAAAGTGAAAAAGGGAACCCGTGGTTATATCAGCTATGAAAAGAAAAAGAGATTTCTGATGACGCTGCTTATGTTTATTCTGCCGCTAGGCATCTATATCATCGGGTATGTTACAGTGAAATCGCGGCTGAATCTTTTTACGGTGATTGCGATTCTTGGCTGTCTGCCGGCCTGCCGGTCGATGGTCGGGCTGATTATGATGCTGATGCAGCATCCAATGCCAGATGACAGATATGACGCAATCAAACAGACAGCTGGAAGCCTGACCGTGGGCTATGAGCTGGTGATTACTGCCTATGAGCATACGAGCCTGGTGGAGGCGGCGGTGATCTGCGGCGATCAGGTGGTCTGTTTTACCGCGGATGAAAAGACGGATATCGCTTATCTGGAAAAACATATCCGCCAGATGCTTTCTTCGAACGGATTTACCGAGGCACAGGTAAAGGTGATGAAGGATCTGAAGCCATATTTACAGCGGGTTTCTGTTCTGGCTAAGAATCCGGAAAAATACCGGGAGGGACTTTCCTTTACCCCGGATGAGCGTTATCCGGGGCTGTCGCGCGATGAGGTGATTTATCAGACGCTGCTGGCGATTTCGCTGTAGAATGGGCAGGACAGGCTTCCCTTTCGCGGAATTAAGGAAAACGTAACTATTCAGAACAACCTTTAGCAGGAAAATCATTATGATACAGATTCGGATAGAGGAGGGTGACGCCGGCCAGCGGCTGGATAAGCTGCTGGCGCGCTATATGCGGGAGGCGCCCAAGAGCTTTCTTTATAAAATGCTTCGAAAAAAGAATATCACTCTGAACGGGAAAAAGGCGGAGGGCAGGGAAATCCTTCAGCCCAATGATCTCGTGAAGCTGTTTCTCTCCGAGGAGACATACGAAAAATTTGGGGGCGTGCGAATTCAACAGGGCGTCCAGGAGAGGGAACAGGCGCCAGATCATTCCGATTCTCTGGCATCGGATTCTCTGAGAAGTACAGATTCGGTCAGAAAACCTGCGTCTCACCTCCGGTCGGAGGTTCCAACCCTTGTCGCAGGCGTACAGCCGCCGGAGATTGTTTATGAAGACGCGCATATTCTTTTGTTTAATAAGCCCGTGGGGATGCTCTCACAGAAAGCGTCGCCGGGGGATGTTTCTCTGGTGGAATATCTGAACGCGTATCTGCTCTCTTCCGATTCTATGACGCGCGAGCAGATGCAGCTTGTCCGTCCGGCGATCTGCAATCGGCTGGACCGCAATACGAGCGGCCTGGTTGTGGCCGGAAAGAGTCTCGCGGGTCTTCAGACCATGAACCGGCTTCTGAAAGAGCGGACGGTGCGCAAATATTACCGCTGCATCGTCTGCGGGGAATTGCATGCCGACAGCCACCTGCGCGGATATCTGCAAAAGGAGGAGCGAACCAATACAGTGACGGTGACAAATGCGCCATCTCAAGGGGCGAAGCCGATTGAGACCGAATACCACGTGCTTTTTGCCGCACATGGATTGACACTTCTGGAGGTTCACCTGATTACCGGCCGGAGCCACCAGATCCGTGCGCATCTGGCAAGTATCGGACATCCGATTCTCGGCGATCCAAAATACGGGAATCCGGTGAAAAACAAGGCATTCGCACACTCCCACGGCATACACAGCCAGCTGCTGCATGCCTATCGGCTGGAATTTCCGCAGATAGAGGGGGCGCTCTCTTATCTGTCCGGGCAGTCTTTTTGCGCTCCGCTGCCGGAAGTGTTTGAGACTCTGATGGTTACCGATCACACTTGAAGAGATAAAAGCTGAGTCAATTTGATCATGGAGTGACCTGTAATCCCTGGTGACAGATGGAAAGGAAGCATAACTCAGCGGCATCTGTCTTGGACGGATCAGAGCGAAAACAGGACTCGAAAGCGGAATTTGTAGAAAAAAAGTACTGGAAACAGCAGGAGGAATCATATGGCGACCTGGAATACGCGCGGGCTGCGCGGTTCAACTCTGGAGGAGCTGATCAATCGAACCAATGAGGTTTATCTGGAGAAGAAGCTTGCGCTGATTCAGAAGATACCGACGCCGATCACGCCGTTGAAAATCGATAAAGACGAGCGCCACATTACGCTCGCCTATTTTGAACAGAAGAGTACGGTCGATTACATCGGCGTGGTGCAGGGAATCCCGGTCTGCTTTGACGCCAAGGAATGTACGGTAGATACTTTTGCACTCCAGAATATCCATCCGCATCAGGTGGAATTTATGACCCGCTTTGAGGAGCAGGGCGGGATTTCTTTTTTGATCCTGTTTTTCAGTGTGAGAAACGAATTATTTTATCTGCCCTACCGTGACATGATGAAATTCTGGAACCGTGCGCAGGACGGCGGGCGAAAGAGCTTCCGCTATGTGGAGCTTGATCAGAATTATTACATTCATCCGCGGGGCGGACTTCTGGTGCCCTATCTGGACGCGCTGCAGCGTGACCTTGATGAAAGAGAAAACATACAGAAAAATGCTGATTCAAAATGAAAGTGCCTGCTGTTCAGGAAAAACATTACGTGAGAGCAGCAGGCCGCTGCCATTCAGCTGACTCCGGCGAGCAGTTTATTGTGCAGATTTGTATAGCGTGTTTTGTTTAGCTGCTTTTCAAGTTTCAGATACGTGCTGTAGCAGCGGGAGAGACTGATGGTCTTTTTCTCAGGAGTAGTCAGGGAAATCGTGCTGTTTTTGATCGTGAGCGTGTATCCCTTTTTTGCGTAATACTTCTGCAGCTTTGTCAGATCCTTCTGGTATTGGCGGATCAGCTTCGCGTAACTGCTTTCCAGTTTTTTGTAGGCCTTGCAGAACTGGGTGTTCTGAATGATCGCCTTGTAAACGGCAGGATAATTTTGCTTTGCATAGTAAAGGTAATGCAGGATGTAATACTTAAACTCGGCGTAAGCCTGCATGTCATTTTCACACTCATTGATAAAGAGCATCCAGGTATCCCAGTCGGCATCCTGATCCATCAGGCAATCGTAAAGGGAGACAATGGTGTTCATGCCGGAGCGGTAGGCCATAAATTCATTCAGCAGGCCGTAAATGCCGTCTACATTTGAGGCCAGGTTTTCACTCGGATCTGCGATATAAGCGCTGTACCGGAAGGTACGGAGACTCGAAGGGATGGAAGAAGCCATTTCCACGGTCAGAAATACATCTGTATAGGGAACATAGATGACTTTCTGATTGCCCACGTAATAAGCAGCCTTTCCTTTTTTCTCTGCCGCATAGGAATAGATATGAGTCTCCTCATGGACTGCGGTATCGATCCCGCTTAAGATGTCAGAGCAGCCTGCGAACCAGGTCAGGATGTTATCGCCAGCCTCGATCCGGTTTTTGATAAGGTACGCGCCGTCTGTATCATATGCGTTTAGAATTTTCAATATGTTATTCTGCGTGATTTTGGCATTCAGGCTCGGAACACTTGAGGAAGCAGCCTGCGCGTTCAAAACAAAGCCGGAGTGTCCGGATAATCCAGAGAAACCTATAAAATGCAAAGAGAACAGAAACATGAATATGAGAAGACGAAGATAATTTTTAATCCGATGTACGTGTATTGAAGTCATTCTGTTCCTCTCTGAAAATGCGAGATACTATCCATAGCATGTCATTTTGACATTTATCGGGGCTGTTTTTCTTATTTTACTGTTCTTTTAGACGGATGTCAATTGAAACATGATGAAAATTTATGTGAACTTTTGCGGGAATACCGGAAAATATATTTGGAAAAATATCCGCAAGCTTTTGATTGTATCATGGAGGAACTTGTGCTATGATACATGTAGTTTCCAGGAGGGATAGTATGAAAAGAATTGCGATACCGGTTTTGTCTTACAGGCCGGATAACTATCTTGCAGTGTTAAAACATTTGGGAGCAAAGCCTGTCGTTATAGAAGCATTTGAATCGGCAGAGCATTTTGATGGCCTCTTGCTGCCGGGAGGATGTGATGTCAATCCTGTGCGGTATGGACAGCTGAATCTGGGCAGCCAGGGTATCAATGATGCGGAAGATGATCTTCAGATGAAAATGCTGGAGGAGTTTATTCGTGCAGAGAAGCCTGTTTTGGGTATTTGCCGGGGAATGCAGCTGATTAATGTTTTTCTGGGAGGCTCGCTGATTCAGGATATGGATGAACGAGACACACATAATGGGGACGGATCCCGAGATTGTCTGCATGGAGCCGTGGCATCCAAAGGCTCCTGGCTGGCGCAGCTCTATGGAGAGCATGTATACGTCAACAGCCACCACCATCAGGCAGTAGACAGACCCGGCGACGGGATTGTTCTGAATCAGTTTGCGGAAGATGGCATACTGGAAGGATTTACCCACAGAAAGTATCCGATCTGGGAAGTCCAGTGGCATCCGGAGCGCTGCGGTTTTTCTATCTCCGGGGGAAAAGATTTTACCATGCAGAGATTTCTGAAGGAATCGTCGCCGTCCATGTCGGCCGAAGGTACGGAAAATAAAAATACGGACAGACTTGCTGACGGGCGTATGGTGTATCGTTTTTTCCTTGACAGATGTAAAGGTGAATAAAAAAATACTAAAACAGTAGGTATATAGACTTGACGAATCGGTCGTTAAGGTGTATGATAAGAAAGTGTAAAAACATATTATTCCTACTAAAGAAGTAGGGGAATAAGGAGGAAATGAATATGAAGGCTTATAAAAAGGTAATGGCGTATGCGCTGGCTTTTTCTATGGCTCTGAGCTTTACGCTGGGAACGAGTGCACTTGCGGACGAAACGGAAACCGAGACAGAAGATAATTCTGTGGCGATTGACAAGGATGCATTTGATGAGTTGATTGCCTCTGGTATTGTGGCGGATGACGATACGATTGCCTCCAGTGAGTGGGCGACCGCTGTTAAAGAAGCAGGTGTGTTAAGAGTTGGCGGTACGAGGACTTCTTTCCTGTTCAGCCAGCTGGATGAGACGGACGACAGTCTTCGCGGATTCGATGCAGGTCTTTATCAGCTCCTTGCCAGGTACATTCTGGGAGATGAGACTGCTTATGAACTGACGCAGGTAGATTCGAGCACACGCGAGGCAGTTCTGCAGAGTGACCAGGTAGATGTTGTAGTAGCGACCTATTCCATTACGGATTCCCGCAAAGAAGTGATTTCTTTTGCAGGCCCGTATTACACCTCTCAGCAGGCAGTGCTTGTAGTGGCTGGCAATACGGAGATCACCGGAGTGGATGACCTGGCTGGTAAGGTGGTTGCTACGCAGGCAGGCTCAACCGGTCCGGATATTCTGGCTGAGTATGCGCCGGAAGCTACTGTACAGGAATTCGAGACCGATACGGAAGCTCGTACAGCCCTGGAACAGGGGAGAGTTGATGCTTATGTTACCGACTATACACTCCTTTTGAACGCGATTGTTAAGAATCCGGATGTCTATGAGATTGCGGGCGATGTGTTCGGACCAGAGGACAATTACGGCATTGGACTTCCTCTTGACTCGGATGGAGTGGAGTTTGTGAATGAATTCCTTCAGGAGATCATTGATAACGGCACATGGGCGGAGCTGTGGCAGATTTCCCTCGGCGATCGTACCGGGATTGACACAGTACCGGATGCTCCGGTTGTAGGGGAAGAATAAAGCGTACGGATTCTTTCGAATCCGGATTGCAATGGATGATTGCAGTTATGTTATGCCCTGTCATCAGATGCAGGTCTCTGCATCTGAATGTTCAGGGACAATATGGAGAAAGGCTCTCAAGGACAGTACCCCTGAGGGCCTTATTCGCAGTTTTGCGATCCCCTTTTGCTTTTCTGTCCGAAAGCTTTCATACATCAAATAGGAGGAGTTTTATGTCAGTATCAGCCCTGTTAACACAATATGGAGACAAATATCTGTCTGTACTTCTGATGACCTGGAGGCTGACCTTTTTTTCATTTATCCTGGCCTTTGCCATTGGCATTGTCATTACGGTTATGCGGATCTGTCCGATCAAGCCGCTGCGTCTGGTCGGAGATTTTTATGTCCAGGTATTCCGTAATATACCAGGCGCCGCTTTGCTGATCCTTCTGGTGTACGCATTTCCGTACATTGGGTTTCTCTGGTCTTATTATACGTGCGTACTGATCGCTACATCATTGATTCCGTCAGCTTTCTGCTCGGAATATCTGATAGCTGGCATGAATACCATTGACGTCGGGCAGATTGAGGCGGCCAGGTCTCTGGGAATGACATTCTTCCAGATGGTAAAAAGTGTGATTCTTCCGCAGGCACTACGGTCTTCAGTTTTACAGATGACAAATCTGCTGGTTGCGACCATGCTTACTACGTCTTTGGCGGCTCTGGTTCCGCTGAACCCGACGGATCTGACAGGTATTGTATCCTATATCAATACAAGAACGGTCGGCGGTATTACGGCTTTTGCAATTTCTGCGTTTTTTTACTGTGCGACTGCTGTTGTGATTGGCCTGATTGGAAATAAAATTGATCAAAAAGTGAGGATTATACGATGAGTGGGAATGTTTCGATAAGGGATGCAATTTATGAGCCGCCGGGGCCAAAGACGCGCAAAGTAATTGCTGTGGTGACTGCGGTTTCTCTGGTTGGGCTTGCGATACTCGTTGCCCTGGTGATCCGACAGTTTTATGTCAATGGCCAGCTGGACGCAAAGTATTGGACTCTGTTTACCCGCTATACGACATGGCGCTTTTTGGGAAAAGGACTTGTCGGAACACTTCAGGTGGCGCTTGGAGCCGGGGCAGTGGCATTTGTGCTGGGAATGATAATGATGCTTGGGCGAATCAGCAGGTATAGGGTTCTTCGGGGGCTTAGCAGGGCATTGATTGAATTTACCCGCGGCGTTCCGACACTGCTGTTTATCTACTTTTTCTTCCTGATTGCGCCACAGTTCGGGCTGAAGCTTCCTGCATACTGGAAAATTACTGCTCCAGTGGCGATTTCCGCCTCTGGAGTCGTTGCAGAGGTTTTGCGTTCTGGTGTAAACGCGGTGCCGAAAGGGCAGAGTGAAGCAGCTCTGTCTCTGGGGATGCGGGACGGGAGCGTGTTTTTTAAGATTGTTTTTCCACAGGCTTTGCGTTATGTGATTCCGGCGCTGATTTCCGAACTGGTGATTGTCCTGAAGGACACCACCTTTGCCTATGTTGTGAACTACGCGGATCTGATGCAGAACGCTAAGGTGCTGATCAGCAATTATGACGCATTGCTCTCCGTATATCTGGTTTCGGCGGTGATCTATATTCTGATCAACTATGCTCTGAATAAAATTTCAGTCTCACTGTCAAGACGCAGGAAAAACGCAGCTGTAGTGACAGCTCAGATATAATCTTGCCAGCACTTCAAGCGCACAGCGGGTCGAGGCAACTGTACCTGTAAACAGATCAATCGCGAAAGGAAGGAGCCTTAAACAATATGGCTAATACACAAAATAAATCGGATTCTGCCAGGCAGGTTCCGGTGATTGAATTGAAGCATGTTGAGAAGCATTTTGGGGAGCTTCATGTACTAAAGGATGTCAGCCTTTCCGTACAAAAAGGAGAAGTGGTGGTGATCATAGGCCCTTCCGGCTCCGGAATATGCGTGTTAGTCAGGGTAAAACCATCTTCCGTTTCTGTTACCGCGCAGGTATATCCTTCGATCTCTGTTTCAGAGAGTGTATAAAGGATTTCTTCTCCCCCGTCTATGTACTGCGGCAAACTGGAAAAAGTATAACTCCAGTCATCACCGACGCTCAGCGCAGCGGTATAGCTGCTGCCGTCAGAACCAGTCAGTATAACCTCTACGGTATCGGGTCGAATGCCATCCTGGTTTTCCGCGTCCTCCCATACCTTAACAACTGTGAGATCTAACGTAAAAATCTCATGTGTGTTGATGAAGGTGAATGCCCTGCCATCTTCAGAGGTTATAAGCCCTGCCTCGTAATATGCAGTCGGATCCTCTTCCACAGTATAGACGACCTTCTCTCCATGGTTATAATACACTGGGAGCCCGGTAAAGGTTCCGCTCCATCCGCCCTCTTCTGTCAGATCTGCGATATAAGTGCTGCCATCAGAGCCGCTCAGGGTCACGCGCAGGAAGTCTGCGCGGATGCCGTCTCGGTTTTCCTCATCCTCCCATACCTTATTCACAGTAATTTCTGTGATTTCCGGAGTGTGTGTATTGGTGATGGTGAATCGATAGCCGCTGCTGCTTTTCTCGATCTCCGCCGTGTATTCATCCACAGCCGCCTCGCTCACAGAGTAGACCACAGTAGAACCATGGTTGTAGTAGACCGGCAGACCGGAAAACAGGCGGGCATATCCGTTTTCACCTGTCAGCTTGGCTTCATAGGAGCTGCCGTCGCTGCCATTAAGCTGCACAACAATGCTTTCCGGACGGATTCCGTCCTGATCGTCTGCGTCTTCCCAGTTTTTGATCACGACGACGTCCGTCACAGCCGGAATGTGATTGTTGGTTACGGTGAAGCTGTAGCCATCCTCTCCTGCTACCACCTCTTCGGAATAGCCATTGGTCTCTTTCTCCTGCAGAGAATAGGTGATGAGAGCGCCCTCATTCCAGTACTTTGGCAGATCCTCATAGACATAGCTCCACTCACTCTCTCTTGTCAGTTCTGCCTCTCGTGTCGAGCCATCCGAGCCGGTCAGGATTACTGTGATAGTTCCGGTGCGCAGCCCATCCTGGTCGCTGGCGTCATTCCATATTTTTTCTACGGAAACATCGACCAGCGTAATTTCATGCGTGTTCGTCACCTCAAACAGCTGTGTGCTGTCTGCGTCCGCCACAACACTTTCGTAGCCTTCCACGGAATTTTCTTTCAGGCTGTAAGTAATCAGAGTTCCTTCGCTCCAATACACCGGCAATTCGGTAAAGGTGTACTGCCAGCTTTCTTTTTCCGTCACAGATGCCGTACGCTCGGAGCCGTCTGAGCCAAGCAGCGTTACTTCAATGCCGGACGGACGGATTCCATCGCGATTGTCGTCGTCTTCCCATACCTTTTTCACGGTATAGGCTGTTTCTTCTGTTTCATGCGTATTCGTAATCCGGATCGAATAACCCGACTTCCAGTCTCCCTCCATGGCCGAATAAGAGGCAATATATCCCTCGACCCGCTTCTCTTCCACGGAATAAGTGATCATCTGCCCGGAGGCGCAGGTCGGCAGTCCTTCGAACACACAGCTCTGCCCGGAGGAATCCAGAGAAATTACCGCTTCTTTCGATACTACCGTCGTTTCCGCTCCTTCTTCTGTAATCGTTCCTGTCAGAAATACGGTGACATCCGTGCGCAGGCCATCCTGGTTGTCGTTATCCTCCCACGCTTTCTCTACCGTTACTTTTGTAAATGCCACAAAACCGGCATCGTTATGAGTACTCTCATAGAGATACGCATACATCTCATCCACAGTCGGCAGCTCGAGGCCGCTGATCCAGGCATTTTCAAGAATCGTCTCTCCCGCGCGGATAGTCGCGGCGGCATCGGAGTCAACCGTATCATCGGTTCCGGTATTTTGCACAGTAAGCTCATAGGCTTCCGTTCCGGTAAACACGACGCAATATGTACCCGATTCCAGATCAGTAAAGCAGTAGCTCCCATCCGCATTTGTCTGAACGGATTCCACACAATTTCCAAATACATCATAGGCCGTATATAGCTCCGTATTATTCACGCTTACAGCACATTGAGACGTATTGGCATAGCCAGATACAGATGTCCGGTACAGAGAGACCGTCATCCCTTCCATCGGGCTTTCTGCATTTTCCCGGATTCCATCTCCATCCTCATCCAGCCATGCAAGTCCGCTGACCGTCCGTTTGGCGACCTGAATATTGACGGTATTGCTTTCCACCAGGGCCGCCTGTCCAGCCGCATATTCATAAAAAGAATTTGCATAAAGATCGCCTGGTTCCTGTGTTCCGCCGGAGGCGTCCCTTAAGAGGTTACCAGAGGAATCCTGCACGGTAAATGTCACTGTGATTTTTACGTATTCCTGCGCTTTTACCGTGCCGAGCGCGATCTGCAATCCAACTGCGTCACGGATGCGCAATCCACTGTAAGTAATGGATGTTCCGCTTGCGCTTCCTCCGCTTATCCCGCTCCAGGTGAAGCTGTCACTACCGCTTAATATCGCATCCACCGCATTCTCATTGCGCGCGCCTTCCTCCGCAGTCGTCTGAATCCGGATGCTGTCTTTCCCCTCTGCATAGGAGTCTGCGGCGTTCGAAAAGCCCAGCTCAATGCGCTCAATTGCATAGTCTCCTCCAAAATTACTTCCGCGTGAATCGCCATTATACGGCAGAATATCATATAAAGTAACGCCGTCCACGTCTTCCTCCGCGCTGTTTCCATAACGGAGGATGTAGGTCAGTTCCTCCCCTTCCTCGATGATACTGCGCTCCACTGCCTTGGATATCGATGTACTCGCCAGCCGGATGACACTGGTCGTGGTCTCGGAATAATTGCCGAAGCCGCTGGTAATCGTCCTGCCATCCTTATCAGACGTGATTGACGCAGAGATCGTAATGGTATCGTTATTCTGAACATCGTCCGCAGTCCCTGCCGCTCCGATCAGACAGGAAAAATAAATATCCTCCATAGCCTCGCCCACCGTCTGCGACGGAATCTCCCAGGTCACAGTACTGGTTCCGTCCGCATTTTCCTGAACCTGTGACGGTGCCAGGCTGGCGCTGTCCATAATATAGGTAAGAGCCGTCGGCAAAGTCACCCAGACCGTCACATCTGTTGTCTCTGTGGAGGAAGAAACCTCGCTGTTTGCCGACACAACAGAAACCGTCGGGTGGACCACATAGGTCACTGTGCGCTCCCCGATATCCAGATCATAGACCGATTTTGTTGTTGTCACTCCCGCTGTCGTAGTAGTTGTGTCTGCCACCTTGATAGATACACCGGTCTTGCACCCTATGATCAGACAGGAATTCCCGGCAATGTATCCGCCTGTGTGCCCTGCCACAACACTTCCATTCTCATACACGATTTTTCCATAATCTGTGTAGCAGGTATAGTCGGGAGTTCTATATCCATCCGCATAGCTTCCGCTGCTCATACCAAGCCCATATCCGCCCCCACTGCAGGAATACACTGTCCATGAAACGACATCCGCATCATTTCTCCACGCGCGCAGATCATTTGTGGTCTGGTAAACGCTCCCAATCTTAGCGCTGTCTTTCACGTTTACCCGCATATAGAACCCCATTGCCGCCGGATCCTTCGAACCTCTGTAGACCGCACAGTTTCTTACCTCATAAAGGAAACCGACGCAGATATACCCGGCCGCATTCAGTTCATCTATGCTTTCAAAGTAAACGAGTTCTTCTTCGCGGGTGCTGTTCATCTCTGAATCACTCTGCCACCCCGTCTTGTCTGGTTTTGCAGCAAACAATACCCGAACCGTGCCGGCGTCACTCTTCTCATTGTAAACGCCAAATGATTCGCAGAACGTTGTTCCAGCGGGCACTTCAAACGCCTCATCATCAATTTTCTGCAGAAGGTTGATCGAGGTAAGACAGCCGTCTCCATTATAGTCTGCTATTGATCTCACCAAAAGCTGTTCTCCCTGCACGGCGTAAAAATCTCCCGCATCCCAGGCGGAGGCCCGGTTCGCATAACCGGTCGTATTATAAAAACTTCGCTTAGAAATATAGCCGTCCGGGTAAAGGGTTATATTCATACCGTTGCTGTTATCGGAACGGTTCTGATCTGTCGTCGTCTGCTGGCCGGAAAGCGATGTGGCGGCAAGGCTCCCTGCCTCAGCCCAAAAATACAGGTTCGATGTACTTTCCACGCTCCTTGCAAAACTGACGACCATTTCCACGTAGCCTGCGGAAAAACAGCCGATATTGGCGCCAAAGATATTGTCTGTCGCATTATCGCAGCCCGTCGTTGGGAATATCAGATTTTCCAGATCAAACGCATAGCCAGACACAGACACATGGTAAACATTGCCGCTTTCCGAATCCTGCGTGATACTCCAGCTGCCGCCCGCATAGCAGGACCGTGTATCTGAAGCACTGCCGCCGCTGTTAAATGGCTGCACATAGATGCCGTAACCGGTCGATACCACTCCTCCGGCTACCATAGACCTGCCAAGCTTCCCTGTGGTCGACAGATCTGCAGTTTGGTTCTCCATATAATCCCAGAGAACAGGTGAATAATCCTCTTTTTCAGTAACATCTGTCCCGTCCAGGGTTTCTGTAAAGGTCAGGTCAAAGGTGATTTCCCCGGCAGGCAGCTCGATTCCTTTTAATCCTTTGTCCGCAGAAGTGTTGTACAGCTGCAGAGTCAGCGCATATCCCTCCAGACGTCCGTAAACCGATCCTTCAACGTCCGTATCACTGATCGTCCCGGACTGTGTATCAAAATACGCAATATAATTGCAGACAGAATTACGCGCAAGGTAGACGTTGTAGCGCGGCGCGGCGGATACCTTCACCGGCTCTGAATGAAGGTTCTGATAAAGACTCTCCTCATTTCCCTCCATCCAGACCGTATAGGAAGGCTGAATGCTGTCACCGTTTTTCGCCGCTTTCACATATATCCCTACACTCAGAGTGCCTATGCCGGGAATGGCATTCGCATCACCGCTTTTTGACAGGTAGCGCTTTCCGGTAAGGATTTGCTCTGTAACGGTCTTTCCGCTGTCCCATTTTGTCGATGAAGACCCATCCGCGTAAACATAGGTAATCACCAGATCCACGCACCAGTTCAGCGTTTCCGTGTTGAATTCCGCAACGGACGGATCGCAGGCCAGCGTGAATTCTGCCATCATATACGCCTCATCAACCGTCTCCGCCGGATTCATCAGGGCAGTCGTATATTCCAGGGTATAATTCACATAATCAAAGGTCCGCACAATCCCATTACTCGCTCCGGAATCATTACCCACCTCATCGTCGCCATCAAACGGAGCAGTGCCATCCACCAGGCTCTTCACCACCAGGGAGGAAACATAGCTCTTGTTCACATTCAGGCCGCTGCCTTCCTCCCCGCTGTCCGCTTCCGCTGATAAAGTCAGAAGCATGCCAGACAGATCTTCCGTAAGAGCTTCGGTTTCCTCCACGGATTCATCTGCTGTCTCTCCATCCTCTTCTTCTGCCGCAAAGGAATTGTTTTCATCCAGGGCAGAATTTTCATCACTGCTGTTGTCCGAGTCCGTTTCATCTTCTCCGGAAGAATTGGTATCTGGACTCACAGTATTATCACTGCCGTTATCCGCATCCGTACCTTCTCCGCCTGTGGCATCCGCGGCAGAATCTGCATATGTATCTGTATTTGTGTCCGCATCTGTGCCTGCATTTGTACCCACATCTGCATTTGTATCTGCATTCATATTTGTATCTGTATTTACATCCGTACTTTCATTTTCTGCGGCTGCATCCCCGTTCGTTTCTATCTCGGACTCCGTACTGCTGAGGGCAGAAATATCAGCAAGCAGATCTGTACTGGCAACCGATATTGATTCTGGTGAAGCGGACGCTGCCAAAACAGCAGCACAAAGTACCCCTGAAAGAATCCTTTTTATTCTTCTATTCATACTGTTTTCCTTTCTCTGATTCAATTGCTCACAGTTTCGCCGCGCCCATCTTTTTAAGGGCACGATTCTTGTTAAAAATGCGTTTTGTTCTGTTGGAAAATTATCTTTCGTAAGAAATCTGGATTGGAACGGCAGATTGCCGTTGTAGGAAATGCCTTTTTCAGGCGCTCAGATTATAAAAGAATGAAATCATATGAATTCATTTAAACACACGTAGTATATCACAGTATTTGTGAGATGTCATGCATTAAATTATTAACTTTTTATAAACAAAAAATCTATCGAGTAGGGAGATTTTCTCCCTACTCGCCGCGCGGGGCGCATCCAGCGTCAGCTGGAAAACTTCCATGTGCGCCCCTGCGCATCAAAAAAGAGGATGAGTGAAAACCCATCCTCTTCAAAACTCATTCAAAAAATCTAACGTTTCGCCAGTTCCTCTGTAATATCTTCCCAGGTCAGTCCCTTTTCAGACATGAGAACCATAACATGATAAAGGAAATCCGATATCTCATAGACGACCTCTTCCGAATCCGGATTCTTGGCCGCGATGATAATCTCTGAAGCTTCCTCGCCTACCTTTTTCAGAATTTTATCAATGCCCTTATCAAACAGGTAGTTGGTATAGGAACCTTCTTTCGGGTGTATCTTCCGGTCTTCAATCACAGAAAATACTTCCTCAAAGACCCGCATGGGGTTGGAAGAATCATAGTTCTTCGTGAGAATCGGGCGATAAAAACAGCTCCGGTTCCCGGTATGGCAAGCGGCACCCACCTGCACGACCTTCGCCAGGAGAGTATCGTTATCACAGTCAATCACCAGCTCGCGCACATACTGAAAATGCCCTGAGGTCAGCCCTTTGACCCACAGCTCCTGCCGGCTGCGGCTCCAGTAAGTCATGCGGCCGGTGCGGACGGTCGTGAGGTAGGCTTCCTCATTCATATAAGCCACCATCAAAACCTCCAGTGTCCGGTAATCCTGCACCACAACCGGAAGCAATCCGTCGCTGCCCGTTTTGATATCCTCCCAGGCCAGAGTGGACTCATAGGTATTGACGGCAATTCCTGCTTCCTTCAGCGCGTGCTTTACATCCATAAAGACAAACGCCTCTTGTGCAAATTCCGCACAGCTAATGCCAGTCGCAGCACCGCTAAGCAGCGCAGCCGCCCTGCTGATGATTTCAGAATATGCAGCTGTATCGCCAGCCACAGGAGCATCCTCCTTTTCCTGCGCATCCGGCATTGCAATCATACAATAAACATTCTGGAAATCTGCTCTTCCACACAGCGTCTCATTCAGTATCACGACGCCTCCAAGCAGCGCTGCATTTGCCTGCGCCGCACCCAGTTCTTCCTCTGTTCTGACACAGGCAAGCATTTTTTCTTTCCCAAAGCGGGCGGAAACCTCGGCTGTCAGCTCGACGTTCGCCTCTTTCCCATAATTTAAAAACACTTTCGAGCAGCCAGCGTAGAGCAGCTTTTTCACATCCTCCATCCGCCGGATATTGCCTCCGCCGTAGATCGGCAGATCCGTTGCACGGCTGATTTTTTTGATCATGCCAATGGACTGGTCATGCTCCGCGTCCCCCTCAGACCGGTCAAAAATCAGAAGTGCGTCCGCACCGAAATTCTCACAAGACGCGGCAAAACCAGGCGCGTCGCTAATAAAATCATCCAGACGCGATTCAGGCGTCCCGTTCAAGCCATTCTTGTTATCCGTGAAAGTGGTTTTCCCATATCGCGTCACAAGGTTTCCTTTCAAGCACAAGGGGACGATCAGTTCTCTGTTTTTCATATTATTTTCTCCAAAACTCAACGGTTTTAAATCATTAAAATATATTATAAGGTTCCTTTTGTCGAAAGCACATCCGTAATACGCGGATCATAGCCGGTAGCCTCATCCAGCGCTTTCGCAAACGCCTTGAACATTGCCTCCGCCATATGGTGGCTGTTCCCGGCGCGCAGCATGCAAAAATGCAGATTCATCGCCGCAGAATACGAAACCGCATAGAAAAATTCGCGCACCATCTCGGTATCCATCTCTCCGATGCGTTCTGTCGGAAAATTCGCGTCCGAGCAGAAATAGGGGCGGCCGCACAGATCAAGCGCACACAGCACCAGAACCTCGTCCATGGGAAGCGTCTTCTCTCCATAGCGGCGAATGCCCTTTTTGTCCCCGACTGCCTGGCGGATCGCTCCTCCCAGCACAATCCCCGTGTCCTCAATCGTGTGGTGGCAGTCAACCTGCAGATCTCCGTCCACTTCTACGGTAAGGTCAAACAGGCCATGTCTGGCAAAGCCGTCCAGCATATGGTCGAAAAACCCGATTCCCGTATGGATCTGCGCGTTGCCCACGCCATCCAGATTCAGTTCCACACGGATGCGCGTCTCCTTTGTATTGCGTATTACTTCAGCTGTTCTGGCCATGATTGTTTATCCTCACTATCTCTTTATGAATCCCTGGTATTGCACCTGCAAATCATATGCGAAAAAAGTTCTTTCCCTCTAAATCTAATTGCCGTATCTTTTCACTCAAACCGCACCCGGATGGAATTCGCGTGCGCCGTCAGCGCTTCCGCATTCGCAAAAGCAATAATATCATCCTTCACCGGCTCCAACGCCTCTCTCGAATAATAGATAATGCTGGATTTTTTCACAAAATCATCCACCGAGAGCGGGGAGAAAAACTTCGCCGTCCCGTTGGTCGGCAGAATGTGGTTCGGCCCCGCATAATAATCGCCAAGCGGCTCGCTGCTGTGCTCACCGATAAAAATAGCCCCGGCATTCTTAATCTTCATCATCACTTCAAACGCATTCTTTGTCACGATTTCCAGATGCTCCGACGCAATGGCATTCGCCGTGTCGATTGCGTCAGTCATGGAATCCGCCAGCAAAATATATCCGTAATTGTCCAGCGACTGCCGGATGATATCCGCACGGGAAAGCACTTTCAGATACTCTTCAATCTCATCTGAAACCTTCTGTGCCAGCGCCTCGCTCGTCGTCACCAGAATCGCAGAAGCCAGGCGGTCGTGCTCTGCCTGAGAAAGCAAATCCGCCGCTACATAATGCGCGTTCGCAGTCTCATCCGCCAGCACAAGAATCTCACTCGGCCCGGCGATGGAATCAATACCGACACTGCCATACACCGCTTTCTTTGCAAGGGCGACATAAATATTGCCCGGCCCGACAATCTTGTCCACCTTCGGAATGCTCTCCGTACCATAAGCGAGCGCGGCAATCGCCTGCGCACCGCCCACCTTATAGACTTCATCCGCACCAGCCTCACAGGCCGCTACCAGAGACGACGCAGGCACTTTTCCATCCTTTCCGGGAGGCGTTGTCATGATAATTCTGCCCACGCCAGCAACCTTTGCCGGAACGATATTCATCAGTACAGAAGACGACAGCACCGCCGTTCCGCCCGGCACATAGACGCCCACCGTTCCAAGCGGGGTCACCTTCTGGCCCAGCATCGTGCCATTGTCCGTGCTGTCAAACCAGCTGTAACGGCGCTGTTTTTCATGGTAGCTGCGGATATTGGCCAGAGATCTGCGCAAAACCCCCAGGAACTCCGGATCAACCGCCGCATAGGCCTCATCCACCTCTTCCTTCGTCACGCGTACATTGGCGGCTGTGATCTCCACTCCGTCAAACTGCTTTGTATAACCGAAAACCGCCGCGTCACGGTTTTCCTTTACATTTCGAATGATCTCCGCCACGCGCTCCTCATAGCCCTGGTAACTGTCCGGGCTGCGCTTCAAAAGCTGCGTCAGAAGATCTTTTCTGGTCTCTTCTGTCAATTGAACGATACGCATATGTTAGTCAGATCCTTTCCTTCTATAATAAATATTTAGGAAACGACATACGTCATTTCGCTTTGTATTTTTTCAATAACATAAGTCTAACGGCAAATAGGTATGATACCGCGGATTTCTCCGCACTCGAACCCTGCCAGTTAAACATCCGCGGGATGTTCAGCACCCGCCCACACAAGAACTCAATTTTTCCAGAAGCTCCGTAATCCGCGCGTTCTCCATCCGCATGCTGACCGGATTAACCGTCACGCGCGCGGACAGCGGGCATACCTCCTCCAGCACTACCAGTCCATTTTCCCGCAGAGTCGAGCCGGTCTCTACAATATCTACAATCACTTCGGAAAGGCCAACGATCGGAGCCAGTTCGATAGAACCGTTCAGCTTAATAATCTCAACCGTCTGGTTCTTCTGGTTGTAAAAGTAATCCTTGGCGATATTCGGATACTTCGTCGCCACGCGGATGCGCTCCTGGCTGTTCAGAAGCTCCCTGGCCGATTCCGGACCGCAGACACACATCCGGCATTTGCCAAACCCGAGATCCAGCACTTCATAAATTTTACGGTTTTCTTCCAGTATCGTATCCTTTCCGACAATGCCGATATCCGCCGCGCCGTATTCTACATAAGTCGGCACATCCGGCCCCTTTGCCAGAAAAAACCGGAGCTTCAACTCCTCATTTACAAAAATCAGCTTGCGTGTATCCGGGTCATTGATCTCCTCACAGGTGATCCCTACCTTTTCAAAAAGCTCCAGTGTCTTTCTGGCCAGGCGTCCCTTACAGAGCGCAAACGTCAGGTACCTCTCATCGCTCATTACAACTGCTCCTTATATAATGATGTTAGGGTCAAAAGTCCCTACAGTAGATGCATTTTCATGTGCAACAATTACTGTGCTCTATAATTCTATCGTCATTTCGCAGGAATTCGTCTTCGCATATTCCAGACATTCCTCTCTGGAGCGCTGCCCGGTTATCCGGCAAAGTTCTACCTCAATCCCCTTTGCACGAAGCTCTGTAGCGCGCGCGATCGCCTCCGCCTGTTTCCCACTCTCATAAATGATCATACAATGCTTCCCCGGAAGCTCCGGGTGAATGTTCTGCCTGGAAAGTGCCGAAAGCAGCTGATCCACCACTGTGACGAAGCCAACTGCAGGTGCCTCCTTGCCGAAATGACGCACCAGTCCGTCGTACCGCCCGCCTTTCAGAACCGGAGCTCCGGTGCCATAGGTATAGCCGCGGAACAGGATGCCCGTGTAATACATATACCGGCTGCGAAGCCCAAGGTCGAAAGAAACATACTTTTCCACGCCGTAAAGCTTTAAGATATCCAGGATTTCCCGCAGCCGTTTTACTGCCAGAAGGGCATCAGCGTTGTCGGTCAGAGCTTCTGCCCGATCTAACACCTCTACACCGCCAAACAGCCCCGGCAGCGCCGCGAAGCATTGCTTCAGTGAATCGCTGAGGTTTTTCCCGGAAAGGAGCTTTTCCGCCCCAAACGTATTTTTATTGGAAATCAGTTCTTTCAGCTCCGATGTACTCGGCTCATTGAGACCTGCCTCTTTTACCAGTGCGTCGAAAAATCCGCAGTGGCCAAGGCTGATCTGAAATTCTTCCAATCCCGAAGCAAGCAGCATCTGCACCGCCAGAGCGATCACCTCCGCATCCGCGTCCGCGCTGTCATCCCCGATCAGCTCCCCGCCAATCTGAGTCGTCTCCTTTAACCGTCCCTGATAACTGGAATTGTTGATAAACGCATTGCCCAGGTAAGTCAGGCGGAGCGGCATATTATCATTCAGGTAATATTTCGAAGCCGCGCGGACCGTAGGCGGTGTAAAATCCGGCCGCAATACCAGCGTATTCCCCTCGCGGTCGAAAAATTTGTAGAGCTCCCTGGATGGGATCGTGCCGACCTCCCGGCTGAACACATCAAAAAACTCAAAGGTCGGCGTTTCAATGTCCCGGTACCCATAGGACCGGATCACTGTATGCAGCTTTTCCTGCAACGCCAGTTTTTCTTCACATTCTCTGCCATATATATCCCGGACGCCTTCCGGCGTATGTAATATTTTTTGCATTCATTTTCTCCTGATTATATTTCATCTATCTACGCAGCAATTGGCTGAAAAATCCCAATATGCCCGGCAATCTTCCTTATTGTACGCAAAAATAGCAGAGTTGTCCAGTCTGACTTTATGATTTCAGCCATGATTTTGAATAGAATCCAGAAAATTTCTCGCACGTTCTGTGGCCGGATGAGCAAAAAAATCTTCCGGTGTATTTTCTTCGAGAATCTGTCCTGCATCCATAAACAGGATACGGTCTGCGACACGTCTGGCAAAATTCATCTCGTGTGTGACAACCACCATAGTCATACCATCTCTGGCCAATTCCGTCATAACTGCCAGAACTTCCCCGATCATTTCCGGATCCAGTGCACTGGTAGGTTCATCAAATAAGATAGCCTTCGGATGCATGGCAAGAGAACGTGCGATAGCGACCCGCTGCTGCTGCCCTCCGGAAAGCTGTGCAGGCATTTTGTGCGCCTGACTGTCCACTCCGACCCGTTTCAACAGGCTCATTGCCTCTTCCTGCGCTTCCTTTTTGGGCTTATGGAGCACATCGGTCGGACCAATCGTGACATTATCCAGTATT
>Ga0192279_1055_pt1 | contig 22954 bp, 28 predicted proteins | sample Koala_Koa24_L3_FD_131251 | JGI IMG/M metagenome (GOLD analysis project Ga0192279, IMG submission 131251) | Enriched cells from koala feces incubated with labeled cellulose particles, San Francisco Zoo, California, United States - Koala_Koa2-4_L3 ...
ATACTGGATTATGATTGCTCCCTTTATGAAAAGGCTGGTCGCGAAAAAGTATGGACGACAGGCCGCATGAGAATAAATAAAAAAAGCAAAGACTATCTATCGGCAAATGCTGACCCAGGCGGAAGACATCGGTGCAAAAAATCCCATGGCGCACAACGTCTATATGTCCTTTGTGCTCATGGCCATCTGGAAAGCAGCTGACGGAGCCATTACGCCGGACGATATGCGGGACATGACCAGGGAGCTGTTGGATATGAAAATCGTCCGAACGGTCATGGGCGGCGGCCTGGATGTCAACAAGCCAGGAGATATGGACAAACTGAGCGGGAAATTCCATAAATGCGCAGAGTGGGCGGAAGGACATCCGGAATATCGGGAGAAAACCTGGGATTTCCATTTTGACGACACACTTCACAAGACCGGCATAGACTATCATTTCACGAGATGTCCGTTAAACGATTACGCGAGAGCCTACGGTTATCTGGAAATCCTGCCGGTGATGTGCGAGATGGATTATCTGCTGGCGGGGATGTACCATGCCAGGCTCTATCGCGAGCAGACGCTGGCAGGTGGTGGGACTATTTGCGACTACTGGTTTGTAGGAGATCAGGAGCCAGAATATTCTGCGGAAGGAGAAAAAACGCCATGAGCATTCGATTTCAAATCGCCAGCACTTTGGTCAAAGCCAGCGGTATGAAGAAGTTGTTTGCACTTCCCAGGGAGGAACTTCTGGAAAAAGCGCGAAAGATGAATCAGAAACGGGCTTTCCAAATCCCAACGAGAAGGCAGTTCCGCTACACGGAACAGACGATTTTGGGCAAGTATTCCTGCCTGAAAATCGAGACTCAGCCGACGCCGTCCAAACGGGCGTTGCTGTTTTTCTTTGGCGGCGGGTATATTCTCGGCCCTGACGACGGAGACGTGAAGCTGGCGGAGAAGTTCGGCAAGGCATCCGGGCGGGATGTGTGGTTTCCCTACTATCCGCTGTGTACGGATCACTGCGTGAAGGAGACCTTTGGGATGGCCTATGAAACGTACCGGCAGATGTTGCAGGAATATGCGCCGGAGGATATTGCAGTTATCGGCTTTTCTTCCGGGGCAGCGCTGGCATTGGGGGTCTGCCTGCACACCAACGCCCAATCGGAACCGCTGCCCATGCCCGGCCTGATCATCGCCTCGTCTCCGGGCAGTGTTCCGTTTAGCAACGAGGAGCGGAAAAAGATGGCAGAATTGTCCCCGAAAGACATTTTGGTGGATGCTGTTTTTATGACGACGGTGCGGAAAATCATGGAGCATGGCGAATCCGTTCCGGACTATATGCTCTCCGGCATTCAGGGGAATTTTACGAATTTCCCGATGACGCATTTCTACTATGGGAGCAATGAGGTGTTGTATGCCGAAGTGCCTTGCTTCGCCAAAGCGTTTGAGAACTATGGCGCGCCCTGTGCGTTTCACGTTGGGCAGGGGATTGTGTCACTGCTATCCGTCCTTTGACTTTTATCCAGAGGGAAAACAGGCGCAGGAGGAGATCATCGGGCTGCTGCGAAAGTAGGGGTGAACACATGATTCGACTGGAAAACCTCACTGACGAAGAAATAAAAGCAATCGGCAGGCGTATTGGTGAGACGTTCTATGATGAGGGTGAGGGCTTATTTACACGTCTTGGCCGTGAGGATGCGATAACGGCCCTGGAGATCATGACGGAGTGCTACTATCGTCTCGGTGTTCTCTATGCGACCTCCGAACAGCGGGAGGGCTATCTTGCCTACTGGAGAAAGGGCGAAGCGAAGGAATGGGGCATGAAAATGGTGAGCGTGTCCCTTCATATGGCATGGCGGTTCCTGCGGGAGATGCCCTTTAGGTCACTGAAAAAGCTGCTTCCGCTGATGAGCAACCCGTATGAGAAAATATATCAGAAAGAGCCGGACTATGTGGTCATTTCCATGGTCGCTGTCCGGCGGGAGTTTCAGGGGCAGGGATTTTTGCGCGTGCTGTTGGAAGAACCGTTCCGCATCGCCCGGGAGCGGAAGATCCCCTGTGTCCTGGATACGGACACAGAGCTGAAAGTGAAAAAATACATCTCCTGCGGCATGAAGAAAACAGCGGAAACGACGATCAAGGGCGGCGGAATGATGTACACGATGGAGAGAGATTTTAGAGATGAATAAAAAGCTATGGAACCTCTACGCCCCGATTTATGAAAGGGCCATGCGGGGCGACCGGAAAGCATACGGCCTGATGTATGAGCGCATCCCACAGGTCATACAGGGCAAGGATGTGCTGGAGGTCGCAACAGGCCCCGGCCTGCTGGCAAAGCACGTCGCCCATGCCGCACATAAAATGATCGCCACCGATTACTCTGACGGGATGATCAAAGAGGCGAAGAAGGGCAGCTATCCTGATAATCTCACCTTCGAGGTGGCAGATGCAGGACATCTTCCCTATGCGGACAATTCCTTTGATGCGGTCATTATCGCCAACGCCTTGCACATTGTTCCGAACCCGCAAATAGCGCTGCGGGAAATAGACCGGGTTCTGAAAGATGACGGAATACTGATCGCGCCTAATTTTGTGAACCATAAAAAAGGAGTTGTCAGCGCCATATGGTCGAAGATCATCAGCATTGCTGGCGTCAAATTGGAACACCAGTGGAGCACGGCGGAATACCAGGCATTTCTGGAAGCAAACGGCTGGAACGTGGTGATGCTGGAGGAAATGCCCGCCCGTATCACGCTGGCCTATGCGGAATGTGTGAAGCGAAGATAAGTGGGAAGAACTGATCAGTATTCCTAAGTGAATCAGGCAAGAACATCGCCTCATCCAAAGCAATCTTGCACGGCGGTTAGCCGAAACAAACTATTTTGAGAAAAGGAGACAGAAAACAATGGATAAGCAAAAAAAGATTTCACAGTCCACGATCCACCTCGGCACCCACGGAGAGAATTACGGAACGTGGATGTCGCATCCCGTATTTTACATGATGGGCGGCTTTGCGCTTGCGGCATTGATCGTTGCCGTTTTGTCCTTTACGGTTTTCCACATTACCGCACTTGGCATCGTATTTATAATTGCGCTGATAGCGCTAATGGCCTTTATCGGCTGGATGGAATGGATACGCAGGCAGTATGCTTTTGGCGGCGGCGGAATGATGGAAAAGGGGCATCAGACCATGCTTTCGCTATTGGACTATGACGGAAACGGAACGCTGCTGGAGGTTGGCTGCGGTTCCGGCCCATTAAGCATTCGTGCCGCCCTGACATGGCCGCAGACAAAGGTAGTCGGAATTGATTACTGGGGTACCATGTGGGATTACAGCAAGCAGTTGTGCGAGAAAAATGCCGCGTCTGAGGGCGTCGCTTCGCAGTGTACTTTCCAAAAGGGAGACGCAAACAAACTCGATTTTGCGGACGAAAACTTTGACGCCTTAATCAGCAATTATGTGTACCATAACGTTATGGGGTCAGATGTGCATGAGCTGATTCTGGAGAGCCTGCGTGTTTTGAAAAAGGGCGGTGTATTCGCCATCAACGATTGCATGAAGCCGAAAATGTACGGCGATATGGAGGCATTTGCGCAAAAGCTGCGTGATATGGGCTATCAGGATGTGCGTCTGGTGAATATGTCGGAGCTTGTGTTCGGCTCGGAAAGCCGCGCTAATATGATGATGCTTGGCAATTCCCGCATGCTGGTGGGAAGAAAATAAGCAAGAGAAAGACAAGGTTTTTGTTCTTTAAAGAGAATATGTTGTAGGGAGAATTACAGAGCCATGCATGAATACTATCAGAAAAATTACGCTAAATTAAAGAAGTCCATGAATGGATACCTGAAACTGATTTCTGCTGAATTGCAGCAGGCCAGCGGAAAGGATTATTCCGAGTTTCTGGAAGAAATCTGGGATTTCTATGACAAAAATCTGCTTGAGCATTTTCCCTACATTGGTGGGGATGATGTGAGCGGTACCGGGAATCTGACTGGAGCATATTATTTCGTGGCGATGGGGGAGGTTTTGAAGAACTACGGCGTTTCTTTAGATGAGACCGGTCATTTGATGGTGCTGTCCTACGAACGAACTTTTCTGCGGATTCCGGGATTTGCCCGAAAGCTTGCGGGAAAGATGTTCAACAGTCCGAAGAAGTTGAATAAAATGTTTCAAAAGAAAGATAAGAAGAATGCAGCAAATGCGGAAAAGAATCCAGGCAGCTTCGAGACGAAAACCATGATCCCGCCGGAAGAAGGGTATGCATTCAGCTATCATAACCTTGTATGTCCGTTAGTGAACTTCGCTAAAGAGCACGGTTACATGGAATATATGCCCTATCTTTGTAATCTGGACTATGTGATGTTCAGGGTGCTGGGTGCGCCGCTGTACCGTGAACAGACCTGTGCCTCCGGTGGGGAATATTGTGACTTTAAATTGAAGTCTGGAGCCCCTGTCTTGCCATATTGGCCGCCGGTGTTCAAACAGGGAGATGGGTATCAATAACCCAAAGAGTCATGTGCAGAAAGCAGAGACAGCAGTTTTCTTCCTCTGATATTGTTAGACAAAAATTATTCAAAAGGGCGCAGTCCTGATAGCTAAAGTTTAAAGCTGCTGTTGGTATTTATAGATAACAGGAGAGAAAATACAATGGTAATAACGGTTATTTCGGTCCTCATGATTATGCTCGGCTATTTTCTCATGCTGTACGGCGCAGTTGGCTTTATCCAGGACAAGCGGCTTTTCTCCTCTGCGCCTAAAGAAAACTTAGCCGTGATTCCGGACAGAAAAGAACGGTTCAAGGGCGCACATGCCATCGGCTGGGCGATTGTCGTGTTTGCTGTACTGCTGTTTATCGGTGCCTTTGCTCTGGGAATTTGGGACGGCGTGAGAAATGGTTTCGGCACTCTCAAATACTTCGCCCGATTTCTCATCATGCTCTACGGGATGGAGATTTACGACATTCTCTTTTTCGACTGGTATCTGCTCTGCCGTTCCAATTTCTTTCCGCATTTTTATCCGGAGACGAAAGGCGTCGTGGGACCGCAGATGTTCGGCTATAACAAGAAAGCGCATATCGTACATTTTATCGTATATATCCCCGTTTGTGCTTTACTGGCGCTGGGCTGTGGATTGTTGCTTTCATGATATTTATGGAGCGGAAATATGAGAATTCTGATCTATGGGGCGGGTGTCATCGGCAGCCTGTATGCCGTTCTGTTTTCCAAAGCCGGTTATGAAGTCGCTGCCTATGCGAGGGGCCGACGGCTTCAAGAGCTGAAAACAAAAGGACTTTTATATCGGGACGGAGACAACATTCAAAAGGCGGATGTGACTGTCCTTGCGCAGCTGTCGGATGAGGACTGTTACGCATTTATATTTCTGACTGTTCGTGCAGAACAGGCGGAATCGGCGCTATATGAACTGCAAAGAAATATAAGCCCAACCATCGTGACGATGATCAACACGATAAGAGATTATGCGGAATGGGAAGCAATCCTTGGTGTCGGGCGGCTGTTCCCCGCCTTTCCCGGAGCGGGCGGGAGCATTGTAGATGGTGTTCTGGATGCGGCACTGACTCCTTCCTTGATCCAGCCTACGACATTTGGCGAGATAGGTGGGCAGCAGAGCGAACGGACAGCTGCGCTGTCACAGATTTTTAAGAGAAGCGGCATCCCGTATCAGATCGTTCCTGATATGCACCACTGGCAAATCTCCCACCTCGGTCTGGTCGTACCGCTCGCGGATGCCTATTACCGGTCGGACGATCCCGTGAATGTATACAGGGATAAGGACATCATGGCACAGGCAGCCCGTGAGTTGAAGTCCAATTTTCAGAAGCTGTCGAAGCAATCCATATTGTCGCCGCCGAAATTTCATCTTCTGCGGATTTGCCCGCAATTTCTCTTAAAGATCGGTCTGACAAAGGTTTTCAGAAGTCATTTCGGCGATGTGTTCATGTACCGCCATGCCATGAAATCACCGGAGGAAATGAGGCAGCTGCACAGAGATTTTTATAGCTTTATGAGAGGGAACGACGATGAAAACCTATGAATTCGGAGATAAAAACAAGCCTGTGATCCTGCTGCTGCCGGGAACCTGCTGCCACTGGAAAGCTGCTTTCGGTGAGGTGATTCCCCTGCTGGGGCGCAGCTTCTATGTGGCCTGCGTTTCTTATGATGGATTTGACGAGACGGAGGACACGATTTTTCCGTCCATGACAGAGGAAACCGAAAAAATAGAGGCATACATACGGGAACGCTTTGACGGAAAAATTTGCTGTGCCTACGGCTGCTCCCTGGGCGGCTCCTTTGTGGGGCTGCTTGTGCAGCGGGGGAAATCCACATCGACCACGGCATCCTTGGCAGCTCGGACTTAGACCAGAGCGGTTCACTTGCGGCGAACTTCAAGGCGCATCTTATGTCTCCGATTCTTCAGGGGATGCTCCAAAAAGGCAAGCTGCCGAACTGGATGAACAGGTGGGTGGAAAAGCGTCCTCCGGAGGAACGCGTCTATTTTGACAAAATGCTTTCCATGTTCGGCATGGGAACGAAACGGATGGCCTTTGTCAAACGGGAGAGCATTTACAATCAGTTTTACTCCGATTTTGTCACGCCACTGAACGATCAAATCAGCACTGATGGCACAGTCATCCACTGCTTCTACGCCACAAAGATGGGCGAAGAATACGAAGCACGCTACCGGCAGCACTTTGTCGCCCCGGATGTGGTCCGCCATGACTTGCAGCATGAAGAATTGCTGGTCTGCTATCCGGAGCAATGGGTAAGCGAGGTTGAAAATTGCTGCGGCATAATGACAGGAGAATGAATCCACTTAGAAAGCTTGCGGGAAAGATGTTCAACAGTCCGAAGATGCTGAATAAAATGTTTCAAAAGAAAGATAAGCAGAATGCAGCAAATGCGGAAAAGAATCCAGGCAGCTTCGAAACAAAAACCATGATCCCGCCGGAAGAAGGGTATGCATTCAGCTATCATAACCTTGTATGTCCGTTAGCGAACTTCGCTAAAGAGCACGGTTACATGGAATATATGCCCTATCTTTGTAATCTGGACTATGTGATGTTCGGGGTGCTGGGTGCGCCGCTGTACCGTGAACAGACCTGTGCCTCCGGTGGGGAATATTGTGATTTTAAATTGAAGTCTGGAGCCCCTGTCTTGTCTTATTGACCGCCGGTGTTCAAACAGGGAGATGGGTATCAATAACCCAAAAAGTCATGTGCAGAAAGCAGAGGCAGCCATAAGCGGCTGCCTTTTTCTTTCATGCGCAGGGCAGTCTCCATCACAACAATTCCCTTGTTTTTCGAGCGAGGTACAGTGGAAGATTCGTAATATTTCCATCTTTCCGGTATCCGCGTTTTGAAAAGCGCAGCGCATACTCGGGATGATGATCTGCAATGTATCTTTTAAAGGATGGTGCGGATTTATCAGCACCGCTTTTTGCTTCAACAGGGATAATTTCCGCGCCATATTGAAGGACAAAATCAATTTCACTGTTTTTGTCAGAAAAATATCGAGGGTCTACTTCAAACTGTCCGCGAAGCTGCTGCAGGATATAATTTTCCGTCAGCGGTCCTTTGAACTGGTAATCTTTTTTCAGAAGAATTGCACTGTTGTCAATGCCAGCCATGTGTTTCAGAAGACCGGTGTCGAATACAAAGAGCTTAAATTGATCCAGCTTGTCAAACGCGGCCAGAGGATGCTCTGTTTTTGAGACATTATAGATTCGGTTGAGCATACCAGCCGATACAAGCCATTCAATAGCTTCTTCGAAATCACGGGCTCTTCCACCTTCCCGAACGGCTCCGTACATGAACTTTTCATTGGATTTGGCAAGCTGAGTAACGATGCTGCGGAAAACCATAAGAATACGCCCGCTGTTGACTTTGCCATTATGTTTGGAAAAGTCATTTTCATAAATTTCAATAAGTTCCTGTTGTATCTGATTAATTTTTGCAGGATCTTTGTATTTTATCCAGGAGGCTACACATTCAGGCATACCACCAATAATGAGGTAATTGTGGTATGCTTCAAGCAAACGGTTGTGGAAGATTTCTTCGATAGTCTGATTCTTCTGAATACTACAGTAATAAGAATATAGAACCGGATCAGTTGCTTCCAGAAATTCATCAAAAGTTAGAGGACAGATTTCCAGCAGATTTACCATGCCTACCGGGTAGGATTTGGGCTGCGCGAGGAGAGTTCCAAGCAAACTGCCTGCTGCAATAACGTGATATTCGTCTGCTTTTTCCTTAAAATATTTGAGCGTATTCAACGCCTCTGAGCATTCCTGTATTTCGTCAAAAATAATTAAGGTTCTGCCAGGAAGAATCTTCTGACCGACAATCATGGAGAGCAGTTCAATGATCCGCTGTGGATTTTTATTTGTTTCAAAAATAGATTTCAGTTCATCTTCTTCGTCAAAGTTAAAATAAACATAGCTTTCGTAACAGGTCTGCCCGAACTCTTTCATGAGCCACGTTTTACCGACCTGACGAGCCCCCTTAAGTACCATTGGTTTGCGGTCTTCGCTGGCTTTCCAGCTGATCAGGTCCTGAATCGCATTTCGTTTCAAACAAATCACCGTCCTCTCTGAACAAAGGAAACATAGTCCTCTTTTAACAGCATAACACATTTTTCAATACTTTCAAGAGCAAATATGCACGTTTTTTCGAAAAAATCAGGTATGACATTTCACGTTTTTCCTTGAAAAATCATCAGGGAATTTATTCTGGTGAAACTGAAAAGTCTCTGTTTTGGTGTGCAAATGTTCAGGTTTTGTATTGATTTCTTCTCTGGTATCTGTTACAATGCGAGTTAGCTAATACTAACGACTGGGGGAAGGAGGAAAGTATGACATTTGCAGAAGAAATACAAAGGTTTGACAAAACGCACCCCTTTGAAGAAGAAAAAATAGATGGGATTAGCACCCGCTATCTTTTGTGCGGTAAAGCGGATGCCCAATATACGTTGATATATCTTGTAGGCGGCACGGGAATTTCAGATGTCTGGTTCAACCATATTATTCAAATGGAAGTGGATTATCGGATTCTTACCTTTGATTATCCTATGGAAATCAACGATCTGGAACAGCTTGCCGACCATATTGTGAAGCTTATGAAAAAGCTGGATATTAAGAACCCCGTGTTAATCGGTGCTTCATTGGGCGGGTTTATGGCTCAGCTTATTGCAAGGCGGTATTCGGATATGGTGTCCGCTATGGCTTTATATTCTACGTGCAGCCTGTCACAGGCAAGCATTGCGGACTTGAAAAAGCAGTATAAATCATACGGTGTGATGATGGGACTTATGAAAGTTGTTCCTTATTCATGGATAAAGAAAATACTGTTTGCGGCGTCAAAAAAGCAGGTCGGCATGGAAAATGAGAATCCCATTAACAGAACGTATATGGAGGATTTCTTCGCTGGATTTATGGGCAATATACGAAGGAGTTTGACCTGCATATGACAGGCTTGATCATAAATGTGGCAGACATAAAGCCATTTGAGCTTTCGGATTATAAAAGATTTGATGATAAAACGCTTCTGATCCTTCCGAAAGCAGACAAGGCTTTTTCGGAGGCTGCGCAGGCGGATTCGCTTCGTTCTATGCCGAAAGCAAAGGCTGTTAAAGTAGAAGGCGGCATACCGCCACACTCTATAAGGTTGATGAATATGTGCGGGAAACAAGAGAGTTTCTTGAGACGGATCTGCGACGCCTGCCGGATCATTCATATGCATAAGCTGCCTGAGGGGCGGATATGCGGCCCCGGTATTTGCCCCATTATTTTTGCAGCCTTATTGCCCGGTGGAGTTTACTTTGGCGTATAACTTTAAAATGAAGGGTTGAATTATCACTCATTATATGCTATTTTATTTCCAGTTCGTAATAAATTACTAAAAACTACAAGGATGCCCGTACGAGCATGCGAATGCAAACAGATGAGAAACAGATGAGAAACAGGAGGACAAAATCATGAGTGGATGGAGTAAGGCAGGTTTGTTTGTCGGTGGTGTTTTATTTGGAACGGCCGGAGTAAAGATACTGGGGAGCAAGGACGCCAAAAAGGCATATACGCATACCGTTGCCGCGGCATTGCGGGCGAAAGAGAGTGTGATGACGACTGCGACGACGATTCGGGAAAATGCGGATGATATTCTGGCGGATGCGAAGGAAATCAATGAAAAACGCGCTGCTGCGGAGAATGCGGAGGATATCCCGGATGCTTCCGATGCTGTGGGTATGTATGAAGGCCAGGAAGCGGAGGCTGCGGCGGTATAAATTATGAGATGCAGAATCTTACACGAATCAAAAGGCAGGCTGCGGGTTCATGCGATACAAAGCAGCATGACCATGCGGCAGGCAGACATACTGGAATATTATCTGCGCGCGACAGAGGGCGTGACCGATGTGAAAGTTTATGACCGTACCGGAGATGCGGTCATCTTTTTTACGTGTGACCGGACAGTCATTATCGCGGCCCTTAGTCGTTTCTGTTATGAAAGAGCAGAAGAACTGGTGCCGGAAAATACCGGCCGTGAACTGAACCGACAGTTTGAGGACAGGCTTACATTTATGGTTCTGCGCAGAGCTGCCGCTAAGCTTTTTCTGCCGGCTTCCTTGCGGACGGTAGCCGCAGTAGCAAAGTCCGTGAAATACATCTTTCGGGGTGCCTGTGCGCTTTTTAGCGGAAGGCTGTAGGTCGAGACGCTGGATGCGACAGCGATTGCCGTGTCGTTGGCAAGGGGGGATTTTGCCACCGCGTCTTCGGTCATGTTTCTGCTGAAGCTTGGAGAGATACTGGAAGACTGGACGCATAAAAAATCAGTCGATGACCTGGCGCGGACGATGTCCCTGCGGACGGACAGGGTCTGGATGCGGGTGGAAGCTCCGCACCCGCAGGGTAATCTGCCCATGTGTGATCAGCATTTGGACAATGAACTCCTAGACAGTGAGACTTCAGATACACAAGAAATTCTTGTTCCTGTATCCGATGTCAGGGTGGGAGATTGTATCGTTGTGCGTATGGGCGGCATCATCCCGCTTGATGGGAAGGTGACCGGCGGTGAGTGTCTGGTCAATCAGGCTTCCATCACAGGGGAATCCATGCCTGTCCGAAAGCGGGAAGGCAGTCTTGCTTATGCGGGTACGGTGGTTGAGGAAGGCGAATGCGTGATCCGTGTGGAAAAGGCCATGGGAAGTGCGCAATATGACAAAATTGTGCGCATGATCGAGGAATCCGAAAAGCTGAAATCCGCAACGGAAGCAAGAGCAGCGCATCTGGCGGACCGTCTGGTGCCGTATAGTCTCGGCGGAACCGCATTGACATATCTGCTGACCCGAAATGTGACAAAAGCGGTCTCAGTGCTGATGGTCGATTTTTCCTGTGCGCTTAAGCTTTCCATGCCTCTGGCAGTGCTTTCCGCCATGAGGGAGAGCGGCGCGCATCAGATTACTGTTAAGGGTGGAAAATTCCTGGAAGCGGTGTCCATGGCGGATACCATTGTATTTGATAAGACCGGCACACTGACCCACGCCGAGCCTACGGTGGCACAGGTGGTTCCATTCCATGGGCAGCAGGCGGATGAGATGCTGCGGCTGGCAGCCTGCCTGGAAGAACACTATCCGCATTCCATGGCGAATGCAGTCGTGAAGGCTGCTATGGAAAAGGGGTTGAGTCATGAGGAACACCATACAAAGGTTCAGTATGTGGTAGCCCATGGAATTTCCAGCATGGTTGACGGACAGAAAGCCGTAATCGGCAGCTATCATTTTGTTTTTGAGGATGAGGGTTGTGTCGTTCCGGAGGAAGAACAGGAAAAATTCCACGCGCTTCCGTCAGAGTATTCCCAGCTTTATCTGGCAATTTCGGGCGTACTTTCGGCAGTCATCTGTATCGAAGATCCGATTCGGTCTGAAGCACCGGAAGTGATCCGTGAACTGAAAGAGCAGGGGATCAGGAAGGCAGTCATGATGACCGGCGACAGCGAGCGCACCGCACAGGCGGTAGCGCGTCAGATTGGAGTGGATGAATATTATGCGGAAGTGCTGCCGGAGGATAAGGCAAAATTCATTCAGGGAGAGCACCAAAACGGCCGCCATGTGATTATGGTCGGGGACGGTATCAATGATTCCCCGGCGTTGTCGGAAGCGGACGTGGGTATCGCAATCGCGGATGGCGCCGCCATCGCACGGGAGGTCGCCGACATTACAATCTCTGCGGACGATCTCTGGGCGCTGGTGACTTTGAAACGCATCAGCGACGCGCTCATAAAACGGATTGATACCAATTACCGGCAGATCATCAGCTTCAACGCGATGCTGATCCTGTTGGGCGTGGTTGGGATCCTTCCGCCCGCTACGTCGGCGTTGCTGCATAACACATCCACAATACTGATCAGCATGAAGAGCATGACGGATCTGTTGGCAACATGACTGGTTTTTTGAAATTGTCATATTTATTCGTTTATTCGATAACTTACACAGGCTGCAATAGCGGCCAGACACAAATCCATTGCCCAAAGGCCGTTATATCCAACCGAAATTCCGACCATTACACCGCCCAGCCATGCGCTGAAAAAAGCGCCGATCTGGTGCCCGATAAAGATGGAACCGTAAACTACTGCCATACGGGCACCCCCGACTTTTTTACTGATGATTCCGGTAGTAGGCGGAACCGTAGAGTCTCCGGACAGCCCCAGCATTGCGGTTGCGGCAAATGCAAATGGTATGGTTTTGGGTAAAAGCAAAAAGGCAAGAGCTATGAGAACCCGAATGCCATAAACGCAGGCCAACACATTTTTCATCTGGAATTTCTGCCCCAGAAATCCGGTTATCACAGCTCCGATCATTGTCATAATTCCATAGACTGTGAGTGTCAGAGAAGCGATCTTTCCGGGGATGCCGTTTGAAACATATTGAGAATACAGATGCGTCTCGATGATTGCCATATGGAAACCGCAGGTAGAAAAACCAATCAAAAGGCACCAGTACGCCGGATCGCGAAACGCAGCTCCCAAAATTTGAGATAGTTTCTCCTTCCGTACCGATTCTGTGGACTGCACGGCGGCTGCTTTCTTTCCTTGAGGCTACACATTCAGGCATACCACCAATAATGAGAAGTTTTTGATGGTCTCTGTTTTGGTGTGCAAATGTTCAGGTTTTGTATTGATTTCTTCACTGGTATCTGTTACAATGCGAGTTAGCTAGCACTAACGACTGGTAGAGGGGGAGAACGATATGAGCGTTTCCGTCTATATTCTTGAGTGCGTTGTGATGTGCGCCGTGTTCGGTGTGTTTGTTTTCGGGATGCTGCTGGTCAATCCTGTGTCCTTCATTGGCGATTATCCGCCGGAAATTCAAGCACAATATTATTCATCCCAGCGCAAGGAAGTAGTAAAGGTAACGATGAACATTCCTCACAATTTTCCGGAAAAGCATCGGTATCATCGCATTTTTGTTTGTGTTTGCGTGGATGGCCCACATAGCGGGAGCGGAAGCCTTCGTAGATGGGCTTCTGTTGGTGTATGGTTACATGATTGTGCTGACGGCGTTTGATACCTGCTTTCTCGACTGGGTGCTGTTTGCCAACATTCGGCGGATACGTCTGCCGGGGACGGAGCATATGGATCGAGAGTATCATCAGAAATGGTTCCATGTGAAGGTTGTGCTGCCCATGCTGCCGGTGTTTGCCGTGGGAGGAGTCATCATTTCCCTGATGATGACTTGGATTTGGTAAATACACAGAAGAGAGAGTGCAGAGATGAATTAGTGGTTAGTGGAGGAATAAACCGTGAAGAAAGACATACAGACTAAGCGGGAGCGGGAAAAACAGATGGTAACGCAGATGATCACACTCTACTGCAAAAAGAACCATCATACGAAAGAAACGCTCTGCCCGGACTGCGAGGCATTGACGCAATACGCATGCCAACGCAGCGATAAATGTCCTTTTATGGAGACAAAAACTTTTTGCTCTAACTGTAAGGTGCATTGCTATAAACCGGAAATGCGGGAAAAAATCCGCCTGGTTATGCGCTTTTCCGGACCGAGGATGATTTTTCATCATCCGGTCGCCGCAGTCCGTCATGTAGTGGAAACAAAAAAAGAGCAAAAGAGGCTGAATAGAGTGCAGTAGAAGCAGAACAGGCAAAGGAGACGATAGAATATGGAAAAAATCACATTGACCGGCATGTCGGCAACCATGCTGCAGACCGTGTACGCCCGCGCGCAGGAAACGCAAAAGCGAAATCATAACATAGCGCCTGTTTACAGGGTAATCGGAAGGATTCCGTTTGTGCGTAATCTGTCAAACAGTATCGTAGTGCTTGTTGGGGAAGGAGGAAGCTATGGCATTTGCAGAAGAGATACAAAGGTTTGACAAAACGCACCCCTTTGCAGAAGAAAAAATAGATAGGATTAGCACCCGTTATCTTTTGTGCGGGAAAGCTGACGCCAGGTATACGCTGGTGTATCTTGTAGGCGGCACGGGAATTTCAGATGTCTGGTTCAACCATATTATTCAAATGGAAGAGGATTATCGGATTCTTACCTTTGATTATCCTATGGAAATCAACGATCTGGAACAGCTTGCCGACCATATCGTGAAGCTTATGAAAAAGCTGGATATTAAGAACCCTGTGTTAATCGGTGCTTCATTGGGCGGGTTTATGGCTCAGCTTATTGCAAGGCGGTATTCGGATATGTTGTCCGCTATGGCTTTATATTCTACGTGCAGCCTGTCACTCTCGAGCATTGCGGACTTGAAAAAGCAATATAAATCATACGGTGTGATGATGGGGCTTATGAAAGTTGTTCCTTATTCATGGATAAAGAAAATGCTGTTTGCGGCGTCAAAAAAGCAGGTCGGCATGGAAAATGAGAATCCCATTAACAGAACATATATGGAGGATTTCTTCGCCTGGATTTATGGGCAATATACGAAGGAATTTGACCTGCATATGACAGGCTTAATCATAAATGTGGCAGACATAAAGCCATTTGAGCTTTCGGATTATAAAAGATTTGATGATAAAACGCTTCTGGTCCTTCCAAAAGCAGACAAGGCTTTTTCGGAGGCTGCGCAGGCGGATTTGCTTCTTTCTATGCCGAAAGCAAAGGCTGTTAAAGTAGAAGGCGGCCATACCGCCACACTCTATAAGGTTGATGAATATGTGCGGGAAACAAGAGAGTTTCTTGAGACTGTTCTGTGACGCCTGCCGGATCAATATCGGAAACTTTTGGATGCTTAGCGGGCTTCTTGTGATGCTTGAAAGGGCGAAAAGAGCTATATCCCTGCATGCTTAATATTGCGGCTGTTCCGCCGGAATGCGGTCGGTGTCAGCCCAACTGCTGTGTGAAACATTGCCGTGAATTTCGACTGACTCTCAAACCCGACTCTGTTTGCGATATCTAATATGGAAAGATTGGTTTCGGTCAACAATTTTTTCGCCTCGTCAATCCGCTTCATTTTCAGGTACTCAGAAATATTCTGCCCGTAAACAGCTCTGAAATAATTCTTCAGGCTGGTCGCGCTGATTCCCATGCTCCCTGCAATACCGGCAATCGTTTCTCTGCTCATCAATTTGGACGAAAGAAGCTGTTCTGCCTGCTTTGCCATATCCACCTGACTTTTTGACAGTGCGCCTTCATAGCCGGAGCGGAATTCGACCACTCCGGCTGTGAGCATTCTCAACAGGTAAAAGGTATGCAGCTGCAGGAGACTCAGATCCAGAATGTTCTTCTCATAGAGCGAAAGTATGTCATGGATCGTGTTTTTGAACAGATTCACGTTTTCTACAATCACCGTTGTATAGGTGCCCGGCAGACAGACATCGAGCATCTGTTCCAAATCAATTTTAAAGAATGACAGAAGTTCTCTGTTTTTCAGTGCCTTGCGCATGATGAAAATTTCGATGCCGCAGTAGCTGCGGACAGGGTATTCAAAGGAATGTGCCGCCTGCTCGCTGCTGATCATCAGCTCCCCGGCCCGCAGGTAGATATATTTTCCGCCTGACGAATAAAGTCCGCAGGTTCCGCTGGCGGCATAATTGATGGTACAGATACAGTCATCTTCCGTTGTTCCCTGTGGTGTCATTTTGGGCAAAATGCTTGTGTTCACTTCATTGAATGCAAAGAGAATGCCCGGACAAATCTCATAGAAGACAAATCTGGCGGCATTCATTCCCGCATTTTCCAGGGTGATTTCTGTTTTTAAATCCATTTTTTTCATCGTATAGTTTTCCATAGCATTTATCATAACACAACAGGTTAGCTTTGTCTAATTTAAAATGACATTTGGAACAAAAATGTTATATGGATATAGAGAGTTCAGCAAAATATGGGTACACTGTCTACGCGAAAGATGTGCCCAGATAGAAAGTCATGGAAGTTCCTGTTTGTCCTGACATCAAAATGATTCGAAGGACAAATGGGATGATATTGCATCTCTGGAGCTGTGAGAAAACTATGAGGAGGAACAGGAAACATGAATTTATTGAAAGCTGTGGAAAAACAGACGTATGTGCTCAAAAACATCGGAAACGATCCCCATTTTGCAAGGCGGGCCGGCTCTATGGGGCTCATTCCCGGCACGGAGATTCGGGTGATCCGGAATCAGACGAAAATGCCGGTCCTGTTATTTGCCAGAGACACGCTTATCGCGGTAAATCAAAAAGACGCGGCAGGAATCGAGGTGGAAGCTCATGTATAAAATTGCACTTTTGGGACAACCCAATTCCGGTAAGTCCACACTCTTTAATGCTTTGACCGGCTCTCACCAGCATGTTGGAAACTGGCCGGGGAAAACCGTAGAGCGTTGTGAAGGTTCTTACAAATATCAGGGAGAAACCATCTCTGTTGTCGATCTTCCGGGCAGCTATTCCCTGACGGCAGATTCCGAAGAGGAGAGGATTACCCGTGATTTTATTACGCAAGGAGATGCCAACCTGATCTTAGTGATGGCAGATAGTTCTCAGCTCTCGCGCAGTCTGTATATGTTGGCGGACTTTTCCAAGCTGGATGCGCCGGCAATTCTGGTTCTCAATATGGAAGATGTAGCTCGGTCACAGGGAAAGCAGATTGACACGGCGCTGCTGGAAGAGCGTCTGGGTATCCCTGTAATTTCTTTTGTAGCTGCGGATCTGAAGCGGTATGACAAGCTGAAAGAGATCATTCATGACGCATTATCGGCTACGCCAAAACTGAAAACCGAAAGGTGCAAAAACGGGCAGGAGTTTCCGTGGATTGCCAAAATCCTGTCCGGCGCTGTAAAGTCGACACAGAAAGCCTACTCCTTAAGCCGGTTTGACCGCATGGCGACCGGACGGATCTCCGGCAAAGTATTCGCCTGCGCAGCAATGCTGCTGGCCTTTGTGTGCTCTATGATCGTTGCCACGCCCCTTATGGCAATCGGCACCATGATTCCACAGATTTTCACACCGCTTTTGCAAAATATGATGGATGCCTTTCATGTGCATTCGTTCCTTGCCAGCATCATCAGTGTTTTGATCCCAAATACAGTCTATTTCGCTTTTTCCATGGCCGGATTTGTCTTCGGTGTAAACTTTGTATTTGTCTTCCTGGAGGACACCGGCTACATAGCGCGCGTTGCGTATGTGTTTGACGGACTCATGTCGAAATTGGGGGTTCAGGGGAAAAGCATCTGCCCGATGATCATGGGCTTTGGCTGTACCATCGGCGGCGCTGCGGGAGCAAGGGTCATAGACAATTATGGACAGCGCCTGCTGACCATCGCCCTGACCTGGGCGGTTCCCTGTGCGGCGATCTGGTCTGTCATTCCGGTTCTGGCAGCTTATTTCTTCGGCTCTGGCGCTATGCTGGTTGTTGTGGGAATTCTTGTGTATATGATGCTGATGATTTTTATTATTTCAAAGGTCTTCGGTAAAAAACTATCCCCCGCAGAAACAAGGACAGGACTCATCATGGAGCTGCCGCCTTACCATAAGCCTCACTGGAAAAACATTCTCTATACCGCATGGATCAGAGCAATTGATATCTTTAAGCGGGCGCTGAAAACAATTTTCCTGATTTCTCTGATCGTCTACCTGCTGACCTTCTCCCTCTCCGGTAACGTAGAGGACAGTCTGCTGTATCACATAGGTATGTTTATTGAACCCGTGACCAGATTCTTTGGCATGGGATGGCAGACCTTTATGGCCTTTATCGCCTCTGCGTTTGCAAAGGAAGCGGTACTGGGTGTACTCAATGCGGTTTTCGCAGGTGATGGTTCTCTGCTTTCCGGTACCTTTCAAGCAAAATCCTTTGGGGTCGATTCCAGTATACTGGCTATGGTGATGCCCACAGTGATCTCAAAAGTGGAAGCCCTTGCATTCCTGTTTGCGGTTTCGTTCAATGTACCATGCGTGATGGCTCTATCCACGACCTACAGAGAAACACATTCACTCAAATGGACATTGCGGCTGGCTCTGTTTTTCACGGGCAGCGCTCTGGTCTTATCTTGCATTGTCTACCATGTAGCGGGAATCTTTTGGTGAGGCTGTGATTTATGGACGGCGACAGATCTCTTTGCGATTTGAATCTTTCTGACTTTTGCGGAGCAAGTGCGGAGCGAATGTGTTGCAACTGGTACAGCGATAAGTAATGCTTTGTGTTTCATGAAAAGTAAAGAGAAATTTCTGTAAAGCATTCAGAAAGGTGGTTTCTGAGTGCTTTTATCTTTGCCCAAAATCAGGGAAGACGAGAAAAGCAGATGTGATGGGAGAAAAATTTTCCGATAAAGAATAAAAAACACTTGGCGGGCAATTGATTCAACGGTATAATGGAATCAGGTCTTCACAAGGAGGTGCTAAAAAATGACATATACGGATGTGAAAATATCAGTACCCAGAGAAATGAAAACATATGTAACTTATTACAACAAAGATATGGAATTGGAAAGAAACGCACTCATTTTATATCCTTATATAAAGAACCTGACGATCTCACATGGAAAAGCTGCGGAGATTCTTGGAATCCATAAAACGGATCTGATTGAACTTTATGAAAAATTCGGCCTTTCATATCTTGATCTGGATATGGAAGAAGTAGAAGCGGAAGTTTCAAACTATCAAAAATTAAAGGGCGCGGGAAAATGATTGTGATTTCTGATACTACGCCAATTATTTCCTTGCTGAAAATAAACCATTTAGATTTATTGCAGGAATTATTTGGTGAAATATGGATTCCGGATGCAGTTTATAAAGAACTTATTTCAAATGAAAGATTCAACCAGGAATCCAGACAGATTATTGACGCGGAATATGTAAAAAAAGTTGCGGTTGGAGATTCAAAATCCGTCAGTTTACTGCGGCGTGCTACAGGGTTAGACGCAGGTGAAAGCGAGGCGATTATCTTATCTGATGAAAACAGGGCGGATATTTTACTGATGGATGAAGCGAAAGGAAGGCTTGTTGCTAAACAGATGGGCCTTACGATTATGGTTATGCGAGGAAAAGCAAGTGAAACTTTCATCGGTATGGCTTTATGAACAGATTTTAAAGAAATACAGAATGATCGGACATGCGGGTTTGTCCGGCAGGGACAGTTATCTGCGGCCTTATCTTTGTCTGGACGCAAATGGCAATAAGTGGCCGGGGCACGTGTGTGTGGTGCCGGTTATGTCAGAGCGTGAAGCAGCTGATATCGCAAACGCAGCTTTAGCGGATAAAACGTTTCTGGTATTTTGTCTAAGTGAAACTGTGAATGTCAATCACGAAGCAGGGAACCATTCTGCTGATAATTTCATGTGGACCGCGGAAGAGAACAGACCGGGTGGCGCGTATGTATGCATTGCAGCAAACGACGCAGCTGCTGTTCTGAATGATATTCAGGCAGTGTTTGATCTTTGCGATGAATGGGAAGACTCTATCATCAGTCTGCTGGCAGGAGATGCCGGAATGGAAAGGGTTCTGGAAGTAAGCGCCGGATTCCTCGGGAATCCGTTGATGGTTATGGGCACGAATTTTTCTCTGATCGCAGTTGCTGATATGAAAAAGCTGCCTGAGCGTGCAAGACTGTTTGCGGAGGATGGGATCAATGTAGAGTATATGAATGCCCTGCTGCAGGATACGGCATACCAGAAGATCACACAGGCGGAGCATACAGAATTATATCCGGGTTATATCAGCGGCTACCGTACCGTGAACCGAAATCTGTTTGTAAATAGTCGGCCAACCCACCGTCTGGTGCTGACAGAATGCGATAATCCGGTCACGCCCGGTTGTATCTGTATTCTGGAAACGCTGGCCGGGCATCTCGAATATCAGCTTTCCCGTGAAATGCCTGCTTCTATGAAAGGAACCCTGGAAACCATCTTCCAGAGCATCCTGACGGATCGAACCGCAGATTATGTGCAGATCGGCCGCCAGCTTAACGCGGCAGGGTGGGGCAGTGGCGACGAGTATCTTTGTCTAATTTTGCAGATCACTTATTTGAATCAAAAACAGCTTTCGACAGGAGCGATCTGTCATTATATTCAAAAGCTGTTCAGGGATTCCGTCAGCTTCCTGTATCGGGATGAGGTGGTCAGCTTTTTTAATCTGACCCGTCTTGGCATGGATGAAGAAGAAGTGGCCGCAAAGCTGGTTTATTTTATCCGCGACAGCTATCTGAAAGCCGGGTACAGCAGAACCATGCAGGGACATATGAACCTGCGCCGCCAGTATGTGCAGGCGCGCACGGCTCTGGATGTGGGCAGCCGCAAAAAGCCATATCTGTGGATTCATTATTTTGATCAGGTAGCGCTGCCTTATATCATCGAACAGGCGACTAAGAGACTTCCGGCAAACATGATCTGTCATAAAGGACTTTTGCGCCTGAAAGAGCAGGACGAAAAAAATCACTCCGAATATATGCTGACCCTGAAAACCTACCTCGACCAGCATCTGAACGCAACGCAGACGGCAAAGGAGCTGTTTATTCACAGAAGCACCTTTCTGTACCGTCTGGATAAGATAAAAGAAATTCTGCATTCAGACCTGGAGGATGCGGAAGAAGTTTTTTATCTGGAGCTTTCCTTTCGGCTGCTGGAACAGGATGAAGAGAAGGATTGAAATATTCTTTGCCATTCTCTCAGGTGGCAGCCGCAAGAAACTCTTTCAGCGTATTTTCCCTTGCTGAGAAATCCAGCTGCTCCCAATACGGTGTACAGGGATTATCCGGATATCGTTTGAAAAAAATTCCGGCGGCCGGGTTCTGCCAAAGCGAGGATAGAAAGAGAACGAGGGCAGGTCTGATAAGTTCCGGATCTATGGTTCGGATTGCGCATTTCAGCATTTCTAAAATATCTTTCGCAGTTTTCTCGCAGACAGTTTCCTTTTGCTTAAGCGTCTCTGCGCCAGCCTGACACAGGCTGCATTCTTCTTTTTCACGCAGATGATATCCCATTTTCTGTACCTCAAGAAGCGCCTGCCGCATTTCCTCCAGCTCGGAGTCAGGCGAGAGCCCATGCTCCCGGCGTACTTTCAGGATACCGCGCTCCTTTTCAAGAAAAGCGTGGATGACAGATGCTGTAGTCTGAAACTGATGGTTCTGTTTCTGGAAACGTACCAGCCGGTCAACCGCATCTGAGAAGCGCGTCTTCTGCTGACAGTTTTTTTGCCATTCGTTCAGCTTTCCGTTGATGCAGGAGAGCATCAGGTGAACCAGATAGAGCTGTTCCTCGAAAGAATCTTCGCTGAACAGAGTCTGGCAGGCTGCCATAGCCGCTTTCTCTCCGGCGAGCATCTGCGCTACAGGCAAATGTTCTTCTCTGGAATGATATAAACGGTAGAAGAGTGCAAATTCTTCCGCGAGTTCTGTATCCTGCAGATACTGGATGATCAATTCTGCCTCAACCGGATAATTCAGCGCTTCATATTCTTTCAGCATACAGGAAAGATCCTCCCAGCCGCGGGCGGTGGCAAAAGCGCGGCTGGCGTAAGTCTGCTTCAAAAGATAAAACTGATCCGGATGCGTATCCAGATAAGCGAGGATCGCGCCGTGAATTGCTTCTCCAAGCGCGTAGGATCGCCAGGCACTGTAATCTGCCTCTACCGAAATGTATTTCAGACGGTCCAGCGTCGCGATATCGAATTCATGAACCGATTTATTGAATTCCGGCGGATTTCCCGCGGCGGCCAGAACCCAGCCATCCGGCAGGCGGTGGCTTCCAAAGGTTTTGTTCTGCAAAAACTGTAGGATTGCGGGAGCAAGCGTCTCGGAGACACAGTTGGTTTCATCAAGAAACAGGAGTCCGTTATGGACGCCGGTCTCCTCCATACAGCGGTATACGCTGGCAATGATTTCACTCATCGTATATTCTGTTACTGCGTATTCCTCTCCGCCAAAGCTGCGGTGCTCGATATAAGGAAGACCAAGTGCGCTCTGCCGGGTGTGGTGTGTCATCGTATAGGAAACAAAGCCGACCTGGCATATCCGGGCCGCCTGCTCCATAACCGCGGTTTTCCCGATACCGGGAGGCCCAATCAAAAGCAGCGGGCGCTGCCGCAGAGATGGAATCATGTACGTTCCGTCTTCCTTCTGTGCTGTGTAAGCATGTATTGTTCGAATGATTTCCTCTCGTGCTTTTTGGATATTCAAAGCGATTCCTCCCTGTGGTTTTCAGTCAAGTATGATTTGCTGGGCCCATGCAGGCACCTTTCCAGACTGTGCCTGATCGATCCATTAGAATACAGTGAAGTGAACCGGCTGGATGAGCTGGCGATTGCGATCGATACCTCCGGCTCCTGTTCCGGGGAACTTGTTACGCGTTTTCTGGAGGAAACGTGGAGTATTTTAAGGCAAAGAGAAAACTTCTTCTCCCGGATGAGGCTCCACCTGATCCAGTGTGATTCAATGATTCAGGAGTATCGGCTTTTTACAAGTGTTGAGGAATGGGAATCATCACTCGGAACTCTTAAAGTCCAGGGCAACGGGAATACGGACTTTCGCCCTGTTTTTG
>Ga0192279_1054_pt1 | contig 22802 bp, 21 predicted proteins | sample Koala_Koa24_L3_FD_131251 | JGI IMG/M metagenome (GOLD analysis project Ga0192279, IMG submission 131251) | Enriched cells from koala feces incubated with labeled cellulose particles, San Francisco Zoo, California, United States - Koala_Koa2-4_L3 ...
GGCAGAACCTTTAACGCCTGCGCGATCAGCTCCGCCGTGCCTTCCACGCCGAACCGGGAGCTGTCGATCATCAGATCACAGCAGTCCCGCGGAGAACGAATATCCGGACAGTATTTTCGCTGATAATAGGTGCGCGCCATATCGACTTCCCGTATCATCCGGCGGGCAGTCTTTTCATCCATCATCAGTGTTTCCACACAGTTTTTGAGGCGTTCCTCATAAGGTGCGTAAATATAAACGCTCAGATGGTTGGGAAAATCCCGCAGGATATAATCGCTGCAGCGTCCCACAATGATACAGGAGCTTTTCTTTGCTGCATCCAGAATAATATTTTTCTCTGTTTCAAAGATTTCGTCATTGATATTGTAGGTCGTCAGACTCATTCTGTCCTTCTTCCGAAGAAAGAAAGAGCTTTTCGCCGTCTCCTCCTCATCACTGACCAGTGAAACAGAATGGCCGGTTCGCTTCGCAGCAGCCTCCACAATATCCCGGTCCCAGAATTCCACGCCGAGCTTCTCAGACAAAGTCTGCGCCACCGTACGTCCAAGAGAAGCAAATTCACGTGAAATTGTAATCACAAACTGTTCCATCGTCATTCCTCCTGCCTCTTTTTCCATCGTCCGGACGCTTTTTCCCGTTTTTATGCAAAAGCATCCTCGTGCATTTGCTTTTGTGCTTCCGGCCTGGGTATAAAAGTCTCGTCTCTACTCGGCCGCTACCACATCCGCCGGGCGTTTCGCGCCTTCTTTCATACGCTTTTGCATATGCCGCACGATACAGGACAAAGTGAAGTTTATCACAAAATAGATCACGCAGGCAAATCCGAACAGTACAAAAACGTCAGAAACATTGATTACGCCAGTGCCATTGTAACGGTTGGCGGAACTCATAATCTGCTTCGTGCGTGCCATAAGCTCAATGACAGCCACGTTCGCCAGATACGAGGAGTCCTTGATCGTCGTAATGACCTGCGAGAGCAGGGTCGGAATGATATTCCGATAAGCCTGCGGCAGAATGATATAAACCATGATCTGCACCGTATTGAAGCCCTGCGAATGCCCCGCCTCAAATTGTCCCTGTGCTACGGAATTCAGACCGCCGCGCACGATCTCCGCAATGACAGAAGAGGTAAACAGAATCAACGCCACCGCTCCCTTAAAGAGCAGCTTCACGTCCGCCGCCGAGTTCAGGCCAAACATCTTGCGATTCAGGAAAGATGGAGTCGGGCAAAATACCAGGCAGATAAAAATCCACAGAAGCAGCGGCGTATTTCGAAATACCTCAATATAAACGGTAGCCAGGATTCGAAAGACCCGCGTTCTGCCGGAATTGCAATAGTTGCGCACCAGCGCCAGTACCGATCCGATCAGGATACCAAGCACGACCGCAACTACCGAAATAATCAGTGTAAATAAGACACCCTTCATCAGATATTGCAGAATCGCCGGATTTTGCAGCATCGAAAGGCTGGCATTTAAAGTACTCATGCGTTTTCCATCCCCTTTCCCGAATTTGTCCTTGATTTGCCTGCAAATCGAGGATACAGGCCGCACCATCTTATATGTGCGGCTTTTCCGTACTGCCGCGTCCCGCGACCGCGATTCTCTGATCACGCTGTTTCAGTCTGCTCTCCCAGGTACTTGCGAGCTTTGAGAGCGGAAAACAGATCACAAAAAACAACACACCGCTCACCAGATACGCCGGTCCATACGCGCCTCCGGTCGTCGCGCCGGTCACGAAGCTGTAGGTCAGTGAGATCAGGTCTGTGCCGCCTATAATGTACAGACAGGACGTATTTTTGATCAGATTGACCACCTGGTTCACCATAGGCGGAAGGATAATTTTAATGCTCTGCGGAAGGATAATATAGTACATCTCTCCAAAATAGGTAAAGCCCTGCGACTGCGCCGCCTCAAACTGTCCCCTGGGAATCGCTTCAATACCTGCGCGGATGACCTCAGCCATATAGGCGCCATGGTAAATGCCCAGCGAAACAATACCCGTTCGGATGATCCCCATGCTGTGTCCAGAAAATGCGAGTGCATAATAAAGAAAACACAGCTGCAGCATCACTGGCGTGTTCTGAACAAATTCTACATAGACACGTGCAATCCCTTTCAGCACCGGATTGTGCCCGGTCGCAAATAGTCCAAGCACAATACCAATCACCATTGCCAGCAAAATCGCCAGAATAGCAGTCTGCACCGTCGTAGCCAGGCCATGCAGAAAGGTCGCCCGGTATGTCCAGACCTTCAGCCATGCTGTCGCAGAAAAAATACCTGACATTGATTATCCTCCCAGTTCTATTTCTGAGCTCCGGTCATCTTATCCCTGTCCTTTGCAAGCAGAAAAACGATGCCGTCCCGTTCTCTTTCTTCGGTGATTCTCCAATTTGCGCATTTCACAATGCCTCGCAGAAAAGCCTGTCAGCCTTCCCGCGAGGCATTCTTGCTCTCTACGCTTTCATGCGCCGAAAAGCTAAGGTTCTCAATCAGTCGAGCGCATACGCCTCGATCAGACCGTCAATCGTGCCGTCATCCAGCCAGCGGTTGATCAGAATGTCCACATATGCGGAAAAGCCGGAATCCTTGGTTGTCGCCACACCATACTCCTGCGGTGCGAATTCTGCGTCAATATAGGAACGTCCCTCGGTCTTATAGATCGCCAGGATCGATTTGTCTACACAGAATGCATCAACTTCATCCGCTTCCAGAGCTGTCGAAATTGCAGGATAATCATCATACTGACGGAAAGATACACCCTCCGTCCAGAGTGCCGCGTCAAAGGTATCCGCATCATAGTCATCGCCGCTGATCACTTCCGCCTCAATCATCGCCTCTACCAGAGACCGTGCGGAGGTCGAGCCGGAGGAAACGCCAACCGTTGCGTCTACCAGGTCCTCAAGGGTCGTGATTTCACTGGAATCCTTTACCAGAACCGTTACATGATCGGTATAGTACGGGGTCGAGAAATCCCAACTCTCTCTTCTCTCATCTGTGATGGTGAAGGTAGCAATGACGCAGTCGATATCGCCCGAGTCAAGCAGCTCTGTTCTGGTCGCTGCCGTAACAGTCGTAAATTCCACATCTACGCCCAGCTCTTCCGCTATCATGGTCGCAATATCGATTTCCATACCGGAATACTCTCCGGTCAGCGTATCCTGATATCCAAAGCCTTCTACCGCGTTCTTCACGCCGACGCGCAGGACGCCTCTGTCAATAATCTCCTGAATGTCCTCTGTGATGACCAGTTCTGCCTCGGTCTCTGTTTCCGTCTCTTCTTCCGCACATGCCATGCTCCCAAAAAGGGACAGAGACATCGTAAGCGCAAGTCCAAGTGCTGCCAGTTTTCTTGTCTTCATAATAAATCCTCCTGCTCTTTCATAATTGATTCCTGTCAACAGTTACTATAGTAAATCGTCCTGCCTTTTCGGCGTAGGCACCGGTTCTTCAAAAGACCGACCCTTCCCTGACGTTTGCTATCTTACTTTCGAATGATTTTCCCAAGGAACTGCTTCAGCCGCTCATTCTCCGGGTGCTCAAAGAAATGCTCCGGCGTCCCCTCCTCGAGAATCTGCCCATCTGCCATAAATACCACGCGATCCGCCACTTCCCTCGCAAATCCCATCTCGTGGGTCACCACAACCATCGTGATCTTCTCATGAGCCAGCTTAATCATAACGTCCAGCACTTCCTGAATCGTCTCTGGGTCCAGTGCCGAGGTCGGCTCATCAAACAGAATAATCTTGGTCTGCGCACACAAAGCCCGCGCGATCGCGATTCGCTGCTGCTGCCCGCCGGAGAGCGTGGTCGGATAAACATGTGCCTTTTCCGTCAGGCCAACGACATCCAGATAATGATACGCCAGCTGCTCCGCTTCTGCCTTGCTCTTATGATGCAGCTTCATCGGCGCAAGCGTAAGATTCTTCAGAACCGTCATATGCGGATAGAGATTGAACTGCTGGAAAACCATCGACATCGAATCCCGCACAATCTTCGTCTTATTTCTCGTGGTAATCTCCTGCCCGTCTATGTAAACATGACCGCTGGTCGGCGTCTCAAGAAAATTCATGCATCGAACCGTAGTCGATTTGCCGGAACCAGAAGGACCAATGATTACCAGCTTCTCGCCCTCCTGCACCTCCAGATTCACATCCTTCAGGACATGCAGATCGCCGAAATATTTATTGACATTCTCCAGTTTTATCATAAATTTTCTCCTTTTAACTTTGCGATAAACGAAAAAAAGCGGAGCCTGAACAAATCCAGACTCCGTTGCCTTTCAAGTATATTAATTCAAAAACAGTGTTGTGTCAAGAGAAATTTTCAAAAAAGCTCGATAGAAGAATTCTTAGAATTTTCAAAATTTTCAAAAACATCCCATCGGGGTATAAAGATGAGCACAGATAGGAAGGCGAAAAAATTTTTCTTTACAAACCCAAAAGAATTTAGTAAAATAATTTTGTTATATGGCTCTTCGTAATAAAGTATAGCTTGTAATGTTATCACGGGGTATGGCGTAGCTTGGTAGCGCGCGCGGCTGGGGGCCGCGAGGTCGCAGGTTCAAATCCTGTTGCCCCGATTTTATACTGCTTATTTGTTCTGTCTCCATAGCTTTATAATGTGAAATGATCTTATCGTCTAGTGTTTCTTCTTTCCACACTTTAATCTGGCCTCTAATCAGCGACTTAATTGCAGTTCTGAGTCTCTGTTTGACCTCATTTGGTCTTGGCTATACGCTTGGAAGTAAGAGCAATAAAACAGAAAAATAACCGCCCCAGTCACCAACTAAGCGGTTATTTTTTTCACATATAAATCTGGAGACTAACCGTCAACGCTTCACGGTAGCACCTTTTTCTTTTAAAAATATAACACATCTATTCATGAAATGCAATGTTAATTTTTATTGTCTCCAACAAACTGTTTATATGGATGCAAACAAACTTTCCGGATAAGCACCCGCTTCTACCAGTTCCTGAATGGAGGCCTTCACCACCGGCACATCCTCCCGGAAGGTCACGCCAAACCATTTATCGTTCGATGGCAGAACGGTAATATCTACCCGTTTCTCCTTGAGCATCCGGTCAGCAATGGTCGGCAGAAGGAACTCCGCTTTCTTCTCGTTCCCATGCAGATTCGCCAGGAAACCGCGGAAACCAGTTTCCAGCTCGTCCATGAAATCCGGTGTAAAGCCCCAGAAGTTCATGGAAACCAGAGAATCCGGATCCAGACGGATCAGACTGGCGTTTTCCGCGTATACAGCCGCACCATCCGGTGTCTTTATGATATCTTTCGTTTCGAGGATTTCGATCAGCTCGCCAGCCTCGTTCAGACGGCAGATGCCGCGCGTTACGCCTCCGTGCTCGGAAAGTGTATTTTTCAGGACAAATCCAGCCATGCAAAAATGAAATTTTCCAGGTACAGACGGTTCGGATGCCTTCTCTCCGGTCAGGAAACTGTGGACTTTGCGAAAAGCATCTTTTCCATAATAGTCATCTGCATTGATGACAGCGAACGGCTCATGCACGACCTCCCGGCACGCGAGTATGGCCTGTCCGGTTCCCCACGGTTTTTCTCTGCCATCTGGTACAGCAAAGCCATCCGGAATATCTTCGAGCTCCTGAAACGCATATTCCACACGTATCTTTTTTGCAATGCGGTCCCCGATAATTTCCCGGAAATCCTTTTCCATGGAATGCCGAATCACAAATACGACTTTATTAAAGCCAGCCTCAATCGCGTCATAGATGGAATAGTCCATAATAATCTCACCGCTCGGTCCAAAGGAAGTCAGCTGCTTTACACCGCCTCCGCCAAAGCGGCTGCCAATCCCGGCTGCCATGATTACGAGTGTTGTATCTTTCATAACATTTCCCTTTGCATAATCCGTTATTTCAGAGCAGAAAAACAGCAGGCCTCAGACATCCTGCTGCTCTGCTATGTGTCATCTTCGGCATCTCACAATATAAATTACACCAGCCGGAGCGTGTTCCCGGGATGATCAGCGTGAGACCGGACACCTCCGATACGGTATGCCCCGCAGGGCAAACCGCACTCCTCCCAGAACTGGTGTAATCACCTGAATTTTATGATATCCTTATGCCGGATACGCCTTATTCTTCTCGTCAGCCAGGGTCGGATCTACCTTCTGCTCCTGAGCCTGTCTGTATTTGAAGAAGTCTACCGCTACCTGCGGGAAGAGCGCGTAGCTCAGCACGTCCTCATCCTGTTCAGACCACTGTGCCATCTCTGAGCGAAGGGTATCCAGCTCATCCGGAATCAGATCTGCCGGACGGCAGGTGATAACTTCCGCGTCGCCGATGCATTTCTTCTTTACTTCTTCATTAAACGGCTTCACAGTTGCGCCATACTTGCCGCTTAAGATATCCTTTGTCTCTTTGGTTACCATCTTGTAGCGCTCGCCGCCAACGATGTTCATCACGGCCTGTGTGCCGACAATCTGGGATGACGGAGTTACAAGAGGCGGCTCGCCAAGGTCTTTACGCACCTTCGGAACCTCTTCAAGCACTTCGTAATACTTGTCTTCCGCATGCATATCCTTCAGCTGTGAGGTCAGGTTCGAAAGCATGCCGCCCGGTACCTGATACAGCAGCGTCTTGATATTGACGCCCATGTTCTTCGGATTCAGGAGACCACTCTCAAGCGCCTGATCGCGCATCGGACGGAAGTAGTCCGCGATCTCATCGAGCAGCTGGCTGTCAAATCCCGTGTCATACGGAGTTCCCTTGAAGGTCTCCACCATTACCTCAGTTGCCGGCTGGGAAGTACCCAGAGCGAACGGAGACATTGCGGTATCGATGACATCCACGCCTGCCTCTACCGCTTTCAGATAAGTCATGGAAGCCACACCGGATGTATAATGGGTATGCAGCTGAATCGGAATCTTCACCGCACCCTTCAGAGCTGTCACAAGCTCAGTCGCCTGATACGGCAGCAAAAGGCCAGCCATATCCTTGATGCAAATGGAATCCGCTCCCATCTCCTCAATTCTCTTCGCAAGATCTACCCAGTATTCCAGCGTGTATGCGCTGCCCAGGGTATAAGACATTGCCACCTGCGCATGTACCTTTTCTTTATTAGCCGCCGTCACTGCGGTCTGCAGGTTACGCAGATCGTTCAGGCAGTCGAAAATACGAATAATATCAATGCCGTTGGCAGCAGATTTCTGTACGAAATACTCTACCACATCGTCCGCATACGGACGGTAGCCAAGGATGTTCTGTCCACGGAACAGCATCTGCAGCTTTGTGTTCTTGAAGCCGTCACGCAGCTTACGCAGTCTCTCCCACGGATCCTCTTTCAGGAAACGCAGGGAAGCGTCAAATGTTGCACCGCCCCAGCATTCTACGGAATGATAACCGACTTTATCGAGCTTTTCCACGATCGGTAGCATCTGCTCGGTCGACATTCTGGTCGCGATCAGAGACTGATGCGCGTCACGCAGAATCGTCTCTGTAATCTTGATCGGTTTCGCCGCCGGTTGTGCGGCTGTATTCTGATTATTTGGTTTTTTCGCCTTATCAGCCATATTCGTCCTCCTAATCGGATGGGGAAATTCCCCTTCCTTTCATGCAGGTCTCACAAAAGCTCTTCGAAAATCGCTTTCGCGCACCTGCAAATCCTGTCATCAAAACGGAATTCTGTCTTATTTTCTATGCTTTACACATCGAAGCATATCCACAAGACAGAGCGTAACTGTTCATTACCTTCACATAAAAGCGAAGTACTGCTATGAATCGTCACGCCAGTCTATTTCACGCCATAGATCGCCATAAAGGTACCAGCCGCCACGGCTGTACCGATCACGCCGGCTACATTCGGTCCCATCGCATGCATCAGCAGGAAGTTCGTCGGATCCTCTTCTGCACCGACCTTCTGCGACACACGGGCCGCCATCGGCACCGCAGATACACCGGCGGAGCCGATCAGAGGATTGATCCTGCCATGCGTCAGCTTACACATCAGCTTACCCAGAAGTACACCAGCCGCCGTACCAATCGCAAACGCAAGCAGTCCGAGAATTACGATCTTGATGGTGTCCATATTCAGGAATGCTTCCGCACTGGTGGTTGCACCTACAGAGGTTCCCAACAGGATTACAACAATGTACATCATCGCGTTCGCTGCGGTCTCCTGCAGCTGCTTTGTAACGCCGCACTCACGGAAGAGGTTACCGAGCATCAGCATACCTACCAGCGGAGCCGTGGTCGGCAGAAGCAGACACACTACAATCGTGATGATAATCGGGAAAAGAATCTTTTCCAGCTTCGATACCGGACGAAGCTGCTGCATCTTGATGCTGCGCTCTTCCTTTGTTGTCAGCAGCTTCATAATCGGCGGCTGAATAATCGGAACCAGAGACATATAAGTATATGCTGCCACCGCGATGGAACCCATCAGCTCCGTCTGGCCAAGCTTACCAGCCAGGAAAATGGAAGTCGGGCCATCCGCACCGCCGATGATAGAGATCGCCGCAGCCGCTTTCCCGTTAAAGCCAAGCAGGATTGCGAAGAAATATGCCGCGTAGATACCGATCTGCGCCGCTGCGCCGAGCAGGAAACTGATCGGGTTTGCAATCAGCGGACCGAAGTCGGTCATTGCCCCGACGCCCATGAAAATCAGCGACGGAAGAATACTCCACTCATCCAATGTATAGAAATAATACAGAAGCCCGCCTGCGTGAGAAACACCCGCCGCATCGACATAAGGCTCTGCCATAATATCCGGATAGATATTTACCAGCAGCATACCAAACGCGATCGGAACCAGAAGCAGGGGCTCAAAATCATGTCCGATTGCCAGATACAGGAAAAAGAGCGCTACAATAATCATCGCGTAGTTGCCGACGGTCAGATTCATAAAAGCGGTCTGCTCCCATAAGTTTGACAACGTATTTACAACATAGGCCATTCTATTACCTCCCTAATATATGTCCCGCATTGCCTTTATGCAGGTTTCAAAACCCGGGTTAGTTCAGGGAAGCCAGAACATCGCCATTCTCTACTGACTGGCCAACCGCTACATCCATGCTTGCCACTGTGCCGTCCTGCGGAGCTACAACCGGAATCTCCATCTTCATTGCTTCCAGGATGATGAGGTTCTGGCCTCTCTTTACAGCGTCGCCCACCTTTGCTTCCAGGCTAAGCACCTTGCCCGGTACAGATGCGGTCACTTTCACAGAGCCTGCCGCGCCGCCCGCTGCCGGAGCTGCCTTCGGTGCCGGAGCTGCTTTCGGTGCCGGAGCCGCCTTCGGAGCTGCCGCTGCTGCCGGAGCTGCCGCTACTGCTGCTCCTTCGCCTTCTTCCACTGTCACATCATATACATTTCCGTTTACTGTAATGGTATAAGTCTTCATGATTTTCCTCCTGTATTCAGGCTCTGCGCCAGTTTCTGTTATTTACTTTTTTAATCGAGCGAACGACATACGCGTCGCCGGTATTTACTGTAGTCTCAGACTCACGGAAGGCTGCAATTGCCGCTGTGATTACCGCAACCAGTTCCAGATCATCTTCCGGATTTACTTCCTCCTCCACAACAGGAGCAACTGGTGCAGGGGCGGGAGCCGGTGCCGGTGCCGCTGCCGGAGCAGGCTCGTCTTTCTTCTTTCTCGCTTCAATGGCCTCCGGAATGAAATGAATCTTACTGATCAGGAAGCTTAAGAACGCCAGCATCAGAAATACGATACAGATACCCATCAGGGTATTCATCGCTGCTTTCTGCATCATAACGCCCAGCGTATAATCCACATCCCATGTCAGATCCGTCAGGGTCATCACATACTGGCCATAGGTAGAAGAATATGTGTACTCATAGTCCATCGTGACGGTAACGGTACCGCCCTTGCTGACTCCATCGTAACTCGCAATCGCCGAAATGCTTCCGCCATAGCCGTCCGAAGTCATCTCCGAATCGGTAATCTCAGTCACTTCCACATAATTGCCCAGCTCAGACTTTACCGTATTCCAGTTGTACGCGATCAGAGCTGTAACAGAATCCTCACTCTCCATATAGGAGTCAACCTGCTCGTCTGTCCACGCGTCAACCTGCAGAAGATAGTTGTCAATCAACTGCATATAATATTCTTCCGCAGTCATTCCTTCCGTTTCTGCCTCAGTCTCGTCCTCTGCCGCCTCAGAAGTCTCCTCTTCCGCAGCAGCCGCGTCTGTATCTTCTTCCGCCGCTTCGCTCGCCAGGGTCTCTTCCTCGTCGACGGTCTCCACTGCGGCGGAATCCGTCTCATCCTCCGCGAGGGCGTTCACAGAAAAAGCGGAAACAGTAAGTCCAAGCGCCAGCAATATAGCTTTTAATCTAACCTTCATCTGTTTCACCTCGCTTATACTGTTCCATGTTTTCTGGAGGGGCCGTCCTCTCTCTTCGTATAGAGCATCTCAAACGCGCCGATCACATACTTTCTCGTATCCTCGGCCTCGATGATGTTGTCTACATATCCTCTCTTTGCCGCAGAGAGCGCGCTCGACTGCAGGGATGCGTACTCCGCAGCCTTCTCATTAATTACCTTGCTGTCTTCGCCGGCATACATGATCTTAGAAGCAAGCTGTGCGTCCATCATACCGATCTGCGCATCCTTCCACGCAAAAGTCATATCCGCGCCAATCGCCTTGCTGTTCATTACAACATACGCGCTGCCGAATGCCTTGCCGATGATCACATTCACCTTCGGCACAGTCGCGTTCGCAAACGCCGCGGTCAGCTTCGCCGCTGCTTTCGCGATCTTCTTCTCAGAGCACTTGCATGCCTTAAAACCGGTCGCGTTTGTCAGCGTCAGAACCGGAATCTCAAAAGCATCGCAGAAAGAAACGAACTCAGCCGCTTTCTCTGCTCCGCGCGCACTGATGACACTGTCAAATGATTCCTTTACTTCGCCATTTTCGTCATAGACTTCCGTGCGGTTTGCCACAGCGCCGACAGTCGTGCCATTCAGACGCAGGAAACCAGTCACCATATCCGGGGCATAGGCTTCCTTCAGTTCTACGAAAAGATTATTATCCGCAATATTGGAAAGCAGAATCGAGGTGTCGCCGGCTGCGTTCGCCAGATCCTCACAGGCTCGGTTCAGCTCATCGGTGCACTCCTCATAGGAAAGATCGTCTTCATTGTTCGCCGGAAGCATACATACCAGCGCGCGAATGTTATTCAGGATCTCATCCTCGGAGCCTACAAAATCAATCATCCCGGTCTCCTCGCTCTGGAACTTCGCGGAAGATGTATCGCACTTCTCCTTTGTGTTGCCCGGAAGCGCGTTCGGTGAATTCACGAAAAGCTCTGCCTTCGATCCTTCCATAAATGTAAAATCAGTCAGACCCGGAATCAGCGCCATACCGCCGCCGCATCTGCCAAACACTGCTGTAATCTGAGGAACCACGCCGGACGCAAGCGCCTGCTTCTGATAAATCTCACCAAAAGCATTCAGAGCGTCGGTCGCCTCCTGAAGACGCAGACCTGCGCTGTCCAGTAATCCGATCACAGGAGTTCCTGTTTTGATCGCAAGATCATACAGTCCCGCAATCTTCTTCGCATGCATTTCTCCGATCGATCCGCCCAGAACAGACGCATCCTGGCTGTAGACATACACCAGGTGTCCGTCGATCACACCATAACCTGTGATCACGCCGTCGCCAGGCGTCTCTGTCTGCGGCAGGTTGAAATCCGTACTTCTGGCTGTCACATACCCGCCGATCTCTACAAAACTGTTGTCGTCAAGCAAAGAAGCAATTCGTTTGCCTGCCAAGTTTTGTGTTGTAATACTCATTATTCAGCCCTCCATTGTTAAAATTTACGTAAACGATTCCTGATCGTTTACATCCGCGCCGACCACAAAAGCAGCCTTGTGCTTCGCAGCCATACGCTTTTTTTAAGATAAAATATCACTGCCCCTAATACATCTTGTCTATCTTAGCGTGTTTCGCTAAAAAATGCAAGCCCTTTGTCACACAATATCTTGTAGATTTTCTTCCGAAATGTGCCGAATTTTTGTATAAATATGCCCGAATGCTCCGGTGCCTGCAGCGGTTAGCGGATCGTCCCGCCCCCAGCAATAAAATCTCCGTCATAAAACACGACAGCCTGTCCTGGTGTAACGGCGCGCACAGGCTCATCAAAAATCACCTCCGCACAGTCGCTGCCCGCCAGCCGCACAGTCGCGGGCGCGCCGGGATGATTATAGCGGATTTTCGCTATCACGCGCATCCCGTCTGTGAAAGCCGGAACACTCATACAGTTCAGATGATCACAGAGCAGATGATCGGTAAAAACATCCTCTGCCTCGCCGATGACGACTTCGTTCGTTTCCGGGCGGATTTCCGTGACGAAAACCGGATGCCCCATTGAGAGATTCAGCCCTTTTCGCTGCCCGATCGTGTAGTGGGTGATGCCCCTGTGCCTGCCGAGAACCCGCCCGTCCGCCGTCACAAAGTTCCCCGGCGGCGGTACGGGACATGTGCTGTTTTTTTCGATAAATCCGGCGTAATCTCCATCCGGGACAAAGCAAATCTCCTGGCTGTCCGGCTTATGCGCGACTGCTAATCCGATCTCCTCTGCGATCGCGCGTATCGCCGGTTTATCATACGCTCCGACCGGCATCAGGGTATGAGCCAGCTGCTCCTGTGTCAGATTATAGAGTGCGTAGGTCTGATCCTTCGCAGCAGTCACGGAATTCTGGATCGCGTAGCGGCCGTTTGGCAGACGCTCCACCCGCGCATAATGCCCGGTCGCAATGTAATCCGCACCGATCTGCAGGCCGCGTTGCAACAGGGATTCCCATTTTACATAGCGGTTGCAGGCAATACACGGGTTCGGCGTTCGCCCGGCCAGATATTCCTCCATAAAATAACAAATCACTTTTTCGCGGAATTCCTCCCGGAAATTCATCACATAGTGCGGTATTCCAATCGTCTGCGCCACACGTGCGGCGTCTTCCGCGGCACTCATCCCGCAGCAGCCTCCCTTTGCGCTGACTTCTTCATCCGAATCCCGGGGCCAGATCTGCATGGTCACGCCAATCACATCATAGCCAGCCTCTTTCAAAAGATATGCGGCTACTGAAGAATCCACGCCGCCGGACATACCGACGACTACTTTTTTCCCATTTATCATCCTCTTCTTTTCCTGTCCTGTTCCTCAAAACATTCTTGCGGGAATGAAGCCTGCTTAAGCAGAAGCTTCGTCCTCACATCCTATCCCGGCAGATGTCTGCAAAAGTCCTCATATTGCGGCGACATTCCGCGCAGGCGCTCTACGATCTGCTTTATTTTTTCTACTGTAAAATCAATTTCTTCCTTTGCCGTCTCCGCGCTCAAAGTCAGCCGCAGGGACCCATGTGCGATGTCCTCAGGAAGCCCCAGAGCCAGCAGCACATGCGACGGATCAAGAGAGCCGGACGTACAGGCCGAACCGCTGGAGCCGCAGATGCCCTCCATATCCAGCATAATCAGCAGGGTCTCTCCCTCGACAAACTGAAAACTGAAATTTGCGTTGTTCGGAAGCCGCCTGGTGCGGTGCCCGTTCAGCCGCGTATACGGTATTTCTTTCAGAACACGGTCAATCAGATAATCACGCAGGCTGGTCTCGCCGGCTGCACGCTTCTCCATCGTCTCTGCTGCTTCTTTCGCTGCCTGGCCAAACCCCACAATGCCCGGCACGTTCTCTGTCCCGGCACGGCGATGGCGTTCCTGCGCGCCGCCGTGAACAAATGAGTGCATGCGCAGATTTCTTCGAATATATAAAAAACCGACCCCTTTCGGACCATTCAGCTTGTGCGCGCTCGCGCTCATCAGGTCAATATGCAGCTTTTCCACATCAATCGGCAGCTGCCCATAAGCCTGCACCGCATCCGTGTGAAAGAGGACGCCGTATTTTTTCGCAATCTCTCCGATCTCTCGAATCGGCTGGATGGAGCCAATTTCATTGTTCGCGTACATCACAGAGATGAGAAATGTCTCCGGGCGGATTGCCCGCTCCAGCTCATCAAGCCGCACAATGCCATTTTCATCCACATTCAGATAAGTGACCTCTATTCCCGCCTTTTCCAGATATTCACAGGTATGCAAAATCGCATGATGTTCAATCCTGGTCGTAATCAGGTGATTCTTAATCACCGCATCTCCCGCGTCCGGTTCCTGGCGCTCTCCAGTCGCTTTTTTTCCCGCGCGAAAGGCACAGAACATTTCCGCCGCCGCCTTGAGAGCCCAGTTATCGGACTCCGTACCCCCGGCGGTAAAAAAAATCTCCTCCGGTTTCGCTCCTATCGTGTCAGCGATAAGCTCACGGCTTTTGTTTATCGCCTCCCTGCTTTTCACACCGATACTGTAAATACCGGACGCATTGCCGTAATACTCGGAAAAATACGGCAGCATCGCTTCCACGACTGTCGGGGAGGTCTTCGTCGTCGCCGCGTTATCCAAATAAATAAACGTATCCATAGCGAATTCGACTCCTTTAAACCTGAATCATTACCTGTTTCTGTCTAGCCGTTACAGTGCTCCCCGTTGTATTCCTCCGGGTGCTCGCGGCTCTTCTCGATCATTTTCCTGCTCTCTTCCACCAGCTGGCTGATATAAATATCGTCCATCGCCGCATCAATGCTCTCGTTGATCCGCTGCCAGACATATTTTGTCACACAGAGATCCGCGCCTTCACAGCCTTCCTCATTAAACGCAGAGCAATCCACCGCACGCATATCTCCCTCCAGCGCCCGGAGTACATCTCCCACGGTAATCTGATCTGATGATCGGGTTAGACGATATCCGCCCTGTACGCCGCGCGTGCTCACAACCAGGCCCGCTCTGCGCAGCTTTGCAATAAGCTGCTCCAGATAACTCTCAGATATTTCCTGACGCTCCGAAATACTGCTGATCGAGACAGCCTCTGTCTCACTGTTTAATGCCAGATCCACCATGGCGCGCAGACCATAGCGTCCCTTTGTTGATAGTCTCATGTTTCCTCCTGTGATGATCTCCAGGCTGAGATCTTCCATTCTGTGAACCATTTCCGCTTTCACTGCGAACTGTGTTTTTCTTTCGCTGTTCTCCACAGCGCATGTTATGAAAGCATTTTTTGAATACCCCAATCCTACCATAATTTTTTTTCATCTTCAACCGTAAAACTGCATATGCTTAGACAAATCCCCTGTTCGGGAGCCTCACTATGAATCAGAAACACTATCTTATCAAAGGAACCTTGCTGCTGACCATCATGGGGCTTCTGACAAGAATTGCCGGTTTTTTTTATAAAATATTCCTCTCAAGAACCATTGGTGCATCCGAAATCGGCCTTTATCAGGTAGCGCTCCCTGTTCTTTCTTTTTGCAGTGCATTATGCGGCGGCGGAGTGCAGACCGCCATATCAAAGCTGACTGCAAAATACCTCGCCGAGCGCAGACAGCAAGAAGCGAGACTGGCTCTGATTGCCGGACTGCTTCTGTCTCTCTTCCTATCCTTCTTCCTGACACTTGGCCTCTATTTCGGCGCCAGACTGATCGCAGGGCGGCTTCTTCTGGAAGAATCATGCGAAGGGCTTCTTAAAATCATGACATTCTCACTGCCATTTAACATGATCCATGGCTGTGTCTGCGGCTATTTTATAGGAGCAAAGCATATTGTACCACCGGCTCTGAGCCAATTCATCGAACAGCTCATCCGCATTTTCTTTGTTGTCCTTGCCTATACTCTGTCTCTGAACAGCAACCGCCCGGCAGATGCCCGGCTTATGGCGTTCGGTGCATTGGCCGGGGAGGCTGCTTCCGCCATATTCTGCATGATTTCTCTTTATGTTTTATGTATAAAGAAAACACACATGGATGGCCGCGCACCAGCGCCAGTGCTGTTTTCTGACCAACGTTTAAACAGTTCTGTCCGCGAAAAATTTTTCTGCCACCGCCTCACCCTTTCCGTCCGGCAGCTTCTGTCCATATCTCTGCCGCTCAGTATGAACCGTATGCTTATGTGTATTCTTCAGGCCATCGAGGCTGCGCTGCTCCCTCAGATGCTGCGGCTTTCCGGACTGACTCCAGTCGAAGCGCTCTCGGTCTATGGCACACTGACCGGCATGGCTCTTCCTCTGCTTCTGTTTCCTACCGCCATTACCTCCGCACTGGGGATGCTTCTGCTTCCTGCCGTATCAGAAGCCCAGGCACTTCAAAAACACAATCAGCTTTCCCATACAGCCAACGCCGCTTTTCTGGGAGGTCTGCTGCTCGGCAGCTTCTGTCTGGGTGGATTTCTGCTCTTCGGAAATGAAATCGGCAGCATCCTTTTTCAAAGTGAACTTGCAGGAGTCTGCATCCGTCGGCTCGCACTGATCTGTCCACTCATCTACATCAGCACAACGCTGACCAGCATCCTGCATGGCCTGGGAAAAACCTCTTCCCTTCTTCTTTGGAACCTGGCAGGATTCGCCCTGCGCCTTCTTGGCGTCTTACGTCTGGTACCCGCATACGGAATCAACGGCTACCTCTGTGGAATGCTTCTCGACCAGATTCTGCTCACCGGATGTATTCTGTTTTTCCTGCATCAAAAGAGGCTGCTGACCATTTCCATCCCGCATGCGCTCACACGCTTCCTGCTCCCTGCAGCCTCAGCCGGCGGCAGCGCTTTTCTTTTTCTTATTCTATCCGAACAAAAAATCCCCGCCCGGATCGGTCTGATCACAGGCGGGGGAATCTATTGCGTCTTTTTTTTTACTCAGCGCGGCCCCAGCTTTCACCGCTTTCTCTGCTTCTGATCTATGACAAAGCGCTCTTTTACAGATGAAAACGCATCGCATATCTCACAAATAAAAGACATCCAAGCAGAATAAAGAATACTCCAATCGCGTTCAGCGCAACCGCCAGAATATGCATCTGTTCTTTTCCGATGATGCAGTAGTTCTGCGGTTCCTCCGGGTCGTAAGACAGACAGACGCGCTGGTTAATCCGGTAAGGACAGGGATAGATATCTTCCCTGTCAACAATCTTAATCAGCTTTCCATCCGCAAAAAATTCGAAAACAGCCGCCTGGCGGTTGCGGAATCTGGCCTGCGCATAACGATCCCGCTCAACCGGAATGATATCGACCACTTTTGCTTCCGCATAGCCGATGTATGGCCTTTTTGTGGCATTTAAGACTTTCAGAATGGATCCGGCAATCTCCGCAATCAGGCCGAGGATGATAAAAACGATCCCTTCGATCCACAGTCTATTTCCCACGAAAATACTCCTTCCCGGATAAAAGATCCTGCTCCATTTGTGCTTTCAATTCTTCTACAGAAGTAAATTTCCGTTCCGGGCGCCGAAACGTGCGAAGCAAAACTCTCACACTCTGCCCATACAGGTCCTCGTGTACACCGTAAAGGTATGTCTCTACGCCAAGAAACGTACCATCCACGGTCGGCTTATAGCCAATATTCGTGATTCCATGAAAACGACAGACGTCTCCATTCGGAGCAAACGAATCGGAAACTGCCGCATCCTCCATGGATTCCGATACCGGCTCCATCATAACGACGTCGCTATAGTAAACGCCTGGCGGAGGAAGCAGCTTGTAGCCGTCCGGTCTCAGATTGATGGTCGGCATCCCGATCGTCCGGCCAAGCTGATGCCCATGCAGTATCGTTCCCTCTACCGGGTACCAGCCGCCCATCAGATCGCGAACCAGCTCCATATCCGCGCCCGCAAGCGCCTCACGGATATACGTGCTGCTGATCTCACGATCTCCATAGCACTCTTTTTCGACAACCGTAAGCGTATAGCCATATTTTTCCTGAAGTGCTCTTAACGTCTCCACATCCCCGCTCCGCTGAACGCCAAACCGGAAATCCGTGCCTACTACGATCTGCTTCGCATGGAGCTGCCGGCAGAGCACTTCCGAGATAAATGCCTCTGGCTCCATACCCAGAATCTCCGGCACAAACGGACAGCGGATCATGCAGTCAATCCCGTAAGACTCCAGCATATGCTTTTTTTCCTCTGGTGTAAACAAAACCGTCCGGTTTTCCGGCGCAATCGCAAAAACAATCCCAAAATATCCTTCCTTCTGCAACCGCAGAATCTCACGGAGCAGCTTCTGGTGTCCCCTGTGCAGCCCGTCAAATTTTCCCAGCGTGACCGCAGTCCCCCGCGCTGAACTCTGATTTTCTTCTATCTGAAAATCCATTGTGTCATGTATATATTTCATTCGTCTGCGGAAAATCCTTTCCTGTCAAAGCTATTCTTACATCTATAATAAAAGAAAAAACTCAAAGCGAAGCTTTACAAAAACATCTTCGCCGCACGCCAGCTGCCTCTTTCCTCATGATAGCCGTAAACCGCCAGAAAATCTCCCTCTTGCCCATACAGGCGAAGCTGATCGGTTCGATGTGCTGGGCCGCCATAAGAATCCCCAAAAAACGCCGCACTTTCAGCTCGTCCGGAAAGCAGCATCCAATTTTTATAAGCAACACTCTGCCGATCCGGAAAGCGTTCCTTCAGGTCATCGATTTTCCGACAGCTTTCCATCATTTCTACAGACAATGGATTCCCGTTCCGTACCAGCCGCTCCGCATCCGGCGTCAGCCGCACCGCGTCCAGATTGGTAAACGCGCAATCCGTCGAAAAAACACACTCCTCCAGACGGTTCTCATCCCGCAGCTGTTCAATCTCCGACAGCCGCCACGAATCACGCTCTGCAAACGGTCCTACTTCCGTGCGCAGCAGCACATCCATACATCCGCCGCACCCGAGCTTTTCTCCAATATCATTACAAAGCGTACGGATATACGTTCCTTTCGAGCAGCGCACCGTCATCTCCACCCTGATCATCATCGGCGCTCCCGGACGCCTCTCCTCTGCAGAATCTTCATTCTCAGATGAAGCGCCCGCATCTTCCGGGATTTTCTTTGCAGATAAAGCATCTGCCTCTTCCGGGATGAATTTCTCGATACGCTCAATTTTGATCTCGTCCACATGTATGGTACGCGGCTTCCGCTCTATCTCAATTCCCTGCCGCGCCAGCTCATACAGCTTCCTTCCATTCACCTTCAGAGCCGAATACATAGGAGGAATCTGCTGCTGCTCACCGACAAAACCAGCAATACACCGACGGATCTCGTCCTCCGTCAGACACATCGGCTCTCTAATAGCACAGCCGCCGCTTTCTGCCGTCCAAACAGCCTCTGCTTTAGAGACCTGTTCTCCATCAGCAACCAGCGCCTCTCGTCCTGCCCGCTCCTGATTGTCTCCAAGAAAAACCGGGCATTCTCTCAGAACCCTCCCGGTCGTATCCTGCGTATCCGTCGCCCGTCCAAGCAGCAAATCCGCCCGATACGTCTTATTCCAGTCCGTCAGAAGCTCGCACACCTTCGTCGCCTTTCCCAGACAAACCGGCAGCACCCCCGCCGCCTCCGGATCCAGCGTTCCCGTATGTCCAATCTTCTTCTGCCGCAAAATCCCCCGCAGCTTCGCCACCACATCATGTGACGTAAACCCCGGCTCCTTATGCACAATAATAATGCCATCCATGCTCAATCCTCATGTGTAAAACTCCCGCACTCCTTTTAGCTGAAACGTACCTTCCGGTTTACTCTGCACAGCGAAGCGTCCGTCATTGCACGCCTCCACTTTGAGAAAGCCAATGGCTACGCACTTCGTGCTCCCGCCATTGCCGCCGGCATTCGTAATCCGGGCTATCGCCCTTCTTACTCATACCGTCTTGGTTGTCTAATGAACAGCCTCTTAGGCATGCGAGCATGCCACAAGGCTGTCCATTGACAACGCTTTCTCAGTAAACTGCTTCTCCATCAGCAGCGTGATGTTATTGATGACATCGTACACGCTTCCCTGCATGGTACAGCCTGCCGCGCGCACATGTCCGCCGCCTCCAAAGTAGCTGGCGATCGCGCTTACATCGAGAATCTCTTTCGAGCGAAGGCTCACCTTGTATTCATGTACCCCTGTCTCATACAGGAAAATAGCAGCCTCTGTGCCGGAGGTCTGCAGCAGATTTTCCACGATACCTTCCATATCCGAGGAGGTAACATTATAAAACTTCATATCCTTTGCCCGAATTGCGCAGGAAATCACTTTTCCGTCCATCAAGAGCATGCTTTCGAGAAGTGCGCGTCCCAGAATCTGCTTTTGATAATACGTCTTATCATAGAAGGTCGCGCTCAGGATCGCCGGATAGTTGATTCCTTTCTCCATCAGCTTTGCGGCAATCCGCATTGTTTCCGGAGATGCGCAGGAATAACGGAATACGCCGGTATCATGCGCAATCCCCATATAGAGCGCCTCCGCCGCATGAAGCGGAATTTTATCGTCTTCCAGCAGCGTGTAGACAAGCTCGCAGGTTGAGCTGGCATCTGGTACAATATAGTTTGCATCGGCATATCCCTTATTGCTGACATGATGATCGACACAGAGTGTTCTTTTTGCACTCTGACGATATTTGTCCGCCGGGCCGAGGCGCGCCTCATCAGAACAGTCCAGGCAGAAGAATACATCGTATTCCTCTTCCCCACTAAAATCGGTGCAGATCTCATCGGTACCATATACAGACGAAAAAGCCACCGGCACCTCTTCCAGATAAATCTTAGCCCGGATCTGCGGATAGTTTTCTTTTAAGTACAGATAAAGGCCAAGGCAGGAGCCGATCGCGTCCCCATCCGGACGGATGTGTCCTGCCATCGCCACGCTGCCCACTCCCTGTAGTTCTTTCGCAAGATTGATCATATCGCCCACCCTTTTCCTTTCTTTCGTTGCATTACCTGTAACCGGAGATGTCCTTCCATTCTTGTTCCTGCAAGCAGCTGTCAGATGGATTCATTTTCTCCGCGCTTCTGTGCCGCCTGTACATCTGCTTCAATCACTTTGTCAATCTTTTTGGTCATATCCACACCATATTCGATCGACTGGTCGAGTATAAACTCAAGCTCTGGTGTATTGCGCAGATTCAGGGTCCGCGCCAGCTGGCGGCGGATGTAGCCCACCGCGCTGTTCAGACCGGCCAGCGTATCTGCGGCCGCTTCCTCGTCACCAAGAACAGAAATCCAGGCCTTGCAGGTCTTCAGATCCGGCGCGACCTCCACGGATACCACCGAGGTCATCGGCGCAATCCGCGGGTCTTTTACTTCTGTCCGGATAATCTCTGACAGCTCCTTTAATACCTCCCCATTGATCCGGGTATTTTTGATACTGTTTTTTCTCATCTCGGAACCTCTACCATGACATAGGCTTCTACCTTGTCTTCTTCTTTAATATCATTGAATTTTTCAAATACAAAGCCGCACTCGAAGCCAGCGCGCACTTCCTTTACATCGTCCTTGAATCGTTTCAGGGACGCCAGTGCGCCTTCATAGATCAGCTTATCCTCACGCGTGATACGTACCTTGCAGTTTCTCTGGAAGATACCATCCAGCACGTAAGAACCGGCAATCGTACCTACGCCGGACGCCTTGAAAAGCTGACGAATCTCTGCATGGCCAATGATCTTTTCTTCATAGATCGGGTCAAGCATGCCTTTCATCGCAGCTTCCACATCCGCGATCGCGTCATAAATGACACGGTACAGACGTACATCGACATTCTCCCTTTCCGCGGTCGTCTTAGCCATCACATCCGGACGTACATTAAAGCCAATAATGATCGCATTCGATGCGGAAGCGAGGATAACGTCGGACTCGTTGATCGCACCAACGCCGCTGTGAATGACCTTGACGACCACTTCCTCGTTCGACAGCTTCAGAAGGCTCTGTTTTACCGCCTCCACGGAACCCTGTACGTCTGCCTTTACGATCAGATCGAGCTCCTTCAGCTTGCCAGCCTGAATCTGGGAATACAGATCGTCCAAAGACATCCGCATTTTCGTATCTTCAAGCATACGCTCTCTGCCTTCGCTGATAAAGGTCTCAGCGAAGCTGCGCGCCTCTTTCTCACTGTCCATACAGATGAAAATTTCACCCGCATTCGGCACGTCTGAAAGACCCAGCACCTCGACCGGAGTAGAAGGACCAGCCTGTTTTACCCGACGTCCCTTATCATCCATCATCGCACGAATCTTACCGTGGCAGGCACCTGCCGCGATCGGATCGCCGACATGCAGCGTACCCTTCTGGACAAGAACGGGCGCCACCGGCCCTTTGCCCTTGTCAAGCTCTGCCTCAATCACCAGGCCGCGTGCCTTGCGATCCGGGTTCGCTTTCAATTCAAGAACCTCTGCGGTCAGCAGAATCATCTCCAGTAAGTTGTCAATTCCTTCGTGTGTATGCGCGGAAACTGGCACCATAACCGTACTGCCGCCCAATCTTCGGGTATCAGCTCATATTCAGATAATTCCTGTTTTACGCGTTCAATATTCGCGCTCGGCTTATCAATTTTGTTAATCGCTACAATTATTTCAATTCCGGCCGCTTTCGCATGATTGATTGCCTCAATCGTCTGCGGCATCACACCGTCGTCTGCCGCAACTACAAGAATCGCGATATCCGTGGAATTTGCGCCACGCATACGCATCGCTGTAAACGCCTCATGACCTGGTGTATCCAGGAACGTAATCTTCTGTCCGTTGATGGATACCACATACGCGCCAATGTGCTGAGTAATGCCGCCAGCCTCTTTGTCAATCACATGTGTGTGACGAATCGCGTCAAGCAGGGAGGTCTTACCATGGTCGACGTGTCCCATTACGCAGACAACCGGCGGACGCGGGATCATCAGATCCTCTTTTTCTTCTTCTTCCTTCAGCAGTTCGCCGATCACATCGACTTTTTCCTCTTTTTCGCAGATGCAATTGAATTCCAGGGCGATCTCTTCGGCCT
>Ga0192279_1060_pt1 | contig 20876 bp, 20 predicted proteins | sample Koala_Koa24_L3_FD_131251 | JGI IMG/M metagenome (GOLD analysis project Ga0192279, IMG submission 131251) | Enriched cells from koala feces incubated with labeled cellulose particles, San Francisco Zoo, California, United States - Koala_Koa2-4_L3 ...
CTTTGGGAGATATCGACCGCGCAGACATGGGTTGCGCCGCCTTTGGCCGCATTCAGCGCAAAGGAACCGGTGTGCGTAAAGCAGTCGAGTACGCGTTTCCCTGCGGCGAGACGTGCCACAGCCTGGCGATTGTATTTCTGGTCGAGAAAGAAGCCTGTTTTCTGGCCGTTTTCTACGTCTACCTGATAGATGATTCCATTTTCAGTGATTTCTGTGAGAGGATCTATTTGGTTCTGAGTGACGTCAAGCGGATACCAGCCCTTGTATTGCTTCAGCCCCTCCAGTTCACGTATGGCCACATCATTTCTTTCATAGATGCCCCGGATTTCCTGCCCGTCTTCTGTCAGCGTCTGATACAAAAGCGGGAAAATAACCGGCTTTAGCAGATCCATCCCATAAGAGAGTGTCTGTGTGACCAGAATATCGTGGAAACGATCGACTGTGAGCCCCGGGAACTGATCTGCTTCGCCAAAGATGACGCGGCAGCAGTCGATGTCCGCACCCATCACGGTCTTGCGGTATTCCCAGGCGTAGCGAATTCTCCGTGCCCAGAACGCGGTGTCAAACTTATCATTCGCATTGCGTGAGATCAGGCGGATACGGATTTTGGAATGTTCGCTGTAAAATCCAGTGCCCAGATATCTGCCGGGCTTTTGCGCTGATGACTCTTTCTTTGCGGAGTGAGTGCTGTCAGAAGAAGCATGATTCGCATCCTGTCTTGAATCCGATGATGCGGATACTACATCAACGAGGCATCCGTTTGACAGCGTTCCGATGACATCTCGGATTTCCGTGTCGTAAACCCATGGATGTCCATTCAGAATAGAACGCTCTGCTTTTTTGCTGACTGTGAGAATAGGGTAAGCCCTTTGCTGCTTCATGCCATTGCCTGCTTTCTGTAAATTATGTGTAAACCATTTAACATCACATTAAAAATGAAAAATGCGATTTTCTGTAAAGTAAAACGACTTACGCCGTTTACAATAAAAATAGATTGAATAAGGCTACTATATCACACACCAGCCTGTGTTGCAAGCTGGCACGAGGCTGATTTATCAGACTTATACATTTGGCACCTTAAATAATGAGAGCATATCACTAGATATGAAAGAGCCGAAGAATAATTTAAGGAACATATTGACAAAAGAGAAGCTATGTTGTAATATGCATTTGTATAATTTCTTATGGGGACAGCATGAAAAATCAGGTATGGATGAGGGAGGAGGATACGTATGGAAAAAGACGGTACAATTCAGACAGAAAAACAGAAAGAAAAACTGGAGAACGAAGAGAGTGTCCAGGAGAAAAAAGAAATAAAAAAGGAGCCGCTATATGTCTTGCGTGAGACTGTCTCAGAAAAGGATATGGTAAAAGAAGCGAGTCTAAAGTATGCTCTAAAATGTCAGGGAGAATATACGCTGGAGGACTACTACGCGCTGCCAGACGACCAGCGGGTCGAATTAATTGATGGTGTGATTTACGATATGGCTGCTCCGAATATGGCTCATCAGACTGCAGTTACTGCGATGACAGTTCAGCTGAATAATTATATCAATTCGCGTGGAGGCAGATGCCTTGCTTATCCATCACCCGTGGATGTGCAGCTAAACTGTGATGATCGGACGATGGTACAGCCAGATGTGCTGGTTGTTTGCGACAGAGATAAGATAATTAAACGCTGTGTTTACGGCGCCCCGGATCTGGTGGTCGAGATTCTGTCGCCTTCGAGTGAGCGGAAAGATCTCACGATTAAACTGGCGAAATATATCGGTGCGGGCGTCCGGGAATACTGGGTGATTGATCTGAGGCTGGAGAAAGTGATTGTGTATGACATTGAGCACGAATGCCGCACTACCATCTATGGAATGAATCAGCATATCCCGGTTCAGATCTTTGACGGAGACTGTCAGATTTCTTTTGATGGGATTATGGAAATGGTCCGGTCGATTCTGAATTCTCCGGAACCGGATGAGTAAAAGAAGTCTTTGTTCAGGTTTTTGTTTTTATGCATTGACAATATGGAGAAAATCCTTTATTTTATCATAGAAGAAACGCCAGACAAATGAATACTGGCAGAAAAAACATGCAAAGGCGCATCGAACTATGAGTTAGCCCGGCTTTTCCCGGGCTGTTTTTATCCAACAGGAAAGTTCTCTGAACCTCCCTGTATTCGTTTGCGCTTCAACAGACTGACATTTCCACAGGAGGACACACCATGTCACAGAGAACAGATATCCATAAGGTACTGATTATCGGCTCCGGCCCGATTATCATTGGTCAGGCGTGTGAGTTTGACTATTCCGGTACGCAGGCGTGCAAGGCGCTGAAAAAGCTTGGTTATGAAATCGTGCTGGTTAATTCGAACCCGGCGACCATCATGACAGATCCGGAAATTGCAGACGTTACCTATATCGAGCCGCTGAATGTTTCCCGGCTGGAACAGATCATTGCAAAGGAGCGTCCGGACGCGCTGCTGCCGAATCTGGGCGGGCAGTCCGGTTTGAACCTCTGCTCGGAGCTGGCTTCGCAGGGAATACTGGAAAAATACGGCGTACAGGTCATCGGCGTACAGGTAGACGCGATTGAGCGCGGCGAGGACCGTATTGAGTTTAAGAATACGATGAACGCGCTGGGTATTGAGATGGCGAGAAGCCAGGTCTCCTACAGTGTGGAAGAGGCACTGGCGATCGCGGATGAGCTGGGCTACCCGGTGGTGCTGCGCCCGGCTTATACGATGGGAGGCGCGGGCGGCGGCCTGGTGTATAACCGGGAAGAGTTAAAGACGGTATGTGCGCGCGGCCTGCAGGCGAGCCTGGTTGGACAGGTGCTGGTAGAGGAGTCAGTGCTCGGCTGGGAAGAGCTGGAGCTCGAGGTGATCCGTGATAAGGATAACAATATGATCACGGTCTGCTTTATCGAGAATATTGATCCGATGGGCGTCCACACCGGCGATTCGTTCTGTGCGGCGCCGATGCTGACGATCTCGGAGGATGTGCAGAAGCGTCTGCAGGAGCAGGCTTACCGCATTGTTGAGTCGGTGCAGGTCATCGGCGGTACAAATGTGCAGTTTGCGCATGATCCGGTGACAGACCGGATTGTTGTCATTGAGATCAATCCGCGTACCTCCCGCTCCTCCGCACTTGCTTCTAAGGCGACCGGTTTTCCGATCGCGCTGGTATCAGCGATGCTGGCTTCCGGACTTTCCCTCTCAGATATTCCCTGTGGAAAGTACGGAACTCTGGATAAATACGTGCCGGACGGCGATTATGTGGTGATTAAATTCGCACGCTGGGCGTTTGAAAAATTCAAGGGCGTTGAGGATAAGCTTGGCACACAGATGCGTGCGGTCGGCGAGGTCATGAGCATTGGCAAAACCTACAAAGAAGCTTTCCAGAAAGCAATTCGCTCTCTGGAAACCGGGCGCTATGGCCTTGGCCACGCAAAGGATTTTGACACAAAATCAAAGGAAGAATTGCTCTCTATGCTGATTACGCCGTCGAGTGAGCGCCATTTTGTGATGTATGAGGCACTGCGCAAGGGCGCAACCGTAGACGAGATTTATGAGATTACAAAGGTAAAGAAATATTTCATCGAGCAGATGAAAGAACTGGTGGAAGAGGAAGAAACTCTCTGTGAAAACAAAGGGCAGCTTCCGTCGGATGACGCACTTATCGCTGCGAAGAAGGATGGATTCTCTGACAAGTATCTGAGCCAGATTCTGGAAGTCCCAGAGGATGATATTCGCAACCGCCGCATCGCGTTGGGAGTGGAGGAAGCCTGGGAGGGCGTACATGTGAGCGGCACACAGGATTCCGCTTACTATTATTCCACCTACAATGCTTCGGATAAAAACCCGATAAAAGAAGACAAGCCGAAGATCATGATCCTTGGCGGCGGACCTAACCGTATCGGGCAGGGCATTGAGTTTGATTACTGTTGTGTTCACGCGTCGCTGGCGCTGAAAAAGCTTGGTTTTGAGACCATTATCGTCAACTGTAATCCAGAGACGGTTTCAACGGATTATGACACTTCCGATAAGCTGTATTTTGAGCCGCTGACACTCGAGGATGTGCTCAGTATTTATAAGAAAGAAAAGCCGCTCGGTGTGATTGCGCAGTTTGGCGGGCAGACTCCTCTGAATCTGGCGGCAGATCTGGAGCGGAACGGCGTAAAGATCCTTGGTACCGCCCCGTCTGTCATTGACCTGGCGGAAGACCGTGACCAGTTCCAGGCGATGATGGAAAAGCTGAGTATCCCGATGCCGGAATCAGGGATGGCGGTCAACGTAGAGGAGGCAAAGGCCATCGCAAAAGAGATCGGTTATCCGGTCATGGTGCGTCCATCCTACGTTCTCGGCGGCAGAGGCATGGAGGTTGTGTACGATGACGACAGCATGGAGAATTATATGGCTGCCGCAGTCGGTGTGACGCCGGATCGCCCGATTCTGATTGACCGTTTCCTGAACCATGCGCTGGAGTGTGAGGCGGATGCAATCAGCGACGGTACACATGCCTTTGTTCCTGCTGTGATGGAGCACATTGAGCTGGCCGGAATTCATTCGGGTGACTCTGCGTGCATCATTCCTTCGGTGCATATTTCAGAGGAAAATGTAAAGACCATCAAGGAATATACGAAGAAAATCGCGGAAGAGATGCATGTAAAGGGTCTGATGAATATGCAGTACGCGATCGAGAATGGCAGAGTGTTCGTTCTGGAAGCAAACCCGCGCGCGTCCCGTACGGTGCCGCTGGTCTCGAAGGTGTGCAACATCCGCATGGTGCCGCTGGCGACCGATATCGTGACCTCTGAGATTACCGGGCGCCCCTCGCCTGTTGCGTCTTTAAAAGAACTGAATATTCCGTATTATGGCGTCAAAGAGGCAGTATTCCCATTCAACATGTTCCCGGAGGTAGACCCGCTCCTTGGACCGGAGATGCGTTCGACCGGTGAAGTGCTTGGCCTCTCCCCAGACTATGGCGAAGCCTTTTTCAAGGCACAGGAGGCAACGCAGACAAAGCTGCCGCTTTCCGGTACGGTGCTGATATCTGTCAGCAGAAAAGATAAGCCGGAGGTGGTCGAGATCGCCAGGAGCTTTGCAGAAGATGGCTTCCGGATTCTTGCGACCGGCACGACGTATGATCTGCTGACAGAAAATGGCATTGAAGCGGAAAAGGTGAAGAAGCTTTATGAGGGCAGGCCGAATATCCTTGACCTGATCACGAATGGCAACATTGATTTGATTGTCAACACGCCGGTCGGCAAAGAAAGTGTCCATGACGACAGCTATTTGCGGAAAGCCGCGATCAAAGCGAAGATTCCATACATGACGACCATGGCGGCCGCCAGAGTGACCGCACGCGGTATCCGGTATATAAAAGAGCATGGAACCGGAGAAGTGAAATCCCTGCAGCAGCTGCACAGTGAGATCACGGACGCGGAATAAGTATATCCCAAAATGAAAAGACAGCCTTTAGCAGATAAATCTGCACAGGCTGTTTTTTCATTTTGCTGCTGGTCTGAACTGGTGGTTCACATGATGGAGTCCGCCAGGGAATTGAAGATTTCTGCAATCATATCATCCGTTGAAAGATCGGTATACCAGTACTCATCTACATAATCCCAGAAGATCTCACATGCTTCCTCGTCCATGACGGATTCGATGTCGTAGCCGCAGACGTAGTACATGTATCCTACGTCGTTGTCGGTATCTTCTTCTGCAAAGTAAATGAAGAGGAAAGTTCCTTCGTTGTCGATGTTGTCTTCGTACCACTGCTGGGCGTATTCTTCCTTTTCAGAGTCAGTGGTCAGTGATGCATCGTAATCCTTGAAGTATATGTACGGCTGTACACCGGTCTTGTCGAAGAAATCTTCGAGGCTTTCTCCGGCGGCATCTGTATCATCAAACCAGTCGAGTTCGTCGAGAATGCAATTACTGTCAAAAACAAGATCGGTATCAATTTTATCCCGGCTGCTGCTGGAGCTGGTGACAGAGGAAGCAGAGTTCCCGGTATTTTCTACGGTCATATTTGTTGTCTGGTTTTTCTTCCCAGATGAAGCTGTGAAAGAAACAACGCCCAGAACAAGGATGATCAGAAAGACAATGATTGCTGTCATGAAGCCGCCGCAGCCGCCCCCGCGATAATAGCCGCCGCCCCAGAATGGCCGGAATCTTCCGAAAAATCCACGTCTTGGTCTGCGCGGCGGAGGTGGATTTCTTCTGCCGCGGCCTCCCATGCCTCCTCCGGGATTGCCCATGCCGCCAGCACCGCCTCTTGGAGCGGAACCGCCCATATTGCTGCCGGCACCTGCCCGTCCGGAGCTGCCGCTGCTCGTCCGGCTAAAACCGGAGCTTGTATGTCCACCGCCAGAGCGGCTTCCGCCCGAAAATCCACCGCCAGAACGTCCTCCGCTGGAATGCCCTCCGCCAGAGCGGCCACCGCCGCCTCCTCCTGCTCTGCCCATAAAAATTCCTCCTGTTTTGGTATTTTAGATCTGAATGTGAACCGGTTTCAACAGACCATGTTTCACTTCGCTTTATACGGCGGATCAATCGGATAGCCGCCGCGCAGCTTCTGCATCCCGCGCGTCAGTGCGTCCTGCGAATTCTTCCAGTCCGCGTCGCGGTTGCGGTAGTCAAATTTATCGACCAGCCAGGATACATCCTCCTCGATGCGAGCGAAGTTTTTCTCCATCACATCAAACATGGCGGGATAGAATTCCGCTCGTTCTTTCTCATTCAGATAATGATCCGCATTTTGGCAGAGGGTACCAAAATGATGCAGGCAGAAGCCTTTGCCGTTCAGTATTTTTGCCTTGAACGCTTCATCCTGCCGGTAAAGGTAGAAAAAGGTCTCGATGTAGCGCTCAAACGTTGGCTGAACCGTCTGACAGATATAACAGCTGCAATCTTTCGATTCCGTCCAGGCCTGAATGGGATTCTTGTTTTCATTTTCCGTCTGGCTCTTTCGATGGAAAAGGCTGATCTTCTGCGTTTTTCCCGGTGTATAGGAAGCAAACTGCTCATGCATTTCTTTCATAAGCCTCTGATAATGGGTTTTCATGATGAGCGCGTTACCGAGCGTGTTGCCATAGTCGTACATTTTTTTCAGGTGCTCCTGGCAGAAGCCGATTTTGTCTGTCTGCTCCCGGATGTCGCTTTCCATATAGGAAGAGCCGCTGCCAATGGTAAAGTCGATGGCGTCCTGCTCCAGCTTGCGCTCGATGAAACAGAACGGACATTCATCGTTTTCATTCACCGCGTCATTGAGCGGAATGGTGTATAATTTTTCTTTCATATGCGGATACCTCTTTCCTTTGTAAGGCTCAATATAATGACAGTTTACCAGAAAACTCTCTTATCGTACAGAAAAATTTTTATAAAAAGAAGATTGCCAGCTTGGCAGGAAATCTTTTCTGCCGTTAAATTGGCGTTGAATAAAAGTGCCTTTTGTGGTATCCTTTCGCCATAGGAAATTGGTGAGGAAAGAGCCATGATCGTGGTGTGATTTCGGTACACGGCTGGCGCGATAAGATCGGATGCAGAGAGAGGGTGCGCGATGAAATGCAATGAGGCCAGACGCATGGTCGTACCATTTGTGAAAAAAGAACTGTCAGAGCGCGATATGGAAGCTTTTCTGAACCATGTGGAATCCTGTGATGACTGTATGGAAGAACTGGATACCTATTTTATGGTATACAAAGCGATCGACGCGATTGATACCGGCGCCCACGATGAATTAGATTTTAAGAAAATGCTCGCAGAGGAGATTCGCTCGGCAAAACACTGTATTTTTCGCAGAAAGGCTTCCAGAATCTTTCAGGGTGTTCTTTTAGCGGTGGCGGAAGTGCTTTTGATTTTCAGCATTTCTACGGGTGTTCAGATGAAACAGGGCACTTCAGACAGTATGTTTGAACGCGCCATTTGGCGTCTGAATATGCGGCAGCGGGAAAATGCTGTGGAGCAGTTGATCGAGACGGAGTCCGAGATGCTCTCCTCTGTATCTGACGAAACAGAAGAAGCTGAGACGATCGATTTGGAAGAGGAGACAACAGATGTCGGAAAATAAAGAAAAAGTGGTTCTGGTTGATGGACACAGTATTTTAAACCGGGCGTTTTATGGTCTGCCGGATCTTACGAACAGCGAAGGCCTGCACACCAACGCGGTCTACGGATTTCTGAATATTGTTCTGAAAGTGTTTGAGGAGGAGCATGCGGCGTATGCGGCGGTTGCTTTTGACCGGAAAGAGCCGACGTTTCGCCATAAAATGTATGCGGAATACAAGGGGACGCGAAAACCTATGCCGCAGGAGCTTCATGAGCAGGTACCGCTGATGAAGGAAATGCTGCGGGCGATGGAGATTCCGGTGCTGGAGCTGCCGGGGTTCGAGGCAGATGATATTCTGGGCACGGTATCCAGGCAAATGCAAAAGGAAGGACTTTCTGTGACCATCCTCTCCGGAGATCGGGATCTGCTGCAGCTGGCGACGGATGATATCCTTGTGCGGATTCCCAAAACGAAAGCGACCGGAACGGAGATTGAAGATTACTACGCGAAGGATGTGAAAGCGCGCTATCAGGTGACACCGACGGAGTTTATTGATGTAAAAGCTCTGATGGGAGACGCTTCTGATAATATTCCGGGTGTGCCAAGCATCGGAGAGAAGACCGCGACGAAAATCATTACGGAGTTTGGCTCGATTGAGGAGGCATACGCCAGGATTGACGAGGTGACGCCGACCCGTGCACGCAACGCGCTGCGGGAGCATTATGATATGGCGCAGATGAGTAAAATACTTGCTACGATTGATCTCGACGCGCCGGTTGAGTTGAAAAAAGAGGACGCCGCATTGGGCGTATTATATACAGCGGATGCGCTGCAGCTTTGCCGCAGGCTGGAGTTTAAGAATCTGCTTGGACGTTTCCACGTAGAAGAAGAAAAAAAGCCGGAGACGGAGCATTTTTGTGTAGTTCGTGATTTAACTGAGGCCGAGGATGTGTTTTCCAGGCTCAGCGGCGGTACGACTGCCTTTCATCTTTTTGCGGAGAAAGATACGTTTCTGGGGATCGCGCTTTGCGGCGAGGATGGTAAGGCATATTTTCTGGAATGCGGCGGTTTTCTGACAAAGGACTATCTCTGTGAGAAGCTTTCGGAACTGATCTCGGCAGGAGGTATTTCCGCCACGCTGCATCTGAAAGAACAGCTTCCGTATCTGGATACGGACATACCTGGCTTCCCGCTTCCGGCAGCAGACTCCGGCAGAAAGGATGATATGGACGCCGCACGGATATCTGCGCATGCCGGGGATAACCAGTGCCGCCTCTTTGACGCGGCGATTGCGGCTTACCTGGTGAATCCGCTTAAGGACAGCTACGACAGTCAGGATATTGCGAAAGAATACCTTGGTCAGATGATACCTTCCCGCGCAGAGCTTTTTGGAAAAAGCAGCCTGGAGCAGGCAATGGAGGAAAAGCCGGATGTGTTTGTTTCCTGGGTCTGTCGTCTGGTACTGGTTCTCTGGAGGGCTTATCCGGTGATGGAAGAAAAGCTGATGACGATGGGCATGAAGCCTCTGTTTGATGACATTGAGATGCCGCTGGTTTTTACGCTTGCAGATATGGAGCGTGCGGGTATTCGTGTGCAGGCACAGGAACTGAAAAACTATGGGGAACAGCTGACGGGGCGTATTGCAGAGCTGGAGGCCGCTATTTACCAGCGGGCTGGTGAAGAGTTTAATATCAATTCTCCAAAACAGCTTGGAGTGATTCTCTTTGAAAAGCTTCAGCTTCCGCACGGAAAAAAGACAAAGTCCGGCTATTCCACGGCCGCTGATGTGCTGGATAAGCTGGCACCGGATTATCCGATTGTCTCCGACATCCTTGAGTATCGCCAGATGACAAAGCTAAAATCCACCTACTCGGATGGGCTTGCAAATTTTATTTCCGCGGATGGAAGAATTCATGGAAAGTTTCACCAGACAATTACGGCGACTGGACGGATCAGCAGCACCGATCCGAATCTGCAGAATATTCCGATCCGCATGGAGCTGGGCCGCTTGATTCGCAAGGTGTTTGTTCCGGATGAAGGCTATGTATTTCTGGACGCTGACTACTCCCAGATTGAACTGCGTGTACTGGCACATTTTTCGAATGATGAGGATCTGATTCAGGCCTATCAGGAAGCGCAGGACGTCCATACGGCTACTGCCGCAAAGGTGTTCCATGTTGCTCCGGAAGAGGTGACGCCGCAGCTGCGACGCAATGCGAAAGCAGTTAACTTTGGCATTGTCTATGGCATCAGCTCTTTTGGCCTCAGCCAGAATTTAAGCATCACGCAGAAAGAGGCAAAGGAATATATTGAGCAATACTTTAAGACCTATCCGGGGATTAAAGAGTTTCAGGATAAGGCAGTCGCGGACGCGAAAAGGGACGGCTATGTGACGACGATGTTCGGCCGCCGCCGCCCGATGCCGGAATTGAAATCATCCAATTTTATGCAGCGCTCTTTTGGCGAGCGCGTCGCCATGAATGCGCCCATTCAGGGTACCGCGGCTGACATTATCAAAATTGCGATGAACCGTGTCAATGCCTGCCTGCACAATCGGAAGATGAAGTCCCGGCTGATTCTTCAGGTACATGATGAGCTTTTGGTAGAGACTGCGATCGAAGAGCTGGATGAAGTGCGGGAGATTATGGTGCGGGAAATGCAGAATGCGGCAGACCTTCGTGTCAGGCTGGAAGTGGATATTCATGACGGGAAGAACTGGTATGAGGCGAAGTAAAAACAGAGAGGAAAACCAGAGAGCATTGCATGCAGAACAAAACGGAAAAAATGCGAAGGTACTTGGAATCACAGGCGGGGTTGGCGCCGGAAAAAGCACCATTCTTTCCTATTTAAAAGAACAGTATGGTGCCTGCATTCTGGAAGCGGACAGAGTCGGCCATCAGGTACAGCAGCCGGGTGAAGTGTGCTGGGAGCAAATCAAAGAAAAGTTTGGCGTGGAAATTCTGCATGAGGATGGAACGATTGACCGGGGACGGCTCGGAGCGATCGTGTATACAGACCGCGATAAAATGGAACAGCTGAACGCGATCGTGCATCCGGCAGTGAAAACGCGGATTCTCGAAGAAATGGATGCTTTTCGCTCTCAGCGGTCGGCTGAATCGGAGAAAACACTGGTTTCAGAGTGTAAAACGCAGAGATTTCCTATTTTGGTCATTGAAGCAGCACTGCTTTTGGAAGATCATTACGATGAGATATGCGATGAAGTCTGGTATGTCTATGCGGATGAAGAAACCCGGATGAGTCGTCTGATGAAATCCCGCGGTTATTCCAGGGAAAAGGTTCGGCAGATTATGCGCAACCAGCTGAGCGAAGAAGAATTCCGCCGCCGCTGCCAGGTGGTGATTGATAACAGCAGCGAAGATGTGGAGCATACCTATGCGCAGATTGATGAAAGAATCATACATTTATCTGAAGAAAAAGGGAATTGATTGTTCCTGCATTTTGTGGTAGTATGCAACAGTCTGAGGTATATTTTGTGCTCCATAAGAACAGGAATCTGTTTGAACGGCAGATCGCAGACCATTATATTTTTACATAAGGATTGATACAGATGAATTTTTGCAGCATTGCCAGCGGAAGCAGCGGGAACTGCATTTTTGCAGGGACAGAGCACACCAGTGTGCTGATTGACGCAGGCATCAGTGGAAAGAAGGTAGTAGCCGGTTTAAAGGAGATTGATCGCAAACCGGAAGAGCTTGACGCGATCCTGATTACGCACGAACATTCGGATCACATCAAGGGTCTGGGAGTTCTTGCCCGGAAATATGGGATTCCGGTATATTGTTCCGCTGGAACGATGCATGAGATGCTTGACAACCATATGCTAGGGGCAGTGGATGAGACACTGTTCCACGAAGTTACGCCTGATCAGCACTTCCTGATTCAGGATTTGGAGGTACTTCCTTTCCGCGTCTCTCATGATGCGGCAGAGCCGGTCGCTTATCGATTGAGCCATGAGGGGAAGAACGTCGCCGTTGCGACAGATCTGGGCTATTATGATGATTACGTGGTGGATCATCTGCGGCAGCTGGATGCAGTTTTGATTGAGTCCAATCACGACATCAATATGCTGCAGGTCGGAAGGTATCCTTATTATCTGAAACAGCGGATTCTGGGGCTGAAAGGGCATCTTTCGAATGACAATGCCGGGCGCCTGCTCGGAGAGATTCTGCATGAGAATATGAAAGGAATTCTGCTGGGACATCTGAGTCAGGAGAATAATCTGGAAGAACTGGCGCTGATGACGGTTACGGAAGAAATTACTCTGGGGGAAAACCCGTTTAAAGGAACGGATTTCCCAATTCAGATAGCCGAAAGAGATCGCCCCTCAGAGATGATAGCGGTTTAATTCTTTTGGCGCGGCAGTGCGGGAATCCCGCAAAAGTGAGATTCTATAAAAACAGGAAGAGAAAAAGGAGTCACTTATGAAAAAAACAATCATTACCGTAGTCGGAAAAGATACCGTTGGTATTATCGCAAAGGTCTGCACATATCTGGCAGAGAATAATGTCAACATTCTTGATATCTCGCAGACGATTGTACAGGGATATTTTAACATGATGATGGTGACGGATGCGACCCAGTCGCCCAAGAGCGGCGCAAAGATCGCTGAAGAGCTGGAACAGCTGGGGGAGCAGATCGGCGTTTCTATCCGCTGCCAGCATGAAGACATTTTTAACATGATGCACCGAATCTGAGAGACCCTCTGCCGATTGGAGAATGACATGATAAATATATTTGAAGTAAGTGAAACAAATAAAATGATTACCCAGGAGAATCTGGATGTTCGGACAATCACTCTGGGAATCAGTCTGTTGGATTGCATTACAGACGATCTGGGTACTTTGAACGACAATATATACCGCAAGATCACCCGCGTGGCGAAGAATCTGGTTTCCACTGGGGAGGAGATTGAGCATGAATTCGGGATCCCGATTGTGAATAAGCGGATTTCCGTGACACCGATTGCTCTGGTAGGCGGCAGCGCATGCCACTCATCGGAGGATTATGTGACTATTGCCCGGACACTTGACCGGGCTGCAAAAGAAGTGGGTGTGAATTTCCTGGGCGGATATTCTGCTCTGGTCTCCAAAGGTATGACAAAAGCGGATGAATATTTGATTCGTTCGATCCCCCAGGCGCTGGCAGAGACAGAGCGCGTGTGCAGCTCCGTCAATGTCGGTTCTACCAAATGCGGCATTGACATGGACGCGGTTCGCCTTCTGGGAGAAGTGATTTTACAGACGGCAGAACTGACAAAAGAAGAAGATTCGTTAGGATGCGCAAAACTGGTTGTTTTCTGCAATGCGCCCGATGATAATCCGTTTATGGCCGGGGCGTTTCATGGTGTGACAGAAGGGGATGCGGTGATCAATGTCGGCGTCAGCGGTCCCGGTGTGGTAAAACACGCATTGGAGGAAGTGCGAGGTGCAGATTTTGAAACTCTCTGTGAGACGATCAAAAAGACGGCGTTCAAGGTAACCCGTGTCGGACAGCTGGTCGCGCAGGAGGCGTCCAGAAGACTTGGCATCCCATTTGGTATTATTGATTTGTCCCTCGCGCCGACACCGGCGATCGGGGACAGCGTGGCGGACATCCTTTGCGAGATCGGTCTGGAGCACGCGGGAGCGCCGGGTACGACTGCGGCTCTTGCACTTCTGAACGATCAGGTGAAAAAGGGCGGGGTCATGGCTTCTTCCTACGTCGGGGGCTTAAGCGGCGCCTTTATTCCGGTCAGCGAAGATCAGGGAATGATTGACGCGGTACAGGCCGGGGCGCTTTCACTGGAAAAGCTGGAAGCAATGACCTGCGTCTGCTCGGTCGGCCTTGATATGATCGCGATTCCAGGCAGCACGAGCGCCGCGACCATTTCCGGTATCATTGCGGATGAGATGGCGATCGGCATGGTAAATCAGAAGACAACGGCTGTCCGTCTGATCCCGGTGATCGGAAAGGACGTCGGTGATATGGTGGAGTTTGGCGGCCTGCTTGGCTACGCGCCGATCATGCCGGTGAATCCATTCTCCTGCGAGGCGTTTATCGGGCGTACGGGGCGAATCCCCGCACCGATTCACAGTTTTAAAAACTGACGGAGCACTCATCCATGCGCACGGTAGGAATTATTGCGGAGTATAATCCATTTCACACAGGACATGAATATCATATTCAAAAAGCAAAAGAATGCGCCGGAGCTGATTTCGCTGTAGTTGTGATGAGTCCCGATTATGTACAGCGCGGAAGCCCGGCAGTTTTCGATAAGTATACCCGCGCTCAGATGGCTCTTCAATGCGGTGCGGATCTGGTGCTTGCGCTTCCTGTCTGCTACGCTACCGGAAGTGCAGAATACTTTGCAGAGGGCGCTGTTCAACTTCTGGATGGGCTGGGTGTTATTGATACGCTTTGTTTTGGTACAGAGGCGGGCGGGGATGCCGCTCCATCTGAGACTGGGACGGCAGATGAAGCTCCTGCACGTCTGGAGACGGCGGAGGCAGAACTCTTTCAGATGATAGCAGGGATTCTGCTTGAGGAGCCGGAGCCCTACCGGCATGTGCTGCAGGAAGGAATGCGCAAAGGACTCACATTCCCACGGGCGCGTGAAGAAGCGGTGATCCGGTATCTACAGGAAGCTGTGAAGGAAGACTGCCGATGGCAGCCTCAGCTTACCAATCAGGACACAACCTGCGGGATGGCTGCTTCCAGGCTGCTTTCCTCGCCCAATAACATTTTGGGAGTGGAATACTGCAAGGCTTTAATGAAAATTCATTCCAGAATCGTTCCGCTTCCGTTTCCGCGCCGGGGCAATTCCTATTCGGATCTGACGCTGGACGGAGAATTCTGTTCGGCTAGTGCAATCCGAAAATACCTTGAGGCGGGAATGGCTGTATCATGTTTCGATCAGATCAGCGTTTATCTTCCGGATGCGATACGTTCCCTGTTTGCAGACGCATGTGCCGTTCCGGTTTTTCTGGATGATTTTCTGCCGATTCTGTCGCAGAAGCTGATTTATTGTGAACAGCTGGAGAAGATTTTTGACCTTTCCCCAGAGATGGCGGATCGGTTAGACCGTCTGCGTTTTCAATGCATGGGGAAAAGCATTCAGGAGATTTCTGCCCTGTTGAAAACAAAACAGATCACTGAGGCCCGCATCCGCCGTGCCTTGCTGCATCTGATTCTGGATATCCGAAAAGATACCGTAGAAACGTTTCGCGGGGACAGGGGCGTTTATTACGCACACATTCTCGGATTTCGCAGGAATACGGAGCCGCTTTTGCATGAAATAAAACAGAAAGGCATTCTGCCGCTGATTTCAAAGGCGTCAAATGCTTCAAAAGTATTGACAGATGTTGGTATGCAAATGTGGTCACAGGATATGGCGGCGTCCCATTTGTACCGTGCGATTCGAGCCAATCGGTATGGAGTACCGTTTAAGGCAGAGCAGGAGATAAGCCCGATCAGGGTGTGAGGGGCTTTCATTGTTTAGAACAGCAGGCCACAGACCGCCTGCTATGAACTGTTATTGCAAAATAAATTCTTTACAAAACAGGAGAGAGAGTATATAATCAGTACGTTGAAGTCTGATGAGACAGACGTGATGAGATCGGGAGGAGGGAACTATAAGCATTTACACCCGTGAATCATTGACGAGGCTTGCAGCGGGTGAATTACTTACAGGAGGGCGAAATGGAAACAGAAGTACAAAATAATGACGAAATAACCATAGATCTTGGGGAAATAGTCTCTTTTATACTCAGCAAAATTGGATACGTGATTTTGGTGGTTGCTTTATGCTCGATTCTTTCTTTTATTATAACTGCGTGGTTTATTACCCCCCAGTATACTTCGACCGCAAAGATTTACGTTTTGAACCGTCAGTCGAATGACAGCGTTACGAGCAGTGATATCACGAGCAGTACATATCTGACAGAAGATTACATTGAGATGATTCAGAGCCGGACCGTGATTGAGGCGGTCATCGCGGAGCTGGGGCTTGATGTGGATTATGATGAGCTCCTTGAAGTAGTGACGGTATCTGCGCAGTCGGATACCCGTGTTGTGTCGATCAGTGTAACAGATCCGGATCCTTATACGGCGAGGGACATTGCCGAAGCAATCTGCCAGGCGTCTGTTACGCACATTAAGGAAATTATGGAACTGGAGTCGGTCAATGTTGTAGATGCTGCGAACATTCCGACAGAAAAGTCCAGTCCGAGCCTTGCGAGAAATGTATTGATTGCGGCTCTTCTTGGAATGGTGGTTTCGCTTGCCGTTCTGGTTGTGATTTTTATCCTTGATGATAAGGTAAAGACGTCGGAAGACGTTGAGAGGTATCTGGGGCTCAGTGTTTTGGGGGCCATGCCTTTAGATGAATCCCTTGTGCGTGAAAAGAAAAAACGTAAGAAACGCGAGCGCGCGAATAAAAAGAGGAAGGGCTGAATCGATGAAATATATAGAAATCAAAAAACCGGAATTGAATTATTACAGCGCCGAGGCGTGTAAGTCTCTTCGAACAAACCTTCAGTTTTGCGGCGGAGATAAAAAAGCGATTGTTTTTACTTCCTGCACACAGAATGAGGGAAAGACCTATGTAATCTTAAACCTGGCGATTTCTCTCTCTGAGATTGGGAAGAAGGTTCTTTTGCTTGATGCAGATCTGAGAAAATCTGCTTTGCTCGGCCGCGTGGATGTGACCGGCAATATGAAGGGAATGACGCATTTTCTTTCTAAGCAGGCTTCACTGGTTGACATTATCTGTCAGACAAACGTTCCGAATTTCTATATGGCGTTTGCGGGACCTGTTCCGCCAAACCCGTCGGAGCTTCTGAGCAGTACGTATTTTGACCATATGCTTGCGGCTCTCAGAGAAAGCTATGATTATATCCTCATTGATTCCCCGCCTCTTGGCAGCGTGGTGGACAGCGCGATTATTGCCAGCAAGTGCGATGGCTCTATTATTGTAATCGAAGAAGGCTGGAACAGCTATCGGTTTGAGCAGGATATAAAGCGGCAGCTGGAGAAGACAAATACACCGATCCTGGGTGTTGTTTTAAATAAGGTAGATTATACGAAGAGCTCCTATTACGGTAAGTATGGAAAATACGGCAAGTACGGAAAATACGGTAAGTATTATGGGACTCCTTATGGCGAACCATATGGGAATGCTCCGGAAGAGTCAGCCCAAAAGAGTGGGGAAAAAGCGTAAAAAAGAATTGACGCAGACAGAAGTGTGTGTTAATATGTGAAAGTATGCCGCACAAAGAGGTTTAAGTACCGCATGGTCGGTCACCGTATTTGGCGAGTAATGATAGACAGGAGGTGTGCCATATGTACGCAATTATTGCAACAGGTGGTAAACAGTACAAAGTAGCCGAGGGCGATATCATTCGTGTAGAAAAGCTTGGTGTAGAGGCTGGAGAGACTGTTACGTTTGATCAGGTGCTTGCAGTAAGTGATGATGGTCTGAAGGTTGGCGCAGATGTTGCCGGCGCGACCGTGACTGCTACAGTTGTTCGCAATGCGAAAGCGAAGAAAGTCATCGTTTACAAGTACAAGAGAAAAACTGGTTACCATAAGAAAAATGGTCATAGACAGCAGTATACACAGGTAAAGATTGAAAAGATCAATGGTTAATGATTATGATCGTTTTTACTGTGTGGCAGTCAGAACATCAGTACAGGGGCTTCTCCTTTGAAGGACATGCGGAATACGCAGAAGAAGGCAGTGATCTTGTCTGTGCAGCCGTTTCTGTATTGGCTCTGAATACAGTGAATTCTATTGAGACATTCACGGAGGATTTATTCAGGCAGGAATTATCAGAAGACGGCGGATACCTGAAAATGGATTTTCCGTGCGGTCTTAGCGAGAAGAGTTGCCTGCTGATGGACAGTCTGATACTGGGAATACGAAGTATACAGGCTGAATATGGAGAGGAATATATTAGCCTTACATTTGAGGAGGTGTGACGAATGTTGAATATGAACCTTCAGTTCTTCGCTCACAAAAAGGGAGTCGGTTCTACTAAGAACGGCAGAGATTCCGAGGCAAAAAGACTTGGAGCGAAGAGGGCAGATGGACAGTTTGTAAAAGCCGGAAATATTCTTTACAGACAGCGCGGTACGAAGATCCATCCTGGTCTGAACGTTGGACGGGGCGGAGATGACACACTGTTTGCAACGGCAGATGGGGTCGTACGTTTTGAGCGGCTTGGAAGAGACAAGAAGCAGGTGTCTGTTCATCCGGTTGCAGCTGAATAATTCACAGAAGGTTTCAAATCGTATTGTTGGTTTGAAGCCTTTCTTTTTATGCGCAGGGGCGGGCAGGGTGTTTTGCGGCTTATGCCGCACCCGCCCCGCGCGGCGAGTAGGAGCTGGCAAGCCGCCTCCTACTCGATCGCAAGGCCGGGTAAGGGACAAAACTACTGCTCGATTTGGGAGAGAAAACTATGTTTGCGGACAGAGCAAAAATAATTATCCGCTCAGGAAAAGGCGGGGACGGACATGTCAGTTTCCGCAGAGAAAAATACATTCCGGATGGCGGTCCGGACGGCGGTGATGGCGGAAGAGGCGGAGACGTCATTTTTGAAGTAGACGATGGTGAAAACACGCTGATCGATTACCGTCACAGAAGAAAGTTTGCTGCCGGAGATGGAGAACCAGGCGGAAAGCGCCGCTGCCATGGGGCAGACGGAGATAATCTGGTTTTAAAGGTTCCGGCAGGTACGGTAGTAAAGGAAGCCGAGAGCGGGCAGGTGATTGCAGATCTTTCCGGTGAGAATCGCCGCCAGGTGATTTTGAAAGGCGGAAGAGGCGGGTACGGAAATATGCATTATGCGACCCCGACGATGCAGGCTCCGAAATATGCGCAGCCCGGTCAGGAGGCGAAGGAGCTAGAGGTCGTTCTTGAATTGAAAATGATCGCGGACGTGGGTTTGATTGGATTCCCGAATGTCGGTAAATCTACGTTCCTTTCGCGGGTTACGAATGCCAGTCCTAAGATTGCGAATTATCATTTTACAACGCTTTCTCCAAACCTCGGCGTAGTGGACATGGAAGGCGGCGGTTTTGTTATTGCCGATATCCCTGGTCTGATTGAGGGAGCTTCTGAGGGCGCGGGTCTGGGACATGAATTTCTGCGCCATGTGGAGCGTACGAAAGTGCTGATTCATATTGTTGACGCAGCGTCTGTGGAAGGGCGCGATCCGGTCGATGATATCTATAAGATTAACGCGGAGCTGCGTGCATACCGTGCTGACCTGGCAGATCGTCCGCAGATCATTGCGGCAAATAAGCTGGATGCCCTACCGGAAAAGCCGGAGGATGAGGGGGCAGCGTGCACGATGGATGCGGCGGAACACCCGCTTTCTCGCTTAAAGAAAGAATTTGAACCGAAAGGGATTCCTGTATTTGGTATTTCAGCTGTGAGCGGACAAGGGGTACGGGAACTTTTGCTTCATGTACAGCGATTGCTGCGGGAGCTGCCCTCAGAGCCGGTTCTTTTCGAGCCGGAATATGATCCTCAGCTTCATTATAATGGGCAGAAGCTTCCATTTACAGTAGAAAAGTCGGATGACGCTCCGAATACTTATGTCGTGGAAGGCCCGCGGATTGAGCGGATGCTTGGCTATACGAATCTGGAATCAGAGAAGGGATTTCAGTTTTTCCAGAATTTCCTGCGGGAAAATGGCATACTGGATCAGCTGGAAGCTTTGGGGATTCAGGAAGGCGATACGGTGCGCATTTACAATCTGGAGTTTGATTATTATAAGGAGTAAATGAAAGAATGACGAGTAAACAACGGGCTTATCTGAAAAGCCTTGCTATGACAATGGAGCCTGTTTTTCAAATCGGAAAATCATCTCTGACCCCGGAGGTGACGGCGGCAGTGGAGGAAGCACTTGCTGCGCGGGAGCTGATCAAAGTGGGAGTATTGCAGAATTGTATGGATGATCCGCATGAGCTCGCCCAGGTTCTGGCAGACCGCACGCACTCACAGGTGGTTCAGGTGATTGGGAAGAAAATTGTATTTTATCGGCCGGGGAAGGACGAGAAGAGAAAAATTGAACTGCCGAAGTGACTTGATAATTGTGCAGCAGAAAGGTATAAAAACCGGACTGTGACGCATGATAAGCAGGCAGAAGAAAAGAGAGCATAAGCGTATGGAAGGGAGAAAGCAGAGGCATAACGGCGTATGGAAGCGATCAGACAGCGGAAAGGAATTATGGGCGGTACATTTGACCCGATCCACAATGGACATCTGACGCTGGCAGAATCTGCCCGCAGACAATTATCTCTGGATACGATTATTTTTCTGCCATCCGGGAATCCGCCTCACAAACAGCACCGACTGGACGGGGCGACAGATGCGCAGCGTCTTGCCATGGTACAGCTGGCAATCAGGGATTATACGCAATTTTCCCTTGACGATGAGGAAATGCGGCGAGGCGGGCTGACCTATACAAAAGATACGATTCTTCGCATGAAGGCCCGTGAACCTGGTACGGAATTTTATTTTATTATTGGCGGTGATTCCCTGATGGCCTTTGATACCTGGTATCATCCGGATATTATTTGTGAGAACTGCGTACTGGTTGCTACTGGGCGGGATGAACTGGCTCTGGGGACACTGCAGAGAAAAATTGAGGAATTAGAAAAATCTTTTGGCGCGCATATCGTATTGCTGGATCTCCCTGAAATGCAGATTTCTTCGACGGATCTGCGCAGACGATTCCGGGAACATCAATCGGTTGAGGGACTTGTTCCGGATGCGGTAACAGAGTATATTGAGAAAAACGGGATTTATGGGGGATGAGATGCGTTT
>Ga0192279_1032_pt1 | contig 20831 bp, 14 predicted proteins | sample Koala_Koa24_L3_FD_131251 | JGI IMG/M metagenome (GOLD analysis project Ga0192279, IMG submission 131251) | Enriched cells from koala feces incubated with labeled cellulose particles, San Francisco Zoo, California, United States - Koala_Koa2-4_L3 ...
AAATGATTGCTTGTGCGCTGGTATTGGCAATTCCCGGGATATCCTGGATTGCTGCAGCAGCCTTCTTTTCTTCCGGTTTCATAAAGTTGTCGATCTCATCATCCAGATTTTTAATGTGGATATTGAGTTCATCCAGGTGATTCAGAAGTTCCCGCATCATCCGGCGCTGCAGGGGAGACATGACACCGTTCAGGTCATCGATGATCTGCTCCTTGCTGGCCTTAAGATTATGGGCAATGACTTTCTGATCATACATCTCATCGTATTTGGCACTGTCAACTGACTTCCCGGTGAGCAGATATTCCAATATACTGCGAGCGCTCTTACCATTGATGTCAGATATAGTGCCTGACAGCTTGATATTTGCCCCTTCCAACATCTTCTGGAGACGGTTGAGTTCCCTGGTACGCTCACCTACAAGGCTTTTGCGGTAACGGACCAGTTCCCTGAGTTCGCGCTGGTCTTTGTCTGGAACATAGCTTGCCTGAAGCAGGCCGTGCTGAAGGAGATCAGCAATCCATTCAGCATCCTTTACATCCGTCTTCCTGCCGGGAACCGCCTTCATATGGCGGGCATTTACCACCATGGCGTTCAGATCAGAAGACTCAAGGATGTTATACAGGGGCTTCCAATAAGAGGCTGTGCTCTCCATGGCTGCCATTTCACAGCCGCCGTCTTTGAGCCAGTCGGCTAATTCAAGGAGCTCCCTGGTTGTTGCACCAAACTCACGTACTTCCTGCCTGTTGCCTTTTCTAAAGCAGACTACAATGAGTTTTTTGTGCACATCAATACCACAACATTTATCGTAAATCTTATCCATACTGGCACCTCCAAAGGATGAATTTACGGCACGGTTCTCTGTCTGTTATCATTTTACTATACGTCCTTCTGCCGTAATCGGCTGGACAGATTGTGGTGCAAATGAGAGAACCTATAATCAGTTTGTTAATCGGGCTACAGGCCCAAAATAAAATCGATCTTTGCCGTTATTACCAGTATAGGCAAAGGCAATAAAAAATTCAATACCCTACAGGCTGCACAGTTTCATTTATGGTGGTGCCAGGTGTGCGGGCATGGGGGTTTGTTAAAGAACCTACTGACTTATATGTATTTGTAACAATTGCATATGATGTATTTCCGTTCGTGATTTTTACACTCGTAGCTGATACAGTATAACTTACTGTATAGCCATCTGGAGCATCCCCTAGTTTTTCGGTAATAGTGTATGTTCCTACTGGCAAGTTTGTAAATTCAGCAGGAGAGCTTGTAGTCACTTCGATAAGTTGAGGATCGTCATATGCTACTCCGCTTTTATCATAATATTTCCCATTAGATCCTTCTAAAATAATATAATAGGTCCCATCCTGACTGTAATTGGAAGAAACTATTTTACTAACAATTAATTTTCCCTTTCTTGCATCCTCAGCATTAGTAAGTGTTGATGAGTACATAACCGTACTACTTGTCTTTGTTATAACTAAACTGCTGTTTATTGTCAAATTACCACTGCCATCATTAACTATTGTTATCGAATTTACAGCCGATGACACATCTGTGGTTTTTCTTAAATAATAGGTTCCTTCTGCCAAAGAAGCAAAAGACACATTTCCGTTCGTATCAGATACTGCTGTTAATACCGCTGTTTCACATCCTGAATCTGAATATAATGTATAACTCGTATCTGCATCAAGACTTCCAATTGTTACATCAACCTTTTTTGTTATTATGATTCCTAATTCAGAAATACTATTCACCGCATCAGCAGTTGACGTTACATTTAATGTATCCGGCGCTATTGTAACACTGTATACCTTTGCATCTAATTTATAGCCTGTTGGTGCAGTTGTTTCTTTTAAATAATAAGTTCCTGCGCTCAATCCCGTAAAAGATACCTTGCCTGCTGCATCAGATGTAGCTGTGGCAACTGCAGTTGTACAAGCCATATCTGAATACAAAGTAAAGACCGCACCTGTTAACGGATTTCCGCTTGTATCCGTTTTGACAATATGAAAGTTTTCCTTTGCATTTGTTGCATAAATAGTCTCACCAGACGTATACTCAATACTGCCATTAGGTATGCTTGTAATATAAAATTCTATCGGAGTTGTATCTATTGTATATCCCTCCGGTGAAGAAATTTCAATTAAGCAATACTTTGTATTCTGATACAGCAAGAATGTAGTACTACTTCCCCTGATTACAAATTCGCCATTTTCATCCGTAGTAAATGTAACTGCCTTGTTTGTATCCGCTGAGTAAATTGGATTATACTGTTCTGTCGTAGAATCATACTCATATAATTGATACACCGCACCCTGCAGGAACAAGGTTGAACTACCATAAACACTCTTTTTAAATTTTAGATATATAAGAGAACCCGACCCACCAGCCGACTCAGAATAAGTTATATTTACTGTTTTGTCTACTGTACTGTCGATTTCCGTACCCGAAATCGTCGCAGTATTCGTATAAGATACCGCCGTCCCTGATCCGACAACCTTCGCATCATAGGTAATAATCAGGCTTTCTGAATCACCTCCATGGATAATTATAGTCAATACATTAACTGTTGTTGTACCACCATTACCATCTGCTTTATCCTGAGTTTCAAGATATACTTCAAAATCGCTTATCTCTTTTCCATTGGCATCGGTTACTTTAACAGAATCCATCTGCAAACGCAAGTTACTAGACATTTCATCGACAATAGTGATGTCCTGACTTGTATCTATCAAATCTAATGCATCTTGATTCACTTTTAGAGTAAATGTCGCAACATAATTGTTATCTTTATTTGGCTCCGGATTAACAGTTTTATTAAGAATTTGTGATTCGTTATAACTAAAATCAACACTAACAGTACTCTCATGACTATTATAAGTTGCTGTATTATATAACTTTAATTTATATGTACCGCTGTTTTCCGTTCCGGTTGTATAAGCTAACTGTTTTAACGCTTCATAAGAATCAGCATTTTTCACCGTAAGGTAATAATAAATTCGATAACCAGTATATATATTATCATCACTACCCGTTTTTACCGAATCAAACGTAAACGTCAGCTTTCCTGTCTCCTCCGAAATATAGGGAGTTGTAGTTCCTGATGTATTAAAATATGTCTCAGTGCCTGAAACCTCTGTCCAATTCCAGTTCGCATATTCCATAGCTACTACATAAGCATTGTAGTTATTCCATTCATCTGAATAAGAATACAGCTTAAGATATTCACTAAACGTATCTTCTATGGTCACAGAACTGTCATCAACACCAGTTATATCTACCATATAAAAATAAACCGGATACCCATCAGATGTTGTAATATTAGTAGTCCATACATATTTTGTTATTGTATATTCATGAGGTGTAGTACTTTCTTCGTCATCATAACTTCCCTTTTCCCCATCAACCTTTAAGTTTACTTTATTAGTATGGGTATTATTATTTCCCGTACTTTCACTATAAGCTAACCAATCAGAATTAAAGGTTGTATTATAGGTAATAATCAAATCTCTATCATTACCATCCGTAGACGCCATCAAACCATTTGCTGTCTTTACTTCACCCTCTGCTGAATTTGTATAATCTGTATATGTATAGCTAAATGTAATTGTAAACCCTGTTATGGTGCCATTACTATCTGTTATTGTCTTAATTTCATATGTTTCATTGCTATACAAACCACTAATTTGAATATCATTTATGTCAATTGAATCATACACCTGCACCCAATTCTGCGTCCACGAACCTGATCCATCTTGCTCTTGTATCCATGCGGAAGGCAATGTATCTGTTATGACACATTCACTCACTCCCGTTTTAGGAATAGTTACTGTCACTTTCCAATTTGCTAAAGAATCAGTAGTTGAAACAATGTTTTTAACTACCCCTGCATCTCCGATGCTAAGAGTTCCCGTTCCAGTAGCAGTCTCTCCATCACCAACCTGAACAGTATTTTTCACACTCTGATCATTATATGTATTTGTCAAATCAGCCGTTGTCGTATAGGTTATAACATAATAATAAATATTAGTGGTGCCATCTCCGTCAATATCTGTATCTGTATCAGGAATAGTATATGTCCAGCCAGTAGCCGAACTTGTGTCAACCTGTAATTCAGACCAGGTGATATCTCTGGTTTCAACTAAGGAGTTTGTTACTGCGTCATAAACTTCAACCTTTATACCAGTGCCACTGTATGTCATAGGATATGAACTATCCGCAATACTATCTGTAATGGAACTTCCGGCTACCGAAACTTTCTTTTCTGGGTTAACAATAATTTCCCATGTCATGGTAGCCTTTTCATCCACATACTGAATATCTGAATCGCTTAAATTAGGTTTCGAAATCCAGTCATAGGATATTTTGTTTTCATAACTGTCTGTCTCCGATGTCGTATCTTCATCAGACGTCACTTCAACATCATTATTCACAAGAGTCTCCGACTGTCCCACTGTAATCTTACTATAATCTATATCCGCAGAATACGTTATCTTCACAATCTGGCCATTTGTCATAGAGTCAATTGTCAAATTAAAACCACTGTCAGTTTTACTATTTATAGTATATGAGACATCGTCATAAGGCCAATAATCCTCCTTAACGGATAAATCATTTACCCCACTTATAATACTGGAAGAGTATGAATCGGATACAACTATATTTGTATTAGCACCCGTTGAAGTTACTGTTAAAGTATAGTAGACCTTTCCATCATCTTTAATTTCACCATATTTTTCAATGGTTACACTTGAAGTATCTCCACTACCACCTCCGCCGCTAACCTCAACTGTTTTTTCAATACTATTTCCAAAACTAATTGTAGTCGACGTAGTCGTTTCAGAAAGCGTAGCCTCTAATGTAACATAGAAAGAAACATTCGTTGAATCCAGTAAATGTTGATAGTTTGTATCTTCTGTGTTAAATGTAATTGTTAATACCAGTTGTCCATTGGCATCTGTGGTAATTGAGTATGTATTACCTGAAACCGTATATTTAGTTGTCGTTCCGTTCCCGTTATCTTCTTCTATATCTATATCAAATGTTCCAGTAAAACCACCTGTTGGAAGTGTCGCAGCAGTAAAATCAGACGGCAATGTATAAGTAAATTCATTTCCTGTAAATTGTTGTGATGCATTACCTTCACTAAACGTAAATCCAATATAAAACGGATTATTTACTTGATATACACCTTCAACAGCCTCGATTGCAGTACCGTCCGCGGAATTTTTTATAGTTATACTGCTGAGAAAGCTTGTTAAATCTACAGCTGCGTTACCACTTTCCGCTAACATTATCCCGCCATTAGATGCTGCTTCTGCTATCGAAATACTATTGTCCTCACTCTCTACCTCGGTCTCAACTTCCGTCCCTGCCTCAGTAGCTTCCTCTGTCTCGGTTTCTTCTTCGCTCTCACTCTCTGACTCTTCCTCTGCCGGTACAGAAGTCACTACCGCACCCACTACAGAAAAGTCATCCTGTGTAAATTCAAACGCAGTCAATATTCCGTCTTCGGTTACATAGACATACTCGGTCACGATCTCTGCGACTTTGTCATCTGTAAGATGTACGACTTCTTTGCTGATGATTTCGCCGTCGATGCCAAGATCAATTACATTCGAGAATGTCATTTTCACCGTCACGTCAGCATTCGGCTCGATCTCTTCGCCGTCGCACACGAATGAGACATCGTATAATACATACGCTGCCTCTGCCCCGTCTTTGTCAAGTCCGAGCTGGCTGCCCAGCTGGCTCTCTATTTTTGCTGCCGCTGCTGCATAATCATCGCTGTCCGGATCAAGGTACTCTGCCACCAGCGCAGCATCCTCCGGAATCTCTGCGTCCTCGGATGTCGTTACGGTGATCTCCGCGCGGCCATCAGAGGAAGTAGCGGTGAAAGATGTTCCGAAGACTTCGGTCTCGGTTTCTTCTTCCGTACTTACTTCTGTATTTTCTTCCGCTGCGTCGGCGTCGTCCTCAGCTTCCTCATCCTCGGCCGCATCTGCATCGTCGCCTTCTATATCAGAAGCTGCTTCTGTCACGTCCTCCGTCTCTGCCCCGGTCGTATCTTCGCTCTCTTCCGCCTCGGTCTCAAGACTCGTCTCCATGACGTCTTCTGTCTGAGCCTCCTCGGAGTCTGCATCTCCCGATGCAGCCGTATCATCCGATTCCTCTTCATCAGGAATCGTCTCACCTGCGGACGCGCTATCCGCTTCTCCTGCCGTATCTGTGTCGTCCTCTGAAGCATCTGTCTGCCCGGATGTAACCGTCACATCCGCACTCGTATCCGCGCCGTCATCAGATACCACTTCCAGTGCTTCCGAACCAATCTCTTCTGTAGAGCTGTCCGTCGCCAGCTCCTCCGCTAATGTCGTAATCCCAGCCTGCTGGAATACCATTGCCATAGCTAATACAATAGCCAGGAACCGTCCTCCCAGAGATGTTTTTCTGCCTCTACGCATGTCTTTTACCCCTTTCTTGCATGAAATAGCTTTTGCTCTTAACATTGCTGCTCACTACGCACTTTGCATAGTGATTCTACGGCTAGTTTGACTTTATCATATCCCTTTTTCCGTTTTTTTTGCAATACAGAATTCACATTTTTTTCAAAAAAACTCTCATTACCCTCCCTTTCTTTTGTACAAACTTAACAATTTTCGTAATTATCAACGTTTTAAGTAGCCCTGTGGATAATTTTCACGATTTCCAGTGCCAAGAGAACTATATGACAATGCAATTGCTGCCAGATTTGAGCAATATTGCGGCTCAATGGGAGTATATGCCAAACTTAAAAATTTCGTAAAGTGGATAAAATCAAAGCGGTGTGGATAAGTCGAATATTTAGAAGACGGAATAAAGCAGAGAAAAAAACATTACAAATATAATGTATTTTAAATATAATTTTATCTTGACGTATCATAGTTTTAGTGATATCATCTTCAAAAACCAAATCATGTTTACTCATCCAACAAGAAAGGGGGAACTGAATGTCAACAGGAATTACCCATCCTGTTACAAAAGAAAAAGCATCAAACATGCCAGATGCTCTCAGAAAAGCGGAAGAACTTTCGGTACAGAGTATTCCGTAGAACGAGTCGTCACAAAGAGCATTTCTTCCATCCGCTCCGACATTTCCGTTTGGATTCGGTCACGTATTTTTCACTTTGAATGTGAGATTGATACGGAGGCAGATATAACGAAGCGAGTATACGAGTATGACTCTCAGGCGGCGCTTACATATGCGATAAGAGGTTCCGAAAGAATTCCTTACCGTCTTCGGTTTCCCTATTCCGCTGTATTGTTTCTGGCTCCGGATGCAATTGTCGCCGATCATCTGGCCTGCGAACTTCGCATGCAGGTCTACAATGCAAATCCCCAGGTACGTACAAAAACACGCGAAAAGCGTATCGAGTATGCCATACCTGCCTTGAAAGTCCAAAGCTATTCCCTGCAGGAAATCCGCGAAAAGCGACTCCTGATCCTGATTCCATTTACACCCATCCGCTTTCGCGCTACACTTCTGAGCCAAAAAAGAAAAAAAGAGCAAATGGAAGAAGATAATAATAATCATGATTCTGCAAAATTGGAATTGACAAATTACTTTCATGAGATTATACTAATCTTAGATGAAGCGGTGGAAACGGGATACATTTCAGAATGCAATCGGAAAGATATTCTGGCAATGCTGAGAAAAGCTATGATTCGTGTATTCCATAATGATGAATATTTACTGGAGGTGGTAAATCATATGGCAGCGCCTATATTAGAGCTTGAGCGGGAGACGATCGTAAGATTGCAAAAAAACTATGACACTTTGAAATCGGAACATGACGAATTGAAATCGGAGCATAACGAATTGAAATCGGAGCATGACGAATTGATTTCAAAATATGAAGCTCTGGAAGCTAAATTTGATAAACAAGAGTTAACCATTCAATCATTAACGCAGGACAGAAAATCACCCAAAACGCACCGCCGTCTATTAAGACATTGAAAGAGGTGGTAAATCGTATGACAGCGCCTATATTAGAGCTTGAGCGCGAAACGATCGTAAGATTGCAAAAAGACTATGACAATCTGAAATCGCAACACGACAATCTGAAATCGCGACACGACGAATTGATATCGAAATATGAAGCTCTGAAAGCTAAATTTGAAAAACAAGAGTTAGCTATTCAATCATCATCGAAAGAATTGATTTAAAGAATAGGTACCCAAACAGGGAAAGAATTACTGGCAGAAGAAGTCTGTAATGCTCTCCCTGTTTTTATATTTTTCACTTCACAGCATCCGATACCGTGCCAGGCACGCCAGGATTTCCTGTCTCCGCACGGCTGCCGCCGCCCCGGCTCCGTAGTTTTTTGGGGTGACGGAGAGGATTCCTTCGGTTTCGATCTTGCGGGCGGCCTCTGCGGCCAGCTCTGCAGCTGTCTTTTTCCCATTGGCCATGCGGCTGAGGATGTACTGCATCAGGTAGGCGAGCGCTGCGGTCTGGCTCTCGTCGACGATCTGCTCCAGATAGCGCAGGTCGATCTCGGTCTTGTCCAAGCTTAGGGTGTCCCAGCCATGAATGCGGGCTTTTTCGATCTGCTTTGCGCGGACGCCTTTTTTCAGCCATGCAGTCCGCTGGACGGAGGTCTCGCGGAGGCTGGCCGCGTGCTGATCAGAACCATTCGAGAGACTATTTGTCAACCGCGTTCTGCCTGTACTATTTTCGACTGATATTTCCGCACACAGTTCTTTCGCGCGGGCCGTTACATCTCTGGTCACGTAGCAATCCATCTGCAGGACGGTGTCCGCCACAGCCAGATAATCGCCGGAGCTGCCTACGACGAGGATGGTTGACACGCCCAGGTCACGGTAGAGACTGCGGATTTTGCGGATAAACGGTGTGATCGGCTCTTTCGCGTCGGAGACGAGCTGCGCCATGCGCTCGTCGCGCACCATAAAGTTGGTTGCAGAGGTATCCTCATCGATCAGAAGAACGCGGCTGTCCGCAGCCAGAGCCTCAACGGTATTGGCCGCCTGCGAGGTGCTGCCGCTTGCGTTTTCTGTAGAAAAGCGGGTCGTGTCGGCGCGGGTAGGCAGGTTGCTGATGAACATGGAGATGTCAGTCTCGTGGATACAGCGGCCCTCCTCCGCACGAAGCTTGAATGCGCTCTGGTCGGTGATGACCAATTCTCTGCCATCCCCGGCGATATGATTATACACGCCGCGCTCCAGTGCTTTTAATAAGGTAGATTTTCCGTGAAATCCGCCGCCGGCGATGACGGTGATTCCCCTGCGGATTCCCATACCGCGCACGTCGCCGCGGTGCGGCAGCTTCAGCATAACCGCCAAACTATCCGGACTTTGGAAAACGACTGCGTTTTTCAGCGGACGCTGGGAGACGCCGCTCTCGCGCGGAAGGATGGAACCATCCGCGACAAATGCCACCAGACCGAGGCCGTCAAGCGCATCCCGGATGTACTGCTGATCGTCCGCCAGAGCGGCGACCGCATCCAGATCACGGTGCATCTGCCCTGTAAGCGCCTTTTTCACAGAAAAGGTTTTCTCCGCCACCTCCGGCAGAAAGTCAAATAAAATCTTTTCCAGTTCTCCGGCTGCGATCGAACGCCCGTAAGCCGGAAATCCGACTTCGATCCGTGCTTCAATCACATCCGGTGTAATGCGCATCGCGGTGCGTTCCAGAATTTCCTGGCCGGTACGGCAGGCCGTCACGAGGCCGCTTTTTCCTGAGCCCTGCCCTACGCGGGCATTACGTCCTTTTCCCTGATCTGCCGGATCGCTATTCCCGTAACCGCGCCCATCTTCTGCGCGGCCTCCGTGCCTCTCGGTTCGCCCTTTTCCATCAGCGTCCATTGAAATCGCCCTGTGGTTATCCCCACTGCCGCCTTTCAGGTTTCGATGCAGACGCCGCAGCAGATAGTCCTCCACCGCGGTTTTGCGATGGCGGCTCTCAAAATACTGCGGAGCGATATTTCCACGGTTGTTATAAATGATACGCACACGCGACGGTGTCGCAAACGGGTCGCCCTGCACATGGTCGATCGCCAGCCGATAGGTTCCGAAGTCGTATTCCCCCTCCAGTACCTTGTACGCTTTATAGCCTTTATGGTCAATTTCCCTTAACTGTCTTCTCAGTTCCGTCTGTGTACGCATTATTTTTCCTTTCTATTTAGCATTTTCCTGCTGTTTTATCAATACGAAAAACTATTCCCACTCACTGCGTATCTCATCCAGCAGCTCCATCACGCGCAGCGTATGCGCATGCGGCATCTCCTCGCACTCCAGCTTTCCCTGCTCCAGTGCGCGTTTGCAGGCAAGCACTTCGTATTCATAGCCGCTGATCTGCTGCGGCTGCGGGATGGTCTCTACCAGCTCGTAGCGATTGTTGTAAATGCGGATCTCCCCGAAATTGTTGACATTTTCGACCTCAATGCGCCCTTCCGTGCCGAAAATGATACCGCGGCGGTCGGTGACCGCTTCCATGGTATTAAACAGACCCGCAATCGTACCGTCCGGATAGACCAGGTTAATGAATTCCGACTTATCCACAGTTCCAGCCTCACGCGAAGCGTTTTGCATAGGCTGGACGTCCTGCCGCCGAGCTTCGCGAGGGGGCGTTTCCACAGTCCCAGCCTTCTTTTCGCTGCTGACAGCTGTCGGCTCCCGCCAATAAGAAATGTCCCCATCTGCCTCAAGCGGCACCATGGAGGTAGTAAGGCTCTGTACATCATCACCCAAAATCCAGGTCGCAAAGTTCATCGTATAAACGCCCAGATCCAGCAATGCGCCTCCGCCCAGCTCCGGCCGAATCAGACGTTCCTTATTCATCACCTGGTATCCAAGGTTTGCAGTCAGGCCGATAATCGTACCGATCCGTCCCTGCGGACGTCCGCTTCCGTCTCCAGGGCATTTTCCCTCATCGAATGTCTCACGTTTTCCGGTCGTCCCTGCCCCGATACCGCAGGCCAGCTCCCGCAGCTTTTGTGCCTGCGGCGTGTAGCGCGCCCACATGGCTTCTGCGATAAAAACGCCTTTTTCATGTGCATAATTGAGCATTTCCCGCGTTTCACGGGCATTCATGGCAAATGCCTTCTCACAGAGCACCGGCTTTCCGTGCGCAATACACAGCTTCGCCTGTTCGCAGTGCAGCGAATGCGGCGTGGCGATGTACACCAGATCAACCTGCTCATCGCACAGCATTTCTTCATAGCTCCCGTAGGATTTTTCTACCCCGTACTTCTCGGCGAACGCCTTCGCCCGCGCGCCGTCCCGCGCCGCGACAGCGTACAGATGAACCTCCTCCATCTGCGAGACCGTAGTTGCCATTGATATTGCAATCCGGCCTGCTCCCAAAATAGCAAGATTCATTTTTTTCATACCGCACCTCCATATCCTCATTGTATCTCATGATCTCTGCACTGCAAAAACGCGCCTGCATAAACGGAACAAAACTACAGCCTTTCTACGTCTGAATAATTCTTCCTCAGGCAAACACGGCAGCCGCCATGAGTACGATGCGCAAAAACAGGTTCGACTCATACAGCCAGGAAAGCAGCGCGCTCTCCTCTACCATGGAAAGCAGCACAGTCCCCGCGTCCGTTGCCTGCAGAACCGTCAGAATTAAAAAGAACAGCCACAGCACGAAAAGCGCCTGCAGCACACCGAGCGCGCCGCCCGCCAGACGGTTCACGAAACCAACCACCGGAAAATGCGCCAGGATATTCAGCAGCATGACCAGCAGCCGCAGCGCAATGTGAACCAGCAGCACCGCCACCAGGAAAGAAACCACGTTCAGTATCAGCGTGGCCAGGTATTCAATGACATAATCCTGGAAGGTCGAGACATCCAGGCTCGCGTAGCCTTCTTCGTTGTTATTTTTGATCAGCATATTTTTGATGACCTGCGGAATCGGCAGACTGTCAATGATCTCATTCTGCGTATCCTCATCCAGCGTCAGCGAGCTTGCCAGGGAGCTGATCACATCGCCTGCAACACTCCCCGTACTTCCTGTACTTCCACTATTTTCTGACTGCAGCAGCGAAGCATACTGCTCCAGATACTCTTCCTTATATTGCTCAAATTCTTCATCCGTCAGGGAATCCACGATGGAGGTATACGCTTCATAGCCGTACTGTTCCATCAGTGCTTTGACTTCATCGCGGGTCAGACTGGCCAAATCCGAGGAGGCCGCGGTATCCGAATCCGAACTGCTCAGGGTGCTTATTCTAACCGTTGAAGCACGCTCACCTAAGTTCGTCGTTTCGATCGACGAAGCAGTCCCGGCCGCCCGTCCCAGGCTGCCCGTCACCGTCCCCGTACTGCTTCCGGAGCTTGTCCACAGGCCGGAGAGCTGCTCGGCGGCCACGTTTTCACACTGCTCGACGATATAGTCGTAAAGCGGCGTATTGTTTTTGATAAAATCCGTCACATACGGCAAGATGGCCGACACCAGCGCAATCGACAGCACCAGGGAAAGCATGGACGCAAGCTTTCTGACAAAGCCCGCCCGAAATCCCGAAAGAATCAGGGCAATGGTCACGATAATTATTACAATTTCCAAAATGTTCATTTTCAAATCACACCTTTCCACTCTGGTATCGGAAAATCCCAGATCCAGTTTCACACGAAGCATTTTTCATTCACTGGTGCAAAACAAAACAGCATACGCCGATTCCTTCCATCAGCAGATCCGTATCCGGTCGAAGCTGTCATTCGTGATGACCATATAGCGCCGATATTCCGAAAAGTAGAAAATATCCACAATTTCTTTCTCATATGCCGAAGAAAAACGCAGCTTTCCTTTTTTGGTATAGACTGTGCAGGAAGACGAGGTATACATCAAAATCTGTCCATTTTCCATCTTAATCTCGTCAAATCTCGCGTCTACGCCTACGGATACCTTCTGCTTGCCGCGATAATTATACAGCTCCATCCGGTATTCACTTTCGCCCGTCGAATCGGAGAAAAGAAATCCGATGACGTCCTCGTCGTAAAAACAGCTCACGATCTCATCAACAAAAGAAACCTCTGCAGATTTTTCCGGCGTACTGCCACGAAACACAGCAAAACCATCGTCCGCCACGGCGACCGCAATGGTGTTGTCTATGAAAAATACCTGCGGCACAACGCTCCCGGAAAAGGTTTCACTGCTGACTTCATAGTCGGACGAAGCGTCTCCGCCGGAACCAAAATCGTAAAAAACAACCGTGGAGGTCATGACGCCTTCGATGATTCCCAGATAAGAGACAACCATTTTCTCTCCGTTCGGGGACAGATCGACGTCCAGCGGATAGCCGGAATCGGAGATCGTTGTCTTATCATTCGCAATGTTCTCCCCGTTCGCGTCATACAGACGAACCCAGGTCACATCGTCATCCTGAAGGACGACGGCTACGACGCCCTGGTTGGAGACACGCACCTTGAGAATCGGCAGCAGACAGGTAAAGCTCCCGAGCAGACCGTCCTCATTTACTACATAGACCTGCGTCCCCTGCTGCTCCGCAATCACCATCGTCGTACCGCAGACATCCACAATCGGCGCCTGCATACTGTAGGTGACGCTCCACTTCACCTCATTTTTTTTCGTCACACAGGAGACACCGTCCGAATTGTAGCGATACAAATAATTCCCTACTGCCTCGTACTGTGTCCCTGATGTCATAGAATTGTCAATGGATTTTGAAATAATATAGTCATCAAACGTGTGCTCCCGATTATACAGGTAAAATCCCGCTGCCACGCACAAAAGCAGCACAATCACGACGCCGCGTGTGATCAGGCGGCGCCGCCGGTTGCGCACAAGCAAATCCTCAAACGCCAGCTCCTCCTGCAGGCTTTGTCCCCGCCGCCTGTTTTCATAGACAGGAACCTCTGAAAATTCCGATAAATCATCCAGATCCTCATCATCCGTGATTTGGAAAAAATCCAGCCGTTCCTTTATATTCTGAAAGAGTTTCTTCCATTTATAATTATTCATTCTCATCCTCTGTATCAGCCAGCCCCCACGCGAAGCGTTCTACATGGGCTGGCATTCTGCATGAATTATTTTGTCTGCATCATAATATGATTCGAGCGGCAAAATGGACATGATACTATGGATTGCTCCGTGCTTCGCACTCACGCAATCCTAACATAATATAGCATCAAGTAAAAATAAACGCAACCGTAAATCGACTATGGCAGCACAATCTTCTGGCCGGGAATGATCAGATCTGCGTCTTCGATTCCGTTCGCTTCACAGAGTTCTTCCATGCGGTCCAGACTCCCATAATACCTGGCGCAGATTTCAGCCAGAGTATCTCCTTCCCGTATCACGTATGCTGCCTGTACCTGGCGGCTCGCCGTCTCTGCCACGATGCTTTCAGTGGCTTCCGTCGTGTCCGCGCTGCTGGCCGCATCTTCATTCTCGTCGATATCCTCCTCACCGTCTGCCCAAAACGCATCCGACCCGGCCAGCACGGATTCTCCCGATACGGACTCCGCCGACACAGACACTTCCGCATTTTCCTCTTCCTCCGCTTCTAGGTCCTCCGTATCTGTAATTTCCGCTCCGGAGTCGGAGTCTTCCGCATCTGTGTCAGAGCCAGCGCTCGCCGTCACAGCTTCTTCCGCACTTTCACCTGCATCAATACCAGATTGATTTGGGCTCTCCGCGGTCGAGGAAACCTGCGCCGTATCGCCGACGGACTGCGCCATCTGCATATCCGATACCCGATTTACGACAATCACCCCCACGATCAGAACGCCAACCACAAAAAAGGAACTCGCCAGGCGCAGAAAGCTTTGGCTCTTTTCCTCTGCCTTGCTTTTCACTTTCTCGCGAAAGCTGATGATTGCGCCATCCGACCCTCCCTCCTTTTCTACACTGCCATTGCCAAAAAGCTCCGACAGGTACTCCTGCATTTTGGGGTTTTGCTCGTAAAAAACAAAATATCCTCTGATTCCCTCATACTGTTCTCCCACCAGCCAGTAAAGCCGCTCTTCCTGTTCCTGCAAATGATAAAGCATCCGCACTGCCTCCGGAAGATGCGTGGAAAGCTCCTCCAGCTGCCCGGACGGGTAGGTTCCGATCACGCAGCACCCCTGAATCTCCCAGCCCGGAAAACGCCGCTGCTGCTCCTGCTTCCACTCCTCCCAGGGATCTGCAGGCGCCGCAGCCGACTCATCCTTTTTGTCGGCAGCCTCTTCCACATCTCCCTTTGACCGATCTTTCCTGTTATTTTCTGAACTGTTCTTTGGCTGAGCTGTCATCCCATCTTTAAGACCGCTCTTTGACGCATCTGTCCTGTCATCTCCCTGGTGATGCTCTGGCTGGCTCTCCGGAGATTCCTCCTGCAAATTTTCCTGCAGTCCGTACCGCTTCTGAAACGCCTGCCACAGACCCAGACGTTCCTGCTCTTTTTTCTCCTCGTTGCGCTCCAAAGTACCGGGCTCTTTCACGCCGGAATCCTTCGCCCCAGATTTTTTCACTCCAGACTCTTTTGCGTCAGAATCCTTCGCCCCAGATTCGCGCCTCCGCGAAGCATCTGGCGCTTCCATAATTCCGCGCACAAAAACATAATCCGCGTTTCCGGTGCTCTTTCGCTCACCCAGAAGAATTCCCAGATAGTTTCCATCCCCCCTGCTCTCCATCTTCCGTATGTAAGTCATCACATAATCTTCAAGGCAAATTTTCTGCCTGCCCTGTATTTCTCCGATCTGGCGTATGTTCTTTGGAAGCAGATTTTCGTTTTCCATTATCCACACACTCCTTTTTTCATTCCTGCCATGGCATCCATACTACCTTACCATATACTTTATGCAGAATTTAGCATTTTATGGTTAAAAAAATTGCGATCTGAAAAAATATATGATACCATTGGAGTAACCATTCAGAGCCGAAGCAAAGCGATGGCATTGTCATTTACAGGAGGAAAACGTATGAGTAAAAGAAGTAATATCTGGAAAGCGATTCTGTTTTGTCTGTTCCTTTTCCTCGCGCTGCCCGCAGGCAGCCGGACTGTCGAGGCAGCTTCAAAGCCCTCAAAACCTACGCTGTCAAAGGTGGCGAACGTCACAGACGGCGTCCAAATCACCTGGAAGCAGGTCAGCGGCGCGACCGGATATTATGTGCTGCGTAAGACCACTTCCGGCAGCTATAAGCGCCTGGCCAATGTCTCAGGCGGCTCGACCGTGACTTACACTGACACCAAAGCAAAGGATGGAAAAACCTACCAGTACACAGTGCGCGCATACAATGACAGCGGCACCAGCGGCTACCGGACCGGACTTACCATCACCCGCCTGGCGACGCCCACCATTACCGGTATTTCTTCTACCTGCAATTCCGTCACGCTCTCCTGGACCGCTGTGACCGGAGCATCTACCTATAAAATCTACCGCAAGGTCGGCACCAGCGGCTCTTACTCGCTCTATAAAAAAGTAAAAAGCACGAAGACCAGCTACACAGACAGCAGTGTAGAGCCCGGCACCCGCTACACGTATAAAGTCATCGCCTGCAAAAGTCCTTATAAGAGCGCCGGTTCCGCAAAAGCCTGCAAGACGCTCACGGGCTCTACTGTGGAAACGGTTGACGCGCTCTACGCGATTGAGGCAGACGTGAAGCTGACCGGCAGCGGCACCGGATACCACGCAAAGCTGGTCGCTGCCACAGCGACCTGTGCGATTAGCTTTGGCATCCAGTTTGACAACTATGCGGTGGCTCCTTATACCGGCAAGGCGGCCTTTCTGATTGAAAACGTCGTCACCACGGGCAGCGGCGGCCAGTATTACTCCCGCACCGGCCTTTCCTCTGTCAACAAGACCTATCATCTGATGCTGACCGTATCCGAAGGCGGCGTCTGCGACGTCTACGTCGATTACGAGAAGGTCGGCTCCGTGACCAACTCTTCTCTTGCGACGGTGATCAAAAACGGAAGCCCGATTTACCTCCGTGTAGAAGGCTCTGCCCGCGTAAACGGTGACTCTGTGAACGCCACTTTCTCGAATATCCGCATAAAAGAGAAAGGCAGCGTCGTAGAGACACCGGTCATTTCCATCGTCTACCTGACCGGGGAGGGAATCACCAGCACGGCGTCGGCGGGCACATCGCCGGATAAAATCGTCGTCAGCGGCACCCTCAGCGGACTTGCCGCCAATCAGGACTGGGACAGCGCCGCAGACTTTGTGTCCGGAATTATACAGTATTATTAAGCGCACGGAATTCGCATCAAATGCAAATTCCTGTTCTGAATCGTTACAGCGCACGTTTTTTCTGACAGGTCATATTATATGATTCTCTTATCCCGTGGTTTCCTGTAAAATATTACAGACGCCACGGGACTTTTCTTCGCGGCAAAACTGGAGAATAATGAATATTTTTTCCAGCTGCGGATAAACTTTGATAGAAAAAGAGTGATCTGTAATTTTGAAACGCTGAACTGTTATCAAAAAACAATCTTCAGAAAGGCTGTTGAAATGTCTGTCCTCGCATATATGAAAAAAAATGTTTCCACCGACCTCCCGGTCGCCCAACCTGATATCTGCTTATCATCTCTGCCGCTCTGTCCTGGACTGCTGAAGCAACTGCTTTGGAACACCAATTGCAAAAACACAGGCTCCTTTATTCCGTCTTCCACGCCGGTAATCCTTTGCATCGGCACAGACCGATTAATCGGGGACAGTCTTGGACCGCTCACAGGCAGCCTGCTGGAAAAGAGAGCCGGAAAATCCTTCTCTGTTTACGGAACACTGGAAAAAACCGTGCATGCCTGTAATCTGGACAAGACGCTCTCTCAAATCAAAAAAAAGCATCCCTACAGCACAGTAATCGCTGTGGATGCTTCTCTTGGCACACAATATAAAGTAGGCTCTGTCTTTATCCGCCCAGGCAGCCTGAAGCCTGGCATGGGGGTCAGCAAGGATCTGCCCGCCGCCGGAGATATCTCCATCACCGGGATCGCCGGCGTACAGAACAGCCAGCCTTATCTCACTCTGCAGACCACCCGTCTGTCTCTCATTATGGCAATGGCGGAGGAAATCTGCGCGTGTATTCTGGCAGTATGTGGTTAAAGCTCCACCCGCCCCTCCAGCGCGCGCAGCAAAGTCATCTCGTCTATGTACTCCAGATCCCCGCCAACCGGAACTCCGCTTGCGATGCGGGAAACCTTGATGCCGGTCGGCTTGATCAGCTTGCTGATGTACATGGCCGTCGTCTCGCCCTCAAGGCTGGAATTGGTCGCGATGATGACTTCGCTGACATCTCCCTCAAGGCGCTTGATGAGCTCTTTCAGACGAATGTCGCCCGGTCCGACGCCGAGCATTGGTGAGATCGCGCCGTGCAGTACATGATAGACGCCCTCGTATTTTCCGGTCTTCTCGTAGGCGGCAAGATCCCGCGTCGTCTCGACTACCATAATCGTCTTTTTATCCCGCGCCGGATTGCTGCAGATCGGACAGATTTCCTGGTCGGTCAGCGTACAGCATTCCTTGCAGTAGCGGACATTCTCCCGCGCATCTGTGATCGCATCCGTGAGCTGCTTTACCCGATCCTCGGGCATATGAATGATGTGAAACGCCAGCCGCTGCGCGGATTTACTGCCAATCCCCGGCAGCGCGGAAAGCTGTTCAATCAGCTTTGACATCCGTTTTCCGTAGTAATCCATCAGAATCCGAACCCTCCAAGTCCGCCCATGCCGCCGGTAAATTTCGACATCACTGCTGCGGATTCCTCGTCTACCTTGCGGAGCGCCTCATTCGTCGCCGCCACAATCAGATCCTCGAGCATCTCGATATCATCCGGGTCTACGACCTCCTCCGAAAGCTTCACCTTTGTCACTTCTCTTTTTCCGGAAATCGTCACTTCAACCGCGCCGCCGCCTGCCGCTGCGGTAAACTCCTTCTCCTCCAGAGCCTTCTGGCTCTCCTCCATCTGCTTCTGCATCTTTTGCGCCTGCTTCATCAGATTATTCATATTCCCCGGCATTCCGCCCTGAAAACCGCCTCTTTTTGCCATAATAAACCTCCTGATTTTTCTTTTATAGTAAACGACGTAAGTCGTTTTAAATTGCCTTTATTTTACTATAAAAAACTGTCCTACGCCACTACATTTTTCGTAACAGTTCAGAGCAGTGTCACGTAAACCTGTGACCTGCTGTTCTGTTCCTGCTGTTCTAAATAATTAATCCGCCGCGTACAGCGCCGCGCCGAGCGCCCCGCACAGCTGTGCTTTGTCGCTGATGATCAGGGTGGTGCCCAGACGGTCCTCCAATGTTTTCACCAGTCCCTGGTTCTGCGCCACGCCGCCGGTCATCATGTAAGCTTCTTCCCCGCCGACGCGCTTCACCAGCGCCGCCGTTTTGGAGGCGACCGCCTTATTCAGACCGTGAACGATATCATCCGGCTTTTTATTCTGCGCAATCAGGGAAACAACCTCGGACTCCGCGAAAACGGTACACATGCTGGATATGGTGATATCCTCATCCCAGCTCAGGCCCGCGCGGCCAATCTCATCCAGGCTCATCTCCATCGTTCGGGCCATCATTTCCAGGAAGCGGCCGGTGCCCGCCGCACACTTATCATTCATGACAAAATTCTTCACAGATCCATCCTCATCCAGCCGGATGACCTTGCTGTCCTGCCCACCGATGTCCACGACTGTGCGCACTTTTGGCTCCAGGAAATGCGCGCCTCTCGCGTGACAGGTAATCTCTGTGATACTCCGGTCGCCGATCTGGATCGCCGTACGCCCATAGCCGGTCGTAACTACCTCGTCGATGTCCTCCCGCTTAAGTCCCGCTTCCTGAAGCGCACATTCCAGCGCACGCTCCGCGCCGATCGCCGCGCCTGCTCCGGTCGGCAGAATAATGCCTGCCACAATTTTTTTATCCTTATCCAGAATCACGACGTCGGTACTCGTAGATCCACTGTCAATCCCGGCGAAATATCCCTTGCCCATATGCGGCGCTCTCCTTCCACTTAATCCATCCTCAGAACCATCTATATGCAGCGATTTTTCCTGACCGTCTTTGTCTGCTGCGGAAAATTCGCTGTCCATGCCATCCGCCGATGCGCTCCCATTGGCTCCCGCCCCGCGAATGATCTTCGCAATCTCCGGATTCAGACTCCGGCTTTCCGCAAATGCCTCCAGCCTGGTCAGCAGCTGCCCGCTGCTCTGTACGGTATAATCCGATTCAATCTTTAAAAGCGGCACATCCGTGTGCGACTTAATATCCGCGTATTCAAAACTGTAAAAGTCACAGAACTTCACGGTATGATAAATAATTCCCGCAAGCGCAGGATCCTGATAAAGCTGCTTGCGCCCGCTGGCGTCCATCATCCGCATACAGGGAATCTGTCCGAGCAGCTCCCCCGCATACCAGTCCATCAGGGCGTCAAAATCCGCCGGGAGCTCTCCCGCCGCCAGATTGCCAGCCTCTGCCATATCCTTTTTCGCCGCCGCAGCCTCATTTCCTGGCGCCGCAGGGTTTTGAGACTCCTCATATGTCCAGGCCACCGACCGGTTGTGCACGCAGGTCTCATTGACGACCGGCAGCGGCATACTCTTCTCAGTCATTGCAAAAAGCTCATCCCCCATCCGGGCACCAAGCACCGCAATGTGCGGCATCTGCATGCGTTCCCGCGGGGCAAATGCTTTTCGAAAGGATTCATAATCAAAAGAACGTCCCTTATACTCGCCGTATTTTTTAGCCAGATCTTTTAATTGCGCCGCCACCCGCTCCCGGCTACAGGCATTCCCGCAGTGGAGCATATCCACCATATACAAAAAATCCATCTGGCCCATGTCTTCCAGCAGGTCATATACGCTGCGAATCGTGTCGCAGCAA
>Ga0192279_1061_pt1 | contig 20537 bp, 16 predicted proteins | sample Koala_Koa24_L3_FD_131251 | JGI IMG/M metagenome (GOLD analysis project Ga0192279, IMG submission 131251) | Enriched cells from koala feces incubated with labeled cellulose particles, San Francisco Zoo, California, United States - Koala_Koa2-4_L3 ...
CGGCCAATGCGGACGTCGCTCTGCTCGGATGAACTCGATGAGATTACGGGTATTGTAAACGGTACGACAAATTATGTTCTGACGAAAATGATGGACGAGGGTTCCGAGTTTGATGATGTTTTGCATGAAGCGCAGGAAAAGGGCTACGCGGAGCGCAATCCGGAAGCGGATGTGGAAGGCCATGATGCCTGCCGCAAGCTGGCGATCCTTTCTTCCCTGGCTTATGGGAAGCGCGTGGACTATTCTGATATTTATACAGAGGGAATTTCGAAAATTACATCGGCGGAGATCCGATATGCAAAAGAGCTGGGAATGGCAATCCGTCTGCTGGCGCACAGCAGAAAAGAGGGCGAGAATGTCCTGGCAATGGTAGCGCCGTTCCTGGTACAGAAGAACGATCCGCTCTATCTGGTCAATGGTGTGTTCAATGCAATTTTTGTGCACGGAACCATGCTTGGCGATGCGATGTTTTACGGACAGGGAGCCGGAAAAGAGGCGACGGCGAGCGCGGTGGTAGCGGATGTGATCGAAGAGGCACAGACGTTGGGACGCAGCGTAATGTCGGAATGGAGCCCTGAGAAACAGGATCTGCAGCCGCTGGCAGAGACCAGAAAGCAGTTTTTCGTTCGCGTCAAAGGCGATATCAATCAGAAAGAAGACGTTGAAAGTGCATTTGGCGCCGTTTCTGTGGTGGACACAGATCTGCCGGGCGAGTATGGTTTCATCACACCGGTGATGTCTGAGGCAGATTACCAGGAAAGCGCGGCAAAGCTTGAGGGAAAGATTCTTGGGATGATCCGTATCCGTGGGTGAGCAGTTTTCTGAAATTAAAAACAGGCAGGGGCTCATCGATGCTGTTTTGAACTGTTACAAAAAAGGAAAGGTGGAAGCTGACAATGAAATACATTGTTATTTTGGGCGATGGCATGGCGGACGAACCGCAGGAGGCGCTTAACGGGCGCACACCTTTAGAGGCGGCGGCTACGCCCACGATGGATGTATTGGCTGCGGCTGGTGAGGTGGGATTGGTAAAGACGATCCCGGATGGCATGGCGCCGGGCAGCGATACGGCGAATCTTGCTGTGCTGGGCTACAATCCGCGTGAATACTACACGGGGCGTTCCCCGCTGGAAGCATTGAGCATCGGTGTGGACATGAAAGATACTGATGTGGCGATGCGCTGTAATCTGGTAACTCTTTCGGAAGAGGAAAGCGTGTACGAGCAGAAGCGCATCCTGGATCACAGCTCTGGAGAGATCAGTACAGAGGACGCAGCGGTTTTGCTGAAAGCGGTGCAGGACGAGCTGCAGAATGAGACTTATCAGTTTTACGTGGGGACGAGCTATCGCCACTGCGTGATCTGGGCAAACGGGAAGGTTGAAGATCTGACGCCTCCGCATGATCATTTGACGGAGGTAATCGGACCTTATCTGCCGGCGGACGAGATGCTTCTTGCAATGCAGAAGCGCAGCTATGAGATTCTGGTCAATCACCCGATCAATCTGGAGCGCAAAGCGAAGGGACTGAATCCGGCGAATAGCTGCTGGTTCTGGGGCGCGGGCACGAAGCCGATGGTGGACTCCTTTGAGAAGAAGAATGGAAAAAAAGGCGCGATGATTTCCGCGGTCGATCTGCTGAAAGGAATTGCGATCGGCGCCGGGATGCAGGTCATCCAGGTCGAAGGCGCAAACGGCGGCCTGCATACAAATTATGAGGGCAAGGCTCAGGCGGCGGTGGACGCTCTTTTAAAGGATGGAGCGGATTTTGCCTACGTACATCTGGAGGCGCCGGATGAGATGGGGCATCAGGGCAGCCTGGAGCGCAAAATTCAGTCGATTGAAAATCTCGATCAGCGGATTATCCGTATCGTAAAAGAGCAGCTGGACGCTTCCGGCGAACCATACCGGATGCTGGTCATGCCGGATCATCCGACCCCGATCCGCATTCGCACTCATACCTCTGATCCCATTCCGTATCTGCTGTATGACAGCACGAAAAAGCTCGGGAATGGAGCGCTTTACTGTGAGCGTACTGCAAAGGAGAGCGGGATCTTCCGGCCGGAGGGGTATAAGCTGATTGATGTGTTGTTTGAGAAAGAATAGGGGTGCTTGCCGATATTTCGACTGGACGCTGATTGATGTGAAATAAGCGATAATTTGCAGAAGAATGTACTTTGGTACATGAATCAGGTAATAGAAAAAGCAGCTGTGTTTTTTACGGAAACGTGAAAACATAGCTGCTTTTCTTTGAATTCGATTATATTGTTCTTACAGGTTTCTTCAGTGACCGGAAATCTTTTTATAAAAATACCCTTCTGCCGTGTAGATATATGGTTCTACAAACAGGAAGCCGATCCCAAAAGAGAGTAATGCCAGAAGAAATACCCCAATGAAAGAGAGTCCTAGATGGAAGAACTTCAGGCGATTCCCGTTCATGAGCAGCCAGCCTTCCTTCAGCATAGCCCGGAAAGACAGGTCTGGGTTATCCGCATGGACGAACAGCACCATGGAGAGAGAAATCTTCAGGAAAACGTAAAGTACCACCGCGATGACAGCGGCCACGGTCGCCAGCAGGAGGTTTCCCATATCTCCATAAAACAGCAGGTTCAGCGCCTCACTCAGCCACCAGACGCCGATCTGTGAACAGATATAAGTCAGCGCGTACTGCACAAGCGAATAAATCGCGACTGGTTCCGGATGCTGTGTAAAGCCGGAAAACAGATCCGTCCAGCGGTAGGAACGGTTGTTGCAGATGTTCAGGTAGATTCCGTAAAGCCCGGACAGCAGAATGAAATAAATCATATTGATCAGGAGCGAGCATCCGAAATACAGCAGAATGCTGAGGATGGTCGACCCGTAAGGCGCCGCTTCCAGGGAAAGAAAACTCAGCAGCAGATTCAGGGTGGTAAGCAGGAGAGTAATCCCGGCAAGTGACGCATGCTTTCCGTTCAGGACGCTTCGTGCGTACCATTTCAGTTCTTTTGTATCAAGCTTTTCCATCAGATGAAGCCTCCTTCCTCTGCGGGACTATTTTGCTGCGGAGTAGAGTCGTTGTTGCCATTCGATCGTTCATCGCTGCCGGTATCGCCCGAATTTCCGTTCTTATAATCTCCGTAATCTTCCCCAGCGGAGTGGCCAGAGTCACCGTTCAGAGAATCATCAGAGCCGGGTATTTCCATATCATCAGAACCGCTGCCCTCAGAGTTTTCTGAGCCGTAGAGGAATGGGAATATCTCTTCGAACGTCTCATCCAGATCAAAATCATAATCTCCGGTATAGATCCGATAATAATACTCCAGATAGGAGCGCCCTTCGTCCGTAGTCAGAACGTAGCGGAACGCGGAGACTGTGATTACGGTCGTTGCGGCCATGCCGATGATACCGCAGATCACGCCGGCCTTGCTGCGACCCGGCATGGAATTTCTATCCCGGGAGAGAATCGCGCAGATCACCGCGATCGCTCCGCAGGGAAGCGCGACATATATAATGGAACTCAGCGTGATTGAGAGGACGCCGAGCACAATCGCCGCAGTCGCCATCGGGCCGCGTTTGCGCCCGGGTCGGGACTCATAGGTATACTCATCATCGTAATTCTGATTCATGAAATCCATAACATTACTCCATTCTCAGTGACGCGCGGACAGAGGAAAATTCTCAACGCGTTCATCGTTTATCATTCGCTCCCGATATCATTCGGAATATCAGCCGGGGAAGCATTTAAATACGGCACTCATAATAGCATAAATGGGAAAAGAAAACAAGTGATATGCAAAATATAAAGTTGCTGTTTAAATATAAAAAAACAATGAATCGTTTTATAAATGAAGATTTACAAAAATACCTGAATTTGTTATAGTAGATTATAGGAAAAGAGCGCCTGCGGCATGGCAGGGCGCAAAATAGGGCGATGAATATCGCTAAAGGTAAATCTTGGAGGACTTATGGACATAATAAAAACCCTTGCACAGGAACTGGAGATTCGCCCGGCGCAGGCGGAGGCGGCGGTGAAGCTGATTGACGATGGCAATACGATCCCGTTTATTGCCCGTTACCGGAAAGAGGTCACCGGCTCGCTGGATGATGAAGTGCTGCGGAAGCTGCTGGAGCGCCTGAATTATCTGCGGAATCTGGGGGAGAAGAAGGAGCAGGTGCTGGCTACGATTGAGGAGCAGGGCAAGCTGACGCCGGAGCTTCGCAGGCAGATTGAGGAAGCGCAGACTCTGGTGGTGGTGGAGGATCTGTACCGCCCGTATCGTCCGAAGCGCCGCACCCGTGCGACGATCGCGAAGGAAAAGGGACTGGAGCCGCTGGCGAACCTGATCTGGCTGCAGATGACAAAGCGGCCGTTGGAGAAGGATGCCGAGGATTTCCTGTCGGAAGAAAAGGAAGTGCGTACCGTGGAGGAGGCGATTGCCGGTGCCTGCGATATTCTGGCAGAGACGATTTCAGACGAGGCAAATTACCGATTTCGCATCCGCGAAATGACGATGCGCGAGGGGATGCTCGTAAGCGAGGCAAAGGACGAGAAAGCAGAGTCCGTTTATGAAATGTATTACCATTATTCGGAGCTGCTTTCGAAAACACAGGGACATCGGATTCTGGCACTGAACCGCGGAGAGAAGGAGAGGTTTTTGAGCGTGAAAATCGAAGCGCCGGAGGAAAAGATTCTTTCATATCTGGAGCGTCAGGTGATCACCCGCGAGAACCCTTATACGACACCGGTGCTGAAGGCGACCGTGGAAGACTCCTATCATCGTCTGATCGGGCCGGCGATTGAGCGTGAGATACGCAGCGACCTGACGGAAAAGGCGGAGGATGGCGCAATCGCCGTTTTTGGCAAGAACCTGGAGCAGCTTTTGATGCAGCCGCCGATCGCGGGGCAGGTGGTGCTTGGCTGGGATCCCGCGTTCCGCACGGGCTGTAAGCTGGCTGTTGTGGATGCGACCGGCAAGGTGCTGGATATGACCGTAGTTTACCCGACCGCGCCGACAAATGAGACGAAAATCCGCGCCGCAAAGGATACGGTCAAAAAGCTGATTGCCAAATACGGGGTGACCCTGATTTCCGTGGGGAACGGCACTGCTTCACGTGAGTCGGAGCAGATCATTGTTGAAATTTTAAAAGAGATCCCGCAGAAGGTTTCTTATGTGATTACAAACGAGGCGGGTGCGTCCGTTTACTCTGCGAGCAAGCTGGCGACGGAAGAGTTTCCGAATTTTGACGTCGGACAGCGCAGCGCAGCGGCCCTCGCCCGACGGGTGCAGGATCCGCTTGCGGAGCTGGTCAAGATCGATCCGAAGTCCATCGGTGTCGGCCAATACCAGCACGACATGAACCAGAAAAAGCTGGGCGAATCGCTGGACGGTGTGGTCGAGGACTGCGTGAACCGGGTCGGCGTTGACCTGAATACGGCCTCCGTCCCGCTGATGGAGCACGTCTCCGGTATCACGAAAACCATCGCCAAAAATATTGTCGTTTACCGCGAGGCGAACGGCCGCGGCCAGCGCCGCCGCGAGCTTCTGAAGGTGCCGAAGCTCGGTCCGAAGGCCTTCGAGCAATGCGCGGGCTTTCTGCGCATCACGGGCGGCACGGAGCCGCTGGATACGACCAGCATCCACCCGGAGAGCTACGAAGCCGCCGGAAAGCTGCTTGCGGAGCTTGGCTATACAAAAGAAAGCTTTACGGCGCAGGGCGTGAAGCTGATTAAGATACGCGACTACAAAAGGATGGCGGAAAAGCTCGGCATCGGCGAGCCGACGCTGCGCGATATCGCGAAAGAGCTTGGCCGTCCGGGCCGCGACCCGCGCGATGAGATGCCGAAACCGATCCTGCGCACCGACGTGCTGGAGATGAAAGACCTCAAAGAAGGGATGATCCTCAAAGGAACCGTCCGCAACGTCATCGACTTCGGCGCTTTCGTCGACATCGGCGTTCACCAGGATGGGCTTGTCCACATCTCGCAGCTTACGGATAAAAAATTTGTGAAGCATCCGCTCGAGGTAGTGAGTGTTGGTGATATCGTAGAAGTGAAGGTACTCAGCGTGGATCTGCAGAAAAAGAGGATCAGTCTGACGATGCGGATATGAAAATGAAGAATTCAGGTACGGCTTCACTCACGGATTCCACCATAACGTCGGCGGATTATGTAAAACGACTTACGTCGTTTACTATAAGTATATAGATATAAGAAGTGAGAAACAATACGCCGTGTGAGGTGGAAAAGTGGTGGCAATATAAAAATACTTCATACGAGGGAGGAAGAGCAAATGAAAAAGAAAGTGGCACTAATTATGGCAACGATTCTGTTTGTGTCAGCACCTATGAGCATTGTAATCGCTGATGAGGCTGTGGACGAACCGGCAGTGCTATCAGAAGCTGAGGCTGCAGACGAACCAACTGTGACATCTGAGGATGAGGGAGTGGATGAACCGGCTGTGGCATCCACAGACGGAGTAACGATTGATGCGGCGCATTTCCCGGACGCTGCTTTCAGAAGTTATATTTCTGCGAATCTGGATGCGGATGGCAACGGGGTCTTGGACACACAGGAGATTGAAGATACAACAGTAATTAATGTGGAAGATAAGGGCATAAGCAGTCTGGAAGGAATTCAGTATTTCACTGCATTAGTGGAGCTGCTTTGCAGATATAATGATTTAAGCACACTGGATGTGAGCAGTAATACGAAACTGGGATATCTGGGCTGCGCTGGGAATAGTCTGGGCAGCCTGGATGTGAGCAGTAATACGGAATTGTGGTATCTGGACTGTGATTATTGCGACCTGACGGAACTGGATTTAAGCAGTAATGCAAAGCTTACCAGATTGTTCTGTGCTGGTAACTATTTATGCAGGATAAAATTAAATGCAAGTGTATCTTTGGATTCAAGTTCGACCGCTGAATGGGGAGAACAGACAAGAAAGGTATATGCGGTTCAGAGCGGCGACGAATGGGTGATTTCTCTGACAGAACTGTTTGATGAAGATGAAATTGGAAATATTGTACTAGATAACTCAAATGTTTCTATTTCAGGAAATTATTTTGTCCTCACGGAGCAGCCTGAGACGATACGATATACCTATATTATTCAGAATGTATATATGGGTGTCACACTGGAACTCGGATATATATCATCAGAGACGGAAGCTCAGACAGAAACGGAAACAGAGACGGAAGCTCAGACAGAAGCGGAAACAGAAACAGAAACGGAAACGCAGACAGAAGCGGAAACAGAGACCGAAGCGCAGACAGAAAAGCAAACTGAAGCTGCATCACAAACAGAGAAGCAGACGGAATCCGGAACGCAGACCGAAAGCCAGGCAGAGACGGAAAACCAGACGGAAACAAGCGTGGCAACGGGTCTTCAGGGACTTGCCATAAACGAGGAAGGTGTCTGGAACTATTATACGGATGACCAGGTTGACACTTCTTATAGTGGGATTGCAGAGTATAACGGAGGAAGATTCTTCGTCGCAAACGGTATCCTTTGCAGTGATGCGAATGGTTTGAATCTCTATGAAGATAAGTGGTATTTTCTGGCAAATGGTCAGATTCAGGAAGATTATACTGGTTTAGCGTTATACGATGGGGAATGGTTTTATATTACGGAAGGCGTTCTTGACATTGAGATGAATGGCCTGGTATTGTATGACGAACATTATTTTCTGGTAGCCGCCGGCAGACTTTTGACGGATTATAATGGTCTGTGGTTGAATTCGTCCACAATCGGCGGGGATGACAAATGGTATTTTATAGCAGCCGGTATGGTGCAGAATGTCTCACAGATAGTAGAGTATGGCGGAGAATTCTTTATTGTGGAGAATGGAGTTCTTGCCTCGGAGTATAATGGGATCATTGAATACGACGGTGTTGAATTTATAGTAGTAAACGGGCAGCTTTATGAGTCGTAAGGATGATAATAAAAGTCTTTTAGGTGAGATTAAAGAGGAAAGAAAAATGAAAAAATATGGACGTTTCTTATTATTTGCTTTGATACTGTGTGTGGGTTTTCTGGTGAGGAAGACGCCGGTCAGCGCGGCTTCTTATGTAGAATGCAACGATTACCAGGGGAGAGTAAAAGCTGGAAACTATTATATCTGGGTGGAGGATAACACCATCTGTTACGCAACATCTGCTAGCGGAGCCGCCAGTACTCTTGTAAAAACCAAATCCGGCACAACAGTGTTTAACTGTGTCACAAATGGCAGTACCGTGTACTACGTGAATTATGCATATAATGATTCCGGTACATGTAATTCTTATATCTATAAGTATAACATTGCAAAAGCGAAAAGAACATTGCTGAAAAAGACAACCGGTATAACGTCGGTGACCGGCTTTTATGCAGGAGCGAAAACACTCTATATGATAAAGGGAGAAAAAATCGTTGGCTTGAATGTGTCAACCGGAAAGCTTTCCAGTATTGTAAGTAACATTTTTGGAGTTTACGGTATGAGTGGAAAATATATTGTATATAATAAATCTTTCAAACTGTATTCTTACAACGTTGTTTCAAAAACCAAAAAGCTGATTTCCTCGAAACTTGAGGCTGCGGTGATGTATGGAAGCAGCGTCTATTATCTGGAAAAAACGAATGATTCGTATCCGGCTGCAATGAGTTTCCGAACCTGTAAGGCATCCGGAAGTTCGCAAAAAACGATCAAAGCAGGTCTGACAGGAACCTCAGCTTCTCTCTATAATGACGCGAACGGTCAGCTGTATTTGACTATCTATGATACGTCTGGTAAAACGAATGGCGGAAGCTGGTATTATTCTCTTGCTACCGGACAATTTGTAACGGCTGATTGATCTTGTGTGACAGGTCTTCGCATTTGCTGCGAAGACCTTATGAAAATGGAGAGAAAGATACAAAACAGGCGGCAGGAATACGCGAAGGAGCGGCAGGCAGAATGGGAAAAAACATGAAAAATGCATCTTCGTCGGAGGAACAAGGCATTGCGGATAGTACGGAACGCGGCATTGAGAATGACGCAGAAAATACATATGGTGATCGTCCGGATACAAAGGATATTCTGCGCGACAAAGACATTCGTGAGCCGCTGTTTGAGTATCTGGAGGAATCCTTTGGTAAAATCCGGATTTTTGAGGAAAAGCGCATGGGTGGTTCGCGCGCGGATGTGGTGATGGTGACTCCGGAGACGGTGGTAGGGATTGAGATTAAGAGCGATGCGGATTCGTACACGCGCCTGCGCAGTCAGGTGGAAGATTATGATCGCTATTTTGATCAGAATTATGTCGTGGTCGGCACGAGCCATGCCCTTCATATTGAGGAGCATGTGCCGGAGTATTGGGGAATCATCACCGTGGAGTCAGAAGAGGGCGGCCCGGATTTTTATGTGCTGCGCACAGCCAATGATAATCCGTACCGGGATCGCAAGAAGAAGCTAAGCCTTCTGTGGCGTCCGGAGCTGGTACATATCCAGCAGCTGAACGATATGCCAAAATACGCGGAGAAAAGCAAGGAGTTTGTCATCGACAAGATTCTGCAGCGGGTGCCGGAGGAGACGCTGGCGCCTCAGGTCTCTGAGGAACTTTTTGAGCGGGATTACAGTACGATTCTGGAGACGATTAATGCCTATCGGCAGGCACATGGCCAGAAAAAGAGGCGGAAGCGGAAGCGACGGAAATATAAGCCGATTAAAAAAATGAAAAGTAAAGCGCAATGCTATTTTCATGGTGTCATTTGCCATAAAATTTACGGAATATTTAAGAGGGGCTTGCGTAAATCGGTTGAGCAATTTATAATCCTGTGTGGAACTGATGAGAAAATGGCGGTTACTGTTTGGAATGGTATTTGCCAGCGAACGTTTTGACACACATGGATCGGATGAAAACAGGACACACGCGAGGAGGAGCTTATTATGGAAAAAATCAAAATGACGACACCGATTGTAGAGATGGACGGAGATGAGATGACCCGTATTCTCTGGAAGATCATCAAGGATGAACTGATTTATCCTTTCATCGACCTGAAGAGTGAGTATTATGACCTGGGGCTCCAGAACCGCAATGCGACGAACGACCAGGTGACGGTGGACAGTGCCAATGCGAATAAGAAATACGGAGTGGCAGTGAAGTGCGCGACGATCACACCGAACGCGGCGCGTATGACGGAATATGATCTGAAGGAGATGTGGAAAAGCCCGAACGGCACGATCCGAGCGATTCTGGATGGGACAGTGTTCCGCGCGCCGATTACGGTCAAAGGGATTGAGCCTTATGTGCGCACATGGAAAAAACCGATCACGATTGCAAGACACGCTTATGGCGATGTCTATAAAAATGTAGAGATTGATGTGCCGGGACCGGGCAAGGCAGAGCTGGTTTTCACCGGTGAAGATGGGCAGGAGCTGCGGGAGACGGTATTTGATTTTAAGGGACCGGGCGTGCTGCAGGGCATGCACAACATTGACCGGTCGATTGCGAGCTTTGCGCGCAGCTGCTTTAACTATGCGCTTGATACGAAGCAGGATCTGTGGTTTGCGACCAAGGATACGATTTCCAAAAAGTATGACCATACATTTAAGGATATTTTCCAGGAAATCTTTGATAACGAATATAAGGAGAAATTCGAAAAGGCGGGGATTACTTATTTTTACACGCTGATCGACGATGCGGTTGCGCGTGTGATGAAGTCAGAGGGCGGTTTCATCTGGGCCTGCAAAAATTATGACGGCGATGTTATGAGCGACATGATTTCCTCCGCATTCGGCTCGCTGGCGATGATGACCTCCGTTCTGGTTTCTCCGGATGGAAAGTATGAGTACGAGGCTGCGCATGGAACCGTGCAGCGCCATTATTATAAATATCTGAAAGGGGAAGAGACATCGACCAACTCCGTGGCGACCATTTTTGCCTGGACAGGTGCGCTCCGCAAGCGCGGAGAACTCGATGGCATCCCGGAACTGGGACAGTTCTCCGACCGCATGGAAAAAGCGGTGATTGACACGATTGAGAGCGGGAAGATGACCAAAGACCTCGCGCTGATTACATCACTGGAAAATGTGACCGTGCTGAACAGCGAGGACTTTATCAGGGCAATCCGCGCAACCTACGAGGGACTTTGCGAGAATTCCTGAAAGCAAAAAAGATAAAAATTTCCGGTTGCGAAATCTCTTCTGTTGGGGTATACTATGGTCAGTAAAATTCCTGGGGTGTTCGACACTCCTGTCGTGTTGAACCTGCAATTACTTTAAATGGGATTCCTATATCGCGTCGTTTGATGTCAGGCCTCCGTTTGCAGTGGAAGGCAGAGATCGGCGCTGCGGTTACCCACCTGGCCTTGCCAGGAGTCAGATGGCAGGAAACGGCACTCTGGGATTTACTGTAAAAGCGTTCTCAATGGCGAAATGGCGAGCGCACTTGTGCGCAGAGCCATTTAGACATTAGAGAACCAAACCGGTATGAGTAAGTAGCCATTTTTCGAAGAAAAATGAGCGGATTACGAATACTGGTGGTGATTGCGGGAGTGCGAAGCACGGAGCAATCAGCTTTTACGTGTAGTGGTTAGCGATAACGCTTGTAAAAGCGTTCTTGATGGCGATAACGCTGGACATCAGAACGGGGATATAGCTCAGCTGGGAGAGCGCTTGAATGGCATTCAAGAGGCCGGCGGTTCGAGCCCGCTTATCTCCATTTGTATGTGAGGCCTGCTCCGTGGGGAGCGGGTCTTTTTTCTGCGTCAAGCTGTGGAATGAATGTTCCGGCTATCACCGGACACAGCGCGCGCGGCGAGCAGGAATTATTTACAGTATTTGGCTAATGAGGAGGATGATTATGGAGATTTATCACGGAAGACCTGCGGATGTAAGCGGGCGGTCACACAGAGAAATTGCAACCTATGACCTTCTGGACGCGCTTGGAATTTCCTATGACCGCGCGGATCATGAGGCAGCCATGACGATTGACGACTGCAAGGGTGTAGATGAACTGTTTGGGATTGAGATCTGTAAAAATCTGTTTTTGTGCAATCGGCAGAAGACAGAGTTTTATCTGCTTTTGATGCCCGGGAAAAAGAAGTTTGTGACAAAAGAGCTCTGCCATCAGATCGGCTCGCCGCGTCTGTCTTTTGCGGATGAATCTTTTATGGTCGAATACTTGGATATCCATCCGGGCGCTGTGAGCATCATGGGGCTGATGAATGACAAGGAAAATCATGTCCAGCTTCTGATAGACCGTGATGTGACAAAACCGGCATATTTCGGCTGTCATCCCTGTGTCAATACCTCCAGTCTGCGGCTGCGGACGGCGGATGTACTGGAAATATTTCTGCCGGGGGTGCACCATACCTATCGGATTGTGGATTTGTAATATGAACTGGGCAAGCTGAAAACAGGCTGTGAACTGGTAGGATACAGTCAAGACCCCGATGCAAGCATCAGGATCTTTGACCCTCGTGAAAAAAACACAGACGAAGTCAGCGCGTGGCGTAAGGTAAAACAATTTACGTCGTTTGCGGTATCGATGAGGAGATGGGTATGAAGGTAGTAATCGCGGTGGATTCGTTTAAGGGAAGCATGAGCTCGATGGAAGCAGGCGAGGCTGCGCGGGAAGGCGTGCTGCTTGCCCGTGACGCCAGTGTTGTGGTGCGTCCGCTCGCGGATGGAGGAGAAGGGACGACGGAAGCCCTTGTAGAAGGTCTTGGCGGCTCTTATGTAGAAGTCGAAGTATCCGGACCGATGACGGAGCGTGTGACGGCGCGTTATGGGATTCTGGGAGATGGGCGCACCGCTGTGATGGAAATGGCAAAGGCTGCCGGGATCACGTTGGTAAAACACGAAGATCTGAATCCATGGCAGGCGTCGACGGTCGGAGTCGGGGAAATGATCCGCGACGCCATTGGCCGGGGATGCCGTGAATTTATCATTGGAATCGGCGGGAGCGCGACGACGGAAGGCGGCATTGGAATGCTGCAGGCGCTGGGATATGAGTTTTATGACAAGACTGGCCAGCTTCTTCCGCCGCGGCTTGCCAGCCTCGGAGAGATTGCGCGGATTGATGACAGCCATGTAATGCCCGAATTGGAAGATTGTTCCTTTCGTGTGGCCTGCGATGTCACAAACCCGCTCTGTGGGAAAAACGGCGCGGTTTATGTATATGGTCCGCAGAAGGGCGTAAAAAAGGAAGAACGTGCGCTGCTGGATGCAAAATTCCGCCATTACGCCGAAGAAACGGAAAAGTTCTTAAGAAAAAAGCATGGTATGGCGACAGGCGATAATCAGTCAGGAAACTCTGAATCCCGTATGGCAGGCAGAGAAAATGGTGCTGTTTATCCCGGAGCTGGCGCTGCAGGAGGACTTGGTTTCGCATTTTTAAGCTACCTGCCTCACGCCAAGTTGAAACCTGGAATTTCCATTGTGCTTGACGCAGTGCGGCTTGAAGAGGAGCTTGCGGACGCAGACATTGTTCTGACCGGAGAAGGGCGGCTGGATGGCCAGACGGCCATGGGAAAGGCGCCTGTCGGAGTTGCCCGTCTGGCCAAAAAGCATGGCTGCCGTGTGATTGCGTTTGCCGGAAGTGTTGCGGAGGATGCAGCCGTCTGCAATACGGAAGGGATTGATGCATTTTTTCCTATTGTGCGGGGCGTGACCACGCTTTCGGAGGCAATGAATCCGGAAAATGCGAAGAACAATATGAGGCGGGCAGTGGAGCAGGTGTTTCGATTATTGTAAAACGTGAAAATAAAAAAATATTGACAAATCGAATTCCCTGTAGTAGACTAAATGCAGTGAAAATGAACAAACCGTTGAAGCGGAGATAAAGACAGTAGATGTGCCCACAGAGAGTCCGGGTGCGGCGAATGATTCGAACGGCAGACGAAGAGAAACAAAAACCGAAATGGAAGAGTTTTTGTCTGACGAAGAAGAAAGGGCCGTGCACAGCTGAGAACCGGATGGAGATGCAGATTGTCAAATGGACCGCGGAGGGCGCAGTCAAAGGCAGGCTTTGCCGAGTATTCTGCGACGTGAAGGCATACGTCAGTTGCCGGAGATATGTTGGTATCTCGTAAGCGTACGGGGATTCCCGTGAATCAGGGTGGCACCGCGGAAGTATATTCGTCCCTGACAGATTGGAGAAATCTGTCAGGGATTTTTCATTTCTGAGTTTTCCAGACAGAAGGAGGAAAAATATGTATCCATCTTTAGAGGAAGCAAAAAAGATTGCGTCATCGGGCGAGTACCGGAGAATTCCGGTATGTACAGAGATGCTTTCCGACCGCTTTACGCCGATTGAGGTCATGCGCTCGCTGCGGGCGGCGAGCCGACACTGTTATATGCTTGAGAGTGCGGAAGCGCATAATCAGTGGGGAAGGTACACGTTCCTGGGCTATTCGCCGACGTTGGAGCTTACCTGTGCGAAGGGCCAGGTGAGGCTGCGCTGTGGGGAAGATGTTGGCGGAGGTCAGGTGAAAGAAGTGGTTCGCAGCGAGAGCCCGCAGACAGTGATCCGCGAGATCCTCGCGGCAAACAAAAGCCCGAAGCTGCCGGGAATGCCGTCGTTTACGGGCGGGCTGGTCGGATATTTTGCCTACGATTATATCTGTTACAGTGAACCGACACTGAAGTTTACAGGGGAAGATGAGGAGAATTTTCAGGATGCGGATTTGATGCTGTTTGACCGCGTAATTGCGTTTGATAATTACCGGCAGAAGCTGATTCTGATCTGTGGCGTGGATACGGCGAGACTGGAGGATTCTTACCGGGAGGCCGGGGAGAAGCTGAAAGGAATCGAACAGCTGCTTAAGAGCGGTGTGAAAGCATATTTCGCTCCGCTGCATCTGAAAGAGGAGATTACGCCCTGCTTTTCGAGAGAAAAGTATAAAGGAATGGTAGAAAAGGCGAAGCATTACATTCGTGAGGGTGATATTTTCCAGGTTGTGCTTTCGAACCCGATGCAGGCAGAGGCGGAGGGAAGTCTGTTTGACGCTTACCGGCTGCTGCGCACATCGAACCCTTCTCCGTATATGTTTTATTTTTCCAGCGATGACATTGAACTGGTCGGCGCGTCGCCGGAGACGCTGGTGAAGCTGGAGGATGGTACGCTTCATACCTTCCCGCTGGCAGGAACGAGGCCGCGTGGAGCGACGGATGAGGAAGATCAGCGCCTGGAGCAGGAGCTTCTGGCGGATGAAAAGGAGCTCTCTGAGCATAATATGCTGGTCGACCTGGGGCGCAATGATATCGGTAAGATCAGTGAAATCGGCACGGTGCAGGTGGAAAAATATCTTTCCATTGAGCGGTATTCACATGTCATGCATATCGGTTCGACGGTAGCCGGGCAGATCCGAAAGGACTGTGACGCGGTGGATGCGGTGGATTCGATTCTGCCGGCCGGGACACTTTCCGGAGCGCCGAAGCTGCGGGCCTGCCAGATTATTGATGAGCTGGAAGGGCGCAAGCGAGGCGTCTACGGCGGTGCGATCGGGTATCTGGATTTTGCCGGGAACCTTGACACCTGTATTGCCATCCGCCTGGCATTTAAGAAAAATGGCCGCATCACGATTCGCTCCGGCGCCGGGATTGTCGCGGACAGCGTGCCGGACAAGGAATTTGAGGAATGCTGCAACAAGGCGCGGGCAGTGATTAATGTGGTGGAACAGGCAGAGGGAGGTGTGGAATAATGTACCTTTTGGTGGATAATTACGACAGCTTTTCCTACAATCTTTATCAGCTGATCGGCGCGGTAAGGCCAGACATCCAGGTCATCCGCAACGATGTCTGCACGGTTGATGAAATCCGGGCAATGGCTCCGGAGGCGATTTTCATCTCTCCAGGCCCCGGACGCCCGGAGGACGCTGGCATCTGTGTGGAGATGATTCAGAAGCTGGGAAGCTCCATTCCCATGTTTGGCGTGTGCCTTGGCCACCAGGCGATCTGCCAGGCCTTTGGCGCGACCGTAACCTACGCAAAGGAACTGATGCACGGCAAAAAGTCACAGCTGCTCATCGAACCGGACAGTGTTCTGTTCCAGGGACTTTCCTCCGGAATGACAGCCGCCAGGTATCACTCCCTTTCCGTGAAAGAAGACACTCTGCCGGAGACCCTTCGCGTGACCGCGCGGACGCCGGACGGGGAAGTCATGGCGGTCGAACATCGGGAGTACCCCGTGTACGGCGTGCAGTTCCACCCGGAATCCGTCATGACCCCGGATGGTATGCAGGTAATTAAAAATTTTGTAAACCAGTTCCAAACAGCAGCAAAATGAAAATCAAGCCCGTACAGATTTATTTGCGAAGGCTCTGCTGTATCATATAGAGAGAAAACAATAAAACAGAGAAAGGCGGTATTAACTATGATCAAGGAAGCAATTATCAAACTGACAAACAAACAGGATCTGACATATGACGAGGCGGAAGCTGTCATGCTGGAAATCATGAGCGGTGAGGCGAGTGACGTGCAGATTTCTTCTTATCTGACTGCTCTCGCGATGAAAGGCGAGACAATCGATGAGATCACAGCGTCTGCGGTCGGCATGCGCGCGAAAGGCATTCATCTGTTGCATGAGATGGACGTTCTGGAAATCGTTGGAACAGGCGGAGACAAGGCCAATTCCTTTAATATTTCTACGACGGCTTCTGTCGTGATTGCGGCGGGCGGCGTTCCGGTGGCGAAGCACGGCAACCGTGCGGCTTCTTCTAAATGCGGTGCGGCGGATGTGCTGGAAGCGCTCGGTGTCAAGATTTCTCTTTCTCCGGAAAAATGTCTGGAGCTGATTAAGAAGATCAATATCTGTTTCCTGTTTGCGCAGACCTATCACACCGCCATGCGTTTCGTGGGACCGGTTCGCAAGGAACTGGGCATCCGCACGATTTTTAACATCCTTGGGCCGCTTTCCAACCCGGCGGGCGCGAACATGGAGCTGATGGGCGTGTATGATGAGTCAATCGTGGAGCCGCTGGCACGCGTGCTGAACAACCTCGGTGTGACGAGCGGTATGGTGGTGTACGGCCAGGATAAGCTGGATGAGATTTCCATGAGCGCGCCGACGACGGTATGTGAAATCCGAAATGGCCAGTATACTTCGTATGTTCTTACACCGGAGCAGTTCGGCTACGAGCGCTGTGCGAAGGAGGAGCTTGTGGGCGGTACACCGGAAGAAAATGCCGCGATCACACGCGCAATTCTCAACGGCACAGACCGCGGCCCGAAGCGCCAGGCAGTCTGCCTGAATGCGGGCGGCGCGCTTTATATCGCGGGCAAGGCGGCGACCATCGAGGAAGGCGTGCGCATGGCAGAGAAGCTGATCGACGACGGTTCCGCGAATAAGGTGCTGGAGCAGTTTATTGAGCTGAGCAACCAATGAGACACGACGGGTCAATCAACCTTGAAAAACAAGGAGACAATAAAAGATGAATATTCTGGACGAAATTGACGGGCGCACGAAAGTCCGTATCGCCGAAGAAAAAGAGAAAATGCCGCTCGGAGAACTTCGCGCACAGGCAGAGGAAGCACACCGGAGGGGAACCGCATTTGCGGACGGCGGCCCTGCGCAGGCGGCATATGCGTTTGAAAAGGCGCTGCGCCCTGCGGTCGCCACAGATGAAGCTCTTTTTCGGGAGCGGGTGACTGTCGAAGACGCCGGGCAGACTGGCGTTAAAACAACGGATAACCGGACGGCAGCGCCGGGAATCGCTTTTATCTGTGAGGTGAAAAAAGCTTCTCCTTCCAAAGGGTTGATCGCGCCGGATTTTCCTTATCTGCAAATCGCAGAGGAATATGAGACGGCGGGCGCGGCGGCGATTTCCTGCCTGACAGAGCCGTATTATTTTCAGGGTCAGGACAGCTATCTGCGCGAGATCACGGGGAGCGTGCATATCCCAGTTCTCCGAAAGGATTTTACCGTGGATGAGTATATGATCTATCAGGCGCGGGCGTATGGCGCGGGCGCGGTACTGCTGATCTGCTCGATCCTGGATGATGCGCAGCTGCTGGCCTATGGGCAACTGGCGGCGGAGCTGGGGCTGTCGGCGCTGGTGGAAGCGCACACGGAGGAGGAAGTCCTGCGGGCGATGCGCGCAGGCGCGAAAATTCTCGGTGTAAACAACCGCGATCTGAAAACCTTTCAGGTAGACCTGGGCACAAGCGCGCGCTACCGCAAGCTGGTGCCGCCGGAAACGATTTTTGTCTCAGAGAGCGGCATCCGTAATGCGGACGATATCAAAAAGCTGGTGGAGAATGGCACGAATGCGGTACTCATCGGTGAGACATTGATGCGCGCGGCGGATAAAAAGGCGATGCTGCGGGAACTGCGTGGGGAACGATAAAAGGTTTGTGCAGGCAGGATGTAATTCTGACGTAAGAGAAATGGCATCCTGCGTCTGCGGGAAAATCAGGCGAACCGGAGGGAAGAAATGGCGGTTATGAGTGGAAATCCCGTAAAAATAAAACTCTGCGGCCTGTCGCGGCCGGTGGATATCGATTCTGTCAACGAGGCAAAGCCGGACTATTGCGGATTTATTATAAACGTACCGAAGAGCATCCGCAACACGACGCCGGATCAGGTGCGTGCGCTGCGCAAAAATCTTTCCCCGGAGATCATTCCGGTCGGCGTGTTTCGCAACGAGCCGGTAGAGAACGTGGCAGAGCTTTTGCTGGATGGTACGATACAGGTTGCTCAGCTGCACGGGAGCGAGGATGAAGATTATATCCGGAGGCTGCGGGCGTATGGGACGTTTTTTATCATTCAGGCGTTTCGAGTGCCGATACCGGAAGAAATCAGTGATATCCGGACGCGATCGCCTGAAAAAGTGCTTTCTGACTGGGCGGATATGGTAAACAAAAGCTCCGCCGACCTGGTTCTTCTGGACAATGGGGGCGGCGGCACGGGCAAGACATTTGAGTGGACCCTGGCAAACCAGATCCAGCGGCCGTTTCTGCTGGCCGGAGGCATCGGACCGGATAACATCACGGAAGCGCTGGATCAGCTGCATCCGTGGGGCGTGGATATGAGCAGCAGTGTGGAGACGGACGGAAAGAAAGACCGGAAAAAAATGCTTGCCGCCGTGTCGCGGGTGCGAGCGTGGAACAAGAACAGGAGATGATAAAACATGAGTGGCAGATTTGGAATACACGGTGGTCAGTATATCCCGGAGACACTGATGAATGCCGTGATTGAGCTGGAAGAGGCTTACAATCATTACAAGGATGATCCGGAATTCAACCGGGAACTGACGGAGCTGTTTAATAATTACGCGGGCAGGCCGTCGCGCCTGTATTACGCGGAGCGTATGACGAAGGATCTGGGCGGCGCAAAGATTTATCTCAAGCGGGAAGACCTGAATCACACCGGCGCGCACAAGATCAATAACGTGCTTGGCCAGGCGCTTCTGGCGAAGAAGATGGGAAAGACCCGTCTGATCGCGGAGACCGGAGCGGGGCAGCATGGCGTGGCGACGGCGACGGCGGCGGCACTGATGGATATGGAGTGCGAGGTCTATATGGGCGAGGAGGACACCAAGCGCCAGGCGCTGAATGTTTACCGCATGAAGCTGCTCGGCGCGCAGGTACATCCGGTGACAACGGGAACAAGCACGCTGAAGGACGCTGTTTCCGAGGCGATGCGCGAGTGGACCAGGCGGATTGATGATACGCATTATTGCCTTGGCTCTGTGATGGGACCGCATCCGTTCCCGACGATTGTGCGCGATTTCCAGAGCGTGATTTCCAAAGAAATCAAAGAGCAGCTGCAGGAAAAAGAAGGAAAGCTTCCGGATGCGGTGCTGGCCTGCGTCGGCGGCGGCTCCAACGCGATCGGTACCTTTTATCATTTCATCCCGGACGAGAGCGTGCGCCTGATCGGCTGCGAGGCGGCGGGGCGCGGCGTCAATACGGCCGAGACCGCGGCAACCATCGCGACCGGAAAGCTTGGCATTTTCCACGGGATGAAGTCCTACTTCTGCCAGGATGAATACGGCCAGATCGCGCCGGTTTATTCGATTTCCGCCGGGCTGGATTACCCGGGCATCGGGCCGGAGCACGCTTACCTGTATGACAAGGGGCGTGCGGAATATGTGGCAATCACCGATGACGAGGCAGTTGAGGCATTTGAATATCTGTCCCGGCTGGAGGGGATCATTCCGGCAATTGAGAGCGCCCATGCGGTTGCCTACGCGAGAAAGCTTGCTCCGACCATGGACCCGGATCAGATCATTGTCATCACGATTTCCGGGCGCGGCGACAAGGACTGCGCGGCCATCGCGCGTTACAGAGGGGAGGATATTTATGAATAAGATACAGAGCGCGTTTGCGCATGGAAAAGCATTCATCCCGTTCATCATCTGCGCGACACGCTCATGGGAAGTCGGCGCGATCAGAGAGACCAGCGCCAGTCCATTTTCACGGCAGGTAGCGGCGAACTCTTCTTTTTCCTCAAAAGGCACGTCGGGGAGGATGATACCGTCCATGCCGACCTCCGCCGCCGTCTTTACGAATCGCTCAATACCATAAGAAAATACAACGTTCGCGTAGGTCATGAATACCATCGGGATCTGCGTATTTTCGCGAATCTTTTTTACCATGT
>Ga0192279_1062_pt1 | contig 20244 bp, 12 predicted proteins | sample Koala_Koa24_L3_FD_131251 | JGI IMG/M metagenome (GOLD analysis project Ga0192279, IMG submission 131251) | Enriched cells from koala feces incubated with labeled cellulose particles, San Francisco Zoo, California, United States - Koala_Koa2-4_L3 ...
TATTTCCAATTTTGGCCATCTAGTTCGATTCGCATTATTCCTCTACCTGGCGGAGCGCACTTAAAATAGCAGATCTGCTGTATCCTCTGCGCATCAGATAACCATACATTCTCTGCTGTTCTTTTCGATCATCACAGGATGGATCGTAGTGCTTTTTTTCCAATAAAGCCAATATCTGCGACATCTCGTCAGGAGGGTCACTCTCTGAAACAGCCTGCTCAACAATCTCTTTCGCTACACCTTTTGCGTAAAGCTCCTGTTCCATTTGACGGAGACTTTTTACAGAAGCATTATTTTCCAGATAGCTCATCGCATAACGCAGATCGTCAATATAGTGATATCCCCTTACATACTGGATAGCATCTTCAATAATCTGATCGGGATAGTATGACTGGCGAAGCTTTTCACGCAGTTGGAACTCCGTTCGACTCATCTGTTCCAGCAAATGCATCGCCCGGAGTCTTGCTCGCTTTATAAGAATCTCGTCCATAATTCGTGAAACAGTCTCTTCCTGAACCACATTTCCTTCTTCCAGACCATAGTCAGACAATTCTCTGGCATAGAGCGGAAATTGAAGACCGCTCTCCAGAAGCACAAGAGACCTGCCCCCGGAGAGCTTTCTGATCTCGGTCACAAATTCCATACTGACTTACTCCATCTCATCGACCGCATCATCGGCGTCGGCAATATCCATTGTCTCAGCTGGTGCAGCATTATCCGAAGCAACATCTGCCTCAATCAATCCATAATGCTGGCGTACTTTACGATCAACCTCTTCCATCACATCCGGATGCTCTCTCAGATAAATCTTGGCATTCTCGCGGCCCTGTCCAATCTTATTCCCCTGATAGGCATACCATGCCCCGCTTTTATTAATAATATTGTTATTTGCCGCCAAATCAAGGATGTCTCCCTCTCGTGATATTCCCTTTCCAAACATGATATCAAATTCTGCTTCTTTGAAAGGTGGCGCAATCTTATTCTTAACAACTCTTACCCGAACATGGTTTCCAATCACTTCACCATTCTGCTTCAGAGAATCTGTCCTGCGCACATCGAGACGAATGGAGGAGTAAAATTTCAACGCACGGCCACCGGTCGTTGTTTCCGGGTTACCGTACATCACACCTACCTTTTCACGAAGCTGGTTGATAAAAATGACCGTGCAGTTTGACTTACTGATCACACCAGTCAGCTTCCGAAGTGCCTGAGACATCAGACGCGCCTGAAGTCCGACATGTGCATCTCCCATATCGCCCTCAATCTCCGCCTTAGGAACCAAAGCCGCTACAGAGTCCACAATAATAATATCAACCGCGCCAGAGCGAACCATCGTCTCCGTAATCTCAAGTCCCTGTTCACCATTATCCGGCTGAGATATGTAAAGGTTGTCAATATCTACCCCGATATTCTTCGCATACACTGGGTCGAGTGCATGCTCTGCATCAATAAATCCGGCAATCCCGCCCCGCTTTTGAATCTCTGCCACCATATGCAGCGCTACTGTTGTCTTACCACTCGATTCAGGACCATAAATCTCGACAATACGTCCTTTCGGTATACCACCAAGTCCCAACGCGATATCAAGGCTCAATGAGCCGGTCGGTGTAGTCTCAATATTCATACGTGTGCCCGTGTCTCCGAGCTTCATCACAGCACCTTTGCCAAACTGCTTCTCAATCTGTGTCAATGCAGCATCCAGTGCTTTCAACTTGTCATCCTGTGCCATATTAGCCTCCCATATGTCGAACATGTGTTCGTATTCTTGTTTATCCTAACTCATCCGCCTGATTTTGTCAAGAATTATTTTATCCATTTGTGAACTCAGACAGTTTTTTCTTCAAATCATCAATCTCAGCTATTTTCTCTAATATTATTGCATCTTTTTCACTTATTTGTGCTTCCCTCTCATTTATTTGTGCTTCTTTCTCACTTATTTGTGCTTCCTTCTCGCTTATTTGTGTTTCTTTCTCGCTTATTTTCACATTCTTTTCATTAATTTCCGCATTCTTTTCAATTATTTTTGTATCTTTTTCTTCTATTTCCGCAATTTTCTCACACAATTCGATCTGTTTTTCGTCAATTCTTTTCTGTAGTACCTCAATATCCTGCTGCATTTCTTCAATCATATACTGCACTGTGTTTTTATCGATTTCTTCCAGCTCTTTTGAAAAATACCCCATAATCTCCTCCAATTCCGCGCACATGCCGTATAAATCCTCGTACAGGAGTTTGAAATATGGGTATCGTAAAAACAGTTCTACGATTATCTCCGGATCGTCCTCGCACAGGAAAGTCAGCCATGCGTCCAAATCATTGTTAATGCCTGCTGCTATACCTCTATTGTGCAGAATTATCCGAAAAATGTCAAGTGCAATATAGATAAATTCCTGCGGCATTTCAATCTTCAAACCTGTATCAAATTGAAATCTTCCAAAATGAATATACTGTTCCGGAAGCGCTTTGCATTCAGCTGGACTATGTTCAAATAAAACAATCGTATATACCTTTTTAATATCCCTATAGGTAAATTTCTGACCCTGCTCTCTTTTCTCTGATTTCACCCGCTGGTATTGTCGGAGTAATAAGTCAGCTGAATAACAGGCCGTCCGCTGTCCCGGAAATTTATACCCCTGTTTCTGCATTTCTACATTCGCCAGGCTTCCATCTTCCATTTTGACAAGAATATCCATAATTAAAAGGGAATCCTCTGCCGCAATCCGGCTTTCATTCGAAAATACAGAAACAATTTTTACCTTCTTATGCAGCAATAGAGAAAGAAAGGTCTCCAACCGATCTGGGTAGCGATTTGGGTCCATCACTTGCTTAAAAAAGGTATCATAGAGAACCTTGCACCCCTTAGCGCCACTGCAGAAATTCAAAAATTCTTCCTGCCTTCTTGGTTCCCAACATGCAAATAACTTCGTCAAATGAGTGTTTCCGCTTATCTCCGCAACAATTTCCTGTCTTGTTCGAATCATTGGAAAATATTGTTTCAAATTTGTTTTTGCCATGTGCATATCTCCTTTATGTTGTATTATTTTCTGTTATAATACAACACATTTTCATATTATGCAACAGTCTATGTGTTTAAATATTATTAATACTTTCTTATGTCTCTTATTTTATGTAATATTTCCGTTTTATTCATTGTATTACTCGATTCATAAACAGTGTCCATTCAACTGGTCTAAAAAACCGGGCTGTATCAAGCCAGCCCGGTTTTTCCTCGTTTACTATTGATTTTGTTTAAAGTTCATAACTGTTCTGTGTCTCACTGTATTTTTCACAATACGTCCTATGGTTATCTGCCCGCTTTTCTCTTTCTCTCGATAAGCCCCGCAACCATTACCAGCATTGCGGCCAACATGACTGCCAGATAAGGAAGAATCGGTGTGCTATCACCGGTCTGAACCGCGGTAGTCGTAGTCTCTGACTCCTTTTCAGACTCTGTCTCCGTTGTCTCGTTTGATTCCTCTTCCACGATTTCGATTTCCTGGTTCGTTATCGTCACACTAGCTGCGGTGTTGTCTTCATCAAGGGTCACCGTTGTAGCATCCACGGTTACAGTATAAAGGAAATCTGTCGCGTTCGCTACCGGGCTGCCATTTGCATCTACTTCTGTCACGTACAGCGTTACCGTCTCGCCTTCATCAATGGCTACCTGAACGGAGGTGCTGACGGAAGAGCCGCCCGCCAGATTCAAAGCTACAATGTTCTCAGAAACATTATCCGCCAATGTTGTATACGATGCGTCTGAAAAGATTCCCGCATAGAATACCGCGTCACTGTTCAGAGCTGCGCCATCCACGCCAAGCAGATTCTTGGTAATCGTCAGCGTTCCTTCAATGTAATATCCTTTCGGCATCGAATAGAACTCATTCGTGAAGGATACGGTCACATGATCATCCACATCTTCCACTGCAACGGTTCCAATTGAACTGCCTTCAAAATCTGACGCAAAGATGGTTCCGTCACTCAAAGTTCCTACCCCGCTCTCCAGAGCAGTTCCGGCAGCATTGCACTCCGCAATGTAATAGGTTCTGCCTACTTCCAGTCCGCTGAAGGTCACGCTTGCGGAATCGGTGTTCGCGTAGGTCAGAGCCAGCACCTCCGATGCACGATTCGTGCAGGCCTCATCTACATACAGCGCTACATAGAAGGTCGCGTTTTCCGCTCCCAGCGTCTCACCATCGTAAGTCAGCGTCTTTGTCACTGTAATGGAAGCTTCCTCGCTGGTAATCATCGAATCCTCTACCAGAAGAATTCCATCAGCACTGACTGTCGTGGTGGTTTTGCTCGTATCAACCGTCCCGTCCGCGTTCATGGTAAATGTTGTACTCGCCGCGATCTCATAGCCTTCCGGCGCTACGGTTTCTACCAGAGTGTAAGTCTCGCCCGGTGTTAATCTGGTGACTTCGTGCGGCGTCGTCGTGGATACCCACTCATCTACCACATTTCCGTCCTTATCGAGAATCTGGATTGTCGCACCCGGAAGTTCTTCCTGGGTCGTTACATCTACCTTGCTCACCTTAACAGATACCGTGGATTCGGTTTCCGTCTCTGTCTCCACTTCAGTTTCTGTCTCTTCTTCAGTTTCTGTTTCCGCCTCAGTTACCGGCTCGGTTTCCTCTTCGTTCCTCGTGTTTGTAAACGCTGCTGTCGCCGCAATCCCCGCACTGATTGTTCCGGTCGCACCTGTTGATGTCGTTACATAACCAGCTGCTGTGTAATCCGCCTCCGCTACTGCATAGCTGATACCTGCTGGCAAGCCTAAAATCGTCTGGCTATCTCCGCCTTTCAGAGTGATGGTTGCCACGCCATTTGTAAAGGTTACACCACCAAATGTACCGTTAACTGCTGTACTTCCCAGCGTAATCGTAAATGTAAATTCTTTCGTGCTGTCCGTCGCATTTCCAGCCAGCGTCTTGCTGACCGTCAGACTGCCACTCTGAAGAGTATTCGTCACGGTATAACCTGCTACGCTCGAAGAATAATTTTCTGTAGAATTCTCCGATACCGTATAACGAACTTCCTCCGTCTGACCAGTTGATTCATTATACACATACTTCGGCAAACCAGTAAACGTATAACTCCATCCATCACTCGCAGTTACTGTCTTACTTTCATATACAGATCCATCCGCCAGAAGATTAATTGTAATTTGTGCAGGACGTGTTCCATAAATGTTGTCGCTGTCCGACCACTTCTTCTGTACAGAAACTGAAGTTGTCTCTGATGTATAGGTATTTGTGATCGTAACCTCCGTTGTCTCATTCTTTGTAATTGCGGCAGATGTCAGCTCCTCACCATTATCATCTGTACCATAATCTACAGTCACGGTATAAGTAAAGTGGTCAACATCCGCTGTGCTTTCTGTAACTGTATACGTACCTACTGGAAGGTTGGTTACTTCGAAATAACCATCATCTTTAAAGTCACTGTATACCTTTGTTTCTACTACGGTTCCCGACGCATTTCTGACTGTAAACACGGTGTCATCTGGTGTCGCATTGCCGGTTGTTACCTTTGTGACTTTCAGAGTGCCGCTATCACTCGTATAAATATTCGTGATCTCCACCTCAGCTAATTCATCCGCCGTATCAATTGTCGCCGTATGATCCTCCACCACGTTCAACGTATAATTGGCGATCTGCGCGGAATCTCTGTTTTCCGTCACACGGTATGTACCGGTCGGAATGTTGAGCAATAAATACGTATCTACTCCGTTCAGGTCATAGAAGTCTTTATAGTAAATAATGTCGCCATACTGCTTCCATGTCCCATCAGTCTGAAGCTGCTCCACTACAAACTCAGTATCTTCTGGCGTCGTATTGCCCGAAGTCGTTTTCATAATCTTCAGGCCGCCCGTCTCAGGGATATAAGTATTCGTAATCTCCACTGTTGTCGTCTGCCCCACCGTGACAGATGCCGTAGATCCTCCGGTAATTTCAAGAGTAAGAATGTAATCAGTTACATCTGCTCCGTCTTCCTCAACCTTATATTTCCCGACCGGAAGATCCCCTGTAGTATAAGAATAGGTTCCAGTCGTCGAATCATAAGTAAAATCGGAATATTTAATTTCATATGTCGTGCCATCCTCGCCGATCAGTTTAAATACTGTACTGCTTGGAGTTCCTGCCAAACTATTGATAACTTTATTACCATTTGCATCCGTAACTACCGTCGTCTTTACCAGAGTCAGGTTCCCAACATCCTGAACATAATCGTTTGTGATCGTCACCGTAGTAGTGTAATTATCGGTCACAGTAGTATCCGTATAACCTGTACCGTCTACTGTCGAATCCTCAACGAAAATCTCATTGTTTTCCGTTCCGCCCGTAGCTCCCACTGCTATAACCGTATTCGTGACGGTAGCCGTCCAGGTATAGCCATCAATGTCCGCTCCGCTTTCCACAATGCGATAGGTTCCCAGCGTTAACTGGGTCGAATTATTCTCCGTCACTACAAAACTTCCCGCCGCCTCAAATTCAGAATAATAACGGCTGTCAATCTCGGTCAGTGTTTCATTTCCAGTCGCATCTGTCTCTACACGGTATACTGTAAAAAGAGTATTTCCCGGTGTCGTGTTGTCCCCGCTGGATAGTTTTTTCACGATCAGACCGCCTAAATCTTCTTCATAAGTGTTCGTGATCGTGATCTGGGTGGTCTCATCCTTATTTACGGAAGCCTGTGTATCCCCCGTCACGGAGATCAGTGTATACCCGCTGACATCCGCCACATTTTCCTTTATCTTGTAAGTACCGGTCGGCAGGCCGGAAACGGTATATGTTTTCTCCATATCATCCGTACCGGTAAAATCAGAATACTTAATTGTCTGCACAAAGACCTCATTGCCTGAGTCATCTATATAATACAAATCAAAAGTAGTATCTTCAGAAGTCGTTGTCCCGACCGATTTTTTGGTGATCTGGAGGCTCCCACTATCACGGCTGTTCGTAAATGCCGCCGTACTGGCCGTCGTGGTAATCTGTCCCGTCACCGTATGCTGATTTGTTCCAACCGTTCCCGTTGTCGTAACAATCGTTGTATAGCCATCCACAGCTACCTCTGCGACACTGTACTCAATGTTCAGCGGGAGACCAGTTGCAGTCACGGACTCTCCGCCGGAAAGATAAACGGTAGCCGTCCCGTCCTCAAAATAAATGTCCCCATATGTTCCCGTAAGAGATTCCGACAGCTTTATAACGAAAGTGAATTTAAACGATCCTGTTGTATCTTCATCTCCATTCTCATCCATCACCGTTTTGCTAACTGTAAGTTCACCAGTTGATTTACGTCCGTTATCAAAGGATGCGGTCGTCACCTCGTTTGAATCAGCTACAGAAGTTACATCAGATGTTTTAAAATATTCAACCGAATCAACCGAACAAACGCCTGAGCTTTCGCTCACTGTCACCTTGGCGATGTAAACTGTATCATCATACGTGTAGACATCGGACGTCTCACTCTTTTCTGTTATTTTATAATAATAAGTTCCAGCGCTGCTATAATTGATCGAGTCAAAAGTGACGTCGGAACCACTGTTCTGTTTCGTCTGAATCGGGTTTGATGACCAACTCGATGTTGAACTGTCCCACTCATAGAGATAGAATGTAAATGCTGTATCCTGGTTCGTTGGTTCCTGTCCGTCAATCGTTTTCGTCGCTGAAAGTGTCGCCGGAGCCGGAATTTTTGTCGATTCAGGCATATCCGACCATACGTTATGCCACTCCGAATTATTATATACGCTTTTTGCGACCAGCCAGCCGGAACTCGTTCCATCAATACTTGCCACATTCGCATTCGGAGCAATAACCACACCAAGAATCGCACTTGCTATATTCAAAGTTGTCGCATAGGGCATATTAAATATAATCGTACGCGCAAATTCATCCGCGGAATTCGTTGATGACGCAGATGATATTGTTGTATTGGTATCCGTATGTGTCACGCTAAACCGTTTCAGAGTTACACTGCTGGATGAATAGTTAAACACAATCGTCTGGGTTGACTTCTTTATGATGGTCACATCACTATAATTCGAGAAGCTGTCACCATCAAAATAATAGGTTCCGTCATCGCCGTTTGAGATATCTATGGTCGTGCTTGTGACCTCATACTCGCTGCCAACGTTCAGCGTATTAGACATAGAAGACACATGGCTGAGCATTGCATTTACATATGCATTCAAAGTCGACTGGGAATAGATCAGGACACTTCCCGAACCAGTTACCTGAAGATTGATATAGCTCTCCACTGCATCCGTTGTCCAGACGTCCGTTTTGGTTCTATCAACCGTCAACGTATTATTATTGGTCATCGAAGCAATTACGAACACACCGCCATTCTGATCTACGCCAGTATAGGCGCCAACGGTAACATTCCGGCTTCCGTTTGCCATATTCAACGTATTCACTGCGAAGTTGCTGTCCATATGCGCACCCAGAGTTAAGGTATCCGCAACAACACCAAAATAAACAGCATTTCCAAGAATGTCCGTATAGGTATAGCTATTTGTCGGGGAATAAGATACTTCCGTATTTGAATTTGTCAGTGCCATAGCTGAAAAATCACTCAGGCTAAATGTCACCTGATCGGTTCCGTTCAGGGAAACGTTCGCGTCTACTACCTCGACATTTACATCTGACGCGGAAATATCTGTCGCTTCCGCCGTCGTGTCGACAGACTCTTTTATGGATGTATCAAGCGGAAGATGAACAACTGTAATATCATTTGCTGCTTCCGCCTCAAGGCTGGTTGAGAGCTGATTCTTTTTAAATACGAAAGAAATTGATACAGAGCCCTCTTCCGGCTGGTATTCCACTACTTCTCCCTCGATCTCATTGCCTTCTTCATCTGTCTTCGTCACGAAAAATCCGATGTCATAGAGAAGGGTATTTTCCGAAGTAAAGGTATAATCATCAGAAGAAACCAATGCTTCCGAATTATCATTCAGCGCCTGCATATACGCTTCATAATTATAGTCGCTGGAGGATGCCGTAATCTCTGTTACACGAAATTCTGCGTCATCCGGAACCGCGCTTGCGTACTGAAGTGTCGCCGTAACAGATACTTTGCTGTCTTCATAAAAATACGTCAGAACCTGCGCTTCCGTTTCCGTCTCAGTTTCTTCTTCTGTCTCCGTTTCAACCTCGGTCACGTCCTCTGTGTCCATCTCAGATTCCGTTTCCGTCAGATTTTCTGTGACAGTCTCCGTCTCCATCATTTCGGTATCTGTTTCACTGTCCGCCGCACTTTCCCCGTCTGCCGCAATTTGTTCATCTGCGTCAGACAAATTTTCTGTGTCTGTCTCTTCTTCGGCAATTGTCTCGCCAGAAGTAATAATTTCTTCCTCTGCATCAGCAGTCTCTTCCTCTGTACCAGGTTCATCCGATACTGATGTTTCTTCTGCAACAGCATTCTCTTCCGTCACTGCCGTTGTTTCTTCAGACCCGGTGGTCTCCTCGCTGCTCTCCAAAACACTTGTCTCAGCTGTTGTCGCTGCCTGTGTCTCCTGTTCTCGGTCTCGTCGGATAACGTCACTTCCGCCGCAGTTTCAGACTGCAGGGTCATCTCTGTCTCATCCGCGATCGTGGTAATCCCCGCCTGCTGGAAGATCAGGGAAGCTGTCAGGACTGCCGCCAGGAAGCGGCTGAATTTCTTTCTCTTCATAAGTTACTGTCTCCTTTCTATAACACTTTGTTTTTAAGACAAATTTCTATCGACAGATTTTTCTCTGCCTGGGGCAGTGGTTGGACAATGACCATCCCCTTTGTATTTTTCTTAACGTATATCACTTTGAATAATAACACCTTTTTTTAAAAAAACAATAGGTTTCAGTCAAACGGTCGTTTTTTCAGTTAAACGGCGTTAAGCGCGAATAAAATCATTACTTTCTCCTTTCTGTTAGCGGACTTCTATATGTCGCTAACCGCCCTCTGAAGTTAATCATGCCAGAATGCCCTTAGATAAAATGATTATAGCAGCATTTTTCCGGTCTGACATCACCCATTTCAGCAAAAAAATGGGTGAGGAACAAATGTTCTCCACCCATTTTTTTGCGAAGAGTCGGTAATCCGCCTCCTACTCGATCAAAAAAACATCACTTCACGATCTTCAGCACATCATTGAACATAACCACGACCATCAATACCATCAACGCCATCAACCCGACAAAGTGCACACGCGCTTCCAGTTCCGGTGAAACCCGTTTGCGGCGGATGGCTTCTATATAAAGAAATACCAGTCGTCCGCCGTCCAGAGCCGGCAAAGGCAGCAGATTCATAACACCCAGGTTTGCGCTCAGCAGAATTGCAATATTCAGCATATTCAGCCAGACATAGAAAACACCGTCGGATTTACTCTCCTCGTAGGTCTCTGAGATTGTGCTGACCACCCCGACCGGCCCCGACATATCGTTAAGAGTGACTCCGCCGTGAATCAGAAGATTCAGGCTCTGCAGTGTCGTATCGATCCAGTAATAGACCTCATAGGCACTATAATAAAGCGTTTTCAGCGGTCCGGTTTTATATCGATAGTTGGTGCTGCCGGAGATGCCAAATTTGTAGCCGTTATCCGTCAGGGTCGGAGTAATCGTTGCCGTGAAGGTCTCGCCGTCCCGCTCGTACTCGAAAGTGATCGTCTCGCCCGAGTGAAAATAGATATAGTTGTAAAACTGGCGATACAGACGGATCCGTTTTCCATTCATCCTCGTGATAAGGTCGCCCTCCTGCAGTCCGGCTTCCTGTGCCGGGTAGCCTTCTGTGACGCCCAGAACAATGGCCGGGTCGTAACCAATCGAACCGATGATGAAGATAGAAAGGACAAACGCAAGGATAAAATTGAAAATCGGTCCGGCTGCGACGACCGAAATCCGCGCGCCGACGGACTTGCTCTGGAAAGAGCCTTCCTCCTTCGCACTGGCATCCTCGCCGTCCTCTCCGAGCATCGCGCAGGAACCGCCGAACGGGAGAAGCTTCAGAGAATAGCGCGTGCCCCCTTCTTTCTGATGGCTCAGAATCCGGGGACCCATGCCCAGAGAAAACTCCAGCACCGTAATTCCATTCGCCTTCGCGAGCAGAAAATGTCCCAGTTCATGTATGATAATAATCAGGCTGAATACAATCAGCGCAATCAATATACTCAATATAGCACCTGCCTTCCTGATACAATATTTATATTGTAACAGTTCAGAGCAGCATCGAAATGAAAAAACAGGTGCTGAGCGCCAGTGGCGCTCGTTTAGCACCGACCGGAGCGAAGCGGAGATGTGCAGGTTTACCTGCTAAAGGCTGTATTTTCATTTCGGGATGGGCGGGCGCTGATCGTCCAGTGGACGATCGTTTAGCGCCGACCGAAGTGAAACGGAGATGCCCATCAAGCCACAGATATATGACGCGTTAGCGGCATATAGCCTGCATCGCAGGCGTCGCTGGACGTCCAGTGGACGTCCGCTTAGCGACGACCGAAGCGAAGCGTAGACCTGCGGCCTGCTGTTCTGAATAGTTACTTTATATTAAAGCATTCATCCGCAATGCTGCGACGCAATCCTCTCATATACGCTCTGCTCGGTATCGAGAATCTGCTCTACATCCGGATTCGGAAGAACTGCATGATGATCCATGCAATCGCGTATGATCTCATAAATATCGGTAAATCCGATCTGTCTGTGCAAAAACAGACTGACCGCGCGTTCATTCGCCGCATTAAATACGGTTGGCATCGAGCCGCCGATGCGCGCCGCCTCAAACGCGTATTTCAAACCCAGAAAAGTATCTGCGTCCGGATCTTCAAATGTGATGCTGCCGATCTTCGCAAAGTCCAGCCGTTCCCCCGCCAGGAAGCGTCGTTCCGGATAATAAAGAGCGTACTGAATTGGAAGCTTCATATCCGGAGTACCGAGCTGGGCAATAACAGCGCCGTCCTCAAACTGTACCATCGAATGAATAATACTCTGAGGCTGTACAACCACCTGAATCTGATCAAGAGTAACATCGAACAGCCAGCGAGCCTCCATCACTTCCAGTCCTTTATTTACCATAGAAGCAGAATCAATCGTAATCTTCTGCCCCATGGACCAATTCGGATGCTTCAGGGCATCCTCTACGCGAACACGTTTTAACTCCTCATAACTTCTTCCCCGGAACGGTCCTCCGGACGCTGTCAGGAGAATTTTGTCAATTTTATTCAGCCTTTCCCCGTTCAGGCTCTGGAAAATCGCGCTGTGTTCACTGTCAACCGGAAGAATTTTTACGCCGCATCGCCTGGCAAGCAGCATGATCAGGTGTCCGGCAGTCACCAGGGTCTCTTTGTTGGCAAGCGCAATATCTTTTCCCGCCTTGATTGCCTCAATCGTCGGCACGATACCTATCATTCCGACAATCGCAGTCACCAGAATCGATGCTTCCTCACAGACAGCCACCTCATTGAGCCCATCCATACCGGAAAGAATCTTCACAGGCAGATCCGCCACTTTCGTCCGCAGCGTCTTCGCATCTTCCTCCTCCCACACACAAGCAATGCGCGGGTGAAATTCCCGAATCTGCTGTTCCAGAAGGGTGATATTCTTCCCGGCGCTCAATGCTGCTACACGTATATCGCCGTTCGCGCGTACAACATCCAGTGTCTGTGTACCGATCGAACCGGTTGAGCCAAGTATCGCTATTGTTTTCATGTCAAGGCTTTTCCTTTCGTATTTCTTACAATAATTCCAGCAATATTGAATATGATACTGCCAATTGCCGCGGCTTTCGCATCATCGCCCGTATCCTGTTACAAGTCACGCCCTAACCAAATCACGTTATTTCAACCACTGCAGGTGTGACCTATAACGGTATCATACAAACGCCTGTGCCAGGTAATATATCACCGGCGCCACAAAGATGACACTGTCAAACCGATCCAGGATTCCCCCGTGTCCGGGAATCAGTTTGCCGTAATCTTTGATGTCATGATTGCGCTTAATCGCGGAAGCGGCCAGATCTCCTACCATTGAAATCAGAGCTCCAGCCACACAGATGGTTGCAAAAGATAAAACCAGCTGCGTCGGGTCCGCACCCAGGCGACCAGAGACCGCCCTTGCATAGATTCCGCCGAGAAGTGCTGCGCCAGCCACACCGCCAATAGCTCCCTCCACGGACTTTTTCGGACTGAGTTTCGGCGTCATCTTGTGTTTGCCGATCAGCATACCGACACAATACGCGCAGGTATCACTGCCCCAGGACGCAAGAAAAATCAGCCAGACCAGCCAGACTCCGTGCTCCATCACACGCAGTTCATAGATACAGGAAAGCATCACCGCCACATAAAGAAACCCGAAAAACGCCCCTGTCACCTGATCCGTGCGGTAACGCGGATACGTGAATACATAAACCGCCATCACGCAAATCAAAATCGCCAGAGTCACTGTCATAGTATATGCAGTGAGATTCAGAAATACCAGCAAATAATAGATCGCACAACCGAGGTAGCCAACCAGAGCAAGAGGGGAAATCTTCTGATCCTCAACTTTCAATGCCCGGTAAAGCTCATTCATCCCAATGATGGAAATCACCAGCAAAGTTGCAGCCAGTATCGGGCCTCCGGAAATAATAACTGCCAGGGCAACCGCCACCAGAATCACTCCACTGATTAACCTTGTTCGAAACATTCCTGCGCTTCCTTTCTTTCCGCGAGCATCCGTATTGCAGTACAAGCCGCTCCCAGAACACATCCATTTCTTCTGTCTCCCAATCTGTGAACCATAGCCTGCATCGCAGGCGTCGCTGGACGTCCGCTTAGCGACGACCGAAGCGAAGCGTAGACCCGCGGCCTGCTGTTCTGAATAGTTACTTTGTCCCGCCGTATCTCCGGTCGCGACTGTTATATTTTTCAATGGCCTTTAAAAGCTCTTCTTTCGTAAAATCCGGCCATGGCACATCCGTAAAGTAGAATTCCGTATAGGCCAGCTGCCACATCAGATAGTTCGACAGGCGAAGCTCGCCGCTGGTGCGAATTAGCAGATCCGGATCCGGCACACCTGCCGTATCAAGATAACCGGAAAAGCATTCTTCTGTGATATCAGACACTGCCAGCTTTTCATCCAGGCAGTCGGCTGCCAGTCTGCGGATCGCACGTACGATCTCATCCCTGCTCCCATAATTAATCGCAATCTGGAAGTTCAAGCCATTGTTATTCTTTGATGTCTCAACCAGATCCGCAAGACTTTTCTGCAAATCCGCATCCAGTGCACTCGGATCGCCCAAAACACGAACTTTCATATCATTGTCCCGCGCTGTCTTGATACAGGTCTTTGTATAGCGGCGGAACAGTTTCATCAGAGAATCCACTTCTTCCTTCGACCGCTTCCAGTTTTCTGTGGAGAAAAGATAAACGGTCAGATATTTTATGCCGATCTTCCAGGCATCCTCGCAAATCACTTCCAGATTCTGCGCACCCTTCGCATGGCCATAGCTGCGCGGCATACCTTTACTCTTCGCCCAGCGTCCATTCCCATCTAATATAATTGCTACGTGCTGTGGAATAACCATAACCTCTCCCTTATAAACAATGAAATGTGAATCCTGCCGCAAGGAAGAGAAAGAGGCGGCGAGCGCTTCCATACTCCCCACCTCTTCCAAACCTTCCATACAATCTTAAACCGTAAGGATTTCCTTCGACTTTTCGTCTATTGCTTTGTCGATCTCCTTGATGTACTTATCCGTCAGCTTCTGAATCTCATCGTTCAAATTTTTCACTTCATCCTCTGAGATATCTGCTTTGCCAAGCTTTTTGAATGTATCATTGGCATCCCGACGGATATTCCGGACAGCCACCTTCGCACCCTCGCCCTTCTTTTTGATATCCTTTACAAGGTCTTTTCTGCGCTCTTCCGTCAGTTCTGGGAAAATCAGGCGGATGACACGGCCGTCATTGGAAGGATGGATTCCCAGATCCGACGTCATGATTGCTTTCTCAATACTTTTCACCATAGAAGCCTCCCACGGCTGTATCTGAAGCACCCGCGGCTCCGGAACTGTAATGTTGCCGATCTGCTGCAGCGGTGTCGGCGTGCCATAATAATCTACGCGAATCTTACTGAGAACATTCGGATTTGCACGGCCAGCACGGATCGTGCCAAACTCTTCGAGCAGATTTTTGTAGGTTTTAGTCATTTTCTCATCATACGGTACAATTCTCTCATTCATGATATTTTTCCTTTCCTGTTTTTTACTGTAAAAGTGTAGTCAGACCGTCACCTTCGTACCATCTAATGTCCCATTTACGGTATTAACAATGCTATTCTCCTGATTTAGGCCAAACACAAGCATCGGCATCCTGTTCTCCATGCAGAGAATCGATGCAGCCATATCTACAACACCAAGCTTCCGGTCAATGACCTCCTGAATCGAAATCTCACTGTACTTGTGCGCATTCGGGTTGTCCTTCGGATCACTGTCGTATACCCCATCTACAGACTTTGCCAGCAAAATCACCTCTGCTTCAATCTCAATCGCACGCAGCACGGTCGCCGTATCCGTAGAAAAATACGGATGCCCGGTTCCTCCGGCAAAAAAGACTACCCTCTGTTCTGCAAAATACGCATTCACCCGATCCTTACTAAACAATTCGGTAAAAGAGCCGCACGCAAATGGTGTCATCACCGCAGTCTTCAGACCAACAGAGCGGAAGATTTCCGAAACATAAATGCAATTCATCACCGTCGCCAGCATACCGATCTGATCGGCTTTCGTACGGTCAATGTGCTCACTGGAACGTCCGCGCCAGAAATTACCTCCGCCTATCACAATGCCAATCTCCATCCCCTGCTCAGAGAGAGTCTTCACCTGCAAAGCAACCTTCGTGACAGTCGGCTCGTCAAATCCGGTCTTCTTATCGCCTGCAAGCGCCTCTCCGCTTAATTTCAAAAGAACTCTTTTCATTGCGCTTCTCCTTCTGTAACAAGTCTTTCATAAACGAGTATCAACGTCAATTGCACACCCGTACGCATATTATACCATAAAAGGATGCAAAATCCACTATATTTTTACGCAGTTTTCGTTTTTGACCTGCGGTTTATACAGAAGTTCGACAGCTTCTTCATCCACAGGCTCAGGTAACGGAAGGTGGGTTCCGTGATAATCGCAAAAATAATCAACAGCATCATACAGCTTCGGGAAACACTCGTAATCGCAAAAATATTGCGCATAAAGATCATACAGTAAATCAGCCCGGCTGCCATTGCAAACCAGATCATCCAGTGAAAGCGCGTCATTGGAGACGCAATCTGGTAGAGCACCATCAGGCCAACGATTGCCAGCACAATCGTACTGGCCGTGGCAAGATCCGTTTCGTTCACGCCAAATTGTACACAAAACAGATAAAGGCCGCTGATCACGAAAAAGTCTGTCAGGCCTCCTGGCAACGCTTTAAACAATACATTGCTCAGGAAATGGCCGCGGATACGGTCTGTGTTTCGCTCCAAAGACATGATAAATGCCGGAACACCAATCGTAAACATACTGATCAGCGAAATCTGAGACGGTTCTAACGGATAGTTCACTGTAAAAATAATTGACAGTACGGACATACACAATGAGAAAATATTTTTCACCAGAAACAGGCTGGCCGTACGCTCAATGTTATTCACCACTCGGCGCCCTTCCGCCACTACTGAAGGCATTTTTGAAAAGTCAGATTCCAAAAGTACGAGCTGCGATACCTGTGCGGCAGCGTCGCTTCCGGAAGCCATCGCGATGCTGCAATCCGCTTCCTTGAGAGCTAGAACGTCATTTACTCCATCACCGGTCATCGCCACGGTATGCCCCGCATCTTTTAATGCACTGACCAGAATTCGCTTCTGCTCCGGTGAAACACGACCAAATACCGTATACCGCAGAGCAGCCGCCCGTACTTCTTCCTCCTCATAAAGTGTGGACGCATCTACATACTGTTCCGCATTGGCGATACCGGCTTCTCTTGCCACTTCGGAAACCGTCACCGGATTGTCGCCTGAGATGACTTTGATCTCCACACCCTGCTCTTCAAAATAGGCAAATGTCTCTTTCGCATTCCCCCGAATTGGATTTGTCAAAAGAATCATGGCAATCGGCTCAGCAGGAACACTCAAAGCGCCTCCGGTAAGCGTCCCCTTGCATCTTGCAAATACCAGAACGCGAAAGCCCTGATGGCTGTATCGCTCAATCGATGAAACAAAGCTTGCGTATGTCTCCCGCAGAACAACCTCCGGCGCTCCAAGTACATAGCTTACGCCTTCAAAGACAGCACCACTGTATTTGTACTGAGAGGAAAATGGAAATACCTGTTCCGGACGCTGACCGGAGCGTTTACGGAAAAAGTCCTTAATCGCTTTCATGGTGATATTATCTACAGACATTGCAGCGGCAAAATCGCCAATGACAAGCTCCGTTTCAGAAAGCTCTTCCGATGTAAATACGGGTTCATCCGCAGCGTCCGCCTCCGGACGAAGCGGAAGCATCTTTTTCACTGACATGGAATTATCTGTAATGGTACCGGTTTTATCCACGCATAGTACATCGACCCGAGCCAGAGACTCAATACACTTCATGTCATGCACCAGGACCTTTTTCATGGCAAGCCGCGCGACGCTTGCTGCCAGGGCAACATTTGCAAGAAGATATAGTCCCTCTGGAATCATACCGATAATCGCAGCCACGGTTCCGGTTACACTGTCTTTTGCCCCGGACTCATTAATAAAATACTGCTGACTGAACAGAATAATCCCAATCGGAATAATCAGAATGCCTACAATCTTTACCAGCTTATTCAGCGAACGAATCATCTCTGAAGATTCAACGTCACTCATTACCTTCGCCTGCTGAGAAAGCTGAGAGACATAAGAATCCGCCCCGACCTTATCCAGCCTCGCGTGGCATTCCCCGGATACAATAAAACTACCGGATAAAAGCGAATCTCCCTGTTTTTTGGACACTTGGTCAGACTCACCGGTAATCAGGGATTCGTTGACCAAAACTTCGCCTTCTACAATGACCGCATCCGCCGGAATCTGATTGCCCGCAATAAACACAGCCATATCATCCAGCACCAGATCCTCCACAGGGAGCTCTTCCATCTTCCCGTCACGCACCACCTTGCATTTTGGCGCATTCAGAATGTTCAACTCATCCAGAACCTTCTTCGCATGCAGCTCCTGAAAGATTCCGATACACGTATTCGCGACGATAATCGGCAGGAACGTCATATCCCGGAATGCTCCGACCAGGATCAGCAGAATTGCGATCAGGAAAAAAATTAAATTGAAATAAGTAAAGAGGTTGCTGTAAATGATTTCTTTTTTTGATTTAGACGGAGATTCCGGTGAAGTATTTTTTAATCCCCGGAAAAGGCGGTCATCTACCTGTGCCTGTGACAATCCCTGCTCTGTCGTCGGGGTAAAGCGTTCCATAGGAATGATATTATCCGGAATACGTCTCTCCTCCGGAATAATCTGCGTATTCGCCAGTCTGCTGCGAAATGATTTGATATTACTCCAGAGACTTACGCTAGATCGGTCTTCTATTTTCTCTTCCAGATTTAATACTTCCTCTGTGTCTGTTTCCACGGCGTCCTTTTCTTCGACGCTTTCCTCCGCGAAGGTCTCTTTCATTTCTAATCTGTTCACGCTATCATCCTCAAACAAGTCATATTTTCTGCTCCGCGATCATTCTACCATACCTCATTCTAATTGATAACCCTGTAAATCCTGAAAAAAATATTAAATATATATAGAAAAGAGGTGTAAAATAACTTACACCTCTCTAAATCTGTCCATATGAATATGTATCCGATCTTCCGAGACAGTCAGGAATGATTTTCACTGCCCCCCCCAGGCCGTCCGAAAACTGATTTTTAAGCATCAAAAACAGCCACTTTTTCGGTCTGATATAGTTTTGATCCCTTGAAAACTGAACAAAATACACATCAAACTCTAAAAGTGACTTCTTCAAAAAATAGTATGTCTTTTACTTATGCCTGATTCATTAATTCCATCATTTTCTCAAATCCAAGCAGGTTTTTCGCCCGCTCGATGTTGTAGCCCAGACAGAAGAGCGCAAATTCACCAGCTACGTTCCGCAGTCCTTTGCGTAAAAAGCAGCTTGCTCCCATTGCTCTCTTTATGGTTCCAAACGGGTGTTCCGAAAGGCACATCCGTTTGGCCATTTTTTCCAAGCTCGGCTTGAAAAACAGTTTCACGATTTTTATTTTCTCAAACTTCCTTTTACTGCCAGCCCCGGTTGTTGCTGTTGCTTCCGGATCCTCCGAATTCGTTTCCGCTTCAGCGGTTTCCTTTTTCGGCCAGTACCTGCACGGCCTCTCCAGACGGTCTTTCGTAAAATCGACTTCCTTCCACTCACCCTTGCCCCTATAACACTGGTTTCGGAATTTACAGTGCTTGCAGGCATTTTTATTTGAGTATCGGATGTTTCCGTTTTTCTTAATGCTTTTCTGTCGCAGTATCTCTCCGTTCGGACAGTACACCAGATTCCTTTCCGGATCTCTTACGAAATATCCTTCCTTCGCGCGCTCCCTCATTTCTTCCTGCGTTCCGTAGATGGATCTTTCTTTTCCTTCTTCTTCCGGTTTTTCTTCCTTTACCATGTGGCGTACTTCTTTCACCTCAATGCTGCTTATTACATCCTTATAGGCTTTCGGTACTTTTCCGGAATGAAGGCATTTTTTCAACTCCTCCGGACTGCTGCTTGTGGTATCAGCTTCCGCTTCCTCATAAGATAGTTCCAGCTCATAACCATCCTGACCATCATCTGTGATTACGTGCGGTATGATTCCGTTTTCCAAACATTCGATCAGATCCTCTGCTTTTTCATAACCCTTATCTGCCGTCACTTCAAGGATTTCGTCCCCACTTTCCGCCCGAATTCCCTTCATAGTCGGCATCAGCTGGCCGTGGTCAGTCACCTGGTTCGTCATGTTGAAATCACGGATCAGATGTGTCCTGGAATCAACCGCCGTCTGCGGATTGTACGCTACAGCGAATCCATTCTTACTTTTCATAAGTCTGGCATCCGCATCCGTCAGTGAAAGCTGGCTCGCGCCGCTCTCTTCCATAATCCTCTGATACTCCTGATATCTCGCCAATCTCTCCTGTGCTTCTTTCAGCTTCGCCTCAACAAGTTCCCTGGTAAGCTGCTCCGGTGTTTCTTCCGCATCTTCCTGCTCATCCATCTCCCGCAGTATCCTCAGATATTCGTTTGTATGTGCGTT
>Ga0192279_1063_pt1 | contig 20080 bp, 19 predicted proteins | sample Koala_Koa24_L3_FD_131251 | JGI IMG/M metagenome (GOLD analysis project Ga0192279, IMG submission 131251) | Enriched cells from koala feces incubated with labeled cellulose particles, San Francisco Zoo, California, United States - Koala_Koa2-4_L3 ...
TCATCTTCATTTACGCTTTTTTCGCCTTATGACTCTGGCTTTCCGCCCAGATCTCATCGGCGGTCGGTTTCCAGTTTTTGGCGTATGGCATGGTCTTATCGCACAGATCATCCACGCTCTCCGGACTCTGGTAGTCTGTATTGACCGCTTTGGTCTGTTTTACCATCTCGCGCAGCCGCTCCGGATTTTCCAACATCGGGCACGGACGCAGCATATTGTCATTGAATGGCTGGTTGTCATGGTAAGCCTGGAAAATCGGGCTCTTCAGCGCATCCTTCAGCGAAGTTTCCTTGATGTTGCAGTTCGAGTAGTGAATGAACACGCACGGCTCCACATCGCCCTTTGCGTTGATGTGCATATAGAGCCGCCCGCCGGCAATACAGCCGTGCACATACTCGGCATCGTTCTGGAAATCCAGGGTGAACAGAGATTTCGTCCCGCGGTATTCACGAATCTTTTCATACATCTTTTTGCGCTGCTCGGGCGTCGGCAGAAGATCCGGTGAAGCGTCATTTCCAACCGGCATATAGTGGAAGAACCAGGCAAAGAAAGCGCCGCTTTCAATCAGATGGTCAAAATATTCCTCGCTGCTCACGCTGTCCACATTCGCGGCAGTATAGCAGGTCGAAACGCCAAACGGCAGCCCGCGGTCTTTCAGAAGCTTCATCGCATGCATGACTTTCTGATAAATGCCTTCGCCGCGCCGCCCGTCATTGGCCTCTTCGGAACCCTCCACACTGAACGCCGGGATAAAGTTCTTTACCCGCAGAATCTCATCACAGAATTCCTCATCAAAAAGAGTGCCATTCGTGAACGCCAGGAACTCACAGTCCGGATGCATCTCGCAAAGCTTAATCAGATCTTTTTTGCGCACGGTCGGTTCGCCGCCGGTGTATATGTACATATAAACACCCAGCTCTTTGCCCTGACGGATAATAGAGTCAATCTCCTCCAGCGTCAGATTCATCTGATGTCCATACTCCGCCGCCCAGCAGCCGGTACATTTCAGGTTGCAGGCACTCGTCGGATCAAGCAGGATCGCCCACGGCACGTTGCAGTTATGCTCCTGCGCGTAATCCTTCTGCATCGCGGTGCCTTTCAGGCTGGCGTTGATAATAAAGTTCTTAAAAAAGGTTTCCCTCACGTCCGGATTCAGCTCATACATCCGCAAAATCAGCTGATACCAGTTATTATTTTTGTCTGCAATTGCCGAGCGGATCGCATTCCTCTGGGAAACGTAATAATCCTTCGGCATATATTTATCAACCAGCTCCATCAGCTTGGGTATATTGGCTTCCGGATCCTTTTCCAGATAACCAATTGCTTTTGTCGCCACCATCTCCGTGGCTGCCATTTTTGCTTTGTCTGCCAGTTTCATCGTTTTTCTGTCTCCTTTTTCGTGTATTTTATGCGCACATTTTTCTGTTCATGAGTACGCATACTTTTTGTCAAAATACGTTTCACTCTGTCCCCATCCAGGACAGGTCTTCTTCCTGCTGCAAACAGGCTTCATGATCTGCCGCGTTCTTCCGGCGGCTCGCAAAAGCGATCCAGAATCTTAATCGTATAAACAGCCACACACAGATTCAGAATCCCTTCCAGCACTACTGCGGCACCTACCAGAGTCCTGGCAGCTCCTCCTTCCCCGTTGTAAGGATCCACCACCAGAATCATCCCCAAAATACCAGTCAGAACTGCAACCAGCAGGATTCTCCACCACAGACTCAGCCCGAACTTTTTTGCATCCAGAGACATCTGAATCCGAAACAACGCATCCGTCAGAATTACCAGACCAAGTACCACGTACAGCATCCGCGAGTAAGTTTCTCCCCGGATCAGAATCAGCAGGCCCAGCGCCGCCATCAGGATCCCAAAGGCAAAATCATACTGAAATGCCAGGCAGTAGAAATCTTTGGAAAAATAGCCGATCATCTTAATCACTCCGTCCGCCATAAAAATAAGCCCCAGCGAACGAATGAGAATATCCGTCGGCCAGCCCGGATTGACCAGCAGGCCGGCACCAAACGCACAGATAACCAACGCAATGACAATATACCCGTTGCGCGCTATTTTCAGTGTCCTAAGTGAGTCCATTCCACGCCCTCCCTTCGCGGTTATTTTATTCCCTCCTTTTTCGAAAAAAACAGACAAAAAAAGAGCAGTGCCCAAAAATCAGACACCACTCTCAAAATGACTAAATGCCAAAACCATTCCCTGTAATCAATCATCGGTGCGCGAACGGTCCAGCAGGTCCAGCACTTTCATAGTTATCAGACATCACTTGTCCCTCCCGTACGAATGCACCGCCAGATCCATCAATTCCATTGCGCGTCTCATGTCTGAGGTCAGATTCTCACTCATGCCGTGCTCCAGCCAGTCCAGCAGAACACCCTCCAGAATACATTTCTGAAAATTCCTTATAATTCGCTGATCCTCTTCCGGGAGCGTTTGCACATCAATGTAATCCTTTGCCCGCAGGACATATTCAGAAACCATATACTCGCACAGAATATCAATCTCATGCATCATGACCGCACGGTCCAGAGAACGATATATATGAAGAAACGCTCTCCTGTTTTCCGAAAACATCTCCATGACCTGAAGCATTCCGTCAAAGACATCCTCCGCATCCAGATGCGTCTCCATAATCCGGTTCATCTCGCGTTTCACGGCAAATTCCATGACATCCGTGATATCCCGGAAATAACAGTAAAAAGTATTGCGGTTAATCCCGCAGCGCTCTACAATATCTTTCACCGTTATTTTCGTAAAGGAACGCTCATTCAGCAATTCAAACACTGTCTGTATGATCCGTTCTTTTGTCAAACCAGCCACGAAAAATCACATCCCATCTTTCTCTTTCCATTTTACTGCCTTCTGGATGTTATTTGTTGTTCTTTATATCACAGTTCCGCAAAAAAGCCCAACTTTTTTATCCCGGAAGCAGGGAAAAGGTATTCCGTGAAATCGGCGAAAGACATTGACGGAAAAAAAGAAAATGCTATAATGAATCTGAATAAATAATACAGCCTTTTGCGGAGGAAATCATGGTTGAAAAATGGAAAATCAAAATCCTCGAGCTGACCGGAGACGAAGAACGAGGCGTCTATGTATACCTGCCGGAGTCTTACGCGTTTGAACCGGAGCGGCGCTACGAGGTGCTTTACATGTTCGACGGGCACAATGTTTTTTTCGACTCGGACGCAACATACGGAAAATGCTGGGGCATGAAAGAATATATGGACTACACGGAGACATCGCTCATCATTGCCGCTGTAGAATGCAACCATAGCCCGGATAACGGACGGCTGAAGGAATACACACCATTTCCCTTTGAAGCCCCTTCTTTCGGGAAGATTGAAGCCAGAGGCCAGATCACCATGGACTGGATGGTACATACTTTTAAGGAAGAAATCGACCGCCGCTACCGCACCCTGCCGGAGAGAGAACACACTTTCATCGCCGGAAGCTCCATGGGCGGACTGATGAGTCTGTACGCGCTGCTCGAATACTCCCGGTATTTTTCGCGCGCGGCAGCCCTCTCCCCCTCCCTGTGGGTCGATCTGGACGGTCTCTCCAAAATGATCAAAAAAGCGGTGATTCCGTCCGATACCATACTCTATATGGATTATGGGGAAAAAGAACTGGCGAACCATAAGGATATGCTGCGGGCGTTCGGCCAGGTTACGGCAAAGCTGATGAAAAAAGGAATTCTGCTGGAGAGCCGGATCATCCCCGGCGGAACACACTGCGAAGCGAGCTGGGAAAAGCAGATTCCGTTTTTTATGAATACTCTGCTGTACTCCTAGTACTAAATCGAACTGTCACGCATTTTCGCGCAAATGATCGAATCGGCGTAAATCGTTTTCCTTTGCAACTGTGCATCTTTTACAGGGAATGACGAACGAAAGAACTTTATCATTACAATATGAGGTACATACCATGCAGACACAATATTTTAAGGAATACAGTCCCGCCCTCGGACGGCAGATGGAATGCAAGGTCTACGGCCACGGCGGCCGCCCGGTCATTTTCATTCCCTGTCAGGACGGACGTTTTTATGACTTTGAGAATTTTCACATGACGGACGTCTGGGCTCCCTGGATTGAAAACGGGGAAGTCCTCATCTGCGCGATCGACACGGTTGACAGTGAGACCTGGTCAAACCCGATGGGCGACGCGCGCTGGCGGATCGAGCGCTATGAACAGTGGATTACCCATATCACCGATGAGCTGGTTCCGTCCCTGCGCAATCTTGCCAACGACTACAACGGCTGGAGCGGATATCCGGGAATCATGCTTTTCGGGTGCAGCCTCGGCGCGACCCACGCGGCGAATCTGTATTTCCGCCGTCCGGATCTGTTTGACGGGCTGCTGGCACTCTCCGGTCTTTACTCGACCGACTATGGCTTCGGCAACTACATGGACGACCTCGTCTACCAGAATTCCCCCATCCATTATCTCGGGGGGGATGCCCAAGGATCACCCGTACATACCGCTCTATAATCGGAAGCGCGCCGTCATCTGCTGCGGCCAGGGCGCCTGGGAAATGCCGGAATCCACACGCAACCTCCAGCGGATTCTCGAGGACAAAGGAATCCACGCCTGGGTCGACCTGTGGGGAACGGACTGCTGCCACGACTGGAACTGGTGGTATAAGCAGGTGGAATATTTTGTGCCGTACCTGCTGGGATATGAATAAATACATAAATTATCAAAGAGAAAGAGAGATTGGTAACCAATGAAAAACTTTATTTTTATTTCACCAAACTTCCCCACAAATTACTGGATGTTTTGCCGGGAATTAAAGAAAAATGGTCTCAACGTGCTCGGCATCGGCGACGCTCCCTATGACGAGCTGACCGCCGATTTAAAAGCCAGCCTGAATGAATATTATAAGGTAAGCAGCCTCGAAAATGACGACGAAGTCTACCGCGCAGTCGCTTTTCTGATCTACAAGCACGGAAGAATCGACTGGCTGGAATCCAACAACGAATACTGGCTGGAGCGCGACGCGAAGCTGCGCACAGATTTCAATATCACCACCGGTTTTCATGTAGAAGATATTCCTAATGTAAAATTCAAATCCCGCATGAAAGCCTTTTACCGCAAGGCCGGTATCCCAGTCGCGCGCTACCATATGGTCGACACGCTGGAAAACTGCCTGGCATTCGCCAAAGAAGTCGGTTACCCGGTCGTAGCCAAGCCGGACAACGGCGTGGGCGCTTCTCATACCTTCAAGTTGGAAAACGATGAGCAGATGGAGCAGTTCTTTGATCTGAAATGGCCAGATACCTCCTATATAATGGAGGAATTTGTACAGGGCGAGGTGAATTCCTACGACGCGATCATCGACTCCAAAGGTGAGCCGATGTTTGAGACCGGCAATGTCACACCGGAATCCATCATGGACATCGTAAATAAGTCGGACAATGCCCTCTTTTATATCCTCAAGAATCTGCCTGACGACACCCGTGCCGCAGGCCGCGCAACGGTGAAAAGCTTCGGCGTCAAAAGCCGCTTCGTTCATTTTGAGTTTTTCCGTCTCCTGCAGGATCAGGAAGGGCTTGGCAAGAAGGGAGACCTTGTCGCACTTGAGGTCAATATGCGCCCGAGCGGCGGCGTGACGCCAGATATGATCGACTTCGCACACAGCACCGACGTCTATAAGATCTGGGCCGACATGATCGCGTTCGACCGCTCCACCATGCCGGTCGGCGACCACGCCTACTGCTCATTTGCCGGCCGCCGCGACGGAAAGGACTTCATCCTGTCCAAAGACGATATTCTGCAAAAATACGGCGCCCATGTAAAAATGGCCGAACGCATCCCCGACGCCCTCTCCGGCGCGATGGGGAACCAGATGTTTGTCGCGGTCTTTGACTCGCAGAAGGAAATGCGGGCTTTCTATGACGATATCCTAAAGTGTAAAGAGGCAGAGCAGGAAATCGGATAGGGGGAGTCCTCTCACCCTATCCGCTGCGCGAGCCAGGTGCGGCTTTAGCCGCAAAATTCCTTACCCGGTCTGTGCATAAAAATCGAGGCGGAGGCGACTTGTCGGCTCCCACTCGCAGCGCGGGCTGTGTCCGGCGGCAGCCGAAAAATACCGCTCGCAGCCCTGCGCTTCAAATCAAAGAGGAGCGGTATCTTGTCTTTCACGGATACCGCTCCTCTTTTGCTTTTAAGCCTGATATTTCTCTGCCTGCTGCCGAATCAGCTCCTGATCTTCAAAATAATTGATCTTCATGGCGCTCTTCACTTCGGAGAGCGTCTGCGCCGCCGTCTCTCTGGCCGCCTCGGTTCCAGCCTTTAATACTTCAAAAACAGCCGGAATGTCTTTCTCCAGTTCTTTTCTGCGCTTCCGGATCGGCTCCAGTGTCTCCTGCATGACATTGGTGAGGAAACGCTTTACTTTCATGTCGCCGAGACCTCCCCTGGTATAATGGGCTTTCAGCTCGTCCAGGTTTGCATATTCCGGCAGATACCGCTCAAAATGCTCATCTTTACAAAACGCGTCCAGATAGGTAAAGACCGTATTCCCTTCCAGATGTCCTGGATCAGAAACGCGCAGATGCTGCGGATCGGTAAACATATTCCGGATCTTTTCCTGCACCTCATCCGCACTGTCTGACAGATAGATGCAGTTCCCCAGAGACTTACTCATTTTTGCCTTGCCGTCGGTACCCGGAAGACGCTTACAAGCCTCACTGTCCGGGATCAACGCTTCCGGCTCTACCAGTACAGGCGCGTAAATGGTATTAAACTTGCGCACAATCTCTCTGGCCTGCTCGATCATAGGCAGCTGGTCCTCACCGACCGGCACCGTGGTTGCCTTAAAGGCAGTGATATCCGAAGCCTGGCTGATCGGATATGTAAAAAATCCCACCGGAATGCTGGCCTCAAAATTGCGCAGCTGAATCTCATTCTTTACCGTCGGGTTGCGCTGCAGTCTGGATACCGTGACCAGATTCATATAGTAAAACGTCAGCTCGGTCAGCTCTGAGATCTGAGACTGAATAAACAGGTTCGATTTCGCCGGGTCAAGGCCGCAGGACATATAATCCAGCGCTACCTCAATGATATTCTGGCGCACCTTCTCCGGATTATCAAAATTGTCCGTCAATGCCTGCGCGTCTGCGATCATGATATAGATTTTGTCGTATTCACCGGAATTCTGCAGCTCGACACGTCTGCGCAGCGATCCCACATAATGACCCACATGCAGTCTGCCTGTGGGCCGATCCCCTGTTAAAATAATTTTGCTCATTTTCCGATTTGGACGGTTTCCTCGTCCGCTCCCTTCTTCCTGTTTTCTTCCTGAGCAGCCGCCCGAGCGCGAAGCGTTTGTTACTGTTCACACCCCGAGCACGCACTTGCTGCGTGGTCAGGGTGTGACCTGTAACAAGCGTTTTTCGTTAGCGGCGCTGCCTGTCGCCGGGAGGCTCTGACAATTTCAGGTTTTCCTGTAGTATAACACGCTTCCAGTCAATTTACCACAGAAAAATTAGAAGGGCCGCCCTTGCGCCGCAGCAGACAATATCCCGCCGTACCGCAGAGTATCCCCACCGCCAGCATCAGCAGAACCTCCGATACAGAGTAGGATTCTTTTACCAGGAACGGCACCCACTTTTCCGCCTGCTCCGGATATACGGATACCATGACAGACACAGCGTTATTCAGAAAATGCAGCGCCATGGACAGATAAATGCTTCCGCCTGTATAAATTATATATGCAAACGCCGCGCCAAGCAGAAAGGTCGAGGGCAGTTTGACAAGGCTCATATGAAAGGCCGCAAAAGTCAGGGCAGAAACCGCCACAGCCGGCCAGATGGCTGCCATATGCTTTCTCTCTTTCCGGCTCTCCCGGGTACCCTGTGTTCCGGCTGCAGACTGCTGTAAATCTGAACCAAATGGACGTTCGTTATTCTCCTTTTCCCAGCTGCTTTCCTTCGCCCGCTCTCCGATCCACTCCCGCACCGTTCCGAAAATCAGGCCGCGGAACAACAGCTCCTCGCCTATCGCGGGCATAAGCGCCATGATAATCATCAGGATCCATAACGGCTGCGCAAACAGCTCTGCATAGCTCGCTTCCAGATTCTGCGCGCTTCCCGGAAACAGTGCATACATGATAAGAGATAACGCAATCCCGGTCAGGTACGCACCCACATAGAGCAGAATCGCGCCCGGAATCACGGAAAACCGGGGAGTTTTCAGCAGGAAAAGCGATTTCCGATTCGATTTCATGTACCAGGTCAGAAGCAGCGGCACCGCGAGAATCAGAAGCTGTGTGACTGCCGTACCCACTGCGATGGAACGCACAGTCACCGCGCTGCCGACATATAAGATCAGCAAAAGCACCACAAGGACAGCGATGGCGACGTCGCCGAGGGCGGGCATGGTGCCGGGGTTGATGTCGCTGCGCTTCTGGAAAATCCGGAAGCTGGTAAACCCTTCTGAAAACAGGACCGCCTCGCTGTCATACATTTTTGAGAGAATCCATACGATCAGCACACTATAGCCAAAGTTCACCACGATCGTCAGAGCCGCAAGCGTCCAGTCGAACTGTCCGGAGATCAGGTCTTTTATCATCAGCGAAACATTTGCAATCGGAATCAGCGCCGTATGGGCGTCAAACGTCACAGAAGGAAGAATCCCAACCATAGAAACTATCATAACCACCAGCATCGCGGGAGTCATATAGTTGTTTGCCTCTTTGAAGCTGCGCGCGAACACACAGAAGCACATACACAGCGCGGTGATCAGCAGGGCCGTCACCAGCAGTGTCAATAGAAACATCGGAATGACCGACAGCACCGTGCCAGGGGAGATTGCTCCCAGCTCACTTAAGGTCCCCGGAATCAGCCCGAAGTACAGAAACAGCACGGAGCCGCCCAGCGAAAGCATAGAAATCACCGCTGTCACACACGCAAAGACAGAAACCGAAATATATTTACTCATAATAATCTGAAAATTCGTCACCGGAAGGGTCAGCAAAGTCTCCAGCGTTCCCCTCTCCCGTTCTCCTGCCATCGCGTCAATCGACGGATACAGTGCGCCCAGCAGAATGGTCGTAATCAGCAGCATCCCAATGCAGCCGCCGACACTCATGCCAAAGCTCTCCGATAACGAAGTCTGATCCACTGTCTCATATACCACCGGATACAGAACATCCATCGTCAGACCGGCATCCGTAAGCGCCGTCTCCGCCAACTCCAGCCGGTATTCCTCCAGCAATTCTTCCAACAGCTCGCAGGCATCGTAAGAATACGTATCCGCTGAAAAATATTCGATCTTTGCCTGAAGCACACCCTCTTCATCCGTCTCCAGACGAAGAATCACGTCCGCGGCATTCAAATCCATCTCTTCTTCCGTATCCGCCGCCTCAAAAAACAGGCGGACATCCGCATCCTCCTCCTGCAAATCATCCAAGACTTGCGCGACCTCCTCATACCCAGCCGGATAACTCACCACAAGCGCTGTATTCGTCTCCTCCTGCATCATCATGGAAGTCATCAAAAGCGACAGCCCGATCAGCAGCAGCGGGTACAAAAGCACCGGCACCACAATCATCATCACCAGCGTCTTTTTATCCCGCAGAATATCCAGGATTTCCTTTCGTACAAGCGTGCGTATCTTCTTCATTTTCAGCCCTTTCCCGTATCTTCCATTATAATATGAAACGCCTCCCGCAAACTCTCCGTCCCGGTCTGCTCCATCAGCTCCCGCGGCGTCCCCTCCGCCACAATTCGTCCATGGTCGATCATATAAATGCGGTCGCACAGCGTCTGCGCTTCCTCCAGATAATGCGTCGAGTACAGCACCGTCCTGCCCCGCTTTTTCTGTGACTGCATGAAACGAATGATCGCGTCCGCGCTCAGGATATCCAGGCCGAGCGTCGGCTCATCCAGGATATAAACCCGCGGATCCGCCATCAGGCAGCGCGCAATTGAAGCCCGCTGTGTCTGCCCTGTCGACAGGCGTTCAATCCGATTATCCGCAAAAGAACCCATATCAAGCAGTTCAAAAATCTCCTCGTTCCGCTTTGCGATCTCCGCCTTGGAAAGTCCGTAAAGCTCGCCCATCATTACCAGGTATTCCCGGATGGAAAACCGCGGGTACAGCTTTGTGTTGCCGGAGAGATAGCCGATCACTTCCTTGTGGCGAACCGGGTCGGTGATCTGGCGCCTGTCCCGCCGCGCATTGGCATCCTTTTTCGCGGCACAGTCTTCCGCATTTTCCGCGCCATCTTCCGAGGCTTCTTCCCACAACGCTACTTGTCCTGAGGTCGGTGTCATCAGCATCCCCAGCATTCGCAGAAGGGTCGTCTTTCCCGCACCGTTCGGCCCCAGAATGCCTACAATCTCGCCCGCCTCGGCATGAAGGGAAACATGATCGACCGCGAGGAATTCCTCTTTTACCGTCTTACCTGCGAATCGTTTTCCCGCTGCCGCATCTTCTTTCCGCACATTCCGCTCAAACTGCTTACAAAGATCCATTGCCTCTATCATTTTCCGGTTCCTCCTCCAGCTTGTTCTGCCACTTCTTCGTGTATATTCCCAGTATAATCAATAATACAAAGCTACCGCATTCTAAAAATATATTGATTGTAATGTTTATATGTGATATAGTATAGTTGCTGTCGACTCATTCCTGCAGCAGGAAGGAGGTGACGACTTGTGACATATTTCATTGTTACGTTTTTTATCTCTATAGGAGCAAGTGTAGTAGGAAATTACATATTCTATGCGATTGAGAATTACATACGCAAACGGCTGGGTAGAGATAAGTAGTTGGACAGCAACAGCATAAAAGGAGCAGCTCACCGCAACGAGCGAGAAAACCCCAGAGGAGAGCACCCTCTGGGGTTTTCGATTTTTGCGCCTTGTGACAACATTGTTACATTCTTTAGACGCTTATATCTTACACCCACTTGCTTTTTGTGTCAACCTCTATTTTTTAAGGGTCAGTCTGCTGTTTTCCACTATTTTTCCTATTTCACCGTCTCCCGGCTTACCAGCGCCCAGGTCGATACCAGCGCAGCCAGCAAAAGCAAAACGCCTGTGCATGGCCAGACCGGCTGCGGTACCGCGCGAATTGCCGATGCAATTCCCAGAATGATCCCACTTGCCTCCGCATCCGTGTGAAACAAAACCTCCGTCACACCTGGCATCGTCCAGCAGCACAATAGCCATACAATCAGCAGAAGCATCTGTGCTTTTTGCCCGAAATGGTTCACAAGTGCCCCACAGAAGCTGGCAAGCACCGTCAGTGCCACAGCAAACATAATTCCATAGCGCAGGATATACGGAAAAACGACAAGTTCCGGTGTATATTGCGGATAGAAATACTGTGCATTCAACGTATCCTCCACTGCCGCGCACGCCGTCGCGATGGCTGCGCAAAGAAATCCCATTAGCAGATTCTGCAGCAGAGCCGACACCAGAAACTGCCGCCTGGTACAGCCAAACGCAACCTCTGTATTAAAATACAGGTTAAAGCTTGCACCTGCATTTATAAAAATAAATGCACCGCCCCCAATCACCGCCAGCATCGTGCCAAGAGGGAACGAACCGTCTCCTTCTTCGACCGCTATTCTCATGAGGATGGCAAGCAATGCCATACCAGCTCCAAAACACGCCATTTCCAGTCCCGCCATTGCCAGATATGTACTCCGTTGAATTCGAAATTGATTTTTTATTGCTCGAAACATCACAACATTTCCCCCTGTCTCCATTGCACCTGCCTGTTTTCATCTATCGCCTGCATCGCCGAATGTCCTGCAGACGTTCCCAGCGCCAATCGAAGCGTAGCGCACACCCGCAGCCAGCTGTTCTGAATCGTTACATTTACACAGGATTTACCGCACTTCGATTTTCCGCATAACCGCCATAGCCAGCATCCCCGCCAGAAGATAAAAACCTGCTCCCGCCGCGGAGAGCATCACGGCTCTCCAGCCCTGCCAGAAGGCAGCATTCAGGATCGGCAGCCCAAGCTCCATGCCGCAGCAGAGTCCCACAATAAATCCGGTGCCGATGGAAAGCACTCCGATCGCAATCGCCCAGGCGACCCGGCTCCACAGAACCAGCATCCCAATCAGAATCCCCATCGCAGCCATTGCCATACAGCCCGCAAAGGCAAGCGACAGCCATTCGCGATCAAGCGCTCCCATCCCCAGATGTGCGCACAGCGCCTGAACTCCAAGCAGAATCCATACCAGCGCCCCGTTACAAAGCCAGATGCCAAGCACCACCTGCCGTCTGGTGACGTTCATGGAGACCAGAACCGGATAATAGTTCTGAAACAGCGCGGACGGATAAATCCAGGCGCAGACACCGCCTGCCAACATCATATAACCTGGCGCGCGCTGCAATAAATCCGGCAAATAACTGCCCAGAGAAATCTCTTCATTCAGAATCGGTATCAGCAGGCACCAGACTATTCCGATCCCCACAGACAGCCCCAGCATCTGCAGCAGCATCTGTCCCCAGAATTGCAGGGAACTAAAAAGCTTCCGGCTCCGTGGAATCGTAACCGCGGCGGCTGTTCCCAGATCATTTCTGCCGCCTCTCGTCCCTTTATCACTTCCCGTCATTTCTCTCTCCCTCTTCCCCGCAAAGCGCTACAAACAGCTTCTGCAAACTCACCTTCTGAACCGTCACATCGCAATTCGTCGCAAACGTCTCTCCCGGCTCTGTCAGAATGGTCACACCCTTGCTGCGCCCCAGCCGCTCCGCATGATGCTGCGTATAGCCTGCCGTCGCGCGGTCGACCTCGTCCTCGCGGCCGCTCACATACCAGGCGCGCTCGAGCAATTCCTCTGTATTTTCCTTCAAAAGAATGCTTCCCTCATCCAGCAGAATCACTTCCTCAAAAACATTCGCCGCCTCCTCGATAATATGTGTAGAAATCACGAACGTCCGTCCGCTCTCCGTAAATTCTTCCATCAGCAGCTGGTAAAAGGTCTCGCGGGCTACCACATCCAGCCCTGCCACCGGCTCATCCAGAATCGTAAACTCCGCCTTACTTGCAAGCGCCACCACAATCGTCACCATCGAAAGCATCCCTTTTGAAAGGCGGCTGATCCGTTTCTTTGTATCCAGCTGAAATTCCCGGACGAGTCTCTGCTCCATTTCCGCATCCCAGTGCGGGAGAAAAAGAGAGGCGATCTTCAGATATTCCTTCACTTTCATACTGTTCGCGGTATTTCCTACCATCTGGTTCAGCTCTCTCGAAAAACAGATGTGCTCCAGCGCTGCCGGATTCTCCCAGACCGGTTCATTTCCAACCGTCACCGTTCCAGAGGTCGCCGGATTCTGCGCGCTTAAGATTGATAACAGCGTCGTTTTTCCGGCCCCGTTCCTGCCAATAAGGCCATAAATCTTCCCGGACTCCAGCTCCAGGTCAATGCCATGAAGCACCTCTTTCTTTCCATAGGTTTTCACAATTTGTGATGCCTTAATACTGCTCATACCCTTTCCTCCGTATTTTCTCCTTTTGCTCGTGGCGGATATACCTTACAGGTATTCTTTTATATATCCCGCACCGGTTTCAGGTACAGGATACAGTCAATGTCCCGATTTCCACTAGAAATCGAGGACGGTACCACTCATAATCCAGCATTCATTCATCTGCCATCTACTCAGGCGCGCCCTCCGCCGCAATCATCGTGATCAGCTCTTCCTTCGTAATGCCAAGGCTCCTGGCCTCCGACACCAGACGCTTCACGTAGTCGTCGTAAAAATTCTGCTTCCGCTTTTCCATAATCTTCGCCTTTGCCCCCGTCGCGACAAACATCCCGATCCCCCTCTTTTTATAAAGGATCCCCTCATCGACGAGCAAATTCACACCCTTAGCGGCGGTCGCCGGGTTGATCGAATACGCCCGCGCCAGCTCATTCGTGCTTGGCACCCGCTCTCCCTCCAGAAGAATATCCCGCAGGATATCGTTCTCGATCATCTCCCGTATCTGAATGTAAATCGATTTTTCCTGTGAAAGGATTTCGTTCACACACTCACTTCCTTTTCTGTGTCCTTCCTTCATTGCCTGGCACAGGTTGTTTGGTTATTTTGTTAATTACTTGTGTAACTAACCATAGCACTACTTCACCTGTTTGTCAAGCAGGATTTCGTTCATTTTTCGATTGTATCTTCTTCCATTTTCTGCTATCATCAGCAAGGAGTTTTTTACGTATCACCACATGGAAAGGATTTTTCTCATGATAAAAAACATCATTTTTGACATCGGCCGGGTTCTGATCGACTTTGACCCGGATACTTATATGAAAGGCTTCGGCTTTGAGCCGGAAAAGGAAGCTCTGCTTCGCGAGACTGTATTCGGCGGTTCCCTCTGGCGTGACCTGGACCGCGGTCTTAAGCCCATTCCCCAGATTCGGGAAGAACTGGTCTCCCTTGTCTCTCCGGAATACAGGGAGGACGTTCTTTCCGTATTCGACCATGCAAATGGCACCATCCGCAAAAGAGAGTACACGATTCCCTGGATCCGTGAACTGCAGTCTGGCGGTTTTCAGACTTATTATCTCTCCAATTATTCTCTGTGGCTGATTGAGCTGACACGGTATGCACTCGATTTCCTGCCGCTGATGCGTAATGGACTGTTTTCCTACGAAGTCGGCCTGCTGAAACCGGAACCGGAAATCTTCCGTGCCTTTCTCGAACGCTGCCCCGAGGTCTTGCCGGACGAGTCCATATTCTTTGATGATTCTGCGAAAAATGTGGAAGCGGCCTGCGCGCTCGGATTCCACGGCATCGTCTTTGAAAGCCAGGCACAGGCTATGCGGGAAATGGAGGATGTTTGCAATGAATACTAAAGACACGCAGCCGGCCAGCCGGCTGTTTTCGAACCACGATCTGCTGATTCTGATCCTGCCGCTCTTTCTGGAGCAGGCGCTCGCGATCACAGTCGGCATGGCGGACACCATGATGGTATCCAACGCGGGCGAAGCCGCTGTCTCCGGCGTCTCGCTGGTCGATATGTTCAATAATCTGATTTTTGCTGTCCTGTCGGCGCTTGCAACCGGCGGCGCTGTGGTGACTTCCCAGTTCCTTGGAGCCCAAAAAAGAGAGCAGGCCTGCCACTCGGTCATGCAGCTGATCGTATCTGCGCTGCTGATCACGGTGGTTCTCTCCGCTCTCATTCTCGCCGCCAGGGTCGGCATCATCCGCCTGTTTTTCGGCAGCATCGAGGAGGATGTGTTTGAGGCGGCGCTGCTGTACATGACGATTTCCGTATTTTCCTACCCGTTCCTCGCCGTGTACAATTCCGCCGCCGCGATCTTCCGGGTCATGAACCGCACCAGTGTCACCCTGAAGGTTTCCATCGTCATGAATCTGATCAATGTGGTCGGTAACGCTGTCGGCATCTTCGTCCTGCACGCGGGCGTCGTCGGTGTCGCGGTTCCATCCCTGCTCTCCCGCGCGTTTGCGGCGATTGTCCTCTATGTTCTGCTGCGCAATCCTGGCCTGGAGATTCACATCGATCCAGGCAAGTTCCGTTTCGACGGCGGCCTGATCCGCAAAATTTACTACATCGGCATCCCCAGCGGCATCGAAAACGGAATCTTTCAGCTCGGGCGCGTGATTGTCGTCAGCATCATCTCCGGGTTCGGCACCGTCCAGATCGCCGCCAACGGAGTCGCAAACAGCCTGGACTCCATGGGCTGCATCGGCGGACAGGCCATGAACCTGGCCATGATCGCCGTCATCGGCCGCTGCGTCGGCGCCGGAGACGAAAAACAGATCCGCTATTACACCAAAAAACTGATTCTGATCGCCTACGGTCTGACCTTGCTGTGCAGCGGATCGATCCTGGTATTTTTAAAACCAATCCTTACCCTCTATGGGCTGGGCGCGGAGACAACCTCCCTGGCATTCACCCTCGTCTGGATCCACGATGGCTTTGCCATCCTGCTCTGGCCTTTGGCCTTTACATTTCCAAATATGCTCCGCGCCTGCAACGACGTGAAGTTTACTATGGGAATCTCCATCTTCTCCATGTTCGCCTTCCGCATCGTCCTAAGCGTCGTACTCGGACAGCGGATGGGCTACGGCGCCATCGGCGTCTGGATCGGCATGGTCGTGGACTGGATTTTCCGGATCACCAGCTTTCTGCTGCGCTACCGTCAGGGGGCATGGCGGCGGATGGCGCATCTGGAGACGGCGTAAGGTTCTTTCCTTTTCCAGATGCCTCACTGGTCTTTATGCTGACACTGCGCACGGTAGACCACACTGCAATGGCCACAAGTGCCACCACCGCGTAGATGCAAAGCATTTTCTGCCAGCCGAGTCCCACTCCATCAGCCAGCGGATAATTGATGCCGGAGGCGATTGCCGAGGAAACCGCAAGTCCGGTAGAATTTAAGGCGGTCACAAACCCATATTTCTGCGGAAACACGCTCTTGATAATCGCCGGAACCAGTACATTCCCACATGCGATTCCGGAGCCGATCAGGACCGTGCCTGCATAAAGTCCCACCAGACCTCCAAAAGAACGGATGACAACGCCCACGGCGATCAGCACAAATCCCATGGAAAGTGTCGGACTGATTCCGAATCGGTTATTCATTTTTCCTACAAATTATGTCATAAATCCCGCTTGGGATTTGTGACCGTTACCATGCTATTTGCATTTTATTCCTTTTATCTATTATTGTAAAATGTTCCTTTTATAAAATGTTTTTAGTTTATTTATAAGTGTTCGCGAGGTGTTTTAATTGTTTTTCAATAAATGAAATATTGATTTTTTCTTTTCTTTCTATATAATAAAAAGCAGAATCTGTATAGTAGTGAAAGAGATCCTTCAGTCGATATGAAAAATTCTGCAATGTTTCCGACCGAAGGAGCGCTCATGGAACAATTTGGAGATTATTTCCGACTGACATTGGATATATACAGAGAAAAGATTGATAGAACCGAACAATACGCTTTCAGAAAGGGTTAAAAATAGTTATGAAAGAAAAAGAAACAGAAGCAACCACCAGACAGACACAGAAAAGCAATCAAAAAAACAGCTCCCGCTCCCCGCAAAACCTCGCAAAATACCGCAGCCTTCTCCTGCCGCTGCTGATCATTATCATCTATACCATCTATCAGTTTGTAGGAGGCGCTACCGCAGCAGATTTTGCCTGGTCAGAGACGTCTGTGACCGTGATCTGCCCGGATGAAACGGAATTCACCATTGATTACGCGGACGTTACCTCACTGGAGCTCTACACTGGCGCGGACTACGGCACCTGTGTTTCCGGAAATGATTCCGGCAGCGCATATTACGGTACCTGGGAGAACGACCTGTGGGGCACCTACAGTCTGTGCGTGACAAAATCGATCGGAAACTGCATCGTCATGCAGACCAATGATACCACGCTCGTCATCAACTACGAATCCGAAGAAATCACCTCTGCCCTCTTTGAAGAGATTCAGAAGTATTGCGACGCCGCGACCGTTCAGGCCGCGGCTTTTTTGTAAACAAATCAATCCCGCAGCTCCAGCCCGCCGCTCACCGCGATCGTCTGTCCGGTGATATAAGAGCTCTCTTCGCTGGCAAGGAAACAGATCAGTTCTCCTAAGTCATCCGGAGTCCCCAGCCTGCCCATCGGAATGCGTTCCAGCATTTTGGACGGATCCACATCGCCCGGATTGACGCCCTCGATACGCGGGATGGCTCCCTTGGAAATGCAGTTGACTGTAATCCCATCCCTGGCCAGGCGGGCAGCAGCGTTGAGCGTCAAAGAATGCACCGCGCCCTTGGCCACCGCATTCTCGAAGCTCTCGTGAACGCCTCCCTGTGTTCCTTCTACGGTCGTCATAAAGATGACTCTTGGGGCACAGCTCTGCCTCAGGAAAGGGAGAGCAGCGTGCAGCATTCCATAGGCTCCGCCCACCAGATGTTCGATGCCATGCAGCAGATCAGCCGGTGCGACTTCTTCCATCGGTACATCGCGCCCGGTCGCTCCGGTATTTGCGATCAGCACATCCACAGAGCCAAATTCCCGGGCAATCCGCTCATAGGTAGACGGATCTTCCTCGGCAGGCCCGCTCTCTAAGGCGCCCACCGCGATACAGCGCCCCGGCAGCTGCATATCATTGATCTCATCGACCAGCTTCTGCGCGCGCTCTGCCATATGCGTCATCATAATTACATTCATCCCGCCGGCACAGAGCAGCTTTACCGCCGCCACTCCATCGCCCGCCGTAGCACCCGCGAACACGCAGGTGCGGCCTTTTAATGTCTGCATAATTTGTCATCCTTCCTACAGGAACCGCCCCGGTTTTCCGAGCCATTCATCCAGATAATCAAAGACAACCTTTTCCGTATCACCGAATTCCGTTCTTCCTTCATTATCAAAATTATGGCCTGCGCCTTCCATAAATGCGATGGATTTATCTTCGCTGGCCGCATTATGATAGACAGTTTCAGAAGCAAGAAATTCATACCCGCCCGTCATGCCCATGACCAGCAGCGGCGCCTTAATATAACGGATGTTGCCTGGAGTGCAGCTGTAGGTATTCTCGTATAAGATTCCTTCTGCCCCGTCCTCATTCACACAGTAATCCTCTCCGGCCATCACCGCACGGTTGGTCAGATAAGAACGCACCGTGTCCATGATGCAGGCCTGGCTGGACGGCGTCATGGAACGGCCGCCCAGCGGACGCCGCAGGCTGCGGATTATTTCAAAGGTAGCACTTCCGTCCTTGTGAAGCAGTTTGTACTCCTGCTTCGTATGAGAGAGCAGACGCAGGTCTTCCGGAAACAGCTTGTTGCATGGCTTGATCTGGACAGCCGCAGTGACATTAAACGGCTCATCATCCACATAATTTCCTTTTCCGCTCTCAATGGCTTCCAGGCGATCGAGTGCACGCCGGATAATCGCATTATTCCGCTCCGCCTGCGCGGCAAAAAACTTTTTCAGAAAGCTCTCGCTGTAGGTAGAGCCTTCCGGATCATAGCCATTCGCCGGGTTAAAAACGTCTAGCTCCGGATCCAGCTTCATGCCATTGCCTTCCTCGATGACTGCCGGGTCAATGCTAAACAGAGTCATCGCGCCATTGCCCCAATTGGAATCCAGTGTCATAATGCCGTCCGCGGCAGGCAATTTTTCAGTAATGGAGCATTTAATCAGATAATTGTCTCTCTGAAACAATTCGGGACCGTTTTCTGCGGCGGCCTGGTAAGCGCTCATCAGAGTCGCGCCGCCGCTGTGTCCCATCAAAATCACCTTTTCAATACCCGGATACGCACGCATGAATTCCACAGCTTCCCGGATATCCAGCATTTTCGCATCCAGTGTCGCGTGAGCATCGCTTACCTGCCCGCATAACACGCGATAGCCTCTCTTTGCCAGCTCACCGCCCAGATGGATCAGACTGTAATCATCATCGGAATGGATCGCGATAATACCGATCCGGCTTTTTTCGGTCGGAACCACCGGTTCATAAAGCATACAGTGCATCCCCTTCATGATAAAGCCCAGATGCACATAAATATCCCGGATCATCAGCCCCTCCGGACGATACCCGCCGGTGGTGCCGATTATTTGTTTTGTATTTGAGTCATATTGCAGCATAGGATCCTCCCCTATCAAGTCACATAATACACGCTTTCATACGTACTTCGCAGCAAATGCGAAATACTGTCCTGAATCATTTGTCGCCTCAGTAGTACACAGCCTTCAGCAGATTTTAAATCCGCCCACCGGCTCTGCCTCTTTGCTTTCCTCTTCCCTGTAGGTAATCTTCCTCTCCAGAGCGCAGATTCCCAGACTCGCTCCCGCGGAAAACAGCAGGCACAAAGCACAGCGAAATTCTGCCAACACAGCAGCGTCCAGATGCAGCAGCAGATAAACAACTGTCAGGACAGAGGCCGCGAACAGTCCTGCCGCCGCCATTCCTGTGGAGCGCCGGATGGAAACGCTGGTGGTACGATACTCATAAATGGTCAGCTTACGCGGCGCTGTCAGATAATTGACCAGCGTGCACAGAATCCAAAACAGCCCCACCAGAGAAACCACCTCCGCAGCTGTCACGTAAACAGTGGTATTACTGCCCACACTTTCCAGCGCTCCCGC
>Ga0192279_1064_pt1 | contig 19867 bp, 14 predicted proteins | sample Koala_Koa24_L3_FD_131251 | JGI IMG/M metagenome (GOLD analysis project Ga0192279, IMG submission 131251) | Enriched cells from koala feces incubated with labeled cellulose particles, San Francisco Zoo, California, United States - Koala_Koa2-4_L3 ...
ATGGGACCATATCAATCTGGCAAAACAGCAATATATGGCTTTAAAACAATCAGATGAGGAGTATAAGAAAAAGTTTACCGCAAATATTGAGCCGATTAAGGAGGGTATTTCGAAAGATTTAAATTCGCAGCTGCTGTCAATAGTAAGTATATTTACTGCGTTGGCATTTTTGATTTTCGGTGGGATAAGTTCTTTGGATAATATTTTATCGAACCAGGGTATTCCGCTGTTTAAATTGATAATTATTGGAGCTGTTTGGGGACTGTGTATATTAAACCTGATATTTGTATTCCTTTTCTGTATCGGGAAAATGACAAAATTAAATTTTAAATCCACAGACGATGAAAATGCTACTATATTTCAGAAATATCCAATAGTATGGTGGACAAATTTGATTATTGTTTCTATGATACTGGCGGGTATCTGGGGATATTATTTAACCAAAAAAGGCATTTATACATGGTTCGATAATATCTGCTATGAAAGTCCCGTATTAACGACACTTATTGGAACGTTATTAATTAGCTTAGTGATTACACTAATTGCGTGGAAACTATTAAAAGAAACAAGGTATTCTAAAGATAATGAAAATTAACGCTTGTTTGATTGGCATGATGTAGAAAAGAGGCAAGCCATGAAAGCAATTTTAATCGGAAATCGGGAGCGGTTTGAAAAGTTTTATCCGCATACGGCGTTTGCGGATATAGTGGAAAAGGTTTACCTGTCGATGGAAGAGGCGATGCAGGGTATACCGGCGGAGGCACGGGACGCGCAGTTTCTGGCGGCGGACGCCATTGCGCGGGTTCCGGCGGATCTGATGGCGCAGCTTCCGGATTTGAAAATCATTCACTCAGAGGGCGTGGCCTATAATGGAATCGATTGTGCTGCCGCGGCAGAGCGAGGAATTTATGTTTGCAACAACCGCGGCGTGAATGCGGACGCGGTGGCAGAGCAGACGATTCTGCTGATGCTCGGCCTGTTGCGGAGTGTGACCGCAGGGGACGCAGCGGTTCGCGCAGGGCAGCAGATTCAGCGAAAAGAATACATGATGGTGAATGGAATCACGGAGCTGGGCGAGTGCCGTGTTGGACTGATTGGTTTTGGCGACATTGCGAAAGCAGTGGCGAAACGGCTGATATCCTTTGGCTGTGACGTTTTTTACAATGCAACGCACCGGAAGGATGCGGTTCTGGAGGCGAAGTATGGCGTGAAGTGGATGGAGCGGGAAGAGATGCTGAAAAGCTGCGATATCATCAGCATCCATGTTCCCGTGACGCCGAATACCGCCGGGATGGTGAATGAAGCTTTCCTTAAAACCATGCGTCCCAACGCGCTGCTGATTAACACCGCGCGCGGGGAGATTGTGGACAATGCGGCGCTGAAAAAAGCGCTCATGGAAGGATGGATTGCGGGAGCCGGGCTGGATACGGTTGCTCCAGAGCCGGTCGCGGCGGCTCATCCGCTGCTGCATTTGCTGCCGGATATGGTGGATAATGATAATTCGCGCAAGGCGACCAGGGCAGCTACTCATATGGACGATGCGAATAAGAAAATTTTATTTTCCCCGCATATCGGCGGTGTGACAACAGGCGTTTTTCGGAAAGGGCACCGCAATATCTGGCGTGCGTTCGAGCAGGTCAGCAAAGGAGAGCGCCCTGTGAATATAGTAAACGGACTTTAATTGGGTTGTAAAAGTAATCTTTAACTCTCAATCCCGCCCCGCGCCCGGATGCCCTGGTCAAACGGATGCCGGATTTTTCGGATCTCGGATACATAATTGGCCTTTTCAATGAGTGCCTCGCTTGGTCCCTGCCCGGTCAGGATGACTTCGAGATGCTCCGGCTTGTTTTCGAGGAACTGAAGAAGGAGTGCTTCGTCGAGCAGACCGGCCCGGATGGTGTAGATGATTTCGTCCAGGAATAACAGGTCGTAGTTCTCATCTGCGGCTTTCTGTGTTACGGCTCGGAGCTGATTTTCGTAGTAAGACGTCCGCTCCGCCTTTTCGTCTGGAGTCATCTGGAAGCTGAACTTTTCCTGCGGAAGGCCGTCTACGATTGTGATATTGTCGGAAAGGTTCAGCACCTTTCGTTCGCTGGTGGAATTGTCTTTCATAAATTGATAAATCAGAACATGCAGACCGTATCCGGCAGCCCGGGCGCAAAGCCCCATTCCGGTTGTGGTCTTGCCCTTGCCGTCTCCGCAGTAGATGTGGATGAGGCCGGTGCTGGTATTTGCTTTCTTCTCTGCCATAAAAAAGTTATCCTTCCTTTCTTTTTACTGACTATCCTGTTTTCGGAATGGCGCGTTAGCGCCGACCTGCGCCATGATGTTCTGAATTAATACATTTTTTAACTTCAGGGAAACAAAGCACGGCATCGTTCGCTGGAGAATAGCGTTAAGAGCGCTTCTTTTCACTCAGATGTACATCCATCTGTGGATATGGGATGTGCAGCCCGGCCTGGTCAAATTTCATCTTGATCTGTTCATTCATCTGCCAAAGCACAGGGTAGTATTTGTCTGTAGGAACCCAGCAGCGCAAGCCAAGTACTATGCCGTTGTCTCCAAGCTCAGATACGAACACAAGGTGCTCTTCTTCATGCAGTACATCTGCGTTTTCCTGAATCAGTCGCTCCAGAACTGTTTTGGCGGCTTGCAGTTCATCCTCATAGGAAATGCTTACTTTGACCTCGAGTTTTCGCCGGTCGGCAGCGGTGACATTCACCATGACATTGTCTGCGAGCGTGCCGTTTGGCACAATGACCCGGCGGGTATCGGTGGTCAGAAGGGTGGTGTACATAATCTCGATTTTTTGTACGGTGCCTTCCATTCCCTGTGTGATGATATAATCACCGACGTGGAATGGCTGAAAAACCAGAAGAATAAATCCTCCGGCCAGGTTTGAGAGACCGCCCTGAAATGCCAGGCCGAGCGCAACGCCGCCGGAAGCTACGACCGCGGCGACCGAGGTCTCTGTCACGCCGAACTGCATGCCGATCCATAACACCAGAAGACAGTATAGCAGAATTTTGACGATGGAGCAGGAAAAGGTGACCGCTCCCTCCTGCATTTTAGAGCGTTCCAACATCTGGCGGAATACGCGCATCAGCCAGATAATGACTTTTCTGCCGACCAGATAAACGATGATGCACAGAATGACTTTTAATAAAAAAGCGACGACGAGTGGTACAGATTCGCCGATATAGTTCTGAATGCTAAAGTACCAGTTTTCCAGCATAAATAAATCCTTTCAAAGATGTCCGTGCGGTTGTATCCGTCAAAGTATAACATACTCTGGAGAAATATGGTAGTCTGGTGATTTACTATTTTTTTTGAATGTGGTAAGATGATACAGGTCATGCCAGCGTCAGATGAGAATTTGCCTGGTGTGTAATGAACGAAAAAAGAGAAAGGAATCGATCAATGAGGGGTAAAAATCGAATTCGCTATATGGGGTGTGCCCTGCTGCTGCTGCTTGCGGTGTTTACCGGCGGCTGTGCGATGGGGGAGTCATCCGGGGAGAAGACGACGGAAGGGCTGGCGGCGCTCTCGGAGGGCAGCTATCAGGAAGCGGTGACGCTTTTCGAGGAGGCCGTATCTGACGGTGAAACGCTGGTGCAGGCTTACCGCGGACTTGGCCTGGCTTATATGGGGCTTGGGGATTATGAACGTGCGGCGGAGGCCTTTGAGACGGCACTGACGCATACGGATTCCCGCATGCCATCTACAACGGAGGACATTCGTCTGTATCTTGCCACGGTGCAGTACCGCATGGAAAGCTATGCGGATGTGATCGATACCTGTAATGATATTCTGAATGACTCCGAGGAGGGCAATGCCGACGCATATTTTTTGCGCGGCGCGAGTTATCTGTGCGAGAATGAAACGGAAAAAGCGGCGGCGGATTTTGACGCGGCGGTTGCTCTTTCCCCATCGGATTATGATTTGTACCTGAATATTTATGAATGTTACGCGCAGGAGAGCCTTTCGGCTGTAGGCGTGACCTATCTGCAGGCGGCACAGAGCCTGACAGGCGATGATACGGAGTATTATTACAATCAGGGACGGATTTACTATTATCTGGGGAACTACAGTGAAGCGCAGCAGATGCTGATTGGCCCGGTGGAGGAGAAGTACGAGCCGGCCATGTATCTGATCGGTAAGGTTTACCTGGCGATGGATGATTATACGCACGCGCTTTCTGTTTATCAGCAGATTCAGGAGGAATTTGGTGAGAGCACCCAGTGCTATAATGGGCTGGCATTGTGCGCGATGATGCAGGGAAATTATGATACGGCATTGAATTATATTAGCCTTGGCCTGGCTTTGGATGGCACGGATGGAAAGCAGGAGCTGTATTTTAATGAAATTGTAGCTTATGAAAAAATGCTGGATTTTGAGACGGCTGCGAAAAAAGCGGCGGTTTATATAGAGAATTATCCGACGGATGAAGCCGGGCAGAAAGAATGGGAGTTTCTGCAGACGCGGCAGTGAGACGGTGCAGTGCAAGAGTCTGGCTATCGACGCTTTTACAATTATGATCATACAGCAGACAATGGAAAAACCGATTGCTCCGTGCTTCGTACTCACGCAATCGGTTCCCGTGTAACCCGTATAATGAGGAGTGCCCCCGGTATCTGGCATACCGGAGGCTATTATGAAAAAATTTATCAATATGTGTAATGGAGCATTACAACATACAGGCGAGAATTGCTTCTCTTTAAGAGGTAACTATACTATAACAGGGGAATATGAACAAAATATGAACAAAAAATGAAAATATAGTTAAAATGACATAAAATAGAACTAAAATAAAAAAACAGTTGTCAGATATGCACATAGAATGTTAAACTATAAGCAAATATGCTTCGTCAAAATTCAGAGGCATAAAGAAGAAGGAGGAAATAAATTATGAGTCAGACACCTACCCCGCACATTGCGGCAGCACCTGGAGATTTCGCACGGACGGTTTTGATGCCGGGAGATCCGCTGCGCGCAAAGCACATAGCGGAAACTTTTTTTGAGGACGCGGTACTGGTTAATAATGTCCGCGGCGTCAACGGCTACACAGGGACTTATCATGGAAAGAAGGTTTCTGTGATGGCGAGTGGCATGGGAATGCCTTCGATTGGCATATATTCATATGAGCTGTTTCACTTTTACGATGTGGAGAATATTATCCGCATCGGCACGGCTGGAGCGCTGACTAAGGAATTGCATCTGCGCGATCTGGTATTTGGTATGGGGGCGTGTACCGATTCGAATTATGCAGCGCAGTTCGAACTCCCGGGTACCTTTGCACCGATTGCCTCGTATGAGCTGCTGAAAAATGCAGTGACTGCGGCGGAGACGATGGGGATGAACTACAAGGTAGGAAATCTGGTTTCTGCGGATGTATTTTACAGTGACCGCCCGACGACAGAAAAATGGCAGAAGATGGGCGCACTCGCAGTCGAGATGGAGGCCGCGGCTCTCTATATGAACGCGGCGCGCGCCGGGAAGAACGCCCTGGCGATCTGTACGATTTCAGACAGCATGGTGACTGGTGAGATAACGACTTCGGAGGAGCGCCAGAATAGTTTTGATAATATGGTGAAGGTTGCATTGGAGATCGCATAGACAATGGGATAGGAGACGATAGGAAATGCAGGTAAAACGGGTATTTGTCATCGTGCTTGACAGCTTCGGCATAGGCTATGAACCAGATGCGGACTTATTTGGAGATGTCGGGGCAAACACCCTGGCAACGATTGTGAAATCAGACCGCTATGATACGCCGAATCTGGAGCGGTTTGGCATGTTTAATATTGATGGAGTGACCTGTCGGCAGGGCGAGGACGCGCCGATTGCTTCCTATGGCCGTTTGCGTGAGCGCTCGATGGGCAAGGACACGACGATTGGTCATTGGGAGATTGCAGGCGTGGTTTCGCCGGAGCCGATGCCGGTGTATCCGGATGGTTTTCCGGAAGAGGTGCTTGCGCCGTTCCGGGAGCAGACCGGGCGCGGTGTGCTTTGCAATAAGCCATATTCCGGCACGGATGTGATTCGTGATTACGGAGAGCAGCACATGAAAACCGGAGACCTGATTGTCTATACCTCGGCAGACAGTGTATTTCAGATTGCGGCGCATGAGGAAGTGGTTCCGCTGGAGACGCTGTATGATTATTGCCGCAAGGCGCGGGCGATTCTGCAGGGAAAGCATGGCGTTGGGCGTGTTATTGCGCGGCCGTTCGTGGGTGATAATGCGGCGACCTTTACCAGAACCCGAAATCGGCATGATTTTTCTCTTGTACCGCCAAAGCGCACGATGCTGGTGAGTCTGCGCGAGCATGGATTTGACACGTATGGAGTCGGCAAGATCAACGATATTTTTGCGGGGCAGGGAATTGCGCATACGACGCCGATTCAGGATAACGAGGACGGCATGAATAAAACGCTTGCCCTGATGGATGAGGATTTCACCGGACTCTGTTTTGTGAACCTGGTAGATTTTGATATGCTTTACGGGCACCGCAATGACATAGACGGTTATGCGGCAGCCGCGACGCTCTTTGATCGGCAGCTCGCCGAAATGATGAGCAAAATGCGTGAGGATGATGTAGTGCTGATCACGGCGGATCATGGCTGCGATCCGGGATTCCCGGGAACCGACCATTCGCGCGAGTATGTGCCGATGCTTCTCTATGGCAGGAGTGTTCGTCCAGGCGTGTCGATCGGTACGAGGAGCAGCTTCGCGGACATTGCGGCGACCGTACTGGAGATGTTTGGCATTCCGGAGCGTCTGGATGGGCAGAGCTTCTGGGAAGAAGTGAAAGCGTAAGAGGGCGCTTTGGCTATAGTGTGACTTCTGATGATTTTTGGAGCTGCGGGAGCACGGTGCGCGTGCCGGAAAAAGGCCGACAGGCGGAAGCGGAGGGGAAGATGCAGGAACAGGAGTTAATTAAGCAGGCATATGAAGCGCGGCAGCGCGCGTATGTTCCCTACTCCCACTTTGGGGTGGGGGCGGCGCTGGAGACGGCGGATGGCCGGGTGTTTCTGGGATGCAATATAGAGAATGCGTCCTACACGCCGACCGTCTGCGCGGAGCGCACTGCGATTTTTAAGGCGGTATCAGAAGGGTATCGTCAGTTTCGGCGAATCGCGATTGTCGGAGGATCCATGGAAACGAATGCGCCGCTGCAGCGGTCATCGGACGCAGTGACAGGAAATGACCGGCTCCTGGATGGAAATATTGTGAATGAAAGGGGATTTTCAACACCGGATTATTGCCCGCCCTGCGGCGTCTGCCGGCAGGTGATGGCGGAATTCTGTGATCCGAAGACATTTCAGATTTTGCTGGCACGAAGCGTGAAGGATTATAAAATATATACGCTGGAAGAACTGCTTCCGCTGAATTTCGGGCCGGAAGATTTGTCGTAAAAGAGTGTGTGTTATAGGGGAGAGTTTCATATGAGAATGTATGATCTTATTGTAAAAAAGCGCAGCGGCATCGCGCTCTCGGAAGAAGAGATTCGCTGGATGATTGCGGAATATACGAAGGGCGATATCCCGGATTATCAGATGTCCGCGTTTCTGATGTCCGTGTATTTTCAGGGCATGACAGATGAAGAAACTGCCATTCTGACGGATGCGATGGCAGGCTCCGGCGAAAGACTGGATCTTTCGTCTCTTCCGGGCGTGAAGGTGGATAAACATTCCACCGGCGGTGTCGGAGACAAGACGACGATGATTGTCGCGCCGATTGTGGCTGCCTGCGGCTGTACCGTAGCGAAGCTGTCAGGGCGTGGGCTCGGTCATACCGGCGGGACGGTAGACAAACTGGAATCGATTCCCGGGACACAGACTTCTCTGGCAAAGGATGAATTCCTGGATGTGGTTCGCCGCACGGGAATAGCAGTTACCGGCCAGTCCGGCAACCTGGCACCGGCGGATAAAAAGCTCTACGCGCTGCGTGATGTGACGGCGACGGTTGACAGTATTCCGTTGATTGCGGCGTCGATTATGAGTAAAAAGCTGGCGGCCGGAAGTGACTGCATTGTGCTGGATGTGAAGACTGGCAGCGGCGCTTTTATGAAGACCGTGGAGGACTCAATTCGGCTCGCGCAGAAAATGGTCGCGATCGGCGTGCGCAATGGCAAAAAGATTGCCGCACTGATTACAGATATGGACGTCCCGCTGGGTTACCAGATTGGAAATGCACTAGAGGTGGAGGAAGCGGTGCGTACCCTGAAAGGGGAAGGACCGGAGGATCTGACGGAGGTCGGTCTGGCACTGGCAACGCAGATGCTGCTTCTGGCGGATAAGGGAGATATGGACGAGTGCCGTTCTCTGGCGCGTCAGGCGATTGATTCTGGGGCGGCGCTTGAAAAGCTTGCTGCCATGGTTGAAGGACAGGGCGGAGATTCTGCCTATGTCTATCATCCGGAAAAACTGGGTCGGGCGCCGTTTGAGGGTGAATTTCAGGCGAAGGAGAGCGGTTATCTTGCTCAAATGGACGCCGAAGGGATTGGCATTGCCGCGTCGCTTCTGGGAGCTGGGCGTGAGACAAAGGAAAGTACGATTGATCCGCTGGCGGGTATTATCCTGTTGAAAAAAACAGGAGACGCGGTAAAGCAGGGCGAGACAATTGCCAGATTGCTGACTTCAGAAGAAGCGAAGCTGGATGGAGCGCTGCGGCGGTTTGGAGAAGCTGTGGCTGTTTCGCCGAAAGCGCCTCAGAAACATCCGCTGATTTATGCGCGTGTGACAGAGCAGGGCGTAGAATGAAAAAAAGAGACATCTGCGAGGAGAATACAGAGAGGAACAATAGATATGGAAGAAACAGCTAGTAAACGTGTCCCAGACGCGAAGCAGGGAGTTTCGGAAAGCACAAAGCAGCGCAAGCGCACGGTATGTGTAGTTGGCCATAAAAATCCGGACACGGATTCGGTCTGCTCCGCGATCGCGTATGCTTACCTGAAGAACCAGCTCGGGGAGCCGTATAATTTTGTGGCTGCGCGTGCCGGACTGGTGAGCGCGGAGACACAATTTGTGCTGGAACGTTTTCATGCTAAGACACCGCTTTTGCTGGAAAATATTGGGACACGTGTCAAGGACATGGAGATCCGGAAGGTAGAGGGCGTGCGCAGCAATCTTTCTCTGAAGCGCGCCTGGACGTTGATGCAGGAGCAGAATATTTTTACTCTCCCGATCACGAATTCCAGGAATAAACTGAAGGGGTTGATCACGATCAATGACATCGCGAAGTCTTATATGGAGGAATATGAGAGTTCGATTGTTTCCACGGCAAAAACCCCTTATCGAAACATTCTGGAGACTCTGGAAGCGGAAATGATTGTCGGCGATCCGGACGGCTACTTTGACAAAGGACAGGTTGTGATTGCGGCGGCGAATCCGGATGTGATGGAGAATTATATCAAAGAGCACGATATGGTGATTCTTGGCAACCGTTATGAGGGACAGCTCTGTGCGATTGAGATGCAGGCGGGCTGTATCGTTGTGTGCCTGGGCGCCCCTGTTTCGCGGACGATTCAGAGACTGGCTGAGGAGCGCGGCTGTACGGTGATTGTGACGCCGCTGGACACTTATGCAGTGGCGCGTCTGATTAACCAGAGTATGCCGGTGGAGTTTTTCATGCAGAAGGAGGAGAATCTTCTGACCTTTCATCTGTCTGATTATACGGAATCCATCCGGGATACCATGTCGAAAAAGCGCTACCGGGATTTTCCAATCCTGGATAAGGGCGGTTATTATGTAGGAATGATTTCCCGGCGGAATCTGCTGGGTGTACGCAGGCGCGGTCTGATCCTGGTGGATCACAATGAGGTCTCCCAGGCTGTGGACAATGTGCTTGACGCGGAAATCATGGAGATTATTGACCATCATCGGATCGGCGGCTCCCTGGAGACGATTAATCCGGTTTATTTCCGCAACCAGCCGGTGGGCTGCACGAGTACAATCATTTATCAGATGTACCGCGAAAAATGTGTGGAGATTCCGCCGGATATCGCGGGACTGATGTGCAGTGCGATTATTTCAGATACGCTGATCTTCCGCTCGCCGACCTGTACCCCGATGGACGTGGAGGCGGCGCGTGCGCTGGCGCGGATTGCGGGGATTGAATGTGAAGCGCACGCGAAAGAGATGTTCGCCGCGGGCAGCGATCTTTCGACAAAGACGCCGGAAGAAATCTGTTATCAGGATTTCAAGAAATTTGAGCTGGGCGATATGAATGTCGGGGTTGGCCAGATCACATCCATGAGTGAGGAGGAGCTGCAAAGCATCAAAGAGCGGATTACGCCGTTTCTGCAGAATCTGATCACCAGAAAAGAACTGGATATGGTCTGTTTTATGCTGACAAATATTATAGAAGAGGGAACGGATCTGATCTGCTATGGCAAGGATGATGTTGACATCATTGAGGCTTCTTTCCACAAGAAGCTGGAAAATGGCAGTGTGTACCTGCAGAGTGTTGTTTCCCGTAAAAAGCAGCTGGTGCCGTCGCTGATGACTGGGATCAGTCAGGTGACGGGTGCATAATGTGCGGCAGGATGGATGTTTTACCAGAGGGTAAGGTGCCGGATGCGTCTGGAGCGCGGAGGGAACCCGGCCCGGGAGGAACTATATGAGCAGAGAAATATGGAAAGCCGGAAATATGCTTTACCCGCTTCCGGCAGTGATGGTGAGCTGCGCGAAGCCGGGGGAGCGGCCGAATATTCTTACCGTCGCCTGGGCCGGCACGATTTGCAGCGATCCGGTTATGGTGTCGATTTCTGTGCGGCCGGAGCGCTACTCTTATTCTATCATTCGCGAAACAGGAGAGTTTGTAATTAATCTGACAACGAGGAAGCTGGCGCGGGCCACCGATTACTGCGGCGTCCGCTCTGGGCGGGATGTCGATAAATTTCAGGAGGCACACCTTACGGCGGTTCCGGCTGCCTTTGTTGCGGCGCCATTGATCGAAGAAAGCCCGGTGAATATGGAGTGCCGTGTCCGGGAAGTGCTGGAGCTCGGCTCACACCACATGTTTGTCTCAGAGGTACTTGGCGTAGACGTGGATCCGCGTTATCTGGATGAAAAGGGCAGGCTGCGTCTGAAGGATGCGGATCTCATGGTTTATTCGCATGGAACGTATTTTTCACTTGGGGAAGAACTCGGAAGCTTTGGGTTCAGCGTCCGGAAAAAGCCGGTGTCAAAAAAACAGCCGCAAAAGGCGGCAGGAGTACGTGCGGGACGTAAGGAATCCGGAAAAGGAAAACGAACCTGAAACATGGCTGCAAAACCGAATATATGTTTGGTTCATAATGACGAAAACGTTTAAAATTATGAAATTTGGTTTACTTTCGGATGAAATGTGGTATACTTATAACAATTTCGTCTGATTTCCGGGAGGGGAGCCCCGGAAATTTGATTAGGGAATGACGACGGAGAACAATCAGGGGTGGTGTAAGATATGCACTTTATTACTCTTGCAGGAAGATTGTTCCCGGGCAGTCAGAACGCAGGGAGTATGAATAAACGATAGCAGAGGTATTCCAATGGAACAGTATATTATCAGAGGAGGGAATCCACTGGTCGGTGAAGTGGAGATCTCCGGTGCCAAGAATGCGGCGCTCGGTATTCTCGCGGCAGCGATTATGACGGACGACACCGTATTGATTGACAATTTGCCGGATGTGCGAGATACCAATGTCCTCCTGGAAGCGATGGCGAGCATCGGTGTGAAAGTAGACCGGATCACACGTCATGCAGTGATGCTGAATAGCAAGAACATCGGCGATGTCAGTGTGGATTATGAGTATATCAAAAAAATCAGAGCATCCTATTACCTGATCGGGGCTCTTCTTGGCAAATATAAAAAGGCAGAGGTGCCGCTTCCTGGGGGCTGTAACATCGGGAGCAGGCCCATCGATCTTCACATCAAAGGATTTAAAGCGCTGGGCGCGAAGGTGACGATTCGGAACGGTTATATTATCGCGACAGCGGATCATCTGCATGGCAGTCATATTTTCCTGGATACCGTATCGGTCGGAGCGACCATCAATATCATGATGGCAGCATCGATGGCAGAGGGCTATACGATTATTGAAAACTGTGCGCGTGAGCCGCATGTCGTAGATGTGGCGAATTTCCTGAACAGTATGGGAGCCAACATCAAGGGCGCTGGCACAGATGTGATCCGTATCCGCGGAGTAGCAAAGCTTCATCGCACCGAATACTCTATCATTCCGGATCAGATCGAGGCCGGCACATTTATGTTTGCCGCAGCCGCGACCAAGGGCGATGTGATGGTAAAAAATGTGATTCCAAAGCATCTCGAAGCGACAACTGCAAAGCTTCTGGAGATCGACTGTGAAGTAGAGGAGTTTGACAATGCGGTGCGCGTCGTGGCCTCAAAGCGCCTGAGCAGTACAAATGTCAAGACCCTTCCTTATCCGGGATATCCGACGGATATGCAGCCGCAGATCGGTGTGACGCTGGCACTCGCGCGCGGCACCAGCATTGTGACAGAGAGTATTTTTGAGAATCGTTTTAAATATATGGACGAACTGACCCGCATGGGGGCGAATGTTCGTGTGGAAGGCAACACAGCGATCATTACGGGCGTAGAGACCCTGACCGGAGCACGCGTGAGCGCACCGGATCTGAGAGCAGGAGCTGCACTGGTCATTGCCGGGCTGGCGGCTGAAGGCGTCACGACGATCGATGACATCATGTATATTCAGCGGGGGTACGAGTGCTTTGATGAGAAGCTGAGAAGCCTGGGCGCAGAGATAGAGCTCATCAACAGCGAGAAAGAAGCACGCAAGTTCCGTCTGCGGACGGGTTGATAGAAAAACAGAACGGAATATCCGCGAGGGAGATTCATTCATACAGGAAAAGCAGCCAGATGGCTGCTTTTTTGTCCAATAGGAATGTTCTTCGAATTTCCCTATTGGACAAAAGGATGCACAGATGGACGATTTCGGCGGTTGCTGGACGGTGAATTTTCTGAATTATACATAAAAAATGAACAATTAAGACATCAAAAGAAGAAAAAACATTTCGAATAAAATTAATTGAAGAAATTTTTAAAAATAGTGTTGACAAATCGAAAAAGCTATGGTATAGTACAACCATCAACAAACACATTGTTGTTCCTATAGATGAAAACCTATAGTCAATGACAACCAGGGAGAGGAGGTCGATTCCAATGGATACAGTCTCACATTCTTTATTTAAAATATGTGGCGGGATAAATGTTTCCTGTGAAAAAGACCTCAGTTGGGATTGATTCAAGAGTTATCGTAAGAAAACGATTCGCTGGAGAGAAAATGAATCAGCCGACAGAGCACATTTATCCGATATGTGAGAGAAGACGGACACGCAGGTTCGTCGTATAAGCCAAAAAAGTAAAGAATGGAATGTGAAAAGCAAAGGCGAAAAGTCCGGAAAATAAAATAGAGGGACAATCGCAAAGGCAAAAAGAAAATTCAAATAAAAGAATTTGAATGGATGCGCAGTTAAAAATGGGATTATACAGTGGTGCGTGTTACGCAAAGGTTAGCACGGATCATTCGTTCAGACAAGATGCGGCAGGATGTATACTCAGACGAGAAATGAGTTATATTTTATTAAAACAGCAGAAAGAAGACTGATAATAGATAGATGAGAAAATAACAGAACTCATCAAAAGCCGGATCTGCTACCAGAGATAGAGATTCAAAAGAGTGAATCCATATGCGCACAGAGAAGAAAAAGAAAATCATCACATTCATTCATAATTACACATGATTCAGAGAAAAAAGAATGAATCAAAGAAGTATCCGAAAGAGATCGGAATAAAAAGCCACATGATTTATGAACCGAGTTTGTAGTGTAAAGAAACGAAAGACTGGTTTATAAATAAGACAGGAAAAGACCTCTCCAGGAAACCGTAAATATAAAATCATAAATAAAAAGGAAAATATAAAATATAAAAGAGGAGGATCCGGACAGATTCTCCTCTTTTTTTCATTTTTCCCGGCTTGGATGGGTAGCGTGGCTCATCTCGTATTCAAGCATGAGCGGGTAGATGCGCTCACAATTGTTGTTATCGGAGTACATGAAAAAGTCATCCGCGCGGCGCCGGTATTCATCCGGCATCCGGCAGTCATTTTTCATATAGTCACAGAGCACATCGATCAGTTCGCTGTTGGTATGACAGATCTCCCCAAAGCCCATGGTGTCGTAGAAGAAGCTGCCTTCATCGTAGTGCTGCGGGATATCATGATGATGCAGATAGACGACGGGTTTGCGCATATAAGCGAAATCAAACTGGACGCCGGAAAAATCGGTGACCATCAGGGCTGCTTCACAGAAGAGCTTTTCATAGCTCATATCGCCGATGGAAGGGATGATTTCGACATACTCGTTTTTGGTAAAATCTTTTGCCTGCGGACTGATGATGGGATGCAGGACATACTGAATCCGATAGCCGTACTGTCGGGCCGATTCCAGAAGGCGAGGGTCATTGATCAGGCTGTTATAGACCTGATAATAGCTGGTGTCCTTGAAATGCGGATTGTAAGCGCGTGCGACGGATTCGCCTCTGGTGGGCGGAAGCGCGGAATTCATGCGCCAGGTCGGTGAAATCAGGAGAATCTTTTCCGCTCGGCTTTTCAGGCCGTCGTAGCGCGGGACGCCGGTCAGCTTCAGGGCATCGTATCCTTTGTAGTCATAGGCCGGTTTTGAGAGATTTTCGATTTCGTATTTCGAGGCGCAGAAATAGAGCTTCGTATTGTCGCGCAGGCGCTGCTGGGCAACGGCGATCTTCTGCACAGACATACCATGCTGCACACAGGCGGTGGCAGAGTGGACGTCGCCGCGGATATACTGGGAGGTCGCAGCGCTGTAACTGTTGAACGCGAATACGGTAGAGTTGGAAGCGATTACCATATTGGCGTTCAGAAAAATCAGCCGATGCCAGAGACTGCCGCGCCGCAGGGGGCGGTAGCCTTCCTTTTGCAGACGGGCATAGTCCGCGGATGTTTTATCAAGCAGATAGTATTTGCGGATGCCATCCTTCTGCGCGGCCGCGTATTTGTAAATATATTCAGAAGAATCGCCGCCTTTGTAGATTTTATCCATGAACAGCCAGATTCTTTGCCTGGAAAACCAGGGGCGAAGGGCGAAATTCAACATTTTCAGCGGAATATAGCGACGTCCTGTGCCTTTGGTAAAAATCTGCTTCCAGAGCAGGACTTCTTTCCGGAGTACCACAAAAGGGCTGGAACGCCGTATGTGGATGCCTTTGTCGTTGTAAAACGCCAGATATTTACCGAAGCGCCAGTAACCGTAGGCATATCCGTTAGCGAACCGGCTGGTGTGGGACGGGAAAGAAAGCTCCATGCGATATTCTTTCGTTTCTTCTTTCGCAGAGCGGGCGGGCTTTGCTGTCTGAGCGTTCGGACACAGATAGAAATTCAAAAGGCGTTCTTTTGAAGCATCGGCGGATTCATCTACCGGGATGGAGATGTGGAAAGTGTGCATCCGATAAAAAGAGACGCCAAAATATTTTGTCAGAGAATAGCGATGGTTGTATTCGGGCTTATAGGTTTCGGAGCCAAACCGGGCATAGAGCCGCGCCTGGCTGCGAGGGAAAAAGTCAAGAATTGAGCCATCGATTTCGAGTCGTCCGTTTTTGTAATCAATCAGATGAATGCGCACCGGTACCTTAGGAAGCGTGACCAGGCAGAAATTGTCACAGGTAAAGCGGATGGTGCCCTGCATACAGTCAAGCTGGGGGTACCACGAGCAGTCCTTCTTTTTCATGCGGATTTCCATGAGTTTTTGTTCCGCGGAAGAATGGGAGGGATGAACGCGGGTATCCAAAAGTACTTCTGTATTCACATACTGAAGCACGGATGAGATCAATTCTGTGTAAGCAGGCACAGCCGCCGGCTCAAGCACGTGGAGGTTTCGGTTATCCATATTTGTTTCAAAACGGATATTGATCATATACAAAGCCAGGTGCTGCAATGTGAAAGGAATATAGCCCCGGGCGTTTTTTATTTTTTCAAATAAAGGCAGGAGAAATTGCTCAAACGGTTCATAGTACCACTCTTTTGTGAGGGGACGGACATCGTATTGCTGATCGCATTCACGCGGAAGCGCGTAGTCGATCTGGCAGGAATCAATATAGGAAAAGTCCGGATTTTGTCCGAGCAGCCAGAGTAAAATCTGTTTTTCCTGTTCGACACTGTCCGCGGTTTCCTGTACGGCCGCAGCCAGAGTGCGCGTAGGGAAAAGCAGGGCGTGAAGCTCTGTGGGAAATACAACGGGATTCCGCCCGGCGTTTTGCATTGAGGCGTTGCTCTGATTGCCCAGGGAGAAGTACCGTGTCGTTCTTTGGATGCATTGGCTGACCTGGGAAGGCATGACGAATGCTGCCCCAGAGTTTCCCGCGTGCGAGAGCAGGTCTGCCAGAAAGGTATCCGGAAAGTGATCACCGACATCGAGCAGGATCGTGTAAGTGCCTTGCGCCTCGCCGATTTTTGCCAGAGCCTGCTTTCTCGGGTGGTATGGATCATTTTCATGGATTGGAATGATCTGAATCCGGTCAGAAGAAAGAGACTGTGCGGGAAAATCCGGAATCTTATCATCAGACTCGTGAAGAGCGTATAGTACGGTGATGTCATAGGTGCGATTCATGCTGGGGGGATCCTTTCTTTAATTCTTTGTTTCGTTTTTTATTCCCGCGAAGCAACGAGCCAAGTAGCCGTGCTTGCACGGATATTTGGCGACTGCCGCGAGGGCCAAATACCCCGATGCTTGCATCACAACAAGCTTGATGCCCCGTATACTTGCATCGGGGTATTTGACCTCCAGTGTTTTTATCTTCAGACGCGCTTCTGCCAGGCGTTTTGCAAAGGTGTGCGAAACGGACATTCGGTGTACAGAAAAACGTTGATTTATGTAATAAAACCGAAATGCATTGTAACATGTTTGCAATGATTTTACAACCAAAATGCGGGGAATTCGTGTGGATTGTTTGTGTTCTGAGAGTGAAAAAAATGTGCCTGTCTGATTTTGTCGAATTTTTTGACAATAAAAAACAGGTATGATACACTAAAGCAAATGGAATAGAACGAGGTGACAAAGTTGGATAAGTATGAGTACAACCTCAAGCTGGAGGAAATTGATAAGCTGGTTGACCAGGGCGATTATGAGGAAGCGGCAAACCTGGCGGACACGATTGAATGGCGGCGTGTCAGGAATGTCAGAACCCTGTGTCTTATCAGTGAGATTTATGAAGCCGCGGGAAAACTGGATAAGAGCAAAGACATGCTGGTGCGTGCTTACAGAAAATCCCCGGTAGGGCGTAATGTCCTGTACCGTCTGGTTGAGGTGACTACAGCGCTTGGGCAGTATGACGAGGCGCTGGAGTATTATACCGAGTATGTGCAGACGGCACCGCATGATAACAACCGCTATATTCTGAAGTATAAAATATACAGAGGACGCGGAAGTTCTACAGAGGATCTGATCGCGATTCTGGAGGAATACCTCGGTCAGGAATATACGGAGCGCTGGGCGTATGAGCTTGCCGTGCTGTATCAGGAAGCAGGACAGATTCAGAAGTGCATGGCGGCCTGCGATGACCTGGTGCTGTGGTTTCATACAGGCAAATATGTAAAGAAAGCGCTTGAGATTAAAAAACGCTATGCTGTGCTGACGCCGAAGCAGCAGCAGATCTATGAGATTTGCCAGCAGGAGGAAGCGCAAAGCGATTATTTTGACGATGCAGAGGAAGAAGCTACCGTTGTTCGGAGCACGGAAGACGCGGACGGCGAAGTGATCGCAGAAAACATTATGGCTGAGACGGAAAAAGAGATTGCGGGTGAGATTACTGCGCGTAAGGCGGAGAAAGAAAAGAACAGGCAGTCTGAGGCTTCGCAGAAAAGTTCTGAGCCGAATCTGCTTTCGAAGATGTTCCGGAAAGGGGCGGATATGAAGCGCTCTTCACGGAATGTCAGAAAAGAAGCGCCCGCGGAACCGGAGGCGGATGAGGGCGGAAAGCCGGAGAACATTGCGGCAGAGCGGACGGACGGCAGTCTGCCGGAGAGCGGGGGAGCCGATGGTATGCTGTCTGTTGCCGGCGGTTCAGAAAAAGTCGGGGGATCCTATGCTGCGGCATCAGGGATGGCTTTGAATGAATATGATGAGGAAGAAGAGTCTTCCGAGTACGATGATCTGCAGGTGGAATTGGCTAAGAGTGTTCGAAAAGTGATTTCGGGAGTCGCGAGAAAGCCGGAGCTGAATGAGGACGATGTGCCGGCGGCGGTGGAAGAGCGGCTGCGTGATATTCAGGAGATCCGTGAGCGGAGAGAACCGGAACCGACGCCGGGCAAGCTTTCGATTGACGATATTCTTCTTTCTATGGGAGAGAAGGGAAAGCAGGCCGCAGCTGCGGCCAGAGCGCAGCGGGAGGCAGAAGCGGCCAGAGAGGCAGAAGCAGCATCTGCGGTACAGCTGGCGGAAGCAGCCGGAGAGACGGAGAAGGAAGCGGCGTCTGCGGAATCAGCCGGAGAGGCAGAGAAGGAAGCGGCATCTGCGGCGCAGCCGGCGGAAGCAGCGAGAGAGGCGGCGAAAGAAGCAGCCTCTGCGGCACAGCAGTCAGAAGCAGTCAGCGCGGCAGAGATGGAGATGGTGTCTGCGGCGCAGCCAGCAGAAGCAGCGATGGCAGAATCCAGACCGGCAGAAGAGATGGATTCAACGGAAAAGGCATCTAAAGTGCCTGAGGAGTCGGAGCCAATGACAGACAGGAATGACGTCCTGAAAACAGAAGAAGAGCCAGAGAAGCCGGTTACGGTCAGGAGCGTCACGGCGGCTGCCGCTGAGGAGCTTCCCAGAGAGCAGCTCGAAGCGCTGCAGTATTCCAGTAATCCGGAGAAACTGCTGCGCAACAGGAATTCGCTTCCGACCTATTCTTCGGAAAACGATTTCGGGAAAACCCGTAAGATTAGTACCAAAGAGGAATTGCTCGAGGCGGCCCGTCAGGAATTGATGACGACGAAAACAATCCGCATTCCGGCAGAAGAAGTGGCAAAAGCGCATGCCGGTCATACCGGCGATCTTATGGAAGCGCCGTCTTCCAGAGATCTGCAGCAGGACGTGCTATCTGATGATGAAAATGTGGCCCGTCCGGCTGGCGTTTCAGAGGATATGGCAGAGGCTGGGCAGAACCAGGCCGCTATGCCGGATGATCCGGTGCAGGAATTACAGGAAGCATCGAAGGGAGAGACGCTGGACGAAGAAGAACCAGAGGAATACTATGACGATCCGCTGACGATTGAACCGCATTTGCGCGGACTGTTCCAGGGATTTACGGAGATTGAGGGACTTGAAGATCAGATTGCGAATGCGATCCTGCAGGCGATGGCCAAGGGCGCAGATCGGACTTCCCGCAATGGAAATATCCTGATCTTTGGCGCGCATGGCGCCGGGAAGACGACACTGGCGACGGCACTGGCGAAGGCGATTGCGCAGGAAAAAGGGAAACAGACTGCCAAAATGGCCAAAATCTATGCGGTTGATCTGAACCGCAGAGATATTGCGGCGACGATTGCAAAAATCGCCGGCGGCACACTGATTATTGAGGAAGCCGGAGACCTGGCGGACAATACGGTGGAGCAGCTGACCACGGCGATGGAATTCCGCACGGATGGTCTGATTGTGATTCTGGAGGACGAACAGCGATATATTCACAATCTGTTGATGAAGCATCCACGCTTTACCATGAAGTTTACCGCTCAGATTTATCTGCCGGTATATACGGCGGACGAGCTGGCGATGTTTGCCCTGCGGCATGCGAGGGAACAGGATTATTCGATCAGCGAGGATGGGTTTG
>Ga0192279_1066_pt1 | contig 19347 bp, 20 predicted proteins | sample Koala_Koa24_L3_FD_131251 | JGI IMG/M metagenome (GOLD analysis project Ga0192279, IMG submission 131251) | Enriched cells from koala feces incubated with labeled cellulose particles, San Francisco Zoo, California, United States - Koala_Koa2-4_L3 ...
AAGCACCCATAGACTATAGAAAGAGTACCTCCATGGAAAAGAACGAATTTCTGCTCATTAACGACCTGGTCTATCAATTACACACGGCTCCTTCTCTGACTCAGGTAGAGACCATTTTCCTGAACCGGCTGAAGTCCATCATCCCCTACAGCTACGCCAGCATTTTCACGACCTGTGAAAAAGACGGGCGCATTCTCCTGAAAAATCCGGTATGCAATCCCTCATCCTTTGCAAAGGTTGAGCAAAAATATCTGGAGCTGGAGAATGTCGAAGAGCTTGACCAGACCAACTGGATCCTCTATTCCACAGAAACCGCGCTCATCCGGGAAAGCGAGCTCATCGATGACCGTCACAGGCTCTCCTCCACGGTCTACCGGAAGGTTTACAGCCATTACAATATTTTCGACACCCTTCAGATGAGCATCATCTACGATAAAGTTGCTTACGGCGTAGTCACCCTCTACCGCACCAGGGAGATGGGTACCTTCACCGCCGACGAGCGAATCTTTTTGCGTGCATTCAGCAAGCATTTAAACTATATTTTTTACCGGCACATTTCCAGCCCTCAGGATCACAACCGCTCTGAGCGCATCGCCGAGCTGGCTGCCTCCTACCATCTGACCCGCAGAGAGCAGGAAATCCTCGGCTATATTTTTGAAGGACAGAACAACCAGGAAATTCTGGAAGAGCTCCCCATCACAGAGCATACGCTGCAAAAGCATATACAAAACCTTTACCGGAAATTCAATGTCTCCACGCGGTGGGATCTGCTGAAATTTAAATGACAGCTCATCCTCCGACATAACCGCTGTACATTCTCCAGTGAAGGAATCTATCCTTTCATAGCTGCATTTTGATAGACCAGTTCCCCCTCAAAATAATTCGCGGCCACTTTCGTTTCCTCTATTTTTTCCTCCGGAATCTCGAACAGGTTCTGATCCAGCACGATGAGATTCGCGCGTTTCCCCGCTTCCAGGCTCCCTATCTCATTCTCTTTTCCGTACACATAGGCGGCTCCCAGCGTATAACACTTTAGAGCCGTCGCCATATCAACGGTCTCCCACGGATTCTGGCTGTACTGCACCCCTTCGTCATTTTTCCGTGTCACAGCCGCATAAATGGTAAGAAACGGATTCACCGACACGACTGGACAGTCCGTTCCAAACGCCATCTGTCCTCCCGCTTCCAGAATGGAACGAACCGGCCACTCATATCGGCAGCGCTCCTTTCCGATCTGCAGGCTCTTCGCGTTGTTCGACAGCGTCAAATGGTATGGCTGCATAGACGGAATCACGCGCAGTTTTTCAAATCGGCCAATATCATCGGGATGAATGTTTTCAATATGCTCCACTGTGTTGCGAAGACTGTCATCCTGATTCACCTGCTGCGCCCTCTCATATAAATCCAGCGCCATCCGTACTGACCCGTCCGCAATGCAGTGCAGCCTCACCTGAATCCCATTTCGATTCGCAGCGATGATTTCCTCCTGCATCCGCTCCCGCGGCCAGAGCGGCAGTCCGTCCCCGCAGGTCTCCGGCTGATCCTCATACGGCTCCAGCAAAAGCCCCGTATGCGTCTCCGTCACCCCGTCAATAAACCCCTTCACCCCGTTGACTGTGATATGTCTGGAGTCAATCGCTTCTTTCAGCGCAAAATACTCCGTAAAATCCGTATGTCCAAAAAGTTCCGTATAGAGATAGCTATACGACCGAAGCGCACCCTCTTCGTCCAGCTTTTTCAGAAGGCCGTACCTGTGATAAGTCTCTTCACTGTATGGATCCGCAAACATCTCACTGACCGCCGCCACACCATTTTGCACAAGCACGCCCTGAAAATCCTTCAAAATCCCACACAGCTGCTCATCCGAGAATTCCATATATTTTCTCTGCGCAGGCGCATATGCTGCCGGTTCCAGGAGCAATCCCGTCAGCTCCCCGTTTTCCCAGGTGCACACCACACCATTGTCCATCTCCGGTCTCGGCTCAATGCCAGCCTCTTTCAGCGCTTTCGAATTCAGCCAGAAGCTGTGGGCGTCCGCACACTGCAAATACACCGGCTTATCCGGAAACGCCTCATCCAGGCTTCTCTTATCCGGCAGAACCTTCTCCTCCCAGTTTCCAATAAACCAGCCCGTTCCGCGAATTCGCTCCAAATCAGGATGCTGCCTGGCATATTCTTTCAAAATCTCCACACACGCAGCCTGACTTTTTCCTTCCCCCAGCGTGTCACAGACAAATTCACTTGCGACAATGGCCGCGGAGAACAAATGCATATGCGCGTCCACAAAAGACGGCAGGATCAACTTATCCCCATAATCGCAGAGCGGAACCTCCGCCAGAGCCGGATCCGCTTCCGGAGCATCCCAGGACAGAATCCTCTGAATCATGCCATCTGCCACCAGAATTGACGCCGGGTACGGTGTATTCTGGATGCTGTCAAAAACTGCGGTGCTTCTTATAATAAATGCAGATTCCACAATCATTGCTCCTACCTTTCACAGAACTACGAAAAAACGGCGCATCCACTGTAACTGCCACAATGAATACGCCGTTGTATTTACCTGCTACTCGGCTTTCAGTATAATTTTGTCTTTACTGACTTACAATAATTAAATTTCGGTAAATTCTACTTATTATTGACCATTTTTACTGTCTTTACAGTATTTTCCCATATCTGCCAGGATCATCTGCTCAAGCTCCCCGCACGCATCCATAATCTCCTGAATCTGTTCCAGCGTAATGCCATCCAGGTGAATCCCGCAGGTACATACCACCGTGCAGTTATTCTGAATTGCCACCGCTTCTGCCAGCATACGTGCAACCTCATCATCTTTATGCCCCACACGGTTCAGCACGGACGTAGTCGTGCTGATACCTTCCCCTGTCAGGCTTTGCCGGGCGATCGACATAACCGCGGAACCGACATGGCCGCCTTTGTCATCTCTTACACATATCGTGTAGTCCCTCCCCATCGGGATCACATCGCAAAGGAGCGTAATTCCGCAAACACTTTTTGCATAGGATCGGCTCAAAGATTCCAATTTCCTTCACCTCTCGTCGTTACAATCATAAGCTTCGTGTCTCAATCAAACGTAAACCGATCAAATTCCGCTATCACACCCTCGCTCTCTGAGAGGAACTCAAAATAGACCGCGTGTTTTCCGATCACACCTGTTATCATCTCAGCCGTTGTCTGGCTCTCCCCCGCTTTCATATGCAGTACCGCGCAGATTTTTCCCCTATAGTCGTCCATACGGACGTTTACGGTCAAATCTGCTTTTGCCAGGATAAAAGCGGTCACTGTCTTCGGCGCATTTGCCCCAAACTGCAGGTAGCGGTAGCCTGCCGTGACACCGTCCGTAATCTCCACAATCGGCGCGGAAACCGTATCTTCCTGCTCGTACACCGGCCGGATATATGCTTTTGCGGCGGCGCTCCCTTCCTTCTGCTGCCTGCGGTCGGTCAGATGGCATGCATACCCGGCGGAGATCAGCCTGTAAGCGTCCAGACCGTTGATGTGCGCGCCCTGCGATGTCATCTCGACCGGCTTTGAGGAAACCGGCTCTCCATCCGCATAGGTAATATCTCCGATATAAATTTTCCCATTCTGATCCATCGCGACATCCACCGGCTCCAGCATCGCCTGGCGGGAATACTCATCCGTACCGGTCTGGCGATGGTAGAAAACGTACCATTTCCCATTGATCTCCATAATGCTGCCGTGGTTATTTCCCCAGCGATAGCTCATTGTACCGGTTCCATCCGGATTCTTCAAAATCTCGCCGCCATTGAAGCTGATGTCGCCGCCCGGCTGAAAACCCTCCAGCGGACTGTCGCTGTATTTGTATGACAAAAAGCCATTGTTTTCCGTGTAAACGCCCAGCTCCGGTACCGGTGTAAAATATCGCTTGGAGTAGATGTAAACATACTTTCCAAACACCTTTCTGGGAGAAGAAGCCTCGAAAAAGGCATCCTCAGCTCCTGTGTGCCCATCATCCTCCTTAAGCCATAACGCAATCGTATGCTCCATCGGATGCGTATGCAGCGTTCCCTCCCTGATCGTCGCCATGTCCTCATTCAGTTCACAACAATAACACGCACAGAATCCCCAGTATGCGTATACTCTGCCGTCGTCATCTACAAGGATGCCCGGGTCAAAGCCCAGATCCGTTTTTCTGGGATTGATAAACGGACCGGTTGGGCTTTCCGATTCAGAGACATAGACACAGGAGCCCTTTTGCTCTGCAGAATACAGATAAAACATGTCGCCCTTTTGCACCACATCCGGCGCGTAAAGGACACTGCCGTCACTTGTCTCATAGCAGGTGCCGTGATAGCTCCAGTCCGTCAGGTCATCCACCGACGCACTCCATACCACGTAATCTTTTCCGCAATATTCTGTCCGCATGGTATCATGGGAACCATAAACATAAACCCGCTTTTCGCCGCCGTACTCAAATACGCGCGGTTCTCCGTCCGGAACATGCTCCCACAGCGGCATATAAGGGTTTGCACCTTTGATGTATTCTTTCACTTTTCATTTCCTCCATATGAAATTCTTCGGCAAAACCTGCTCCGCAGCCAGTCTTCCCGCAAGCGTACAGCCACAGAAGTCAGTTTTTTCAGTCTGCTATTTTTCCTCAAATACTTCCACTTCAAATGAAGCCAGAACCTTCTCCCCTGATGTCTCGTTTTCTTCAAAGACACTCCACACAGGCTTCTTTAACGTGATGGTCTGCGGCTCAGACTGAAAGTTCAGCACAAACAGCCAGGAACGCCCGTCTTTTCTCCGCTGCACCACTTCCACGCCCTCCGGCGCTTCCACAACGGCATCAAATGGGGAAATCACACCTGTATATCCCAGCAGGAGCTTTACGATTTCCCTGGAAAAAACGCTGCCGAGATGGATGGTGCGTCCACACCCCGTTTTCTTTTCCATCACCGCCACTTTGCCCGCGTAATAACTGTTGGAATACACAGCCAGCACCTTTGCGTCCGTGTCCGCCGACTCGAATATATCATTAAATACCGGCATCTCCGTGCGTATTTCCGACTGCTGCCGCGGTAAAATTATCTTTTCTTCTGAACTGCTATTCTCCCGAATCTGCTCTGGACCCGCCTTTTCCATCCAACCAGTGTTACTAACACTCGTTACATCCATCATTTCTTTTTCCCAAGTCGCATACACCGGTTCCTCCGCCGGACTCGTAAACGTGAAATCACGCACATCCGACCCGGTCAGTGCCTGTAAAAGCCCCGGCTGTGGAAGCATAACGCATTTTCCATTTTCCTGCTTGTAGCCGCTGCGGCAGCCGAGGATCAGCGTTCCGCCCTGCTCCACATACTGCCCAAGAAGAGCCGCGCGCGCTTCTGTCATGATAACCGGATGCGGATAAATCAGCACCGGATAACGGCTCAGCTCATCCGCGGTCGTGTTTTCGCACAAATACAGGTAATCATATGGCGTGTGTGTCAGCTCAGATGCTTCAAAAATCGCCTTCTCGCTGGCAGAGGCGATACGGCGGTGCCATTTGTCCACATTGGTATCCCACTCGTTGTCATAATCCTTCAGGAATCCAAAAGCCGCCGTAAATTCGGAGCCGCAGAGCGCGTCCAGCTTCCTGAACTTCCGATAAAACTCTTTTACCTCAGCCAGCTTCCGGTTGTCACGATTATCGTAATCCAGAATACCGTGCCAGTAAATCTCCGTACCAATGCAGCAGGTACGCCAGCGGAAGAAGGAGATATAGTCTGCCCCCTGCGCGACACTCTGCATCGCCCATAAGGTAAGCTGTCCCGGGCGCGGCGCAGGCGCTTCCATCCGGGTTGTCCAGCCATTCGCGCCGGACTGCTGCTCCATAATTCCAAAATGCGGGCAGACCGAGCGCACCTCAGCCAGATTTTTCGACCAGTGCCTGTCATTCAAATCCGTCGAGTGCAATGGATCCGCGTCAACCGAAAACGCGAAATTCGGGTACGAATCATAGGTATAGACGTCCAGGCTTTCCTCCGCCATACGGTGGTTATCCATATTCCAGAAAATACCGTTTGTCGTAATAAAATCGTCTTCTTTTTTATATCTGCGCAGAATATCCGCCTGCATCTTGCAGAAGGAAAGTGCGCTCTCAGAAATAAACCGATAATAGTCCAGATGCTGGTGCGGATTGTAACCGTCATTCAAAAGCGGCCCTGGTATGCGCACCTGCTGCCAGTCTGTGTAGGTCTGGTTCCAGAACGTCGTCCCCCAAGCCTCATTCAGTTCATCCAGAGTTCCATATTTTTTCTGTAGAAAAATCCGGAACGCCGCCATATCCGCCTCCGAATGAAACTCACAGATCTCACAGTTGATCTCATTGTCAATCTGCCAGCCCACAATCGCCGGATGCTTTCCATAATGCGCACCCAGCTGCTCCACAATCCGCGCCACCAACTCCCGGTAGATCGACGAATTATAATTGTAATGCCGTCTCCCGCCGTGCCGGTAAGGAACCCCGGCTTCATCGCAGTTCAACACTTCCGGATATTTTTCCGTTAGCCACGCGGGCGGCGTCGCCGAAGGCGTACCGAAAATCACCTTCATTCCCTTTTCGGCACACAGGTTCAGAAACTGCCCAAAAAACTCATATGTAAAAACGCCCTCCTGCGGTTCTACCTTATTCCAGGCAAATTCCGCAATTCGTATTACGGTAATCCCCGCATCCAGCATCCGCTCCAGATCCTGCGCCCACAGCTCTTGCGGCCAGTGTTCCGGATAATAGCAGACACCCATCGTCATTTCGTTCCATTGAAAATTCTGTGATTTACTCATAATTTTCGCATATTCCTTCCATAATCGTGATTACTCTGAACCATCACTTATATTCTATGTTCCCCCAATGCAACTAAGCAACAGAAGCAGACGCCGCACAGGGGATAAACATGTTTTCATCATAACGTATCCTTCCATAAAACACAAGTGAAGTCTTCTCGTTTTTTCACATTCCGGCTGATCTGTCTATTGATTTTTATCCTTTGCTATGCTATTTTACCGAAAGAAATTACGCTGGAAATCTGACTGAAGGAAGGCAAAAAGCCGGGAGGAAAATCTAATATGAATAAAAAGGAAATTAATAAAAGCTACATCCGTCTGATGCTGACACTCTTCGGTGCGGCAGCGATGAGCATTCTTTTATTTTTTGTGATATTTCGATTTGACGGAATCGCACAGACATTCCGTAAGCTTCAGAATGTGCTGATGCCCTTTATCATAGGGGCTGTCATTGCCTATATTTTAAAGCCCAGCTGTAATTTCATCAAGGAAAAACTGACCATCTTTTTCAGCAAACAGAAAAAAGCACCCATGAAGCTGATTCCAGGGTTGAGCGTCCTGCTTACGATGGCTCTGGGACTGGCGGTAATCCTGACTCTCCTGATTATGGTTCTGCCGACTTTGCTGGACAGCATTTATTCCATCCTGCGCCTGATTCCTTCCAGCATTGAAGCAGCTTCCGACTGGCTTCTGCAATACTTCGATGACAACGAGACCTTAAGCAACTACATCCAGGAATTTTCAGAGAGCTTCTCAACCTCGATTCCGAGCTGGATTCGAACCAATGTGATTCCAAATATCGAGATCCTGATTGGAAACATATCCAGCAGTGTATCCAGCGTTGTTTCACTTTTTTCCAATGTTCTGATCGGTCTCATAGCCGCCATTTACATTCTGGGAAGCAGGAAAAAATTCGCCTCGCAGGCGAGGCTGATCAACTACAGCGTATTCGGAGAGAAATGGTCCGGACGGATTCTGCGTGAAATACAGTACACAGACAAGGTGTTCAGCGGATATATCAACGGCCGGCTGATCGATTCCCTGATCATCGGCATCATTTGTTTCATCGGAATGCTGATCTTCCGGATGCCGTACGCAATGCTGGTCAGTGTCATCGTGGGCGTAACCAATATCATCCCTTTTTTCGGGCCATACATCGGAGCGATTCCGTCCTTTCTGCTGATCCTGATGGTCAGCCCGGTGAAAGCAGTCATCTTTCTTGTTTTTGTCCTGATCCTGCAGCAGTTTGACGGCAACATACTTGGCCCCAGGATTCTGGGAAATGTGACTGGGCTGTCCAGCTTCTGGGTGCTGTTTGCCATTCTCACCTTCGGCGGCCTGTTCGGATTCATCGGCGTGATCGTCGGTGTGCCAGTCTTTGCGGTCATATACGACATCATACGCAAGCTGGTAAAATATGGCGCGGCACGGCGGAAACAGAGCAGCCTGTAACGACACGGCTCAGATCCCGCACCACCTCTCCCGCAATTATCAACCCTGCCACAGCCGGGACAAACGCATTGCTTCCCGGCACCTGGCGGCGTTTGGTATGATTTGAGTCCGTTTCAGGCAGACATGCCTCCTGCGCACAGCAGCTTTCCCCCTCATCTTCTTCTCCATCTCCCACCGGCGTCATCGCCGGTTCCCTGGAATAAACCACTTTCAGTTTTTTGATCCCGCGTTTTTTTAATTCACGGCGCATCACGCGCGCCAGAGGACAGATACTCGTTTCATAAATATCCGCGACCTCCAGCGCAGAAGCATCCATCTTATTTCCGGCTCCCATACAGCTGATGATCGGCGTCCCCGCCGCCTCCGCCTGCTCCACCAGCGCAATCTTCCCGGTCACCGTGTCAATCGCATCTACCACATAATCATACTGAGAAAATTCGAACTGCGCCGCAGTCTCCGGCATATAAAACGTCTTATATTTATTTACTTTTGTCTCCGGATTGATCTGCAAAATCCGCTCCTCGGCCACATCCACCTTATATTTTCCAATCGTATTCTGCAACGCATAAATCTGACGGTTCAGATTCGTCAGACATATTTTATCATCATCAATCAAATCCAGCGTACCGATCCCGCTTCTGGAGAGTGCTTCCACAGTATACCCTCCCACACCGCCGAGCCCAAACACAGCCACTCGTGCGTGAAAAAGCTTTTCCATAGCCTCCCTGCCTAATAAAAGCTCCGTCCTCGAAAACTGATTTATCATTTTTTTCATCTCCAGTGAATATTCTCTCGCATATCGGTCATACTATGACTAGTCTCACAGGAAAACACCTCACAGTTTAAGTGCAAAAGCTACTGTGAAATTTCCGGATGAGATACTCATATGCCAATGCTTCGGATCCCCCTCCAAAGCAAAGCCGGCACCATGAGAACTGTACAAAGGATAAAAATAAATACTTATCCTCCCCTTTTCGCCCGCAGACCGGTCAGAAATGGCCGATTTGCGGGTTTTCTTGCGGATTGCGCTGCCTGTTTATGGTGTTGCCAGCTGTTGCCAGATTATACCACCTCAGCGCACAACTGGCAAGGCATCATGTAAAGTACTAATAGTTCCTCTCTGTCAAAGACATCTCGAACTGGTTCTACCCACTCTCAGATTCGCCCGGAGTTTCAGGTTCTTCATCTATCACATCCATATCCGACCCGCCATACGCATCATTAAATGCTTTGTTAATAGCATCCAGATAAGAGGAACTACACTTGGTTATCACGTTGATAACCAGAATATTTCATGTTTTTCATAACCATGAAAAGCTGGAAATTAACCAGATTAGTCGTCTTTCCAAATTGTCGTGCACGATTTACCGTAAAATATTCCCCATCATCCACCATCTTCCTAATCGTTTTCGGCGATAAAACAGAATTCATAAAAATTCAAATCAACATTGTTCTGCTCGCCATAAGCTGAGAATTCTTCGTTGATTAAAGTTTCCTATTCTGCTATATCTGATGTCATCCCTTAAAGCAATCGGAAAATGCTTAAGATTTCACAAAATATCTACAATCAGAAAGTATGGGAAACGGAGCCTATGAGCTCCGTTTCCCATTAATTTTTTTCTGAAACGGTAGAATCTATTTTTGTTTGGAACCTTCCTCTTCTGATTTTTCTTTTGTTTTTAATCGCAGCGTTTTGGTTCCCTTTGAATGCTCTGTTAAGTTCAAACCACCGCCTCTATCAGTACCTTGTCTCCAAGAATAATCTCTTTCACCCCGATTTCTTTCTTCTGGTTAAAGTTGAAGCTCAGCATATATCCTTTCTTCAGATGGAAGTAATCCAGGTATTTAGACAACTGAGCCTCTCCGCGTTCATTATAAGCATTGCCGTGCCAGATTTTAAGTTCACATACGTATTGCCTTCCAAGATAATCAATCACGAGATCCATTCGTTCCCGATTTCTGGTCTCAGGCTCCACATAACAGTTTCCGCTTCCATTAATAATAGGCTTCAGAAAAAGCATAAAATACCGTCTGCCTTCGTCTTCTACAAAGGTCTCATCTCTGTCGCCATACAGGAAATCAAATGTTTCCACAAACTTCTCCAATACACGCCGGACATCCAGATATCCATCTATGACAAACTGAGACCTCCATCTGGAGCCTTCTGAAAACATCTCACTGCATTGCTCTCTGGAGGTCAGAAGGTATTTATTATACAATCGAGTCTCAAAAATACGATTTGCTATCTGAACAGACGAATCCTGCACCTTTGCAAAACCAAACATCATTGCATCCTTCATTGCAATATCATCCGGATTATACGGTATCTTTTCTCCCTGAAACAGTAATTGTGAGATTACAGAATTAAGTTCCGGATAATCGTACAATTTATTCATCAGAGACTCAAAAAGTGGATTTGTCTCTTCCAACAGCATCTTCAAAGCTGCCTGAAAACCCGAATTTGTCCACGCGTTGCTTTTATCCGGAAACATACCGCTCCCAGCAACTTTTTCATCGATAAGCTTACAAAGTCTTGAAACAAGATAAGGGTAACCGGATGTATAATCGTAAATACTCTGCGCCATAGATTTTACATCCATGCCAGTACTATAATCATTCTCATATTCCATGAGCATTACCTCTATCTCGTCTGCGCCAAAATTCATATCCACAGTATAATCTGCTGCAATATTCCAGGGACTATTCGCTTTGTGATCTTCCTCTGGCCTGATTTTTCGTTTAATACTACGAACGTCATGTACACCTGCCAGGATCACAGACTGGAATGTAGTTACTTTTCTTCTTTTCAGATAGTAAGCCCGAAGCTGTGCAAGAAAATCCAGAAATACCTGATTATTGCTGGCAGAATCCACTTCATCAATCATCAGGACAAGCTTCTTATCCGATTCCCGGCAAAATTTTTCCAGCGTCTTGAATAAAACCGGCAAAGTCAGTTCAGAATCATTTCCACGCGAATAAGATTCCAGTTCTGCCTTCACCTGAACCGGCATGGATTCAGCCGCATAGAGGATCTCTCTAGAAAAAGAAGAGACAAAACTCGCCTCATTCTCAAAGCAGGCACTGCTGAGCATCTGAAAATCCAGACTGATCACTTGATAATACGGCTCCAGATATCCTTCCAACGCAATCAGTGTAGTCGTCTTACCATACTGTCGCCCTCTGTTGATCGTGAAATATTTTCCATTGTCAACCATAGCCTTGATCTGAGCAAGCCTTCCGGTCAAATCTATCATATAATTATAATCCGGATCACAGTAACCCTCTGTGTTAAATGTCCTGGCCATAGGATCTGCCCCCTTCTTCATCGTCCCGATATAACAAATCTTACTTCAGAATATAACACACAGTACCGATTCTTACTCTTCTGTTTGAACTGGTACACTTTCCATATACAACATATCTTTGCACAGATCAATCTGATTGTCCCACTGTACGGAACTATCTATATTCTCATCAATATTCCATGCAACATTACCTATATCATTTAAAAAAACACTGTTAAATTTAGTTTCATCTTTCAGTACAGAGGAAACTCCAGTCAGGTCATTTGTCATATCGTATTTTTTCAATTCTCCATTGTCAAATGTTATCAGAAGCTTATAACCTTTCATAGGCTCAATCGCTTTTATTTTCCTTGGATTTTCAAAGTACCGCTTTACTCTCTCATTCATCATAATCTGTTCTCCCAGTCATTTTAACGGATCAATTTGATACCATTCATTTATTCAATAATCAACGAGTCTATCAATGTCTTCTCTAAGTATAGCACACTGTACTGATTCTTACCATACCCCAAATTGCAATTTTCATAGTTGCGTGCAGCCACTTCAGTAAAGCTATACACCATTTTTTCCTCTACACCACTTTCCACACCATTTTATCGAACCAATTTAAAACGGGATAACCTCTCCCGCGTAGATTGCGGACGAAGTTATCCCGTTTTAAACTCTGATATACACTCGGATACCGGTGGTTCCTTATCCTCCCCTTTTCGCCCGCAGACCGGTCAGAAATGGCCGATTTGCGGGTTTTCTTTTTCCTTAATTAAAACCGCAGACTCAGACAGCTTAGCCCGCCGTCAATTTTCCTGTACTCTGAGGTGTCAACAAGAATCACATCATACCCGGCATCCCTTACAATCTGTGCCGTCTTTGGAAAATTTGCCGGGACAATGACATGCTCATTCACCCAGATGCAATTTGCCGCGTAAGCCTCTTCCTCCGGGATGATATATTTGTGATATTCTCTGAACTCCGGCTTATCGATAAATTCCCCAGTCACAAGCATATTGTTATGCTCAATATAATTAACGCCGGTTTTCAGATGGAGTACGTTCTCCAGCTTTACCTCAGATCCGGACAAGCCATATTTCTCCAGTATTGAAATAAACTGCCGGATTCCTTCCGCATTTGTGCGGGCCGAACGGCCAACGTAAAAATGATCCCCCACCATCATGACATCGCCGCCCTCAAGTGTCCCTGGCGCCTGGATGTATTCGATGCAGTTCTCACGGTAAAACTGCCGGATAACCGGGATCATAGCCTCCACCTCTTTATTTCTGGAAGCCGCACCCGGGTTGGTAATGATGGCGCATCTGCGCGTCAGAACCGCCGTATCCTCCACAAAACAGGAATCCGGAAAATCCTCATCCGCATCAAGGACTGTCACGGTTACGCCGCAGCTTTTTAGCGCATCTATGTAGGCGTCATGCTGTGTTAATGCCAGGGCATAATCTGGTTTCCCCAGCTCTGGCGCGGAAGTGATACCCTCTGTGATACAGCTGCACGGCCTTTTTACAATTACATTTTTAAACATATCGCTTTCCTCCGAACTCCACCGCTAATGTCAGCTGATTCATCTGTCCACGGCTTCATATAAGTCTTAGTAACTACAATTTTATTAAAAAAATCACAGTTGTCATCAATCGAAACTTTGGTGCACTACACTCTACTTTCGATTCAAATCATAGCACAAGACCTCCATAAGCACAACCTTGAAATAATCGGGATAATATTGCCCCGCATTATTTTCAGTTATGATTGCATAAACCGCAAGATCCAAAAACAACCCAGCTGATTCCAGCCTTTTTAGCATCACTAATAATATCATCAAAATTATGCACCTGATCCCTGTCAAACACAATCCATGGAATTCTGTATTGTGCTTCATAAGCTATCATTTCCAAGCACTTTTGAATCAGGTTTTGTGTCTTTGTCTCAACAACCTTGATAACCAGTTTCTTTTTAACATTATCTGGCAGGCTATCGTGGAGACCGGTAAAATAACAGCGTTCCGTTGCTTCCGTATCCGTCACTACCAAATAATAGCCCATTTCCGGAATACGCTTTATCTGTCGTTGATCACGCGGCTTCCTGTTGCCAGTTCTGTCTTTTCACGCCATACCATATCCAAAAATAAAATCCGAACCTATTTCGATTAGCAGACCATAAATTTTCACATCTGATTTAATAAGGTTCGGATTTCTCATAAGTTCTGATAATAATAAAAGCACCAGCCATTAATGACTGATGCTCTGCAAAATGATTCTGTTTTATTTTATGCTTTTGTTTAGCTGTGTATCAACATCCCGCCCGCCATACACGACGCGGATAATCGTCACTGTTTCCGTGCTGTCGTCTGGAATATAAAAACAAGATAGTTATCCACAGGTACTTCCCGTAGTCCTCTGCTCTTCCACGGCTCCTTTTCATCGCTGCGAAAACGCTTTGGCATATGGTCAAGTCCCAAAATCGTCTTCTGAAGCCTATCAATCTGACCGGCCGCATTTTCCGGTGCCTGAAGTTCAAATGCAATGTATTCGTAAATATCCCGAAGATCCGTTTCAGCCTGACTCTAAATTTTCACATGGTACATCATAGCTTGTAATCTTTACGCAAATCTGCAAAAACAGCGTTCGCATCCCTCGTTCGGCCATCCTGCATATCTGCATATCCTTTCTCCAGTTCCGCATTCATCTGCGCCTCAGATAACGCACTGGCATCTAAGGGACGAGCATATGGTAATTTCACTTCAAAAGGAAGTCCTCTTTGAAGAATGATCTGTTTGTAAAACATATTAATCGCATTTGATGCCGGAATTCCCAGTGCGGATAAAATTCCTTCCGCCTGCTCCTTTACATCAGGTTCGATACGCGCATACAAGTTGGCTGATTTTGCTGCCATAATGAAACACCCCTTTCGCGTTTATTTATGGCTATTATAAGCGTTTGTGCGGACAAAAGCAAGGCTATTTTTCTCTTTTTAAAACTCATTCAGCGTAAACGAAACCGTCCAGATGCCTCCATAGGAGCTGTCCGCTTCCCGTTTCGCCTTATATCCGGAGATATACATATCGGCATAGACCATCTCTGCTGTCTCCGTATCATAAAAACCCACGGCAATTTTCGACTGCTGCTTATATGCCGTGAACTTCTTCAGCCATTTCGCTGTGACCGTGAACGACACGGATATCGTGTGTACTCCAAAGCGTACCACATCTCGCTGTGTCGTCCCAGCCTCCGTCTGGCCGGATGAGTCCGCTTCCACATCCTCCATGCCGGAGCATCAGATACTGTCTCCGGCGCATCCCTCGGCTTCCCACTGATGCCTAACCACTCAAAAAAGCCCATCATTTTCTCCTCCAATCTCTTATTAAACGCTCTGATGCGCTGTCAATATTTCTTTAAATCTGCTTGACCGTCTGCATTTATTCTTGTATAATTTCTGTATCTAGGAGGTGCTTATTATGCCGACAATCAAATCAAGTACGGAATTAAGAAACAACTACAATGAAATCTCTACTTTCTGTCACACCTATCGGGAGCCTGTTTTCATTACAAAAAACGGCCAGGGTGATCTTGCAGTAATGAGTGTTGAAACCTATGAACAGTTGGCTGGCCGCCTTGAACTGTACGGCTTGCTGCAGGAAGGTCTGGATGATGTCGCCGCTGGACGTACACAGCCTTTTTCCGAAGCGATGGCTGAAATCCGCGCCAGCAGGAAAAGATGACCTACAGCATACACATTACAAGGAAAGCGAAACAGGATATGGTTCAGGCGGCTGACTATATCGAATTTACGCTTTTAAATCCCGATGCAGCAGCCCCGGCATGAACCAACATTTCTGACTGGGCCCACACAGTCTCAATCGTGGCGTGTGTCCCGGCCATCACAGCATAGGAACGGTCACCGTGCGTCACCGTAAAAAATCTCGTCATACGTACCTCTCGCTTTCGCCGATGCTGAATTTTTCAAATGCCGCATAGATGATTTTTGCCAAAAATTTCTTTTTATTTCGGCGCAAAATGACTTGCAAATCTACGTCGTTTCGCATATAGTATAGTCACAAGAAGAGCTTCCTTCTTGACTTCGCTAAACGATGACGAGTGACGGTTCTGACTCGTCGGTAAAATAAAAACTGACCGAGCGAAGATGATGTGTGACGGTTCTGACACATCGGTAAAATAAAATTGACCGAGCGAAGGACAACCCGGCGAGTTTGGATGAAGCATCCGTACCACAGCCAAAGGGTTCTACTGCGTACCCATTAAACGCTGTTTATTCAAAAACGCTTCACAATGTGCGGCAGAGAAACATTGTTCAACAAGTCCCCGGTCTCACAGCCAGGGGCTTTTTATGGAAATGCACTAAGAAAAGCCGGGATGAATTATCACCTCGGCCCTTTTTTTTATTTTATTCGGTTTTCTTAAAATCTCGCTATCAGTTCCGTTGGCGTGAACGCCAGAACTTTGCTCTTCGCAAAATCCTTCACATTCCTTGTAATGATATAGTCCACACCAAGCCGCTCGGCTGTCACACTCTGTAAGGCATCTTCAAAATCAGCCCACTTCAACTCCGCTGCTTTTGAAAGATCAATGCCCTTCAAATCCGCAAAATCGAAAATTAATGACAGCGCCTTTAAGATAGCCTCGATCTTCTCCGGTTCAAGTTCTTTCCGCATGATATACACCATATTGGCAAACGTCAATGCCGATACATAGCCCTTTACCTGTTCGGTCTCACAGAGCTTCCATATAACCGAAGAGTCTTTCACATGCGGTTCCCGATTTTGGAGAACATCCAACAGTACATTCGCATCAATCAGCAGCTTCATACTTTTCCCTGAGCCTTTCCGACTTTACCTCATCCAGGTCGTAATCACCCTTTAGTATTCCAGTCAATGAATCGGTTAAATAGGAAACAGCCGCTGACTTTGGAATGAATCGGCCGACTTCACGTCCGTTTTTTGTAACGATAACTTCCTGACCCGCAATTACGAGATTCAGATACTTACCAAAATTATTCTGCATTTCTGTCGCAGTTGCTGTAGCACTGATCATGAAAATCGCCTCCTTTTTAGCTAATTTTATTCTACTACGAATTAGCTAATTCTTCAACAGGCAAATTAAACTTATTTGTGCTCAGCGGCTTTTTTCGTCCAATCCATCTGCCTTTCGTCCAATCTCTACCCTATTTTGGACGAAAAGGCAACAAGGTGGACGAAAGCTTTTTTCTCAAATGAACCTTAACTTCCCGTTTTTTTCTCACTCAAAGTCGTCCCAGAGAGGGACTTCAAATCATGCGAATCAATTCTGCAGGATTCTGCGGCATAATAGTGACAAAGATTTGACGGGAAATTTGTGAGATACGCACGAAGATAAAAAAAGCCCACCAGGTCACTTTCCAGTTGTGTCAGACATACACATATGGAAAGTAAGCCAGTGGGGTTTGATTAGTTCTTATATATATATTACGAAAATCGCTTATTCGCGAATCATACCCATTCTTTTTTGCTTAAGGGTTTAATATAGTTCTTTTTCAAATCACGGATCCCTGACTGGAGCTTTCGATTTACTCAACAAGATTTTTTCGGATAAGACCAGCTTAGAATCTCGGCGCAATCACCTTACGATCACTTTCCGAAACCTTCAAATTATTCATGGTTTCTTCCGCTGTCCATCCCATGCTTTCCATCAAACTTTTGATGTTCTGGACAAGAGTTTCAATTCGTCCCGTCTCTCGTCCCTTTTCCTCTGCCCGCTGATTGAGCGTCTGAATTGCCTGGCACACGTTTAATTCCACCTCGCTTTCGCCCATCGTCAAACTTGCATTTACACAAGCGTTCAATACATCTACTTCCGTTCTTCCAAGATGCTGAAATCCTTCATCAGAATTCACTGCATCTTCCAGCTTATCTGCATCTCCGGAATATTTGATAAAAGTCAGCACCTCTTTCAGTGAAGTATTGAATTTATCAAAATCATCATCGCTTAATGCCTCCGGAGCTATCAGATTGATTTTATATTCCGGGACAATCGCGAGCATCTCTTCATCATCATACTCAAACATCTCGTGAATAGACATCGGTCCGTCCCACGCCTTCGGGCCAAAGTAAATTACGAGTGTCGCTACTGGCATCAGTTTATCACCTTTCATAAACCCGGAAAGATATTCGTCACTGTCCGCGCCCTTGTAATCTCCCGCCCTTTTATGGGATGCGATTGCCTTTTCGACCTGTTTCGCGTACTGCAGGGCATCATAAACCATATCCTTCACAGCCATCGCATAATGCACATTGCTTTGATTTTCGACAGCCAGAACCAGAAATGCTGCCTTTTTATTCGTCATTGCTGTAACAGACTTTATGACATCGCGGATTCTCTGAACCGGCTGTTCCACATCTTCCGCGCTGCCATATGGTACGCCGATTTCCCGTGTATCCAGTTCCTCAAGGCTGTTCGGGTCAATGACCTGCCTGCCGCCGTATACATAATAGTTGAACGCATCTGCAAAGATTTCATTTCGCTGCATATATTTTGCAGTCATTGTATCTTTTACGCCCATCGGAATCACCACCTCTGTGATAAATTAGAATATCTGCCTCGTTCATCAGAAGGAATGGCTCTCTTCTGATGCCTTTATGATACCACACAAAAAGCCCTTTTACAAGACAGCTATGGCTGAAGAATCCTGAACTTTCTGTAAAGGCTTCATCTCATCATTCATTTCAAAGCTTATCTCTGTGATTATTTACTGCTCTCCATTGCGGTTCTACAAAAAATGACCCGACGTGGTACGCATCGTTGAGAGGCGTGTCGGGTACTGTTGTTACAACTATATGCAAATCGGATAGGAAAGTCAACGCATTTTCAAAATTTCTCTGTAAACTTTCTATGAATGAAGTGGAAGGACATCTCCCTCCGGCACACCCGTGTTACTCTCCTCATTTCTGACTTGAAGCATCTGCTCCGCTTTCATCTCAGCGATTCTCTTACTATCTACATAATGCGTCGCATACGCTTTCTCGATTTCCGGATCGCCGCTCTTACTGAACCGCAGTTGACGAACCGGCTTATGCCCCTGCCCGTTTTTCTTTTTCATGCCCCACTGCTTATAATAGCAAAAGGATGGTTTATAACCGGCTTTCTTCGCATAGGCGCGTATCTGCGCCATGATAAAGGAAAGCTGACGGAGATTGCAGGTGCAGACCGCTTCCAGATATGGAATCCCGCCAAATCTCCAGTCCTTGTATTTCTTCTTATCCAGCACACCGACATCCATCAGCACATCCACAGGCGCAGCATAGCCGCGCTTCTGGCATTGATGATAAACAGACGAATGTACCTTCCCGATCAGTTCACTGGCTTTCATCTTCCTGCACCTCTCGTCTGATACCATTATACAGATTTTTATTGAGCGCGATTCGGTCTTCCCCTTCCAGAAGTAACCGGACATACCACTGTTCCTTTTCAAAGTAATCAGATGAGAGCAGATACTGCGCGCCGACCTGCGACGCATAGGAATACGAGGCTTCTTATTTCCTCAACACATACAGGGAACCTGCCAGGTTCATTCCACATTTATATGGAATTTTCCGTTCCTGCAATTTCCCACTTTCTCAGCCAGTCAAATACCCATGCAAGGCTTAATCCCACATATCCGGTCCCCGCTACAGCAATTTTCAACCAAGAACAGTTTTGAAGATAATCCAATATATAGTATATTGCCATCGCGTATACCACAATATGTAGTAATTTATTTTAAAAATTATGTTAAAATATAATTATAT
>Ga0192279_1068_pt1 | contig 19332 bp, 20 predicted proteins | sample Koala_Koa24_L3_FD_131251 | JGI IMG/M metagenome (GOLD analysis project Ga0192279, IMG submission 131251) | Enriched cells from koala feces incubated with labeled cellulose particles, San Francisco Zoo, California, United States - Koala_Koa2-4_L3 ...
CTCGGTAGCGGTATCGTATACAAGGTATTGACGGCGGAAAGGAATAGAGGCGAGGCAGGCCGCCATTTCGGCATCGCCCCCCTCACGGCTATAATAATATTCGTGACAGTAAATGGCGTCGGGGGCAAAACGGAAGCCGCATATTACATCAGGGTCAGCCGTGGCATGGAGGGCGCCCCAGTCACAGGCGAGCACTTCCGGTAGGGGCGAGGTGTGATACTCCTCATCCGGGACGGCACGATGATGCGGGAAACAAAGTCCAGAAAGCGTGGAATCGACGCCCCGGCACTCAACTTCGTACAGGTAGCGCTCCATCGTTCCGGGGGCGGCATCCTTGCCGGCGGCGGCGGTGCGGTCGAGCTCGTGGCGGACGAAATCCGACAAGAAGGGGTTATCGTGGTAGGTAGTAATAAGCTTGTTGTCCGCCATCTCGTAGAGGTCGTTGACCCAGAACCTTGTATAGGGGTTGTAATCAAAAAAGACCTGGCAGCCCGGTCCGGCAGCTTTTAACGCTTCCCTGACCGTGCGGGCATCGTACTGGATGCACTCATTAAAAAAGATATAATGAAAGTTCGACGCATAGCCACGAACATCCCGCCCGGCATACACAAAGGCGAAGTCACTACCGGTTTCAAATAACACCCGCGCACCGCCGCTAAAGTGGATGCGCATTCGGCGGCTGTCACCTCCCGCACTGCGGTTAATCATAATTAAGTCCTGAAAAATGGACTCCTTTAATCGAGCATAGGTGTCAGTTACAATCAGTGTGCGCGTCGCGGGATGCGTCAGCGATTCCAAGTAAAGGAACTGTAGAATGCTGACCGTTTTGCCGCTCCGGCGTCCCCCCTGGAAGATAAGAAAAGGTGTCCCTTTTCGGTGGTGTTCCGTTATAAAATCATGATGTAATTTCAGCAGTTCCATCTTCCTGGCGGGTGTCCTCCTTTTTTCTTGTTCCCAACTCTATTCCTGCCACTTTTTCAGCTGTGTTGTCGATGACCTTCACCGTAAAGGCGCGGCGGTTGTTGTCCTCAAAATCAAGCGTTCGCGTATTGCTTCGCGTCCACTCCTCGGGCGACATGTTGCAAAGGACGAATATCGCGGCTGCCACATTGGCAGGAATATGCCGGCGGGTGATATGCTGTTCTTTTATGTTCCCGTCTACTAGAATAGTGCGTATCTCCTCCACGTCATAGCCACAGAGTTGCTTAAATAGTCCGCGTTTAGCCTCTTTTATAAACGCCAGCCGGCGGCGTTCCCGTCCGTGCTCCTGTGCCTGGCGCATAGCGGGATATTTACTTACCCAGGTGCGAAGGGTACTCGAATGCACGCCGAGCAGGCGCGCAAGCTCTTCCGTCGAATACTGCTCCCGGGCGTCAGATAGATAGTCCTCGTATTGGAGAGGCGTCAAAAGGGGGTCATATTTGATATTAGAAGGGAGCTTCTTCATATAATTAATTCTTTGAATTCTTCCATCGTCCAAATCGTCCGGGCGGTAAACTGCTCGCGGTCTAACCTATCCAGCCAGTGCGACTGAAAGACAGAGAGCCGTCCGCTGCCGGGGGTTTTAAATTCCACAAAAATCGTCTTCCCGTCTTTTAAATAAAGACGATCCGGGATGCCGGTATGCCCGGTATTTTCCAGTTTAATGGAAAGCCAACCCCTTTCGCGGGCATACCGGGTACAGGCGGTTTCGAGCTCTTTCTCGGTTCTGTTCATTTTTTTCGAATAAGCGCCCAGCGATGGGCGGGATTAATCCTACCACGACCCCCGGGACCGTCAAAGAGATACCGGGGAACGCCGTTACTATACAGGAAATGCCTGCCTGAAGGGCTGGCAGCCGTGCGGCAGGGCGTAAAGCCTTCCGGCGGCGTGTCATACACTTCGTATGTAATTCCGTTTAATGCAACTGTTTCCATTTTCTGCTGTTTTCATACATTTCAAATACCCGGCGGTGATAGAGGTTCACCTCGCCATAGTTTTTGTCAAAAGTTTTATCCACCTTGTACCCGTGTTCATGGCTGAGGGCTTTGAGTGCGCCCCAGCGATAAGCGCGCCAGTCGGTCGCGTGTTCTTTTGCTCAGCGTTTAATGCTGTACCACTGGGCGGCTTCGTCCAACCGTTTCTGCTGTTGCTCGTTTTGCTCTACCACAGCGGCAAGTCTCCGAAGGGCATTGGCGTACGAGGTAGGATACTGTGTGCTCTCTTTCTTTTTCAGTTCCTCCCACCGGCGGTTAACCTTGATGCGAAGCTCACGGCTGTAACCAGTCATGAGGTCAAAACACTGCATGCGGGTAAGGCGGTATTCACGGTATGTGTGACCGTTTTCAGCCTCGTAAGTTGACTCCCCAATTTTGGGGAGTCCCAAACTTTCATAACTCTCATTTAATTCATCACAGTCCCGGAGAACATGGTCATGCCTCTTTTCAGTCAGGGAAGCTATCTCCCGGCTGGACATGGTTACGGGTACTTCTTCAAAATTCCCTTCAAAAAGGGTCAATTCTTTTGTTTTCATATTAAAAAAAAAGACCCGGTAAAGTTTCGAAGACGTGACCTTCTACGCTTTACCGGGATTATCTTAGTTTTTAAACTAATTCTTACAGGTTGTAACCGGTCACGTCAATTACTATGCGACAAATATACAAATAAAAACCGAAATTACCCAAAAAAAAGCCTCCTTTTTTCACAAAAAAGAGGCTTACCCTTAGTTAAAATTTCAAAAACATGAAAAAACAATCATTTTTTACAGGTTATTATCTTATCACCGGTTCAAAAATACAATAATTTATCGGAATTACCAATTAATTGGGGATAAAAATTTACCGATGTGTTAACGTTTTAAAATCAGTGAGCACCGCGCTCTTTTTCTGAAGTGCCCTGAGGGCATACTCTTCCACGGTTGCGCGGGCGTAAAAAACGTACATGTCCACCGGCGCCGTTTGTCCCCGTCGATGCAGACGCGCCGAAGCCTGCAACCACAGTTCGAGGTCGAACGTGAGCGAAGCCCAGACAAGGAGCCGACAGCCTGAATGCTGCAAATTCAGCCCGTGCCCGCAGCTGGCGGGGTGTGCCAGCAGTACATCCGCCGTGCAACTGTTCCAGCGGTCTAAAAAATCTTTTTCCTCCGGGGTTACGACCGCCACGCCCTCCTTTTCCAGCCGCGTTTTTAAATAAGCGGCTTCGGCGCGGAAGGCATAGAACAGGAGCACCTGCTCGCCCTCGCCGACCATACTGGAAACCGTATCGGAGACCGCCTCCAGCTTGCTGGACGCGCCCGACCAGACAGGACGGTGGGTATCGGGGTCATAAATAAACCCGCTGCAGAGCGTCTGTAACTTCTGAAACGTCGATTTATCATTTAGCGCGATAATACGCTCTTCGTCCTCCACCCGAAGCAGGGTTTTGGCGTCCATATACCGGGCGCGCTCCTTCTCGGATAGGGTATGCGGGTGGTAGAGGGTACGCATCGGCGGAAGGGTGGCATAATCCTCGCCGCGCAGGGTGAAAATTTGCCCCTTTACAGGCTCCAGGATCGACTGTAATGTATAGGGTGGCAGTATTCTCCACCGGTGGAACGGAAGGCCGGAAAACGCGTTTAAATCCTCGAAATAGGTGGCACGCCAGCGAAAAAATTCGGGGATGTACGTTTTACCGCGGCGGTGGGTGTGCGGCGTGGCCTGGTAGATACCCAGGGCGGCCAGTTGCCCAAAGAGGTCAATAGCCCCGTTGGGCAGGAGCGTACCCGTAAGTCCCCAGCGAATGGCGGTTTTAATCCCAAGGGCGTACAGGAAACGTTTCGAGGTGACATGCTTTAGGCGCGTCAGCTCATCAAACACGACCGCCTCGAAGTCCAGCGTCGGAGCTTCGGCGAGCTGCTCGTAGCTACAGACGGTGCGGGCGGTTTTCCTCCTCCACAGCACGGCACGCTGCGAGGGGGTACCTTTAATCACGGTCCACTCGTGGGGGTCGTTCCACTTCTTCGCCTCGGCGCTCCATACCGTAAGCGCCACCCGTTTGGGGGCGACGATGAGCGCCCGGCGGACGCCGAGCCGGTTTAACGCTTCAATTATAACGGCCGTTTTGCCTAGTCCCATATCCATCGAGAGCACGGCGCGGGGATGCTGGGTGAGAAAGGTTACGGCCCGTTGTTGGTATTCTTCCAGTTTCATTTTTTAGCTTTTTAAGGGGTTTTAAATAGCATCCACTCCGCCCGGCGGCGCTGATACTGCCGCTCACTGCGCTTCCCCTTTATGTAACAAAAAGAGGTATACACATCGAAGGAAAGGGAATCCATAAGGGAAGACGTTTTAACGGCTTTTGCGCCCACGTTGTAAGCGAGTAGGGCAAGTAATAAGGAATCGCCTTGAAAGTGGCGAAAACGGGCGCAAAGCGCCCTTAAATCGGCAGCGGCTAAACTGTCCGCCTCGACGGGTGTACTTGCGCGGGCATCATCATAGCAAATACGATGACCCCAACCCGTGCAGCCGGTTTTTTGAGGGTCATGCCAGCCCTCAAGGACGGCAAGAAGGGAAACAGCCTGTTCGATAGAGGAAGCCGGAGCGGTTGGGAGTTGAGCGTCCGCTTTCGCCTCCACGACCGAGCCGGAAGGGGGTTGGCAGGCAAGCAGGAACAGCAGGCAGAGGGGAACCAAGGCGAAACGACGCACCAGGGTTATAACATGCGGATTTATTTCTTTCATCCGGTTCAGCGTGTGCAGCGCCTCCGGGTTCTCTTTCCATGCGCGGTTGAGTTCTTCCCTATCCGGGATTTTCGTTTGAAGGGCATTTTCCGGCTGTTTAAGCGCGGGTTCCGGTGTGGGTGGCATAAGAGTAAGGGCGGCGGGTTTTAAAGCCTCTACGGGCTTCCTTTGGGGTTTTGTCCGGCGCGTTTCCTCTTCCTGCTGCCGGATTCCGGGTAGTTCGAACAGGCAGAGCTGTCCGGGTGTTACCTCGTTTTGTTTCTTACTTCGTTTCATTGCTTTTTTTTGTTTTTTAAAATCTGTTCACCTAAGGTATATGTCCACAAGATCAATACCTTTTTCTTTGTCAGCCTCTAAAATCTTATCACCGGTCAGACTATCGTCTACCCGATAGGAAGCATTAGAAGGCATATACAGAGCTGTACGCGCCTGCCAGTCTTTAAAAATCTTATCCCCCGGTGAGGCATCGGGATAAAAAATGACCCGGCGGCCCTTCAGGGGAGCCAGACTGTCGGCATTGAGGTTTACCGTGGCACCCCCCGTAGCTAGCCAGAGCGTATCGGGATAAAATCCAGCCATAACACAGGCTGTTTTTTCCGACTCTACTACACAGACCGGTTTATCCGGATAGCGGGCAAGCAGATGCGCTCCAAACAGGCATTGCTGCAGGCGAAAGCCTGTGGGATAATGTTTGCTGACCAAAGGCAGGGCATGCAGCCACGAGGGATTTCCCCGGCGATGTCCCGTTTCCCTGTCGTAATCCATGATTTTGGCAGTACGGATCTGCCTGCCGTATATCTGGTAAAACAGGACCCTTCCATCGGCGGCGGCTCCGAGTCCGTAATCGCCCAGAATCCGGAGCGCCGTCGGACTTTCCGGGGTATAGAGGTCGAAAAGACCCAGCAGCCAGAAGAAAAAGCGACTATGAATACTGACCGGTCTGAGCTCATCCGGTAGAATGCTTTTCGGAATGTAATCAAAAACCTCCTCAAAGCCCTGTTCTTTTCCCAGCCAGTCTATCCGCTCCCGGTAAAAAGACTTTTTCCCGGTATCAGGCAAGCATTCGGGACGGTCCCGAAATAACTCCCGCGGCGGATAGTGGTAGCCGCAATTGTTGAGGCGGTCACATTTTCCACAGTCGTCAGCAAGGTAACGACCCGTCTCCCGGTCGATGTACCGGACAAAGCTTTTTTCTCCACAACCCGGACAGGAATATTTTTGTTTTGTAAGGCTGTGCGGGTTATCGCCTCTACCTTCCAGATGGAAACGAAAATTAACAGGAGAAGTCATATCGCAAAAACTTTAAAAATGTTAAAAAATACAGGATTTGTAGCGTTACACAGTTTTTTTCGCTACTTATATAGCATTTTTTCTATTTTTTTTCTTATTCCTTTCATTACCAGTACAATAGCTATTTTATAGTCATTCTATATATTTTTCTTTAAAAAAACTATGTAAACTATGTAAGAAGGTGTATAACCACCTGGTAATAAAAAAATTACCTCTGACACAGTTTAAAAGTTCAATTCTGTAGAAACTATGCTACTGTGTAGAGAATTACACAGTCTTTTTCCACGCTTCACACAGTTTTAAGAAGGTTTCGCCGTCAACTGGTATACGGTTTTGTTGCCAAATTGAGAGGCGCGGTCTTTTTTGAGTGGCAACATCTGGGCCAGTCTTCCGAACTTCGTCTGCGACATCTTTGCTGAATCCGGATCACTTGTTTCCGCCCAGCGGATAAACTTCCGGTAGAATTCCTCTGCTGTCAGTAAGGATACGCTCCGGGTTTCTCCGGTAGGGCGTCCCCATTCGTCAAGGACCTCTTCCCCGAAGATTTCCGCCAGTGAAACCGCTTCCACCCATGCTACCACCGGGTTAATCTCGGCGCGGTAAGCCTGCCGGGCGTTCAGGGTATCGGTCGTGTCAATCTGATAATTGTTCTGGATCAGCCTACGGGCTCCTTCAAGAATTTGGTTTAAAATACCACAGCGCTCCGTCTCACAAATGATTTTTTCTAAGTCGGGAACCTGTTCTTCCACAGGAATTTCTTCTATAAACGGAACGATAAGCAGTCGTTTAAAAAAGCTCTCCGTAATTTCGCTGGTCGAGGGAATCTCGTTAAAGTTACCAACAAGACGGGCATAATGAACAGATTCCTCCGGCTGTCCGTAGATATGGCGGACAATCACAGGTTCTTTGCTTGCCATTTTCTTGATATTTTCCGCGTCAAAGCCTTTTCCCAACTCATGCCCCCAGTTGAGGAGCTTGTCAGTAATGTTGTGCCGGATTTTTTCATCCAGCGAAAGCGCTGTTAGTGAGTAGGTGGAGATATTTCTTTCACCTAATATTAACTTCAGTATTTTTATAAAGGTACTTTTTCCGTTGTCACCCCGTTGCGTGCCCTGCGACATCATAATTTTACCACTACCACGCCCCGGAAGAAAACAGCTGCCCAAAAATTCCATCACTGCCAGCCGGGTGGTTTCGCTGGGTAATATTCTGGAAAAGAATTCATCAAAAAGCGGTGTTTCGGTACTCAGGTCATAATCATAAGGTAAAACGTAAGTAAGGCAGTGGGCGGGATTATGAGGTATATACGTTGTTTCGGCTGTTTTTAAATCAATCTGCAAAGTACCGTTCCAGAAATTCAGCCAGCCATGTGTTGTGTCAGGCTTGCCAAATTTGGGAATAAGCTCACGGAGCTCCTTTATCAGTCCTCCCCTAAACGTACTCAGGCGGCTCTCCTCTTTTGATATACCTAATTTTTGAGCGGCGGCGGAAAGGAGATCGAGATAGTTGGCGGACGCTTTTTTGACCCGTAACCAAAAACGTCCGTTCCAAAAATAAATCATTTCATAAATTTGTTCGAGGCGTTCTGGTCGCCACTCAAGGGTAAATTTTACTCCCGACTCTTCTTCGATATATAACATAACAGCTTCAGCGATGCGGGCATAATATACGGTTTTTGATTCAACGGGCTGCCCGTTCTTCCCGTAGTCATGGAAATCCGTAGGGCGCTCTTTTCTTTTCCCAATAAAAGAAGTAAAATAGACAAGCCACTTGTCACTATCCCACTCCATCATGTCTTTTTCGCTGTTTTCTGTTTTCTTCAAAAACGCGGTTTGGTTTTCTTCCAAATTTTTAAATACATTTGTTTTTGTATTCATCTTTTTTTTTTATTTTTTTCCCGCCGTTTCAAAACAAAAAACCCGGGCAAAATGGGTACGACATTTCACCGCGGGTTTTTCTATTTTAAAACAACAAAGTTGTTAAAATTTCTTTTAATATGTGCTTCCTGTCGTCGTCGTACCCTAGACATTCCACCGCTACAAATATACTCATTTTTTCGTTTCTTCCAAATTCTGAAGCCATAAAAAACATGTTTTAAAACATCTTTTTCTCTCGCTCGTTTTAAGCCGTTTTAAGGCGTTAAAAACTCCGGGTGGTATTCTTATATCACCCGGAGGCTAAAACGCTCTTAAATCGCCTTAAAATGGCAATTCGTCGTTATTTTCCGTTTCCTCTACAGGGGGTGCGCTGTACTTCTCTTCCGGTACCCCGTCGGGGTCGTTAAAATAGTCATCCGCGGCGAGCCAATCGCGCCGGAGCTCCCGAAACCGTCCGTCGAGCAGCTGGAATGTATACCCCTGCTTGCCCATCCGGTTGAAATAGTTCGCCTTCAGGACGACATCCGTTGCCGAAGCCAGAAAACTGGCGGGAAGCTGTATTTTTAATTCCTCATTGTAAATGTTGACGCTGACAAAAGTGGTCGGATACTCCTGGGCTACGGGGCGGCAGTATTTTTCCCCCACCTGCTCCCGAATAACGTCGTTAATCAGTTCTACCCCACTGTTTGGCAGGGCAATGCTCCACTTTTCAAATTCCTGATTCCAGCGCATCAGAAGTGGCTGCTCGCCCTCGCTCCGTTGATACCGATACACCAGTGTTCGTTTTTCATCGTCCCGAAATACAATTTTTTGTTTCATTTTTTACTGATTTTTTATAACCGTCCGTCTACCGGTTGTTTTTTATTCCGCATGCCCTGCGACGGATACAGGGCGGCGTGTTGTTTCTCGATCTGTTCTTTCAGTGGGGCGAACAGCGCGCGCTCGCCCTCCTCTACTTCTACCGTGATGCCGTAGCGTACTGACTCATAACTGCCGAGGTTATGAACAATCTGCAAACTAATCTCCTTTACTTTCATTTTCGAATTTTTGAATTTTTAAAATAAGGTCTTCCATATTCTTTTCTTTCATTACGAAGCTATATCCTCCAGTATATGCCGTTGAGGTTGATATATATGTATCGTAATGAAGTGCATTTTTTGTAACAAAACATTTTCCTTTTTTCGCAAGCCTGGATTGAAGTTTGCACGTTTCGCCCTCTTCCAGTCGATAAGCGATTTTTATTTCTTCAAGGAATTCGATCATTTCCTTAGCTGTCCCAAAAAATCTGTAAGTTTCGATATAAATTCCATTTCTTTTTTTCCCATATTTATCATTACCTACCGATAAAAGATAGTAATTTATATCGTTATGGTCTGCCTGATAAGTGACTGACAACGCCCATGGGTCAAGAATATCTGTTAACATTTGTTTTTTTTGAATGGATTGAGCGTTTACGGTAAAAATACTTGTAAATGTCGAAACTACGACTGCGATTAAAATTTTACTGATTGTTTTCATTTTTCTGTTTTTTAATGGGTTAATAATCATTTTTATCGTTATCGTCCTTTAATTCAACCATTTCTGCCACCTCCCGGATCCGGGGGCGCATCTCTTTAATCCGGCACAGTCCCCGCATAAGCTGTTCCTGCGCCTCCGGGTCTTTCTCCACCGTCCGGAAGGCGACGCGGACATCCTCCGAGAGCGTCCCGCTGCCATGGACGAGGCACACCCGCGTGGCGTCGAGGAAATAGTACCATTGTAGCTGCCAATGGTAACGCGCTAGAACGTCCGTCGTATGGTAGCGGGAGAACTTAAGTTCGAGTACCAGCCCCCGCTCGGCGTCGTATCCGTCGGCGTGGGCAATGAGTGCCGGCAGTCCTTCCAGGTGGCGCCTGAGAATATATTGCCGCTCGATGCGCGGTATCCAGTCTGCGGCAACTTCCTCGAAAAAATAATCCTCGAACCGGTGTCCCACCTCCATTGCCTCCGTCTTGGGCACCTCGCGGAGGTACTGCCGTGGCAGGTCGCCGTAAGCGACGGCGAGACGGATATAGTGTTCGAGATTAATCCGGAGTCCGCCCCCAATTCGTCCTACCAGGGCGGCATCGGTGCCACCCAGGTAGCCGCTTCGGTTTCGTACGTTACTTAAGTCCATCGCCCCAGGGATTATCAATTCCAAATTCTTCGTAGAAATATTTAGCAACGCGAATGGCCTCCGATACAGAGAGTTTTATGCGCCTATCACTTGAGATGCGCGCCCGGACGCTCTCGTAGTTTTCAACTCCAAACAGATTTTTTAAACCCACATAACACATCCGTTTTTCGGGTTTGTTTAGCAAATCCCAACCGCGGCGGAAGGGCATCCGTCCGCCGGGGTTTTCCACGGCGTACCGGATGATGTTTTGTTCGTACTGTTTCATAATTCGATCGTTTTAGGCAGCGCCTGAAGCGCTGCAATTAATAATTCTTTTACGTCGTTTACACGCCAGCGAAGCGCCTGCAGCTCAGCCTGTTGTTTTCTCACCAGCTCGCGCAAGTCATCTACTGTCATGCTTTCAAAATCTTCGTCCATGTAATACTTTTCTGTTTTCATCTTTTTTATTTTTAAAGGGTTTTTGTTTCACGTGGAACACCGGTCAGCACCAGCGGGAAAGTCCCTGACTCTCACAAATCTGCTGGCGGTTCTCTTCCTCTTCTTCCTCAAGTATACGCCCATAATATTCCATATCCATCCGGGCGCTTTCCTTTTCGGCTTCCTCCCAGGGGTCCAGGAAGCGTTCGACTTCAATTTTTTCCAACTCTTCCATTTTTTCCCGGGCAGCCTGATAGTAGTTCTCAGCGCTGTAAAGTGGGCGGGTGTTTCTTTTCTGTTTCATTTTTATGATTTTAATAGTTTAACTTTATTATACTGTAAATATACAACCGTTTTTAAAAACCTGCAAATTTTACAAGTTAAAAGGAGTTAATAAATAAGGGAAAAAGAGTGAAGAAAGGTTAAGAAATTTGGGACTTTATTCGAGTCCCAAATTTGCTTTTATATAAACGACACTGTTTTCGATGGTTAATGTGCCGCCTCTTGTATCCGTCCAACCCTGTACATGTTCATAATAGAAAGAGTAAACCCGTTTTGAAGTCTCTTCGTCGCAGTCTCTGAAATGTTTCAGGGTTTCGGCTTCATGATACCGGGGCTGACGAATCGGGTCAAAATAGTCGATAATATTCGGTTGCAGAAAATGCGGCAGAGATTTCCATTTTAGCCATTTTCCTCTGATTCTGGAAGCTTTTACTTTTGTAACATCTGTTATTAACATGTCTTTAAATTTTTAAGGGTTCAACTTATTTCTTTTATTATGTTGTAAAGATACAACCGTTTTTGAAGTCTCGCAAATTTTTCAAGTTAAAAAGAGTTAAAGAATAAAAGGAAAAGAGGGAAGAGAGGTTCCCGGCGGAATTGTTTCACGTGAAACAAAAAAACAACTGTTATTCGCCTTCTTCTTCTTCTTCCTCTTCGTCTTCTTCGTCGGTTTCTTTTCCAAACTTCCAACAATAGGTATCAGGTGCATAAGTAAGGGCGCGAAGCTCCCCGTGTGGTTGATTCTCCGCCGTGGTAGTTTCATTCCTTGTCCACGTCTTTCCCCCGTCGGTCGAATAGGCAAGCCAAGGGTGGTAATTTTCGCTCTCATTGTTGTTGTCGTCGGTGTCGTCGGTGTCGTAATACCGATAACCCGCCGCAACAAAGCGTCCACCGCCGTAAGCAAGGGCGTAAAGATATCCGTGTAGTTGATTCGCATCCGTGGTAGTCTCATTCTTTGTCCACGTCTCTCCCCCATCGGTGGAGTAAGCTAGCAAAGGATGGAAAGCGGTGCTCATGCTGTCGGCATACCGCCGACCCGCCACAACAAAGCGTCCGCCGCCGTAAGCAAGGGCGTAAAGATATCCGCGTGGTTGACTCTCATCCGCGGTAGTGTCGCTCGGTGTCCACGTCTTCCCCCCATCGGTAGAGTAAGCTAGCCAAGAATGGGCAGCGGTGTCGCCGCTGTCGCTATACTGCCAGCCCGCCACAACAAAGCGTCCGCCGCCGTAAGCAAGGGCGCAAAGCTGCCCGTGTGCTTGATTCACATCCCCGGTAGTCTCACTCGGTGTCCACGTCTTCCCCCCATCGGTAGAGTAAGCTAGCCAAGGGTGGTAATTGTCGCTCGTGTCGCTGGTGTCGTCGCTGTTGTCATACCGCCAGCCCGCCACAACAAAGCGTCCGCCGCCGTAAGCAAGGGCGTAAAGATATCCGTGCGGCTGTTCCTCATTCGCGGTAGTGTCGCTCGGTGTCCACGTCTTCCCCCCATCGGTAGAGTAAGCTAGCCAAGGATGTAAATTGTCGCTCGGGTCGGGGTCGTCGCTGTTGGAGACGGTATACCGATAACCCGCCACAACAAAGCGTCCGCCGCCGTAAGCAAGGGCGCAAAGGTGCCCGTGTGGTTGACTCTCATCCGCGGTAGTGTCACTCGGTGTCCACGTCTTCCCTCCATCGGTAGAGTAAGCTAGCCAAGGATGTAAATTGGTGCTCGTGTCGCCAGTGCTGGTGTTAGTCTGATGACCCGCCACAACAAAGCGTCCGCCGCCGTAAGCAAGGGCGTAAAGCTCCCCGTGCGGCTGTTCCTCATTCGCGGTAGTATCACTCTTTGTCCACGTCTTCCCTCCATCGGTAGAGTAAGCTAGCCAAGGGTGGTAATTGTTGCTCGTGTCGCCGGTGTCATACCGCCAGCCCGCCACAACAAAGCGTCCACTGTAAGCGTCTATTTCCTCCCACGGACAGGCTTCCTCTTCTTCCGCCCGGGCTGCTCTTAGTAGCCGAACTTTGTTCACACCGTCAGTTACTTCCGAAAGGATAACAACCGGGTTCTTTTGTTTTTTTGTTTCTCTGGTTTTCATTTCTTCTGTTATTGTTATGAATATTATTCATTACCACATGTCGCCCAGGATGGCATGTCATCCGGTTCCGGTTCCGTGCACCCCATCCAGGCGTAAGCGCAGGGTATTTCGGTTTCGTCTTCCGGCTCTGCACTAATAATTACAGCTACCCGTGTTGTTTTGTTTCCGCTCCGAAAATAAACGTAATGGGTTCCCAGGGCGGTCGTAAAGTCGGAAGAGTCCGCCGCATCGCTTCCCGGTCCCGTATAACTGATTTTGTAGCGGATTCCTTTTCCTTCGCCCTCTTCGTCCGAACAACAATCCCCGTCCTCGTCCTCGCCTTCCCCGCAGCGCTTAACTTGCAGGTAACTGCTTGACGTCGAATGGGTAACACTCCGGCTACTCTCAACCGTTACACAGGTTTCGTATATCTGTTCAGGGTCTTCCTTCTCCTGTCCACATGTCTGCCAAAAAGTGTGACAGTCGAAGTCGGATAGCCGCCAGTAGATGTAGGAAGGTGTAACCGTTAGCGTAGCACCTCCTACGCCTGTGCCGTCGTAATTCTGAGCATTGAGGCGCACCAGCGTGAGGTCCGCCAGTCCATCCTGCCAGGCGGCTTCATAAACGCACCACACACGGGCGGAGGTACTAACCAAAGACAGGTTATTTAATTGCATGAATTGATAGAACGGCATCGGGATCGTAACCTCGTACGTTGTTTTTTCCTGTAGTACCCGGTTCAGGTCCTCGTTCTGTCCCATATCGAAGCCGCGGAGCGTACCGAGCGGCGAGCTACAGCCTTTCCATACGGCGAGGGTGGCTTCGCCCTCCCAACTGATATTTGTATAACTGATTACGTTCTCTTCCTCATCTACTTCGCGTGTGTATTCGATGTTTTTCAGGTAAAGCGAATCCCCTAGCGTGGAGCCGCTGGCTAGCGGCGAAGTATACCAGTCGTTTTCGGCTGTTAGCGTGGAGTTGGGAACGCTGTAGTTGGTTTCGTAGCCGTCGGCGCGTTCTTCGGTCAGTTCATCTTCCGTAAACCGAATAAAGTTGTTATAAGCCAGTCCCCCGACGCCGCGCGTAAGGCGCGCGCTTCCCAGTTCCTCCCGCCCGTAATAAACGGGATTTACCGTCGCTTCCCCGTCGTTGTAATTGTTCCCGTCCGCCCAGTTGTAATTAAAGAAGTGAAGGCACGGCACGCCGCGCTCGTTGTTCTTCAATCCGAGTGTCCGCCCGGTAATGGCGCCGTACGTTAAGAATAGATCGAGCGGTTCTATGTCAGGGAGGTTGTCCATCAAATTAAATGTATCCCCTTGTTGCAGTTTGTTGCCTTCACTGTCTACCGCCGTAGGTAGGACGATGACGAGCCACTTGCCGATCGTGTCGTAATACTCATCCGCCTTAGCGGTCCACCCCAGGTCCAGCTGGGCGGAGATACTCTCCAGTAGGTACATGTACGACACGCAGGGCATAAAGGGTATATCGCCGGGAAGGGATGAAAGTGTAAGCGAAGCGCTATTCCAGGTGTCGGGCGTGTTAGAATTTTCCAAACTCAGGTATTTAATTCCGTTCGCACCCACTATTACGGCCACTTGTTCATCATCCCCATCAGCTTTTATAGCCATCGCCCACCAGGTGTTGCTGCCGATGCTTACTTCCGTCCACTTTTTAACGTCGGAAACATCCCCTTCCTTTACGTAGTAGCTATGTCCACCCTCCCCGGCCGCTATATAGTATCCGTTCCAGTAGCCGCCGCAAAGCATGGCATACTCCATCGTTTTATCGTTTTTTTTACTAACAGCAACAGCTGACACAAAAGTAGAGCTTGAATTATTATCGGTGGTGTAATACAACCGTGTTCCGTTCCCACTCTTACCAGCCATCCCGGCGAACCATCGCCCTCCCTCGCGGGAAACAAACCAGCCGTTTTTCTCATTCTGTAGTGCACTCCATTTAGAAGTGTTGCTGCTATTAACATTATAATACCATCTAGTCCCAAACTGTCCGACGCCATGTACGTAGTCATTGCCTCCCGCCATGGAATAAGTGTGATTTCCGCTGCTGGCATTGCCTGAAAGCTTTGTGCCGGAAAGAATAGTGCTGTTACACGATTTGCGATATACTTCCTTTTCGGAAGTATAATACAAATAATCTCCGCACACACATAGAGGGGCATAGGCATGGTTTGATTTATATCCCTTGCGAGCGATATCTGTAAAAGGCATCTGCAGCGCGTTCACAAAAAGCGTCAGACTTTCAATAACCCCTATTCCGGTAAAGGAAAAAATCGCATTCGAGCGCCGAACATAATACGTCGTTTGTTTATTATTGTTATCATATGCTGCACAGGCATAAAAACCGCTTGTCGAAGCCTCCACCGTTTCCTCCCGTCCGGTCGTATAAATTTCCGTCCAATTTTTCCCGTCCGAACTGGAAACAATCGAGGAAGAACCCACAGCCACAAAGCCGCTTTTTCCCCAGCAGACATCAAAAAACGTTCCGCCCCCTTCCCCTTCCGTATAATAGCTTTGAATGCAGAGGTCGGGCGCCTTCTCGGCGCACGCGGTACCGCTCCGGCAGCTGGACGAGCCGCCCCAGTCCATCGGGATGGATAATGAATAGGGGTCCGCTACCGTATAAACGGTCCCGGTTCCTTCTCCTTCGTCGTCCGCTCCTTCCTCTTCTACGCTGCTCCCGAGCGCCGTTTTTAGGTCTGTCGCCTCCGCCAGCGTCCGGAGAGCCGACACGCTGCCGGAGAGCGTCAGACAGGCGTTATAGGCGCCGTCGGCGTAATCGACAACAGATATGTTCCCATTGATTTGCCCGGTGTCATACAGGAGCGTGCACCCCATCTCGTCCGTAACGGCATCGCCCGTGGCGGCAGGGTATTCGCTGAATCCCAATACCGCATTGTTGTGTGGTGTGGCAGGGATGGAAATATTAAACGAGCGTGTCATTTCCAAGTTTTCATAACGAAAAAGGAGTGAGGTATACTGAAATCCGGTCTCTTTGTCATCTAATTCGATATAATTAAACTCATCGGACTCCGTCCCATCATCGGCTCGCACTCGGCTACTGGCTGTATTGATAAAAAGTTTAAACATAACTTATTTTTTTGTTCCACGTGAAACATTAAAAAGCAACATGCAGCAGGTAGAACGTAACGGAAATATCCGAGACAGTACCCGTTAGGGATACGCTGGGAGCGCTTCCCACACGCGCGGGGAGGTCGTCTTGTATCCAGTCTACCCTAAGGTCATTCGCCACCCCGATATCTGCCAAATATCGGCGCTGCTCCATCGTAAGTCCCCGGCTTATGCCTGTCACAGTCATCCGATAGCCACTGCGGTGCGGATAGCCAATTGTTTCCATGTCGTAAAAGTCAATAGTATCCTCTGCCGTAAGTTGCTCTGTTGAGGCTTCAAACACCCATGCCTTTTCAAAACCAAACATGCCCATCCAGCGGGCTTTGATTTTTTCGCAGGGTTCTTGTAGTGCGCGCACCCGGATCAGTCTGTTTATACCTCCGGGCGCAGTAAAACGGTAGGAACCGACTTTAAGGGATGTGCAGGCATACCATAGGAGCGGGTCATCTCCTTCTTTTGCCTGTCTCCTTCCCCGGGAGGAAAGAGCCCCGGACGTTCCCTCCTCCTGTATGTTTCCCGGCGGGGTGCACGTGTTCTCGCTTGTCCCGTACAGGGTGAGCCCTTTTCCGACAAAATAAACAGGCTGCTCGTCCTCCGCATCCCTAACGCGGTATTCGGCAAGGGGATAAATGGTCTCAGCAGGGCGGATGCCGCCGTGCAGGTAAATGGTTTTTATATCCGCTTCCTCTTCCGCTTCCGCTTCCTCTTCCACGATCTGCATAGTCATATAATCCATGCCGTAATTGTAGGCTGAGCGGGCAAAGTCGCGGAAAGAGAACGTAATCCGGTCATCGATCCACCCGTCAAGTGTCAGTTCAGTGTCAAACTGGCTATATGGGTCATCACCCTCCTCGTTTCCCGTGTCACTCATCGAAAGCAGGACCGTGACTTGTTCTTCTTCCTCTTCCTCTTCCGTGTCCTCTTCCGCACCGTTTAGTGTAATGACCGCCGTGCAAACGTCGTCCACCCAAACATCAGGGTCTACTGTTAATGTATATGTTGCCATGTTTCTTTTTATTTGCGAATGTTTGCATATTCTTTATATAACGCCGTCCGTTGTTGGAACGTAGTAAATTCCTTATAATCCATTACCGGCGCGGGCTGTGCTGCCACAGCCTCGGAGAGCGATGCCGTGAGGGTTTCATAATCAAAACCACCACCGCCGCCACCCATGGGGCTGTTTGCCAGCTCAAAAAGCCGGGCTTGCTGTGAGCCGTTTAATATCATCTCCCCGCTGTTCACGCGCGCCGTCAGACGGTCGCCCGTGTAGGCGTTTCCTGCCACGATGCCACCGGCGGCGAAACCGCTTTGGGAAAATGTCTTAAAAACCGTAGCAAATTGGGAGGTAATCTGCGCAATGGTGGTAACCAAAGCGGCTATATTGGCGGGGAATGGCAGTGTTTGACTGGCTGCCGTACCGCGTGCTAGTGCCAGCGCTTCATTGGTCAGGATTTCCGCCATTTGGACGCTCGCCTGCAGGGCGGCGGCTTTTTCACTCTCGCCCGCCATGTCGCCCAGGCTTCCTATTATCTGCGATGTACTTTTTGAAACTGCGGAGGTAAAGCTTTGCCATTTTTTTACTCTTTCGTCTATGTCTTTCTGGGTGGAAGCCGTCAGTTTTTGCTCTGCGGCTTCTACTTGTTCGAGCTGTGCTGTTAGCATCGCGGCGTAGGACCCTTCTTCGGGGAACAAAATAGCGCGGGTCTCTTCATCCAACTGGAGTAAAAAATTTAAATAATTCTGTGCCTCTTGTAGCTGGCGGTTCGCGGCGCGGGTTTCCGCGCTCTCGCCTTCTTCTTCAATCAGGGCATTTTGCTCCTCCAGCGCCGCGCGCATGTCCTCGAGTAGTTCGGCGCGCCTACCTGCATCCCGTGTGCGTGAAGCCTGCTCTTCCTGCTGGCGGTACTTTTCTTCGATGCTAGCTCTTTCAGATTCAAGGAGCTCTGTGTTTTGCAGCTCGCGCGCCCGCTGCATATCGATAAATTGTAATCGAAGTTGATACTCTTCCTCGCTCCCTCGCTGGGTCTCGTTTAACCGGAGCTGCACGGCTTCGATAGCAGCTGCCTGCTGCCGGTTGTTCAAGTCTTCCACTTCCTTGGTGTAAGCGTCCGCCTCGGCTTGGGCAGCTTCATCCGCCGCGCGTTTTCGTTCGGCAGCTGCTTGGACCGCCGCATTCGTGGCATTTTTTTCCGCCTTATTAAAAGATTGCAACGAGGACGAAAGGCGACGAATACCATCTTCGTAATTTTTCTCAGCCGTGAAAACAGCCGCTTGCAAATTCGCGATATTGTTCTTTGTCGCGTCCGATGTATCGTTTTCCCGCTGGGCTTGCTCTTGGGCGATCCGGAGCCGCTCGGTGGCGATTCGGCGTTGCTCCTCGAGGTCCTCCCTTTCCAGAGCGATCGCTTGTTCTAGCGCTTTTTTTCGCTCGTCTAAACTCTTATCCTTGCTTTGCGCTTCATTCCGAAGTCGAGAAATCTCAGCAGCCCGCCGGGCGCTGTTTACTGTATATTGTCTTTCCGATTCTTCCAGCGCATCCTGTGCCAAGACCAGCTCGCGCGCTGCGTCGGCAGCTTGTTTATAGGATGGGATAAGCTTTCCGAGGATGGAAGTTACCACATTGGTGACCGCCGTTACGACTTTTGCGATAACGCCCGCGAGCGCCTGAAAGGCGTCGCTAACGAGCTTTAAGACGGGTTCGAAGGCCGAAAAAGCAGCCTGCAGCGCCGTCATCGCTTCGCCGTTCTTTTTAAAGGCATCCGTTACACCTTTTATTACCGCCATAATAGCCGCAAGCAAGGCGGTGATAACGTTTAACGGATACGTAATAAAGACATTGCCAAAGGATTTGACAGAGGTGGTGAGGGATTTCAAATTAACGCCGCCAGTCGTCCCCATACTCTTTAAGGCCTGTTCAATACTGCTTGTATAATTTCCCACGTTGCGCCGGTTGTCCCCCATCGAGCTCTCGAGATTTCCCACCTCGACGCGTAGTTCCTGTATATGCCCGAGTAACTCCGTGCCCTTGGCGGATTCGCGTTCGGCGGCGGAAAGGGCGGCGTATTCGTTTTGCAGGGATGAAAGCTCGGCGCGCATTCCTATCAGGCTATCGCCGTACGTCTCCGTCGTAACAACCGCTTGGGCAACCTCACCCTCGAGGGCTACCAATTCCTTGCCTTGTTCCTCGATCGCGAGGTTTACCTCGTCAAGCTGTTTCTTCGTTTCTTCGTATCCCTCGCCTCCTGCCATCAGCGCGAGCGTTAGGGTTTTTTGTTCCGTAGTAAGGTTAGCGAGATTTTTACGCGCGCTATCGATCTCCGAGCGTATATCGTCCACGCTCCGACTATACTGCTCGTTGGATTTCTCAGCGTTAACGATTTGTTGGTCGAGCATCTTTAATTCGGCTTTGTCCGCC
>Ga0192279_1069_pt1 | contig 18773 bp, 14 predicted proteins | sample Koala_Koa24_L3_FD_131251 | JGI IMG/M metagenome (GOLD analysis project Ga0192279, IMG submission 131251) | Enriched cells from koala feces incubated with labeled cellulose particles, San Francisco Zoo, California, United States - Koala_Koa2-4_L3 ...
ATGAATACGGTCAGCTTTGTGTTTCAGGACAATTTCCTGTTCAAACAAAGTATTCTGGAGAATATCCGCATGGGACGTCCCGGCGCAACAGAGGAGGAAGTCGTTGCCGCGGCTAAAGCAGCAAGGTGCCACGAATTTATCACGGAGCTGCCGCAGGGGTACCAGACCGTATTCGGAAAAAACGGAGTGAAGCTCTCCGGCGGCCAGATTCAGCGCATTGCCATCGCAAGGGCCATTGTGAAAAATGCGCCTGTTCTGGTACTGGACGAAGCCACTTCCTTCAGCGATCCTGAGAACGAGCATTTCATTCAGCAGGCTCTTTCAGAGCTGGTAAAAGGAAAAACGGTGATTATGATCGCGCATCGTCTCTCTACTGTCCGAAACGCGGATCAGATTCTTGTCGTAGTTCACGGCAGGATCGTACAATCCGGCATTCATGATGAATTAGTGTCGAAAGATGGTCGTTATCAGGATTTGTGGAGCAATTATACGAAAGCCCTGACATGGAAATTCAGTGCAGGAGGGGAGGCATAAACCATGATGAATCTGAAAGAAATGTTTCAGCTCTCAGACCGGGGAGCAAGTGATCTAAAAAAAGGCATTTTCGCCTGCACACTGACAAACCTTTCCCTGATGCTGTCCGTGGTTGTCACTGTCCAGATTTTTCTGGAAATCTTAAAGCCACTGACCGGCGGAGAAGTTTCCTGGAATAAAATGTGGATGCTGTTCGGAGCCGGTGTTATTGCAGTACTTCTCCATTTCTTCTGTTGCAAAAACGATTACCGGAAGACCTATGTGTCCTGCTATACGGCAGCGGAGGATTCTCGCATTCGTATCGCAGAGTTGGTCCGGAAGTTCCCCATGAGCGTGTTTAACGATAAAGACCTGACAGAACTGACCACTAATATGATGGGGGACTGCGCCAGCATTGAACACTCGCTGAGTCATATTGTACCGCCCCTGATGGCCAACGCCATTTCCTGTACACTGATCTGCATTTGTGTGATGATCTTTGACTGGCGCATGGGTCTGTCCATCTTCTGCACGCTGCCTTTATCGTTTCTGGTCATCTTCAGAAGCCGAAAGATTCAGGAGCGCGGAAGCAAAAAGCAGACAGAAGCAAAACTGAAAGCCTCCGAAGAAGAACAGGAATATCTGGACGGTATCCGGATCATCAAGTCCTGTCACCTGGACGGCGAGAAATTCTCCCAGCTGAACGACGCCCTGAAAGATCTGAAAAAACAGTCTATTCATATGGAACTGGGTACAAGCGTATTTATCTCCGCCGCACAATTTGTGTTGCAGGCCGGAATCGGTATCACCGTATTTGTAGGTGTCCACCTCCTGACAGGCGGCAGTATCACTATTTTACCGCTGTTGCTTTCACTGGTGATCGTGTGCCGGATGTATGGTCCGATCCTGACAATCCTCACGCTGCTCCCCATGCTGTTCCACACGCTTGTGTCAACCAGGCGTATGCGTGAGCTTGCCAGTATTCCAATCATGGAAGGCCGCACAGATGTGCCGTTCCCTGATTATACGATTACCTTTAATCATGTTGACTTTGCATATAACAAAGAACCTGTTCTAAAAGATGTGAATGCCGTAATTCCGGAGGGCAGGATCACCGCGCTGGTCGGTCCATCCGGCAGCGGGAAAAGCACCATGTCCCGGCTGATCGCCCGCTTTTGGGATGTAGAAAGGGGCGCAGTCGCTATCGGTGGTGTGGATGTAAAAACCCTTGACCCGGAATATCTCATGGGGATCATGTCTTTTGTGTTCCAGGATGTGACCCTGTTTGGCGACACTGTCTGGAACAACATCAAAATCGGAAATCCGAATGCAACGGACGAACAGGTTCTTGCTGCTGCGGAAGCGGCCTGCTGTGATGAATTTGTCAAAAGATTGCCGGATGGATATCAAACCCTGCTGGGTGAGAACGGTTCCAAGCTTTCCGGAGGCGAGCGCCAGCGGATTTCCATTGCACGCGCCCTCTTAAAGGATGCGCCTATTATCCTGTTGGACGAGGCTACTGCATCCCTCGACCCGGAGAATGAAGTGCTGATCCAAAGCGCCATCTCCCGGCTGATACGGGGAAAAACGGTGCTGGTCATCGCCCATCGGCTCCGTACGATTGCGGATGCAGACCAGATTCTGGTGCTGGATAATGGGGAAATCGTAGAAGCAGGAACGCATGAGCAGCTGATGGCACTGGATGGTCTGTATCATCGCCTGTATCAAATCCAGACAGAAAGTCAGGAATGGGCCGTGTAATAATAACAATTCATTACTCATTCCTGCGGTGCCCCACTTCGTGATACGAGGCACGGTATGACATATAACAACATTTTTGTCAGGCGGAACATTTTTGCCCAAAAGAGTAGAAGAAACGGATTTGGTATGGTATACTAGGGCAAGTTAGCTATTGCTAACTATCGTGTCGTTAAGGAGGTGGTATTTTGGAGCCATCAGCAATTCTTCCGGCTTATATGAGCGAACTGAAAGCCCAGCAGAATATCCGGGTGTTGACACACAACGAACAGCGGATTGTCTATCAGGTAGACTGCGTGGATGGGACAGGTACGGTAGAAGTCCTTACGCTTTTTCCCGGCGTTGTCCTGCAATCCCATAGCTTTCACTGTAAATCCTTTTATCTGCCGGAAAGCAAAGAAGTAGGCAATAGTCTCAAAATCAATTATTGCTCGGAAGGACGTATGGAAGTCCGGATGTCCGACCATCTGTTTTTGTTTATGGAACCGGGAATTTTAAGTATTGATGTGCGGAAAGCACAGGACAGCTTTCAATTTCCCTATGGACACTATCATGGGATAGAGCTTTTATTTCATTCTTCCACATTAAGCCGTGATGCTCCGGAGCTGTTAAAAATTCTTGGCGTAAACGGCAGACAGGTACAGAACCGTTTTTGTCAGAACGCTCAGAGCTATTTCACTCGGGCGGATGAACAGATAAAAAGGCTGTTTGAAGACATGGGAAATGCACCGCAGAAGTGCCGGATTCCTTATTTGCAAATGAAGGTGGCAGAACTATTGCTTTTGCTCTGCCTTTCAGATATGCCAGAGAAAACTGACGACCGGTCTTTTATGACCATGGGGCAGGTACAAATCGCAAAACAGGTGATGGAGATCATCAGCGCTGATTTGAGTAGACATTATTCTATAGAAAATCTAGCTGCTCCGTTTGGGGTCAGCCCATCCTCGCTGAAAAACTACTTTCATGGTGTTTACGGAAAAAATATTTCGACCTGGCTGCGGGAAGCCAGAATGTCGGCGGCTTCCACTGCGCTGCGGGAAGGGAATCAGCCTGTAGCTGAGATTGCAGCCAGTGTTGGGTACGAAAACGCCAGCAAGTTCTCTGCGGCGTTTAAAAGCTTTCTGGGGGAGACCCCATTGGAGTACCGGCGTCAGAGCCGGTGCGGAATCTGAATGATCATAAATATTCGGTTCCCTTTCAGTTATCATACGTACTTCGCAACAAGTGCGAAGCACTGTTTTAAATAATTGCAAATTATCTATTTGTTTTTTCTGGAGGTACATAAAATGAATAATAAGACGAATACAAAAAAATCAAAAAGACTGGTATCTGCGGGCGTATTCATCGCCCTGTACTTTGTCGTGTTTCTGCTCATTGGGTGCTGCTGTCTGCCTCTGCCGCCCCTTTATCTTTGTATGTCCAGCCTGATCGCCCTGGTGGCCGCTCCGGTTTATCTGATGCTGCTTAACAAGGCTCCCATGCACGGACCTGTTTTCATTGCAGCCATGCTGCCCTGCCTGTTCCTGCTGCTTCAGGGAAACATCTGGGTCGTAGCAGTAACCGGAGTTATAGCAGGTATCCTGGCTGAGATCATCGCCGGTGCAGGGAATTTCCGAAATCACAAACTGAACGTTTTAAGCTATGTGTTCTTTTCGCAGAATCTGCTGGGCGGATTCCTGCCGATCTGGATCATGCGTGACTATTATTTTGCTGATACGCTGGAGCGTGGTATGAGTGCGGATTTCTGCAACACACTGGAGACAATGACGCCCATCTGGGTACTGTATCTGATGATCGCCGGTACGGTACTTTTTGCTCTGATTGGGTGCATGATCGGCAAAAGAATGTTTAAGAAGCACTTTGAAAAGGCTGGAATGGTATGATGGATACACGAGAAGTAAAATTTGATCTGCGGACAAAGCTGATGCTGCTATTGGTTGTGAATCTATTTTTGCTTCTCAGCCATGCCCTTATTTTTGAACTGGTTCTGGTATTCGTCTGTCTGCTGCTCATTACAATATACGGACAGACAAAAAGCGCCCTGCATTTTCTGACTGCGTTTTTCATCATGCTTGGAATCGAACAGCTTGCCACGCCTCACATGAATGGGTTTGCCTTTACACTGGTATCTTTCCTTGTGGTATCCCTGCGAAAATTTCTCCCGTGTTTTATCCTGGGGAAATGGATTTTAACAAAAACAGAAGTAAGTGAATTTGTTGCAGTCATGTGGAAGCTCAAGCTTCCACAGACCGCAATCATCCCGCTGTCCGTAATCTTCCGCTATTTTCCTACGATCAAAGAAGAATGGACATCTATCCGGGCGGCTATGAAAATGCGCGGTATCCATGTTTCTCTGGAACACATCATGGTTCCGCTTCTGATGTCTGCGGTGAATGTCAGCGAGGAGCTGTCGGCGGCAGCTCTTTGCAGGGGCTTAGATAATCCCGGTGTTCATACCAGTCTTGTGCAGGTGAAATTCGGCCATCACGATATTGCTGTTTGGGTGATAACCGGGGTTCTGGCAATATTAACACTGATTATGAAAGGGGTGGGGATTTTATGATTTCTTTTCAGAATGTGACCTGGTCCTATCAGGAAGATGGCGAAATAAAAAGCCTGGACTCCATCCATCTGGAAGTAAAGGATGGGGAATGTATCCTGCTCTGCGGAAAAAGCGGGTGTGGGAAAACAACTATGACCCGCCTGCTGGGTGGATTAATCCCCAACTTCTATGAAGGAAACCTGCAAGGCTCTGTATTGCTGAATGGAAGGAATCTTTGCGACCTTCCCATGTATGAAATCTCAAAGCAGGTCGGCAGTGTATTCCAGAATCCCCGGACGCAGTTCTATACCGTCAACACCACCAGTGAAATCGCCTTCGGCTGCGAGAATCTCGGCATAGAACCGAAAATGGAAACGCCCCCTCGCTCCGCTCAGCGGCAGGACGATTCGCCCATACAAAATCGCTACGCGATGGGCGAATCTATCGCTGCCCGTGTCAGACAGACGGCCAGGGATCTGGAAATTGAATCTCTGCTTGATCGAAACATCTTCCATCTGTCGGGAGGTGAAAAGCAGATCATCGCCCTGGCCAGCATTTATGCCATGTCCCCGCAGGTCTATGTACTGGACGAGCCATCCTCCAACCTGGATGTTCAGGCAATTGAAAAACTGCAAAAGATATTGACGCTTCTCAAGCAGCAGGGCAAGACCATCATCATTGCAGAGCACCGTACAGGGTACCTTAAAAATCTTGTAGACCGGGCGGTCTATATGAAGAATGGAAAAATCATCCGAGAATATACGATGGCGGAATTAGCGCAGTTCACGATTGAAGAACAGCTTCAGAGTGGGATTCGGACGGTGGATCTTCTCTCCTATCCGATCTCCCCCTGCACGGCTGCTCCTTCCGACCATACAATAAAGCTTCAGGATATTCACTGCTTCTATGGAAAAACGGAAGCGCTTTCTATCCCGGAACTGTCCATTAGTTCCGGACAAATCACTGCGATCATTGGCACCAATGGAGCGGGAAAATCCACGTTTGTTTCATGTATGTGTGGGCTTTTGAAGAAGGTGAAGGGAACAATTCTACTGGATGGGAAAAAGCAAACGGCAAAAAAACGGGTGAGGCAAAGCTATCTTGTTATGCAGGAGACGGGCCACCAGCTTTTTTCCGACAGTATCCGGGAAGAAATTGTACTGGGAAATCGCGACCCATCCGAAAAGAGCTTGCAGGAAATCATGAAGGCTCTGGATATTTCAGGCCTTGCCGACCGCCATCCCATGACCTTATCCGGCGGACAGAAGCAGCGGGTTATCATTGCCTCTGCAACGTTCTGTGGAAAAAAGATTTTGTATTTTGACGAGCCTACATCTGGCCTTGATTTCAGCCATATGATGCAGACCTGCCAACTATTAAAGCAGCTCCAGAAGGAAGATGTCTTTCTGTTTATTATCACTCATGATTACGAATTGATTGCTTCTGTCTGCGACAGTGTGATCCATATCGAGGACGGACGTGTACAGGAACAATATCCTCTGGATGATACGGGAATTGTAAAATTGCGGGATTTTTTCTCCTGATACAGATAAGCCTTTTAAAAACTTCAGGTTTTCGATTTCATGGAGTATTTCATGCAAAAATTCCTTTTCTTCGCGTGAATAAATCACAATTCGAGAAGCCGCCGCGCTCTCATAACTTCCTCTTCCGTCGGAGTCGGAATCCCATCCAGAGAATACGGTATTCCGAGATTCTCCCATTTAAATCGGCCCAGCGTGTGGTATGGCAGCACTTCCAGACGCCGCAGGGTCGAAAGATCACGCGCGAATTTCCGTAATGCCACCAATTCCTCCTCGGAATCTGTCAGACCCGGCACCAGCACATGACGAATCCACAGATCCTTTCCATGCTTCGAAAGATAGTGTGCCATTGCCAGGATATTCGCGTTATCCTGTCCGGTCAGATTGCGGTGCAGCTGTCCATCCATGGCCTTGATATCAAGAAGGAAAAGATCTGTGACATCCCTCAGCCTCCCAAACCGCATCAGATACTCCTGATCCATCGAAAATGGGTTGCCGGATGTATCCAGTGCCGTGTGGATTCCTTTCTCCTTTGCCAGAGAAAAGAAATCGGCTACAAATTCCAGTTGTAAAAGAGGCTCACCGCCGCTGACGGTGATGCCTCCGTTTTTCTTCCAGTAGTTGCGATATCGATAGACCTTTTCAAAAAGCGCCTGCGGCGTCCAGAGCTCTCCCGCATCTTTTTTCCAGGTCTCGGGGTTGTGGCAGTAGCGGCAGCGCATGGCGCAGCCCTGCAGAAAAATTACGCAGCGCACACCCGGACCGTCCACCAGCCCAAAGGTCTCCAGAGAGTGAACCCGGCCTTTGCGGTCTGCGGGATCCACTCCGGCTATATTCTGATCCGTCACATTCTGATTTGTCATATCCTGCCCAGCCGTAATCCGATCGTCCATATCCTGATCCTCCAGGTTCATTTGCCTTGCTCCGCCATATAATCCATTTGAGTTTTCGTTACTTGTCATGTCCCGGCCACACACTTATTGCGTGGTCAAAGCTTATCCCGCACGAAATGTGGGATGCCCACGCTTCTTACATCACAGCATGGCAGGTACGGTTGATCACATCCTGCTGCTGCTCTTTCGTAAGATCAATAAATTTCACGGCATAACCGGACACGCGGATGGTGAAGTTCGCATACTCCGGTTTCTCCGGATGCTCCATAGCATCCTTCAACTTTTCAATACCGAATACATTCACATTCAGGTGATGCGCGCCCTGGTCAAAGTAGCCGTCCAGCACGCTCACCAGATTTTCCGTCCGTTCCGCATCGCTGTGGCCCAATGCGTCCGGATTGATGGTCTGCGTGTTGGAGATGCCATCCAGCGCGTACTCATATGGTATCTTCGCCACGGAATTCAGGGAAGCCAGAAGCCCGTTCTTCTCCGCACCGTAGCAGGGATTCGCGCCCGGGGAAAGAGCCTCGCCTGCTTTTCTTCCGTCTGGCATCGCGCCGGTCGCCTTGCCATATACCACGTTTGACGTGATCGTCAGGATAGATGTAGAAGGCGTGGAATCGCGATAGGTGTGGATGTGCTTCAACTTGCCCATAAAGGAACGCAGCACCCAGATCGCGATTTCATCCGCACGGTCGTCGTCGTTTCCATAACGCGGGAAATCGCCTTCAATCTCAAAATCGACCGCGATCCCCTTTTCATTGCGGATCGGTTTTACTTTTGCGTATTTAATCGCGCAGAACGAATCTACCACATGGGAGAATCCGGCGATACCCGTTGCGAAGCTTCGCTTTACATGGGAATCGATCAGCGCCATCTCCGCTGCCTCATAGTAATATTTGTCGTGCATATAGTGGATCATGTTCAGCGTGCCCACATACAGGTGCGCCAGCCAGTCCAGCATGGCGTCGTACTTTTCCATGACTTCATCGTAATCCAGATATTCCGAGGTAATCGGCGCATATTTCGGTCCGACCTGCTCGCCCAGCTTTTCGTCCACACCGCCATTGATCGCGTAGAGCAGACACTTGGCCAGATTTGCCCGCGCACCGAAAAACTGAAGCTCCTTGCCCTGTTCGGTCGCGGATACACAGCAACAGATAGAATAATCATCGCCCCATACCGGACGCATCACCTCGTCGTTCTCATACTGGATCGAGCTGGTCTTTACCGAGATGGCCGCCGCGTAATTCTTAAAATTCTCCGGCAGCCGCGAAGAATACAGCACGGTCAGGTTCGGCTCAGGAGCTGGTCCCATATTCTCCAGTGTGTGCAGGAATCGATAGTCATTCTTCGTCACCTGATGACGGCCGTCATTGCCGAAGCCTCCCAGCACAAGGGTTGCCCACACAGGATCACCGGAAAACAGCTGATTGTAGGATTCGATCCGTGCGAATTTCACCATGCGGAATTTCATCACCAGATGATCGATCAGCTCCTGCGCTTCCTTTTCCGTGAGGATACCGGCCTGCATATCACGCTCAATATAGATATCAAGGAAGGTGGAAATGCGCCCTACGCTCATCGCTGCGCCGTTCTGCGTCTTTATCGCCGCGAGATAACCAAAATACAGCCACTGCACTGCTTCTTTTGCATTCGAGGCAGGCTGAGAAATATCGAAACCGTATGCTTTTGCCATCTCTTTCATTTCCTCGAGAGCCCTGATCTGGTCTGCGATCTCCTCCCGGAGCTGGAAATCATACCTTCTCATTCCCTGGCGCTCCGTGGCCGCAAAATCCTTCTTCTTGCTCTCAATCAGAAAATCAATTCCATAAAGAGCTACCCTGCGGTAATCCCCCACGATCCGCCCTCTTCCGTAGGTATCCGGCAGGCCGGTCAGAATATGTGCATGACGTGCTTTTTTCATCTCCGGCGTATAAATATCAAACACTCCCTGATTGTGAGTCTTGTGATATTTCGTAAAAACCTCATGAAGCTTTTCACTCGGCTCATAGCCATACATCCGGCAGGCCTGCTCAGCCATTTTAATACCGCCGTAAGGCATAAACGCCCGTTTCAGCGGCTTGTCCGTCTGCAAACCGACCACCTGCTCCAGATTCTTTTTATCCTCATCAATGTACGCTGCGCCATAAGCAGTAATCCCGGAGACTACTTCTGTCTCCATATCCAGAACACCGCCCTTTGCGCGTTCTTCCTTCTGAAGCTCCTGCAGCTTCCCCCCAGAGTACCTCTGTTGCTTTTGTAGGTCCCTGAAGGAATGACTCATCACCATCATATGGTGTGTAATTGTTCTGGATAAAATCCCGTACATTCACTTCATACCGCCAGTGTATTCCCTGAAAACCTGCCCACTGCTCCCTGTCCTTAACCATGAAAATCCTCCTATGATAAGTTTGTGAAATTAGTTACATCTAACTATAGTTAGGATTATAACACACTTAATCACAAACGTATGTATTTTTTCAATACATTTGCTGAAAAACACTATTTCTGCCCCTTTCTGGGTTTCAGAGAACAGCTTCTCTTCATTCAATCGTCACTGTGCCAGGCGGGTGCAGCGTAAGCTGCATAATTCCACACCCGCCTATGTACATAATAACGGCCGGAAGTAACACAGAACTTCCGGCCGAATGCTGCCATATTTTTATTTTTCAAAATTGAAAGCGCCAAATTTACAGAAAGTGCAAGAGAAAAATATAAGATTATTTTCTCAAATGCCACATCGCGCAAAATAGGAGGATTTGCATTCCCTCAGATAATCCATCCCCTTCTCACCCATAAAGGGAAGATGCGAGGCGATCTGCGTGCGTCCGACAAAGGGAGCGCTGACACAGGTGAAATAATTATCCTTCGAAGCGAACCGTTCGGCTTCCTCGCTCCCAAGTATCCAGGTATCGCGCAGCCCGCCAAACAGATCCAGGCGTTCTTTTTCGACCGGATAATAATGCAGACTGTCTGATTCGTCTTCCACAACACCTGTCCGTATGCCAACAGCAGCTCTTCGCTCCGTTCCCATGGGTACTTTTTCAATTGCTTTCAGGCTGTGTGAGCAGATCCTGTGTACTACGGGAATTTCCATTTCTTCCATAGCTCCGGCCAGCCCCAGAACCGTATCATAGTCTCCCTGAATAACCGCTGCGGGATTTTTGCGGCGGATGCTTCCCATCGGACCTCCCATCCCCATAGGACGCATATCCAGGATTTTTTCCTGCAGCCGCTCCGTGACTGCCGGGTTTACCGGAACACCGATCACCTCTGAGATCTGATTCAGCCAGCGCAGGGTACCTGCATAGCCATATGGCGCACCATAGACGAACGGCGTATCATATTTGTTCTGAAATATCCCGGCAGCTTCGAGTGCTTCATTCCGCAGCACCAGATTCAGAGAGGCCTCCTCCGCCCGGTTCAGTTCTTCTACGCTGGTTTCAAGTCCCATAACCATCCGGCAGTTCCAGCCAAACGCCTCCTGCATCAGCTGCCGAATCTCCCATACATCTGAACGGATGCGATAGCTACCTGCGGAAGCTCCGAGAATCTGATACGTACTGCCGATTTCTGCGGCTGCTTCTGTATGCTCTTTCGTCTGTAGCTTAAATCCTGATTCGACAGATCTGTCTTTTGGAACGGCGGCTGGCAGTTCCGCATCTTGTTTCACAGTCGGCATCGCCATCTCTTCCGCCAGAAGGCGGTATACTGCCCGCAGGCCGAAAGTATAATCGCCGCGGAAACCGCCATCCGGGAACGCCACGAGTCTGGCGTTTACTTTTTCCTGCATATAATTGCACACCCCGACGATGTCCGTACCGATCACAGCGATCACGGCAGAGGCTACCACAAAAATCACCTGCGGCGCATATGCGGCGTCCAGCTCCAGGATTGCGTTTTCCAGCCGGGAGACATCACCCATTACGACGTCATCCTCGCTGATATGCGTCGTGAATAAGGATTCATTCGGGCGAAGTCCCAGCGAGCCGTACATACCTCCTCCAAAATGCGTGGTCCCCGCCGGACCATATTCCAGCACGATCGCCCCTTTGATCGGGATCAGACTCCACATAATCGCCATCCTGTCGGACGGCTGCGGATAAAACCTGCACAGACTCATAGCTGGCCTCCTTTTTCCGGCATTTTTCCGGGCATTCTTTCCATCATTTCCTGCGGCATTTTCCCGGACATTGCTCCCATCATTTCCTGCGGCATTTTCCCGGGCACCACTCCAGACATTCCTTTCGGCATTCTTCCAGCTATCATCCGGGACATTCCTCTCGGCATCCCGGGCATTCCTTCAAACATCTCTTCTTTTCTGTGACAGGCCTGCAAAAATGCGTTTACCACCATCTCATTCACTTCAAATCCAAGGGTATTATATGCCTGCATCATCTGCACCGGCACAGTACCGGACTTTATCATCTCTCTGGCGGCACCTGCTCCCAGATTATAGTCCGGTTTCAGCACCGGATAAAGGTACTGCAGCGCTCCGATATTGGCAGCGCGTGTCACATACGGATCCGCATATTGCAAAATATCCTTTCTCCAGACAAGGCCATCTTCATCCAGGTCTGAAATCTGCAGCAGCTGTGCGGTAAGTCCCAGCCGCCTGTGCAGGAAGCTGTGCATTTCATAATTGCACAAAGCGGTGTTGCCGCTGATATACCGGCCGCCTGCCAGAAGCGGGCGCGCATTTTCCGTTCGTTTCTCTGCCGCTTCGTACATTGTCCGGATTTTCTCCGGCATCGGCTGCTCCAGACATTGAAAAAGGCTTTGATAGCAGGCCAGAATCGTCTTTGGTTCGCTAAACCGCTGAAAGTCCACATAGGGGATACCGAATTTTTCTTTCATTTTTTTCGCCAACGGCAGTCCGACCGGATGAACCACCAGATTGACCTTTGCCTCCGGAGCGCGCCGAATCTCCTCCACAGAGGTTTTTCCGGGAAGCAGCATGCCAATCGGCACATTACATTCTCTCAGAATCTGCGCGGTTTCCGTCCGCCTGAAATCGCCAAGCCGCAGCCCCAGCACATTCACAGAGCCATCGCACTCCTGCGCTTCCATCAGATGAATACATTCACTCATCGTATGCTCAATCCCCGGCAGGTGGTCGTCTGTTTTAAAATTCTCCGCGTGAAACACCAGAATCGGAAACTCATATTCTTCGATCAGATTATCCGCCAGGGAATCCACATCATCTCCAGTCACTTCCGGGACACAGGTCGTCACCAGAAAAACTGCTTTTGGATTGTATTCCTTCGCAAGCTCCGCAAACGCTGCCTCCAGTTTTTTCTGGCAGCCGAACGTCACATCGTGCTGATCCAGCACAATCGACACGATCTGACAGCCGTCCGCCGCCATCCCCGTGCCATCAGTCGCCATTTTTGTGTAATACGCGCACTCGTCCGGTCCCAATACTGCCATCACGGAGGAATCAATTTCCTTTATGGTCAGCATCGCACCCATCAGGGGACAGTGATACCCCGGAAACAGCGCATAAGAGAGCGGAACCACCTGTTTCATCCGCTCCACCTCGCTTAAGTGTTTCAGGCTGCGCAGCATTTCATTTCCATCCAGACCCATATTTTTTCCTTTCTCATACCTCATCCAGCCAGCTGTTCATATGCCAGAAGCGGACGTTTTCTGCCCGGAACATGGAGAAGCTCACAGTCCACATCGTAGACCTCCCGCATCATCTTTGCGGTAATCACATCCTCCGGTGCGCCTTCATCGTATTTTTTCCCATTCTGAATCACAATCACATGATCGCTGATTTCCATGGCCTGCGTCAGGTCATGCAGCACCATGACAATTCCGATTCCGGTCTCCCGGTTCAGCCGTCTGACAAGTTTCATTGTTTCCAGCTGATGTGCCACGTCCAGGTAGGTCGTCGGCTCATCGAGGAACATGATCTCCGGTTTCTGCGCCAGCACCGTGGCAATCCAGACCCTCTGTGTTTCGCCTCCGGAAATCTCATAGATGGATTTGTCCTTAAATGCCAATGTCCCTGTCTCCCGCATTGCCCATTCTATAACAGCCTCATCCTCTTTGCTTTTTCCGGAAAGCAGCTTCTGGTAGGGCATCCGTCCGTAACTGACCAGCTCCCCGACACGGAAATCAGACGGTGCGGAATGAATCTGAGGCAGCACACCAAGCTGGCGGGCCAGCTCCTTCGGCTTCAGTTCCTGAATGTCACGGCCATCCAGAACCACATTTCCGCGCTGATAGCGGATCAGTCTCGTCAATGCCTTGAGCACCGTAGATTTTCCGGAGCCGTTCGGGCCGATAATCGTTGTGATCCGGTCTCTGGCAATCGTCACATCCATATTTTCTACAATCACATGCTCCCCATAACCAATCTGTAATTCCTTCGCCTCAAGCTCCATTGAAATTCCCCCGCTTTCTGAGCATATACAAAAAGAATGGGCCGCCGAAGACACTCATCATGATTCCCACCGGAATCTCCGTCCCCGGCCAGATACTTCTCCCAATCGTATCAGCCAGCAAAACCATGAATGCCCCGGTCAGCATACTGGTAGGCAGCAGAACCTTGTAATCACTCCCGACAAGCATCCGGGCAATGTGCGGTGCCACCAGCCCTACAAAACCAATCATCCCCACTTCAGAGACGGTTGCCGCCGCCAGGAAAGCAGAGACAGCTGAGAGTGCAATCCGGCTCGCATTGACACGCACGCCAAGATTTTTCGCCATCTCATCGCCAAGCTGGAGAGCGTTGGCGTTCCGGATACACAGGAACGCCAGGAATAGGCCGATCCCCGCGTAAAGCGCCATCACCCGCACATGCGTCCAGTTCCGTCCGGAGAGACTGCCATTCATAAAAGCAAGCACTCCGGAAAGGTTATCGCTGTTCTGCAGCTGCAAAAAAGAATTGTAGCCGCCCAGGACTGCATTTACCGCCACACCGGCAAGGATAATCCGTACCGGGTTAATCCCGTCATTCCAGGCCAGGAGATAAATCAGCACACAGGCAATCGCCGCCCCGATAAAAGCAAAAAGCGGAACCGACAGAGTCATATTCGGAAACAGCAGCAGAATGGTAATCGCCGCTGTCCCGGCTCCCGCAGACACACCGATGGTTCCCGGATCTGCCAGCGGGTTGCGCATCACTGCCTGCAGGAGCGCACCCGCGCTTGAAAGGCTCGCTCCGACCAGAATCGCCAGCAGTGCGCGCGGCAGCCGCAGGCTGTAGATTATCACATAAGCGTTTCCCGCATCCTCATGCCAGAGGGCATACCAGATTTCCGGTAAGGAAAAACGGACGCTGCCAATCGCAATACTGATAAAGAACATCAGCACAGTCGCCACAAGCAATACGGCCCATACCATGCCTGTTTTCAACAGCAGATTGCCGCCGGAATTTTTTTTGTATTTTTTCATGATCTCTCCTAATCACAATCCCGTCACAGCCAACGGGCTGCACCTTCCCTGTTATATGTGCAGCCCGTCGTCCTTTTATTTCGATGCTGTCCTGAACTGTTATTAAAAATCAAGACCGTAGAATTCCGCCACGGTGTCCATCAGATCGTTCAGATTGTTTACGATATTGATTCCTGCTGTCGAGCAGAAATCCACCGGAAGATAAATTACGTTGCTCTCTGCAATCGCATCGATGCTGTACCAGTAGCTTTCATTTTCCGCAAAAGCAGCTTCCATCGCCACCTGATGGTCTTCCGCACTCTCCGCGCCGACACACATCACCACATCCGGGTCGTAATCCAGCGCCTCTTCAAAATCCAGCTGCACCATAGAGGAAGACTCATTCTCATAGACATTCGTGAAACCGATCATTTCTGCCATTGTGCCAAGCGTGCCATCCGCTGTCTGGATATAATGAGAATCGCTTCCCGACTGCAAAACCATCACGGTCTTGCCAGCCAGCGCTTCTGCTGCCGCAGCAGCGCGTTCTTCCACATCCGCAAAGCTCTGCAGAATTTCATCTGCCGCAGCCTGGGACTCTTCATCAACAGCAAATGCGTCGATATACACCTGCGTTTCTTCCTTGATCGCCTCATAGGAAACTGTGTGTCCGGCATTGACATAATATACCGCAATTCCAATCTCTTCCAGTGTCGCGCCAACCGTGTCCTTTACCGACGAGGAAACCAGCACCAGATCCGGGTTCAGATTTACCACGCTTTCTGCATCAAAATTATCGCTCATCACCGAAAAAGACATCGTCTCAGCGTTTTCTGTCAGCTCCTCCGGCCAGGTTACAACCGAGCTGTTTACCACACCAACGATGTTCACACCCAGTTCATACAGTGCAAGTACCGGAGCCGCAGACAGGCACACCACCCTCTCCGGAACGCTCTCCAGCTCCAGGGCCTCATAGCCCTGCGCCTGCATATCCTCCGTATATTCCAGTACAAAAGAACTGCTTTCCGTCTCTGCTTCTTCCGCAAATGCAGTTCCTGCCATCAGCAGGCTGCAGCTCATCGCAGCACTCAGAAGAAGTGCCATTCCTTTTCTCATTGTTTTCATCGCTTTCGTTCCTCCTCTTATTCTGGCTCTACAGCTGCCCCACCGGTAGGCAGAATCCTCTCGTCAAGAATCTTGTTCACCACATTGGTAACCATTCAGTGCTTTCACAGTTATGCGCACCATTCATTCATGCAGTCAGGCAGCCACACCTTACTATTATTAGTTATTTCTAACCACGTTTTCTTATAAATGTGTGCTTCATCTCCTCTGCCAGAAGCCCAACAGGCTCTTTTCACATTTGCAGCCTTGCGCAAATCTGTCTGGAATGGATAGATGCACACATTTGCTGGATCATAACCATTTTTCAGGATCCGGTTTTCAGTCTCTCTGCTCTCCCTGCGCCATAATCTTGTCCGCAAGCTCACTGTATACAGCCTGCATCCGCGATTCTTCAAGGCATTCGAACACCGTACCGCCGCCCCGCTCCGCTTCCTGGATTTCCGGAGAACGCGGAATGTACTGGAGCAGGTCTGTCCCAATTTCCTTCAGAGCCTCCTGTACGATCTCAACCTCATTCTCAATGTTTCTGGCATTCAGAATGAGTCCCCGAAGCCGGGCGTAACCGCGCTTTCCAAAATTCCGGATCGCGGCAGCGATATTGTTTGCTGCATAAAGAGCCATCATCTCACCCGAAGACACTACATAGACATCCTTTGCGTATCCCTCGCGTATCGGCATGGCAAAACCGCCGCAGACGACATCGCCCAGGACATCATAAATGACAATGTCCGGCTGGTAAACTTCGAACGCGCGCAGATCCTCAAGCTTCTCAAAGGCGGAAATAATACCGCGTCCGGCACATCCCACTCCCGGGGTAGGACCTCCGGACTCCACACAGAAAATGCCATTGTATCCGGTAAAAACAATATCCTCCAGCGTAAGCTCCTCGCCTTTCTGCTTCAATTGCTCCAGCACCGTAGGGATACGCATGCCTCTCATCAGGTTCTTCGTTGAATCCGACTTTGGATCGCAGCCGATCTGCATCACCCGATATCCTTTGTGGGACAATGCCGCTGACAGATTACAGGTCGTAGTGGATTTTCCAATCCCACCCTTACCGTAAATGGCAATTTTTCGAATCTCTCGCTCCTGTTCCATACTCCGCCTCCGTAGTTTGAAATAACTAACCGCAGTTTATTATAACTTACTTTTCCCCTTTGTCAAGTGTTTTTTCATAAAGATAACAACACTATTTCTGCCCCTTCTCAGGTCTCAGTGAACAGCTCCCGTTCAACGCATACCGACAATCGCAGCAGTCATCCCCGTACCCCAGCGTTTTTGTCCGGTAAAATCCATTTTTCATGTAATAAGCAACGATGTAATCAACCGCACAAATTCCCGGCAGGATGCCCTTTGCATCAAACTTCTCCGCATAGGCAATGAATCCGCATTTCCTGATATTGATCATGAATTCATTCTCGTTGATATCCCTATACTCAATTTCCCAGTCAAAGGGATGCAGCTTTCCGCTTTCCTGCCGGAGCATATGCTGCTTCGCTTTTTTCCTGAAACCGTTCAGATAGATCTTACCAACCATATGCAGCAGCGGCTTCGGAACGGTCAGCAGCATTTTCTCATTCAAGTGCCACATAAGTTCATCCGCCTGCTTCTGGTTCATTCCCGATTCCATCATCGCCTTGTACCAGGCAACATAAGAAGGCGCATAAGCGTAGTTAAAGGAAAATATGCTTTCCCCGATATCTGGAGTTTCCTTAAAGACTCTCTTAAACCAGGAATCGGATCTCTTTTTAAATTGTACATAAAAGCTCTTTCCATACATCTGTACAATCATTTTCCTGCTTCTTGTCATCGTCAGGTAATAAATAATCTTCATCATTGTTCCAGCCCCTCCAGCAATTGTCCCGAGCTCCGCTCGGGACGCAGGCCTGCCCATGGCCGAAGGCCATTTTATATGGGCAGGCTCTCCAGCCAGCCGCAGATCGTATCAAGAGCCAGCTTCCCGTTACCCACATTGCAGTGGTTTTCTGCTTCTTCTTTTTCCGTAAAAAGGCGGAAGGTAAGGCTTCTCACATTTGTAAACATATCAATTTCCCTGCCGATCATGTGGTAGTCAATAAAGTGATCCCTGCTCGCTCCAAGTATCAAAATATCCTGGGTGACCTTATCCGCGATCGGCTCCAGGCTGTAATCTGCCAGCTTCTTTGCATATCCATAAGCGCTGTCAGCTTCATAAGCATACATCCCGTGCTTTAAGCCCCAATCGATCATTGGCTCCTTTTTGGCTTTCGCATTAAAAATCAGATTGACTAACCCCTTTGCGTGAAGTCTCATAAGCAAATAAAAAATCTTCCGCAGAACCGGCGGTTGTTCGCCGATAATGACATCCAGAAAGGATGGGAATACAGACCACGCAACCACCTTTGTGATGCGTTTGTCAAATGCGGCCGCCCTCGGCGCAAGATAGCCGCCCAACGATACTCCGATGATTGTCACATCGGAGAGTTGGAAAAAATCGAGTACCGCTTTCACGGGCTTTTCCCATTCATGTGTAAAATGCATTCCCTGCGTGCGGATCACACCGCCCTGCCCTGGCCCCTCAAACAAATAGACTTCGAAGCCTTTTTCCTGCAAATACAGCAGGGAAAATAAGAATTCCTCAAAATAGCTGTCATTTCCGCCATGAAGGAGCAGCGTTCCTCTGCTTTCCCCTTCCGGCTTCACATGCATAACAGGCAGCTTCACGCCCTCATACGGCACTTCAAGCCTCCTGATGCGGGGATTTTCTCCTTCGAAATAATCCGCGTAATACTCGTAAAAAAGAGCAGTGGCTTTTTCATAGTACTTTTTCTTGTCAGGATCGCCGTCGTACATAAAAAATTCGCTCATGCGGTAATAAGCGATCGCGTTCCCAAACCGTTCTTCTTCCATCGCCTCGTCTCCGAGCGCGATCAGCTCACGTTTCCAGTCGGCGCTGCTTTTTATTTTCCCGCCGATTTTCTGAATATCCTCCAGACGCCCGCCGTCCCAGTTGATAACGCGGATGAACTGATAATT
>Ga0192279_1075_pt1 | contig 17843 bp, 15 predicted proteins | sample Koala_Koa24_L3_FD_131251 | JGI IMG/M metagenome (GOLD analysis project Ga0192279, IMG submission 131251) | Enriched cells from koala feces incubated with labeled cellulose particles, San Francisco Zoo, California, United States - Koala_Koa2-4_L3 ...
GTCACACCCGGCTCAATAATAATCGTTTCAATAGAACCAGTAAATGGGCTTTCCCCGTTAGAGTCATAATCATACATATCTCCAGTCCCTCTAATCGTAAGGACACCGTCATCCGATACAGTCCATGTTACATTTTTTCCACAAGTCCCACTATCAGCAATTGCAGCAGGCTCATCTTCTATATCTTGAACTATCGCTGGCTCATCATCTTCTGATACTTCTTCTACTGCTTCAACCAGCATTTCGCAAGATTCTTCTTCGCAAATGTCGAAGAAGTCAATCAAATATCCCATTATTTTCAGACTTTTTCAGGACATGCCATAACCTTCGATGCTTATATCTGGAGCCTGGATTTGTCTGTCTGAACCCACCACTGTAATTTGTGCATTTCAAGCCAGGCGTTTACATACCCGAGAATAGAATATAGGTTATTGAAATGTCACCGTCATTTCCTCCGGAATTCCATAAAAATCTTTATAATACTTCAGCCATTCTTCATTCATCGGTTCTGAAACATAGCACCAGGAAGGACAAGACATGTATGGAAGAATCACCTCTTCTGCCTTGCTTTCTACTGCTTCTTCGATTAGTAGCCTCCGCGCTCGTTCTGTCGCACCATTCGCTGTAAATGCAAAAAGATAGGTGCCTCCCAGCACTGCAAGTGCTGCCGAAATCAAAAGAGTCGGATACCAAATCGATATTTTTTCCCCTTCAAGCAAAAAACCAATAAGTTTAAGGACTGTAAGACACTGCAAAGCATAATTAAAATAAAAACATCTGGCACCGATTGGATTTGCTGCCATCAGAGGAGCTGCTGATAATATTGAGCAAAGATATAATATACAAAAACTAGTTCGACGAGACGAATCAACGGTACGCCAAATCGCAATCAAAACGGATATAAAAAAGAGTCCGCTAAACAGCAATTCCACAAAATTGTTCTTTCCTTCATCTGAAATAAATTTCCAGTCTGGAAAAATTGAATGCCAAACGCAGTAACATGCATATCCCCAAACACTCAAAGCAATCAATGCATCCCATAATGAATGCTTTCTTCCATCGCCTTGTATTTTCGAACAGGAATACTTTTCTTTCCGGATCAACAAGCAAACGATCACAACTGCGAAGGTTATGTTTAACACTACATTATTAATAAATAAATGATCCATGATTTTATCGCGCAACTGATAATACATGTCAGCAATTGACAGACTAACCGATTTAAAGCTGACCCCGCCATGGTAACCGCCATTTGTGAACATAAGTATAGCACCGGTAATTGCCCCAATAAAATAAATTAAATGAGAGAAATATAATTTCCCTTTTCGAACGGTTGAATAAACAATTATCCAAAGCACATACAGCACAACAAAAATAGTTATATTTTCAGCAAAAAACTGAGTGCATAAGGCAAGCATAAATATAGCAATAGCTTTTTTGAAATTGAATCCAACTCCGGTTAGATCCACTTCATCCGATCTAACCCCTATATAAATATCATCTGTCTGATTAAACCAGCATAAGAATAAAACAGCAGGTGGCACAAAGTTAGCAAATGCAGCAAACCATCCATAGCTCTGTACAAGTAACGTCTGTGGAAGTGCTGCGAGCAAAAAGATAATTATCAACAATAAAAAGCAATGTTTTTTGTCATTTATAAAAGTATACGAACGGCCTAATCTTTTTTCAGATATTCTACCACGATTACTCACACTGATTTCCATTTCTCTTAATAGCCAGGTCATCCAAAAGGCAGGAATCAGGGTTTTCGCCAGAATGCTCCGTGTAATCAAAAGAATTGTAATATTTCCAAGATACCTTCCATTATAGTTCTGAAACAGATTCTTCATTAAAACAACACGATCAGATAGCCCCCAATGCCAGTCATCGTGACAATAAGGAAGCTGATATGCAAGGTAAGCTGTGATTGTAAAAAACAGCAAATATATAACTAGGCGAATCCGATTCTTCCCTACCGATTTAAGTTTAACCACCGTATCTTCTGTCTTTTCATAACTCATAGATTTTTCTACTTCCTTTATCAAAAATTGCTCTTCTAAGCTGCCTCCTCTTATCATTGCAGGTGTACTGCTTTAATCTCCAATAATAGCATTTTGAAAGGAACACCAGAGAGTACCTTTTCCTCCCGTATCCCAGTATTTCATGAAATAAACCACTAAAAACTCGCATCTACACTTTCTGCACAACTTCAATCCTGCAGTGATGGTCTTTCTTCTTTTTGTCATACCCGATTCCAACCAACAACACCCGTCCGGTATGACGTTTTCGCTCCGCCATCTTCCCCCGGAATTTGAGAATATAGTTCCGGTCTTTGATCTGGGCAATCGCTTTCTCCGGCGTGTCATCTACTTTTAACTCAAGAATGATTCCGTCATCACCAGCTCTTTCCGGATAAAAAATAAAATCAGTATAGCCTTCTCCAGCTTTGTTTTCGCGCTCCACATAATAGCTGTCACGCGCCGCCAGATAGACAAGATTCACGATCGCGGTCAGCTCGGTCTCATCGTTGTAGTCCAGCAATGGAGTTTCTGTATCATGTGCAAACTGCAGGATCTCCTCCATTGTCTTTGTATCACCTTTCAGCGTGGCTCTCAGCATCCGATCTGATTCCACCGCCAGGCGATTGATATAGCCAAGACTCTCCCTTTCCCGGATGGTCTTCGCAAACTCGTCCATCAGCTCCCGGTTCGGGATATGAACTTTGCCGTCCTCATAATTCAGAAACCCATAGACCACCATCGCGGATAGGATCTCATTGCGCGTGGTCAGGTTCATCGATGTGGCAGCAAACTCCTCGACTCTTGCAGGTACCGCTTCCCCGGCCACCATAAGCGCCACATCTTTTTTTACATCAGCACGGTCATTCATGATGTAAGTAGAAATCTCACCATAAGTGCCCGTCGCCGTCCAGTAACTCCGAATACGGTTGCGTGTAAGCGCTTCTACCACGGATCGTGGATTATACATTCGCTCGGAGGATGGAGTATGGTAACCATCGTACCAGTATTTCAAATCTTCTCTTGATATTTCACAGTTCGCGTTTCTCTTCTGATATCTGACATAAAGTTCATCAACCTCTGCCTCTGTGAATCCAAAATACTCACTAAACAGATCATCTGTAGCCATTGTATATTCCTGAAAGTTATTAATCGTTGAGCCGCTCGAATACTTCGCAATCGGAAGGACTCCTGTCATGTAGCTTAACGCAATATAACCCGTATCCTTTGTCATGGCCGCAAGCCAGTTAATATAGCTTTTTCTGTCCTCATTCGAAGTATACGACTTGTGGAAAATACAGTCCCATTCGTCAAATATAAGAATGAACTTTTCCTGTGTCTGCTCATAAATCATCCGCAAGTCCTGGATTGCAGTTCCTTTTTTTCGAAAATGAACTTCTGGAAAAGCTTCACGCAAATCTTCCTGAAGAATTTCCTTTATTGTGCCAATAAATTCTGAATAGTTATCGTTCTCGTTTGCCGCATCAATGAAATTAATATAAATCACATTATACTGATTCATATACTCTCGATAATCAAATTCTTCATCGACTGCCGCTGCCTCAGGCGAGTTTTCCTGAGAAACCTGCGCTATCTTCAAGGAATTAAAAATACAGCTGCTGTCGATATTCTTGCTAAAAAATGCCCCAATCATCGCCGCCATCACTGATTTGCCAAAACGTCTCGGCCGGGTGATGCAGATATGCTTGTTACCAGCTTTCACAAATGGAAAAAGTTCCTTTAATAACAAAGACTTATCGACAAAATAAAGGCTGTCAACCTCACTTTTATATAAAGAAAGAACCTGTGTGCTGTTCAGATAGTATCCCATTTTCTGCACCTCCCCATTTTGCCTGTTTACATGATTGTATAAGAATTTACACTTTTTCTCCCTGCTTGTAGGATACGTTGTACATATATGCGCAGAATCATTCAGCGCAACGAAATCCCCATACCTACCGGATAAAGTGTGTGGACACCTTCGGTTCTTTTTCCGGAAGCCCGTATTTTTCTTTCCCGAGGGCAATGCTCTTCATCAAAAATACCATGTTTCTTGCCAGTGCGCGAACGGTCTGCAGACCTTCCTCGTCCTGTACCGCCTCGCCTTTTTCACGGCCGTGGACGCTGTTCCAATATTGGCTGGTAGCAATCGGCATCCCGCTGATCCCGAAATATTTATTCAGTTCATCGTATGTAGCGGAACAGCCGCCTCTCCTCGCCACTGCCACGCTTGCGCCGACTTTCATGGTCTTATCGAATCCTGTGCTGTAAAACAGCCGGTCAAGACAGGCAATCAGCGTAGCATTTGCAGACGCGTAATATACAGGGCTTGCTACTACCAGGCCATCGCTCTCTTCAAATACAGGAGCCAGCTTGTTTACTTCATCGTCAAACACGCATTTCCCATTTTTTGCGCAATTGCCGCAGGCGATGCAGCCGCGGATGGCCTGATTGCCCACTCGCACGATCTCCGTTTCCACACCCTCTGCCTGAAACACTTTATCCATTTCATCCAGCGCAATTGATGTATTGCCGCCCACCCGCGGACTTCCGTTTAACATTAATACTTTCATATTCTTCCACCTTTCTGCTTCACTTAATGATTACCATAGAGGTTCGTCAATTTTTCTATATCCCATGCCGATACTATAACACAGATTTTTATTTCTGTCGACCTTACTCGTTACAGGTCACAACATGACCAAATTCACCTTGTTTCAGCCACTGCAGGTCGACCTATAACGGCACCGTTTATAGCCCATGGAAATGCGGTTTTGGGGGCATTTATACAGGCCATAGAAGGAATTTTCTCATCAGCTCCCGCAGGCAATACCGATATGTCCGCTCTTCCACTCCACTTTCCGTCAAAATGGATGCGGCCGCATATTCTTCTCCATCTACCAGATAATGCACCAGCCCGACCTGCGTTCCCTCTGCCACAGGTGCTTCGATGGTTTGCAGCATCTCGACCCGGACTTCGACCTGATCGCCGGAGCGCATCAGGACTTCGGTCGGGTAGGGTTCTTCCAGAATAGTAGAAACGCTTTCCTGCTGTCCGTTCGTGACGGTGAGCGTTTTCGTCGGAATTTCGGCAACAGTAATATCTCGCGCTTCAAATTCCGTGAGTCCGTAGTTCATCAGTTTTTTCGTATCGACCCATTTGTAGCCTTTATTGTTCGGCCATCCGCAGGCCAGAAGTGCCACGATCAAAAGCTTCCCGTCCCGCGAAAGAGCACCGACATAGCAGTAGCCCGCTTTTCCTGTGAAGCCGGTCTTGCCGGAAAGGGCGCCTTCCATTAGATTCAAAAATGCATTATGGTTTGTACAGCTATAGGTTCGTGTACCGGAAATATTAGAAAAGGTATAGGAAGCGGTTTGCGTCACCGCCAGAAATTCTTCGCTTTTCGGAGACTGTGTGAGACAGTAGCGCATGACCAAAGCCAGATCATGCGCAGTCGTGTGATGCTCGCCATTCTCGTCTTCGGCATCGAGGCCGTTTGGTGTGATATAGTAGGTCTGCGTACAGCCGATTTCGGCTGCCTTTGCATTCATCATGGCAGCGAAATTTTCAACACTGCCGCCGACAGTCTCGGCAATGCAGACCGCCGTGTCATTGTGGGATTCCAGCATCAGAGAATACAGCAGATCGCTCAGATAGAAGGAGTCTCCCTTAATCATACCAAGCTTGACCTCCGGCTGTGCGGAGGCAGTGCCTGACACGGTGCATACAATTTCTGTATCCTCTGTCATAGATTCCAGGGCGAGAATGCAGGTCATAATTTTGGTCGTGCTCGCCATTGGAAGCGGAGAATCGCCATCTTTATTATAAAGAATGCGTCCGCTGGTACCATCCATCAGAACTGCACTGGTCGCATATAAATCAAGAGAAGCTTCCTGCGTGGCAGAAGCCTTTACCCGTATACCTTCCGGTTGCCTGCATACCTGCCCGCATAATAAAACAGCAAAAATGATAACCCACGCAAAGATTCTTTTTCTTATTCCAGGATTCCGCCTCATATAGAAAACTCCTGCCGCATCCGATTTTTATAACACCGGCAAACTGTCCGTGTCTTTCCCAGTATATGCTTTTGAAATTTTCTCTATGCTTTTACAAGAATGTACACCGCCTGTCTGGTTTCTTTGCTTTCACAAAAATGCTCCGCCTGTCTGGTTTCTTTGCTTTCACAAAAGTGCACCGCCTGTCTGGTTTCTCTGCTTCCACACGACACGAATTTTACCGCGCCTCTTGCGCATCCCTACTCCAGATGACCGGCTCGTATTTTCTGCGCAATATGCGCACGACACGGTTCATATCTCCCTGAATGACCTCGTCGTATTTTCCGGAAATGCTCCCGAAAGTCACTGTTCTGTGCATTCCAATCCGTGTCTCCAGTTCTGTCAGCATATGCTCACGCGTAGCTTCCCGATTATATATCTTAATGTACGCATATCCCGGATAATCCGTCGAGTCGTAACAGAGGATTTTAAAGCGTTCACAGTAACCTCCCCTCTTCAATTCCCCGTAAAAGGCTTCCATCCTCGCTTTCGGATAAAGCAGCATCAGATAAACGGCTTCCGCATCTTCAGGGGGACGGCGGCAGATATAATTGCGCAGAGGAGAGCGCCGCAGCTTTGATACGAGAACGCTGTGTATTTTTTCTTCTGTATTCTGATAGTAGATGACAATCGTATCCTCCAGAATCACATTGGTGAAACACATGAGGCCATGCATCTTGGTCAGCGCAAGTAATTCCTGCGTCTCTTCGACTGTCAGTGTATATTTTTTCAGGTAACGCTTTTCGTTGATATCATAAAGTGCTGCGCCGTCCATGACAATCACAGGCAAACGCAGACGAATATCGCGCATCGGTTCGAGCAAAGAAGCCGGCGTGCGCATGGTGGAAATAGTGAAATTCGCACCCTCATCCAGCATCCGGTTCAGCTCTACCCGGCTGTAATCGCTCATAGAATCCTTCGCGTCAATGAGCGTGTCATCCAGCCCTGAGACAAAAAGAATGTCCTTTCGTTTCTTTCGCGGCAAAGAAAACGTATTCACCAACAGCCCGATCAGAATACCGACCACAGTATCCAGGAATCGGTTCCACACAAAAAGATATGGGTTCAGATCACCAGCGTGATTGACCACAATGCTCAAAAATACGACGCAGGAAAAATAGGAAGCCTGTTTTTTCTTTATCAAAACCGTGGTATATAAGACCAGAATCACCATGCCGGAAATCACCGCCGCATTGATCACCTGAAATACCATCGTCGCTTCCGCCAGCGCTTCCATCGAAATCAGGCTTCCCCGAAGCAGCAGGAAAACAAGGCCGTAAAGCGCCCCGATGATCGTGCCGATCATGCGCTGATACGCATTTTTAAAGGTAGTAGCCGTGTACATCTGGATACACCAGAGCGCCGCCAGCTGAGAATAAAAGACAATTCCGCTGTTTCCGCGGAGAAAGGAAACAAAATAACACAAAATAATTGCTGCCGCTGATTTCAGGATTCGCATTCCCGGATGCGGCAGGCGCGACAAACAAAAGGACGGTTTCTGTTTTTGCTGATTCATCATCTGGTCTTCTCCCCTGTTGTAAAAGTATTCGCGGGGCGGGTGCGGCATAAGCCGCAAAACACCCTGCCCGCCCCTGCGATCGAGTAGGAGGCGGCTTGACGGCTCCTACTCGCCCGCGCGGGCTGCGTCTGGCATCAGCCAGAAAATCCTTACGCAGCCCTGCGCATATAAAAAGAGCCTGAAAAATCAGGCTCCTTCGCTGCGAAGCTATCTTAAATCCAAATCCTCTTACTGTCAATATAGAAGTTTCAGAATTTCTAATCTGTCAGATTGTTGATCCGTCCTGTTATGCTCCTTTAGTCTAAATGGAACACTTTCTGTAAATCCACGGATACCGGGCTGTTGTCCGGATTGGTCTCCATGATATCCGCCATAAAATCCCACCATTTGCGGTTGATTGTGGTATCGCTGCTCTGCGCCCACTTTTCCTCGTCTTCGATCTCGATATAGCCGAACAGGGTCAGTGTCTCACGATCCAGGAAAATGGTGTAGTTTTTACCGCCGTACTCGTGTATCATATCTTTCATTTCCGGCCAGAACTGGTTGTGTCTCTTTTCATATTCCGCTTCCTGTCCCGGATATAATTTCATTTTAAATCCTTTGATCATGTTTCTTTCCTCCCGATTATCGCCTGTTACAGGCCACCCTGGCCACGTACCCGTTCTTTTTATCCTGCAGAGATGCCTTATAACGGGTACCCGCATCCGTATTTCACGCCTTCTCACACCCTCGCATCAAGATATCTCATACGATCGTATTCACGGCTTCTCATACAGGAATTCTTCCGGAAGCGTTACATTGAAGCCCTTCGCAAGCTCTCTGAAGTTTTCCGGCGTAATCGTCTGCAGCTTCCGCGGATTCATAGAAAGAATCTTGACCAGGATTTCCGCGGACTTTTCAACGGTATGCAGCAGGCCGAAAGTCAGATCGAAGTCCTCGCCGGAGCAGAACATCCCATGATGTGCCCAGATCGCAACGTCGTATTTTTCCATCAACTCTGCTGTCTTAACCGCGATCTCGCGGCCGCCCGGCACCATCCAGCCGATGACGCCAACGCCATCTGGAAAGACGACCGGGCATTCTGTAGCGGTCTCCCAGAGTTCTCTGGTAAATACCTTATCGTTAAGCGGCAACACAAAAGTCAGCGCGATGATATTGGTCGTATGCGCGTGATAAATCACGCGATGGCGGTCATTCGTCAGTCTCTTTTTCACCTCATGATTCATCAGATGGGTCGGCAGCTCACTGGTCGGTCTTCCGCCTTCCACGAGTCCCCAGCGAATCCGATAATTTACACCCGCATCATCCAGCTCAATGATTGCCAGCGTGGCCTCCGGGTCAACTTTTATGTTGCGGAAATACTTTCCGCTGCCGGTCACCAGGAAAAACTCTCCGGCCAGTCCCGGGACTTCCGTTCCGATCGGCTCCCATTCTCCCGGAGCGTTCAGACGTGGCCGGATCAGTTCCACCTCGTCCTGTTTCAGGCGATAACTCAGATTTCCGCCGTTTCTCTCATGCCAGCCCTGCTGAAAGCCATCGTCCGCCATCTTGATAAAACCCTGCATAAATCTTGTTTCCAGAATCTTCACTGTTCTTTCCTCGATTTCCATTTATTGCAGCTTCTGTGCCTTCATTCCTCAATGAAGGCTTATCTCACACTCTGTGCGGGACAGCAGTAAGCATTTTTTATCTCGTCACAATATCCACCGGTACGTTAAAGATCTTTGCCACCTTGAGGATCGTATCGATGTGCCGGCCGGTCGCAGCCGCAAAATGATGCGTCGGGCCGCATTCGCTCCAGCGGTTCACAAACTCCCGCGCGCCGCAGGTGAAACGGGTTCTCATGTTGGTGTCGCCAAAGGAAAGAATTTCGCCCTCCTCGTTAACACCTTCCGCCACAACAAATTTAAAATGTCCATCGCCGTCCTGGGTGATTGCAAGATAAGTCACCGGCCCTAAATACGGATAAAACTGGGTCAGATAACCGCCGCCTGTCTTCCCGTGGAAGACTTCTACGATCTTCATGGTCGGCTTTTTATCGGATATATCCGCGTCGCCGGAGCCGCTGTGTCCAATAATGGCAATATCATCATTAAAATCAATGGAATACATCTCTGCAAGCTGACCGGTACCGGAAATGGTCTTTAAGATACTCATCGCCATCGCGACTTTCATATCGCCTTCTACCGCACAGGCCACGCCCTGCTTAATCAGCATGGAAAACGCCGGGATCAGCATGCTGTCGAGCACGCCTGCTTTTCCGGTCGCGAGTCCGTCATAATGAGAGGCGATCAGGCCAAGCTTTTCTTCCTTTACCCACTGTTCGAAAGCTACCACATACCGGGCCATCTCCCAGACTTTTTCAATGGTTCCGCCGCCCTCGATATCAAAGGTATCCAGAATATCCTGCGCTTTTGCACGGATTGCGTCCTCATCTGTCACATCGTCCGCGATGATCCACATTTTCTCCCAGTCAAACTGCTTTGTATAGAGATTCATCCGCCGGTAAAGGTTGGTCTCATCAATGTAGAGATCCATCATGCCCGGATATGGCCGGCCAATCTGCGCGATGTTGGTATCGCGGAATCTGCGCCGGGTCTGCGCGGCGCGGCACCAGTCCTCAATCTCGGCCTGAACGCCCGCGTCTCCGCCTTCTACAACGCCCGTGATCACAGCATGTCTCTTGCCAAAACGTTCCAGATCCGCAACCATTTCACCGACCGCGCCGCAGGCGTAACCCTCGCCGAGCCAGGAAGCGATATCGGTATGCTGATAATCCAGCGCCTTGAGCTTCTGTACATTTACCAGCACCACCGGCACATCCAGATCCCGCACCGCCGGAAGCATGTTGTAAGAAGTCGCATAGGTCAGCAGCTGCAAAAATACCAGATCCACATCCGCCGCGCGGAATTTATCACCGGCTGCCTGAGACTGCTCTTTCGTCGTCACCATACCGCCGTCAATGATCTCCACGGTATCCGGCAGCGTCTTTTTAAACGCTTCAAACTGCGCCTCAAATTCCGGCACCAGCTGCGGAAACTGCGGCAGATATGCGCCGAGCGCGATAGAGAAAACGCCAACTCTTGCTTTCGTCTCTACTAACATGATAAAGCCCTCCTCCTGTTTATATCGTAAACGATGTTCCTTATTTTACTGTAATTGATTAAGAAAGTGTCTTCTCATTATAAACCTTAATGTCGAACGATTCATGAACGCAGGTGCGGGCTTCCTCAATCGAGTTGAATTCGCCCCTTTTCAGCATCTGTGCCAGCAGGTTGCCAATCGCAGTCGACTCGGTCGGCCCTGCATGCACCTCCTTGCCGGTCGCCCGCGCGGTCAGTTCATTCAGATACCCCGCGTTGCAGCCACCGCCCATAATGTGGATGCGGTGATATTCCCGCTTGCCCATTTCTTCCAGTTCTTTCGCCGTCTTCGCGTAGCAGTCCGCAAGGCTTCCGTAGATCACCGTCGCAAGCTCTCCAAGCGTCTCCGGTACCGGCTGCCCGGTTCTGCGGCAATAATCTCTCACCGCCTCCGTCATATTATCCGGGGAGAGGAAACAGGAATCATTCGCGTCTACCCTTGACGGGAAATCCTTTGCCTCCTCAGCCATCGCGCAAATTTCAGCAAAACTGTACGAGTCATGATATTCATGCCGAACTGACTGGATCATCCACAACCCCATGATATTTTTCAGGTAGCGGAAGCGCCCTGAGTAGCCGCCCTCATTCGTCAGGTTCAGCTCACGGCTTCTGGACGAGCAGTCCGGCGTCAGCCGCTCTACCCCCATCAGCGACCAGGTACCGGAACTGATGTAGATAAAATCATCATCATTTGCAGGCACAGACAACACAGAAGATCCGGTGTCATGAGTCGCCGGTGCTACCACCTGAAGGTCAAATCCGACTTCTTTTTTTATTTTCTCACTCAGTGACCCGACCACAATACCAGGCATGATCAGCTTCTGAAAAATCCTTCTTGGATAGCCAAGCATATCCATCAGTTCATAATCCCAGTCTTTCGTCACAGGGGAAACCAGCTGCCCCGTCGTGGCCTCCGTATACTCGCAGGTCTTATTTCCGGTCAGCAGAAAATGAAAATAATCCGGCACATGCAAAAGCGTCTGTGCCTGTTCAAGCTGCTCCGGATGATTTTTCTTAATCGCCATCAGCTGATAAATCGTATTAAAAATCGCTTTCTGAATTCCGGTACGCGCGTAAAGGTCTTCTGAGGAAATCACTTTATAGACCTCCTCGTCCATACCATCCGTGCGGTGGTCACGGTATCCGACCGTGTTGCCAATCACCTGATCCCGGTCATCAAGGAGTACAAAATCCACGCCCCAGGTGTCAATTCCCATACTCGCAGGGATTTTCCCAAGCTCCCGGCATCGCTTCATTCCATTTAAGATTTCCGCAAACAGGCGGTCATACTCCCAGCAGAGTTCGCCGTCTTTTTTGACCAGGCCGTTTTCGAAGCGATAAACCTCCTCCAGCACAATTCTGCCATCCTCCAGATGTCCGAGGATATGGCGCCCACTGGATGCCCCAATATCCACCGCAAGATAGTAAACTGACATAGATACCTCCTTAATAACTGATTACTTTCGTCCCAATCGGGATATTATCATAAATCCACTTCGCGTTCGAAAGGGAAAGCCGTACACAGCCATGGGAGGCATTCGTACCAAGGCCGCTCTCCTGCACCTGTGTCATGCTGCCCGGCTCATACAGGATCGAGTGGAACAGGTAATTCCCATAGAACTGCGTGTAATACCAGCAGGTATAGGTCGTGCCAAATGCCTTGCCCTTTGCGGTCACTGTGTAAGAGCCTTTCACCGTAGGCGAAGAGGACTTTCCGGTCGCACATACAAAGTAATACTTCAGCTGCCAGTTTCCGTAGGAGCCGTAGAAAACGCCTACCCGGTTCGTGGAAGAATTTACCAGAAGAAGCCAGCTGGTACTGCTGCTGTAGGACTGTGCCTTACTGATCATCGCCACTGCGCTGGTTTCGACAGAAGCAGTACGTTTTCCGTTGCTGTCTACCTGACCATAGCCCTCTGACGCGGACCCAACAATACCATTGGTCTGCAAAACTCCGCTGCTGTTAAAGTAATAAGCGCCGCCGTCAATCGTCACCCATCCGGTCTGCATTTTTCCAGAGGATGCAAAATAATATTTACTGCCGCTGATGGTCTGCCAGCCCGTCTTCATCACGCCCTTCGACGAGAAATAGTAAGTCGAACCATTGATGGTCTGCCAGCCCGTCAAAGCCGCACCGTACTCTTTCCCGGAACCGTCCGGATTGAAATAATATTTGCTGCCATCGATCGTCTTCCAGCCCGTCTTCATTTTACCGCCCGCGCCAAAATAATAACGATAGCTGCCAATCTTGGTCAGACCTGTCGCCGCCGTTCCCTGCTTTCCGTTCGAATTGCTCTTCACGAAATAATATTTATAACCATCGATTGTCCTCCAGCCCGTCTTCATCTTACCGCCCGCTGCGAAATAGTAACGATAGCTGCCAATCTTAATAAGCCCCGTCGCCGCAGAACCCTTCGGCGCGGTTTCCTTTGCATTCTTATAGAAATAGTAGGTATCGTCCCCTATTGTCTGCCAGCCGGTCTGCATGATGCCAGCCGCCGAAAAATAATAACGATAACCGTTGACTTTAATCAAACCCGTCGCTGCGGAAGCCTTCGGTGCGGATTCCTTCGCGTTCTTATAGAAATAATAGGTAGATTTGCCTATCGTCTGCCAGCCGGTCTGTTTCACGCCGTCCACATAGTAATAAGTATATCCGTCCACCGTTATAAGCCCCTGCAAAAGGGCCTCGGTCTCTGTTTCTGTAGATGCTTCCGTCTCCGTTACCACTTCTGTTTCCGACTCAGTCACGGTTTCCGTCACAGCCTCTGTCTCTGTTTCCGCTGCGGTCTCGGTCTCTGATTCCGTCATCTCCTCCGCGATTGTCGCAGCAGATTCACCTGCCTCTGAAGCTGTCGCCGTCTCCATAGCTGTCGCACCGGATTCACGCATCTCTTCCCCGGTCGCCGCATCTGTAACCGTCTCAGCTGATTCTTCTGCCCCGGCATCGGTCTCTTCTTCCAAAATCCCTTCTAAAGCTGTCTCATCTGAATTTACCATTGCCTCAGAAATGCTCTCCTGGGCATATGCCTGGTATCCCATGCCAAATGGAAGGCCGGAAATCAAAGCAGTAGTCAATAATAAGATCAGTTTTTTCTTCATTATGTCTCCTCCCCTTCTAAGATCTTATGAATAGACTCATGAAGAATATATTACCATATTTTCCTTTTTCCTGTCTACTACTTAGGAAAATCTTCATATTTCCTTAGGGTTTTCATTCGCCAGGATAAATGCACCGGACTCCCGCCCGTTCAAAATCCCGCAGCCATGCTTCGGAGGGCTGCTCATCTGTGACAACGATATCCACGTCCTGAAGGTCACTTACAATCGCAAACGCGTCCCGGTCAAACTTTGTACTGTCCACGGCCAGAATCCTGGTTTTTCCAGACAACAGCATTGATTTCTTTATCTCTGCCAGGGAATCTTTTGATTCCATATAGCCTCTCTCCCGGCTAAAGGCTTTACAGGAAAAAATGACCTTATCCGCATAATGTGAACGTATCGAGCGCTCCGCCTCAATCCCGATAAATGTCAGATAACGCTCGTCCATCACACCACCGGTCGAAATAATTTCCCACTCCGGCGCATCCGTCAGAGACAACAGAATTTCTATAGAATTTGTCAGAACCGTCAGGCGATTTCTGGTTTCCTTCAGTGCTCTTGCAACAAAGACAGCCGTACTGCTGGCGTCCAGAATGATATGATCCCCTTCTTCCACCAGAGAGGCAACCAGCTCCGCTATCTTCTGTTTTCCCTGTACATTCTGGTTTTTTCTGATATTGAAAGGAAGATCAATGCCGGTATCCTCATTGATTACCGCGCCGCCATAGCTTTTTGTCGCATAGCCTTCCTTTTCCAGCTTATCCAGGTCACGCCGTATGGTTTCTTCCGAAACGCCATAGTGCAGGCTGAGCTCGGAAACTACCACACGTTTCTCCATCTGCAGCTTTTCCAGGATTTCATTTCGTCTTTCCAATGCCAGCATTTTCCCGTCCCATCCTTTTTCTCTGTTCTGTCTTAAAGAAGCTTCTCCATCATCTTCCGATCCGGATGCGCAATCACAGAGGAATCCAGATACATGCCTTTATCCGCCACCAGCTGTTTTGCCCGCTCAATGGACGCCTCTACAGCCGACACTTCCCCGGTAATCAGCATATAAGATTTCCCGCACATCCCCTTCGCGATGCGCAGCTCGATCAGTTCGACAATTGCTGTCTTCGCAGCCTGATCCGCCGCTTCAATAATGGACGCCGCATCATAAGTCTCCAGAATGCCAAGCGCGCTGATCTCCTTTACCTGAGAAGTGCCATAGATCGCCGGAAAAATCGACTCGTGCGGATTTCCCAGAACAAAACTGTCAATGCACTTTTCTTCATATGAAGTGACCGCTGTCTCCACCGCCGCCTTAACCGCGCTCAGATCTCCGGCAATGATGGCGATATATTTTCCGGGACAAACAGTCTGCGCCTCGATCAGCTCCACTTCGGCTGTTTTTACCATAGCATCCGCCGCGGTAATGCCGGCAGCGGTCGTCTTAAATTCTATCATTCCAATCGCTTTACTCATCGCTGTACATCCTTTCCGTGCGCAATCACAATATGGCGATCCGTCACTTCTGTTACCTTTCCGCCAATGGAAGCGTGAATCCCAACGCTTAACCCCTGCGCGGGACAGGCAATCATCTGTCCCCGGCTGACCTCATCGCCAGTCTTTACAATGGCTTTTGCCGGAGCGCCAATGTGCTGACTGAGAAGAATCTTTACTTTGGAAACCGCTGCCAGAGACTCATCCATCGGAGCGTCCACATCATACCGTGAAAGCCCCAGACGCGCCATCAGGCGCTCCTCCGGCACCTTTCGGAATTCTCTGGAAGGAAGTACCGGCACGGGCTGTACATTCTGCGGCGGCCGGACGCCTGCCTGCCGCAGACCGGCCTTCATATCCGCAAGCAGAGACCTCGGGGCAAGGCTCTGTGGACAGGCATACATTTCACAGACGCCGCAAGAGCTGCAAAATGATGCGTCCAGATACGGATTCAAATCGCGGAAATCCTGATTGGACGCCGCTCTCATAAATTTTGCCGGGTCAATCGGATGACCCAGCGCATGGCGCGGACAGAGATCCGTGCAGGTGCTGCACTGACAGCAGATGGAAGCCGCCCGCTTTAAATCAATGGAAGAGGTCCGCTGTTTTTTTCTGACAATTGTGTGATCCCTTGGGAGAACCAGGATCGCATTCGTCGTTTTTGTAACCGGCTCATCGCCGCTGCCAATGCGTCCCATCATCGGCCCGCCGACAAAATAAACCGGATCACTGACCGTAACATTCCCCGCAAGCGCAACCACATCGTCCAGCGTGCATCCAATCGGCACCCGAACCGTTACCGGACGGCTGACTTCCGCTACGACCGATACGTACTTGTCTGTCACCGGTTTTTTCTGCTCCAGCGCACGGTACACATTATAAACGGTCTCCACGTTAAATACCGCAACGCCCTGCTCGATTGGCAGACCTCCGGGACGCACGACACGCCCGGTCGCCTCATAGATCAACACCACCTCATCGCCCATCGGGTAAACCTCATCCAGCAGATGAAGACGCATCCCGGGAAATTCTTCGATGTGCTGCCGCAGCGCGCGCACTGTCTGTGCATAAGATTTTTTCACACCAATGATTGCCTCGGACGCTCCCACTGTCTGCGCAATCAGATGGAATGTCTTCATAATCTCATACGCGTGACGTTCCAGAAGCTGCCGGTGCAGCTTTAAAAGCGGCTCACACTCCGCACAATTCATGAGAATGGTATCCGCCTTGTCTGTCAGCTTCGCGTAGGTCGGAAAACCGGCTCCTCCGGCTCCCACCACACCGCATGACTGAATGATGTCCTGAAGTTCTTTTATTTCCATCACGTTACTCCATCGTAACTGTTCAGTACCTTCACAGTTACTTTCCTGTCACTACACCGTTCAAAACGTCACTGGCATCGTCAATAATACCGACAATCGCCGCGTCCACCGGCGCATGATCCATCCCGCAGCCAATCCTGGCCGCGCTTCCCTGCGCCACAAGCACATACTCCCCAATCCCGGCGCCGATGATGTCAATCGCTACCAGCTGTCCCTGACCGGAAGCCATGCTCTGCACAGGCTCGACAATCATGAATTTACTTCCGATTAATTTTTCACTCTTACGCGTGGAGACCACGCTTCCCACTACTTTCCCTGCAATCATTTCGTGCCTCCCCGCACCATTTTATCAGACCGGGCGAATCGAATCCTTTCCCCTGTTCGTCTCACCGGATGCATAATCCAAAGCAAACGCTTACGGCTCAATCCACAATCGTCACCATATCACCGGTAGAGATCAAAGCCGCGTTCGCCTCATCCGTATCAATGTGCATCTCCAGCGTAAAGCTCTCATCTACACGTATTTTTACGTGATCGAAAGTGGTGCCGCGCTCGTTATCCGCCTTAACGGAAACAAAATCGCCGTCCCTGACTCCGGCTGCCAGCGCGTCAGCAGGAGACATATGGATATGACGCATGGCAACAATACAGCCCTCATTGAGATAAATGGCTCCTTTTGGTCCAACGATTGCGACTGGCGCACTGCCATCAATGTCGCCGGATTCCCGCACCGGTACCTTCATGCCAAGCCGGATCGCATCTGTTGCAGAGACTTCCACCTGCGACGCCTTGCGTACCGGACCAAGCACACGGACGTTCTCGATTGCGCGCAGCTTCAGCCCCACAATCGTCACCGTCTCATTGGAGGCAAACTGCCCGCCCATCAGTTCTTTACGTTTTGTAAGCTGATACCCTGGGCCAAACAGGGCTTCCACATGCTCCTGCGTCAGGTGAACATGCCTCGCGGAGACACCGACCGGTACGGCAAACCCATCACTTTTCTTTTCTGTCTCCATTCGGTTGATCGCTTCGATCACCAGTCTTGTGATTTGTTCCACATTTGCTGTTTCCAAGGGTACACCTGCTTTCCACGGCTGCGCGAAAATTTCACCTTCAAAAGTGGTTCATTCCGCTTTTCTGCTCACATCCGGTTGTCAAAACCGACGTGGGCGGAAAGCGGAACCTAGTACCTCGTCTCCAA
>Ga0192279_1077_pt1 | contig 17589 bp, 14 predicted proteins | sample Koala_Koa24_L3_FD_131251 | JGI IMG/M metagenome (GOLD analysis project Ga0192279, IMG submission 131251) | Enriched cells from koala feces incubated with labeled cellulose particles, San Francisco Zoo, California, United States - Koala_Koa2-4_L3 ...
CCCTTGCGTCATACTATAAATGTAGAAGCAGTACAGGAGGTGTGGCAGGATGGATACGATTCCGGCAAAAGAAATCGACTGGTATGTGGGGAAAACGGGCTATCGGATTGTGGATTTGCGTTCGGCTGCCGATTTTTCCAAAGGGCATATCCGTGGGGCAGTCAATGTCCCGGAAGAGACTCTGAATTTTCTTCCGGAAGAGTACGGGAATGAGACATTGATTCTTTATTGCGAACGAGGGGCAAGAAGCATATCTGTGGCGCGTGACTTGGAAAAGAAGGGGTGGCGCACAAAGACGGTAATCGGTGGAATCAACGCCTATCGGGGAGTAAATCTGGTAAAATAAGCCTTTACTTTGCCATGATTTGTGCGGCATTGCCCTGGTAAAAAGGTTGACAGAGTGTGCCGTGGGCTTTAAGATATAAGAAAGATTGTCAGGAAAGACGGAAGAATAACGAGAATTGGGACGGAAAATGACAAATGAAAGAACTGATGGAATTGATGGCTCCCTGCCATTTTGGGCTGGAGGCAGTGCTGAAAAGAGAAATTCAGGATCTCGGGTATGAGATCAGCTGTGTGGAAGACGGGCGAGTGACGTTTTACGGGGATGCACAGGCGATAGCAGTGGCGAATGTGTTTTTGAGAACTGCGGAGCGGATTCTTCTGAAAGTTGGCAGTGTGCACGCTGTGACGTATGATGAGCTGTTTGAGGGAGTCAGGGCGATGCCGTGGGAGCGTTACCTGCCGATTGATGCAAAGTTTTGGGTCACAAAGGCGACAACGGTGAAAAGCAGGTTGTTCAGCCCGTCGGATATTCAGTCAATTGTGAAAAAAGCGGTAGTGGAGCGTCTGAAAGGAGTGTACCGGGTCAACTGGTTTGCGGAGGATGGCGCAGCCTATCCGATCCGCGTGTTTTTTATGAAGGATGAGGCGGTGCTGACGCTGGATACGACCGGTGAATCTCTGCATAAAAGGGGATACCGGAAGCTTACGGCGAAGGCACCGATTTCGGAAACGCTTGCCGCTGCACTGATTATGCTGACGCCGTGGAAGGCAGATCGGATTTTGGTGGATCCGTTTTGCGGCAGCGGCACGTTTCCGATTGAGGCTGCGATGATGGCCGCGAATATTGCTCCGGGGATGGAGCGTTCGTTTCTGGCTGAAAACTGGGACAATCTTATTTTGCGCAGAAACTGGTATGATGCGGTGGAAGAGGCACAGGATCTGGTCGACTCTTCGGTTAAGACAGATATCCAGGGCTACGACATAGATGGGGATGTGATTCGCGCTGCCCGAGAGAATGCGAAGCGTGCCGGCGTAGATCATATGATCCATTTTCAGCAGCGCCCGGTGAGTGAACTGAATCATCCGAAAAAGTATGGGTTTGTGATTACCAATCCGCCTTATGGAGAGCGCCTGGAGGAAAAGGCTGCGCTGCCCGGCCTGTATCGAGAGATTGGGGAAGCGTTTGCCCGGTTGGATTCCTGGTCGGAGTATTTGATTACTTCTTATGAAGATGCGGAGAAATATATCGGAAAGCAGGCGGCGAAGAACCGGAAGATTTACAATGGCATGATTAAGGCATATTATTATCAGTTTCCGGGACCGCGTCCGCCCAAAAGAACGAATGTGCAATGAGGAAAAGCGTGGCGAAGAAAAGTACTACGGTGAAAAATGGAAGGAGAAAGCTGGCAGGCATATTGCTGATGGCGGCCTGCCTGCTGTCCGCGGCAGGACTTGTGTGCATGGAAAGCGGTGCGTCAGTCCGGTGTGCGGCAGCGGAAGAAGCTGTTACACTTCCGGCCAGATGGTATGCGGGTGATGAGGGCAGAAAACCTACGGTTAAGAACCAGGGCTCTTATGGCACCTGCTGGGCGATTACGGCAACGTATGCTCTGGAAACAGCACTTCTTCCGGAAGAGAGGATTGTCTTTTCGGCAGATCACCTGACACGCCGGAATTCTTTTACAGCAAGCGTAAATGATGGCGGTGATTATCTGATGCTGATGGCCTATCTCTGCGGCTGGCAGGGACCGGTGACGGAAGAAGAAGATCCTTATGGGGATGAGTATTCGCCGGATGACCTGGAGCCGGTGGTTCATGTACAGGAAGTGCGGGTTCTTCTGGATTCTTCTATTGAAAAAATAAAAGAAACTGTGTATACTTATGGTTCTGTACAGACATCCCTGTTTATGGACCGGACGACTGCTTCGGCGGATTCCGGATATTATAATGAAGCAACTTCCTCTTATTATTATACAGAGGAGATCACACAGAATCATGATGTGCTGATTCTTGGATGGGATGATGCCTGGCCGGCGGAAGCGTTTGCCGCGGCACCGGGTCAGGATGGGGCATTTATCTGCCTGAATACCTGGGGCAGCGATTTTGGGGAGGATGGAATCTTTTACGTATCCTATTCGGATCCGAATATCGCCCAGGTTGCTGTGACATACACAAGGATTGACGGCACGGATAATTATGATCATTTATACCAGTATGATGCCTGCGGCTGGCAGGGACAGCAGGGATATGACTCGGAATCCTGCTGGTTTGCAAATGTGTATACGGCGGAGGGGAAGGAGACGCTTGCGGCGGTCGGATTTTACGCGACTGGCGAGAATGCTTCCTATGACATCTATCTGGTGCATGATTTTACGGGAACGGAATCCTTTGCACAGATGGAATATCTGCAGAGTGGTAATTTTACGGAGACAGGATATTATACTGTAGATCTTGAACAGCCTCAGATGCTTGCTGAGGGTGAGTCGTTTGCAATTGTGGTTCAGATCCAGGTACCAGGCGCCTCAAATCCGGTCGCGGTGGAATACCGCGCGGATGAATATACGCAGAATGTGACCTGCGAAGGCAAGGAGAGCTATCTGAGCCAGTATGGCACTCTCTGGGAAAACACACAGGAAAAATTTGAGACAAACGTATGCCTGAAGGCTTACACATGGGATCGGTGAGTATGCCTGATTCCTTTTCCGAAAAAAAGAGAATAGAAAAGCAACAGCATATTTGGAAATAAGGCGATTTAAAGGCTGAAAGGAAAGAGGCACGACCAATGAAAAAAAGAATGATATTTGCTACCGGCAATCCGGATAAGCTAAAGGAGATTCAAATGATCCTGTCTCACAGTGAGATGGAGATTATATCGATGAAAGAGGCCGGGGTGTCTGATGATATTATTGAAGATGGGGAGACCTTTGAGGAGAACGCGGTGATCAAGGCAAAGACGATCATGGAGCGCACAGGGGAGATTGTCCTGGCGGATGATTCTGGCCTGGAAATTGATTTCCTGAATAAAGCGCCTGGGATTTATTCCGCCCGTTTTATGGGAAAAGACACATCGTATGAGATTAAGAACGCCGCTCTTCTGGAAAAGCTTTCAGGGGTTCCGGACGAGGAGCGTACAGCGCGTTTTGTCTGTGCAATTGCCTGCGCGGTTCCGGACGGACGTATTCTGACCTGCAGCGGGGTGATGGAGGGAATCATTGGATATGAAAGCCGCGGAGAGCATGGCTTTGGGTATGACCCGATTTTCTATCTGCCGGAATGCGGCTGCTATTCCGCAGAGCTTGACCCGGTGCGGAAAAACGAACTGAGTCATCGGGGAAAAGCACTCCGGAGGATGCGGGAGATACTGTTGGAAGAAGGAATTCTGTAAAGAACAGTCGGAAAGTTATGTGGCAAAATAGTAAGGAGAGAAGGCATGAATATACTGATCGTGAGTGATACACATGGTTATGATTCAAATCTGAAACAGGTGCTCAGTAAAATCGACCAGCCAGACTGCGTGATTCATCTGGGGGATTCAGAGAGTACGGTGGAATATATACACAGCGTTGTAAACTGCCCGGTTTATATGGTGGCGGGGAACTGCGATTATTTCACAAGACTTCCCCTGACCCGGATTGAAGAGCTGGATGGCTGCCGGATTTTTATGACTCATGGGCATTATTACTATGTATCAGTAGGCATACGCGATCTTGCTGAAGAAGCCAGGACGAACGGCTGCAGCGTAGCGATGTTTGGTCATACGCACCGCCCGTTTCTGGACGAGAGCGATCCGGAACTGACGATCCTGAAACCGGGAAGCCTGTCTTTTCCACGCCAGGAAGGGCGCGTGCCAAGCTATATTCTGATGAAAACGGAAGATGGAAAACGTCCCTCCTTTCAGATATGCTACCTGGAGAAGGATCTTTCCAAAAAATGAGAAGAAATTTTTCGGGGCCAGACGGCAGAACAGACAGAGCACGGCAGAATCATTTGCGTATAAAAATAATGAGCCGATTCAAAGAAAAGTCTTGACTTCCACTCCGGTGTTGTGCTACACTGTACGAGCGTATGGAAGAAGGCTTTTTTTTATGCCTGAAAAAGTATTGCTGACCCACACGGCTGTACAGAAAATGAATGCTGTGCGGTCGGGTAAATCTTTAGGGAAGAGAGGTGGAAGTTGTGCGTGTACGTATCACATTGGCATGTACGGAGTGCAAACAGCGTAACTACAACATGACAAAAGATAAGAAGACCCATCCGGATCGAATGGAAACGAAGAAATATTGCCGTTTCTGTCGGTCGCACACGCTGCATAAAGAGACAAAATAATCGATAGAATTGCGCAAAGGAAGTGAAGGTTATGGCAAAAGCAGAGAAGACAGAGACAAACTCTAAAATCAAGGTTTGGTTCCGGGGAATTAAGGCTGAGTTTAAAAAGATTATCTGGCCGGATCGGAACACGCTGGCGAAGCAGACCGGCGCCGTTATTGCCGTTTCTATCGTACTGGGAATGATTATTGCGATGCTGGATTTTGTTTTCCAGTATGGAGTGGATTTCCTGGTGAACATTAGTTTCTGAGTGAAGTAAGGGCAAAGGGTGATTGTATGGCAGAGGCGAGCTGGTATGTAGTTCATACTTATTCCGGGTATGAAAATAAGGTGAAAGCCAACATTGAGAAGACGATTGAGAACCGCCATCTGGAGGAGCAGATCCTGGAGGTGCGTGTTCCGCTTCAGGATGTTGTGGAGATGAAAAACGGTGCTCAGAGAACCGTGCAGAAAAAGATGTTTCCGGGCTATGTACTTCTCAATATGGTGATGAATGATGATACCTGGTATGTTGTGAGAAATACAAGAGGCGTGACGGGCTTTGTAGGCCCGGGATCGAAGCCGGTACCTCTGACGGACGCAGAGATGTATAATCTCGGTATTCAGTCAACTTCTCTCTCGGTTGATTTCGAGGAGGGGGATACTGTGACCGTGATTGGCGGTGTTTGGAAGGATACGGTTGGAGTTATCCAGTCGATGAACCAGGCGAAACAGAGCGTCACAATCAATGTTGAGTTATTTGGCCGTGAGACACCGGTCGAGATCAGTTTTGCAGAGATTCAGAAAATGTAAGAAAAAAGAAATGCCGCGGCGGCCAGCCGGGGCAGTGGGAGGGACGACTTCCCGACAATACCACATAGGAGGTTTCTGACATGGCAAAAAAAGTTACAGGTTATATTAAATTACAGATTCCTGCCGGCAAAGCGACACCGGCTCCTCCTGTTGGTCCTGCATTGGGACAGCATGGTGTGAATATCGTTCAGTTTACGAAGGAGTTCAATGCGAGAACCGCAGATAAGGGTGATCTGATTATTCCGGTTGTGATTACGGTTTATGCGGACAGAAGCTTCAGCTTCGTTACAAAGACTCCGCCAGCCGCAGTTCTTCTGAAGAAGGCCTGCAATCTTAAGTCTGGTTCCGGTACTCCGAACAAGACAAAGGTTGCTTCGATCTCAAAAGACAAGATTCGTGAGATCGCGGAGATGAAGATGCCGGATCTGAACGCAGGCAGCATTGAGGCAGCTATGAGCATGATCGCGGGTACCGCTCGCAGCATGGGCATTACGGTAGAAGAATAGGCCAGGAGGTAATTTGATATGAAAAGAGGAAAAAAATACGCAGAGGCCGCTAAAGCCGTAGATCGTTCCGTGCTCTATGACGTAAACGAGGCGATGGCTTTAGTCAAGAAGACATCTGTTGCAAAATTTGATGAGACGATCGAAGTTCACATCCGTACAGGTTGTGATGGCCGCCATGCGGATCAGCAGATCCGTGGCGCAGTTGTACTTCCGCATGGTACCGGTAAAAAGGTTCGTGTGCTTGTATTCGCAAAGAACGCGAAAGCAGACGAAGCTCTTGCCGCTGGCGCAGAGTTTGTAGGCGGTGAGGAACTTGTTCCGAAGATCCAGAAGGAAGGATGGCTTGATTTTGACGTGGTTGTAGCTACTCCGGATATGATGGGTGTAGTTGGACGTCTCGGCCGTATCCTTGGACCTAAGGGCCTGATGCCAAACCCGAAGGCTGGCACGGTTACTATGGATGTGACGAAAGCAGTCAACGATATCAAAGCTGGTAAGATTGAATACAGACTCGACAAGACCAATATTATTCATGTGCCAATTGGAAAGGCTTCTTTTACAGAGGAGCAGTTAACGGACAACTTCCAGACGCTTATAGAAGCAATTAACAAAGCTAGACCTTCAGCACTGAAAGGACAGCTCATGAAGAGCGTCACCGTCACCTCGACGATGGGTCCTGGCATTAAGCTGAATACGGCGAAGCTTGCGTAAAAGCTTTCGAAATGCTACTCCCGGGGATGGAGATCTTCGGGAGTTTTTTTATTTTATACTGTTCTGAACAAACAGCAGGCCGCAGACCGCCTGCTGCGCAGGCTATATGCCGCTTACGCGTCATATGTCTGTGGCTTGATGGGCGTTCCGCCCATCCCGAAATGAAAATATAGCCTTTAGCAGGCAAGCCTGCACAGTCTATTTTTTCATTTCGATGCTGTTCTGAACTTTTTTACAAAAAAGTGATTGACAAAAAAGGTAGGGTGTGGTAGGGTATGGAAGATAACTGCCAGAGACAGCAGGTGCCGTAAGGCGTAATTGTTCTGTGAGAGACGGCCTGCCGAGGAGTATGATTCTATGGAAGAATTTTGATGCTCTTTTGTCGGATGGTGACAGAAGGGCTTTTTCTATATTCATTTTTCCTTTTTATACGGCGGTTTGGAAAGGACAGTTCCTGTCTTTTCAAAAAATCTATAAGGAGGTATGGATTATGGCAAAGGTTGAGCTGAAGAAACCGATTGTAGAAGAGATTTCCGCTAATATCAAAGATGCGGAGTCCATTATTCTTGTACATTACAGCGGGATCACTGTGGAAGCAGATACTCAGCTTCGTAAAGAGCTGCGTGAGGCGGGCATCATTTATAAGGTTTATAAGAACACAATGATGAATTTTGCGTTCAAGGATACGCCTTGCGAGGAACTTTCCCAGCATCTGGAAGGACCGAATGCGCTTGCTATCTCTAAGACAGATGCAACAGCAGCGGCGAGAATCATTTCCGGATATGCGAAGAAAGCTCCTACCGTGAAGATGCTTGCCGGTGTTGTAGAGGGCACCTATTACGATGAGAATGGTGTTGCTGCGCTGGCGACGATTCCGTCGAGAGACGAACTGCTTGGAAAGCTGCTTGGAAGCATCCAGTCACCTGTTGCAAATCTGGCTCGTGTACTGAATCAGATCGCGGAAGCGAAAGCAGCAGAGTAAATAATAATTGGAAAAATAACGCTGTGAGAGCACAGCAAATGAGAAAAAATTCAATCAGGAGGAAAAGAAAATGGCTAAGTTAACAACTGCTGAGTTTATCGAAGCAATCAAAGAGTTATCTGTACTTGAGCTGAATGAGCTCGTAAAGGCATGTGAGGAAGAGTTTGGTGTATCAGCGGCAGCTGGTGTTGTGGTAGCGGCAGCAGGCGGCCCGGCTGAGGAAGTAGAAGAGAAGACTGAGTTTGACGTTGAGCTGACTGAAGTTGGTCCGTCCAAGGTTAAGGTTATCAAGGTTGTCCGTGAGGCGACTGGCTTGGGCCTGAAGGAAGCAAAGGATGTCGTAGACTCTGCTCCGAAGGTGATCAAAGAGGGCGTTTCTAAGGCAGAAGCAGAAGAGCTCAAGACCAAGCTTGAGGCAGAAGGCGCAAAGGTTACAGTTAAGTAATCAGGTTCTTCTTAAAAATCGATATAAGGTACGAGTTTCGGTTTGTTGCTTAATTTCGAAATCCGGGGGGACTCCAGAACGGAGTCCCCTTTTTCGGCGTAAGGTATGTTTACCGGGGATCTATATGGAATAGCAGACTGCGGAATTCTAAATGTAAAAAAAATTGTAAAATTTTCCTTGACATGATTTTTTCTTTGCGATACACTATAAATTGCTCTATTGTGCGGGATTATGTCCTGCGGTATATTTATGCCCAAAAAGCGATTCAGACTGCAGAAAGAACAGAGGTGGAACATCAATGGAGAAAAACAGAATACGTCCTACTACGAATGGTAAAGGAATCCGTATGAGTTATCAGCGGCAGAAGGAAGTTCTCGAGATGCCGAACCTGATTGAGGCTCAGAAAAATTCCTACCAGTGGTTTCTGGATGAAGGACTTAAAGAAGTCTTTGATGATATCTCACCGATTGAAGACTATGGCGGGAAGCTGAGTCTTGAGTTTGTGGATTTCAAACTGTGCGAGGATGATGTGAAATACTCGATTGAGGAGTGTGTGGAACGTGATGCTACGTATGCCGCACCCCTGAAAGTACGGGTACGTCTCCATAATAAGGAAAATGACGAGATCAGCGAGCATGATATTTTTATGGGCGATCTGCCCCTGATGACCGCGACCGGTACGTTTGTGATCAATGGTGCAGAGCGTGTCATTGTCAGCCAGCTGGTTCGTTCGCCTGGTATTTATTATGATATTACGCATGACAAGTTTGGTAAGAAGCTGTACTCCTGTACTGTTATTCCAAACCGCGGTGCGTGGCTTGAGTATGAGACAGACTCCAATGATGTGTTTTATGTGCGTGTCGACCGGACAAGAAAAGTTCCGGTGACGGTACTTGCGCGTGCGCTTGGCCTGAGCTCCAATGCGGAAATCCTGGATTTCTTCGGTGAAGAGCCGAAGATTGTGGCGACACTGGCAAAAGATACCGCCACGAACTATCAGGAAGGTCTTCTCGAGCTGTATAAGAAGATTCGTCCGGGTGAACCGCTTGCGGTAGAGAGCGCGGAAAGCCTGATTATGAGTATGTTCTTTGACCCGCGCAGGTATGATCTGGCAAAGGTTGGCCGCTATAAGTTCAACAAAAAGCTGTTGCTGCGCAATCGGATTGCCGGGCATATTCTTGCCGAGGATGTGTTCGACGCATCGACCGGTGAAATTCTCGCGGAGGCTGGTACAGAGCTCACTCGCGAGCAGGCGGATGCGATTCAGAATGCAGCAGTTCCGTACGTACTGATTCGTACGGAAGAACGTGATGTGAAAGTGATTTCCAGTATGATGGTAGATCTTCGCACTTACGTTGACTGCAACCCGCGCGATCTGGGGATCACAGAGTTAGTATATTATCCGGCATTGAAAAAGATCCTGGAAGAGTATGATGACCCGGAAGATCAGAAGGACGCGATCCGGCGCTCCGTACATGAGCTGATTCCGAAGCATGTTACGAAAGAAGATATTCTTGCTTCGATTAATTATAACATCCATCTGGAGTATGGCATTGGCACGGATGATGATATCGACCATCTGGGCAATCGCCGTATCAGGGCGGTTGGCGAGCTGCTGCAGAACCAGTATCGTATCGGTCTGGCCAGACTGGAAAGAGTGGTTCGCGAGCGTATGACGACGCAGGAGATTGAAGGCATTTCACCGCAGTCTCTGATTAATATCAAGCCGGTGACGGCGGCGGTGAAAGAGTTCTTCGGTTCTTCTCAGCTGTCTCAGTTTATGGATCAGAACAATCCGCTTTCAGAGCTGACGCATAAGCGCCGTCTGTCCGCACTTGGCCCGGGTGGTCTTTCAAGAGAGAGAGCCGGATTCGAGGTTCGAGACGTGCACTATTCCCATTACGGAAGAATGTGCCCGATTGAGACGCCTGAAGGCCCGAATATCGGTCTGATTAACTCACTGGCCTGCTATGCCCGGATCAATGAGTACGGCTTTGTGGAAGCGCCGTACCGGAAGATTGATCATTCTGATCCGAAGAATCCGCGCGTTACGGATGAAGTGGTTTATATGACTGCGGATGAAGAGGATAACTATCATGTAGCTCAGGCAAACGAGGCACTGGATGAGGAAGGGCATTTTGTCCGCAAAAATGTTTCTGGCCGTTACCGCGAGGAGACGCAGGAATATGAGCGCAGCATGTTTGATTACATGGACGTATCGCCGAAGATGGTATTTTCTGTGGCGACAGCGTTGATTCCGTTTTTGCAGAACGATGACGCTAACCGCGCTCTGATGGGGTCGAACATGCAGCGTCAGGCAGTTCCGCTTTTGACGACAGAAGCGCCTGTCGTTGGTACCGGTCTGGAGACAAAGACGGCTGTTGACTCTGGTGTGTGCGTAGTAGCCACTCATGCTGGCGTGGTTGAGCGTGCAGAGTCGAACTGCATTGTGATCCGTACGAATGACGGACAGCGTGACGAATACCATTTGAAAAAATTTGTCCGCAGCAATCAGAGCAACTGCTACAATCAGCGCCCGATTGTGAATAAAGGCGAGCGTGTGGAAGCAGGTGATGTAATCGCGGATGGTGCGTCGACTTCAAATGGCGAAATTGCGCTGGGAAAGAATCCGTTGATTGGCTTTATGACCTGGGAAGGCTATAATTACGAGGATGCGGTTCTGCTCAGCGAAAAGCTGGTGATGGACGATGTATATACCTCTGTGCATATTGAGGAATATGAGGCGGAAGCTCGTGATACGAAGCTTGGACCGGAGGAGATTACCCGCGATGTGCCAGGCGTCGGCGACGAGGCTCTGAAAGATCTGGATGAGAGAGGTATCATCCGTATCGGTGCCGAAGTGCGGGCCGGTGATATCCTGGTTGGCAAGGTAACGCCGAAGGGTGAGACAGAGCTGACAGCAGAAGAACGCCTTCTGCGTGCAATCTTTGGTGAGAAGGCGCGTGAAGTGCGTGATACCTCCCTGAAGGTACCGCACGGTGAATATGGTATTGTGGTAGATGCCAAGGTATTTACCAGGGAGAATGGAGATGAGCTTTCTCCTGGCATGAACCAGGCGGTTCGCATTTACATTGCACAGAAGAGAAAGATTTCTGTTGGCGATAAGATGGCTGGCCGGCATGGAAACAAGGGTGTTGTCTCCCGTGTGCTTCCAGTAGAAGATATGCCTTTCCTTCCAAATGGACGTCCCCTGGATATCGTACTGAATCCGCTGGGTGTGCCGTCCCGTATGAATATCGGGCAGGTATTGGAGATTCACTTAAGCCTCGCAGCAAAAGCACTTGGTTTTAATGTATCAACACCGGTGTTTGACGGTGCGAATGAGAATGATATTATGGATACTCTGGAGCTCGCGAATGATTACGTGAATCTGGAGTGGGATGAGTTTAAAGAAAAGCATGGAGATGAATTGCTTCCGGAAGTGCTGGATTATCTGTGGGAGAACCGGGATCACAGAGCGCTCTGGAAAGGCGTACCGATCTCGAGAGATGGAAAGGTTCAGCTTCGCGACGGGCGTACAGGCGAATATTTTGACGGCCCGACGACAATCGGACACATGAATTACCTGAAGCTTCACCACCTGGTAGACGATAAGATCCACGCTCGTTCTACGGGTCCGTATTCTCTGGTAACACAGCAGCCGCTGGGCGGCAAGGCGCAGTTTGGCGGCCAGCGTTTCGGAGAGATGGAGGTATGGGCTCTGGAAGCGTATGGCGCGTCCTATACACTGCAGGAGATTCTGACCGTGAAATCAGATGATGTGGTAGGTCGTGTGAAGACTTATGAAGCGATCATCAAGGGAGAAAACATCCCTGAGCCGGGTATTCCGGAATCCTTTAAGGTGCTTTTGAAAGAGCTTCAGTCTCTTGGCCTGGATGTCAGGGTGCTGAAAGATGATAATACAGAAGTAGAGATTATGGAGACCGCTGATTATGGGGATACAGACTTCCGCTCTGTGATGGGTGAAGACCGCAGATACAATGACAAAGAAGATGAATCCCTGGGCCGTTATGGGTTCAGCCGCCAGGAGTTTAATGGGGATGAACTCGTTTCCGTCGAGGAAGAGAGCAATGACAGTGACGGAGACGATGGATTAGACCTGTATGATATGGAAATGGAAGAAACTTTTGACGAAGAGTAGCGTGTGAAAGGAGTACCATCAATGCCAGAGACAAATAGCAATGAAGTGTATCAGCCAATGACGTTTGATGCCATTAAGATCGGTCTGGCTTCTCCTGATAAAATCCGGGAGTGGTCTCATGGAGAGGTCAAAAAGCCGGAAACGATCAATTACAGAACTTTAAAACCGGAAAAAGACGGTTTGTTTTGTGAGCGCATTTTCGGGCCGAGCAAGGACTGGGAGTGCCATTGCGGAAAATATAAGAAAATTCGCTACAAAGGCGTTATCTGTGACCGATGCGGCGTAGAAGTGACAAAATCTTCTGTTCGTCGTGAACGTATGGGACATATTGAGCTGGCGGCTCCGGTATCCCATATCTGGTACTTCAAGGGGATTCCATCCAGAATGGGTCTTATTCTGGATATCTCTCCGCGTGTGCTTGAGAAGATTCTCTATTTCGCGAATTATATTGTTCTGGATCCGGGTGAATCGGATTTGCATTACAAACAGGTACTGACTGAAAGAGAGTATCAGGAAGCAAAGGAAAAATGGGGCAAACAGTTCCGCGCGGGCATGGGTGCAGAATCTGTGAAGGAGCTTCTGGAAGCGATCGATGTCGAGAAAGAATCCGCAGAGCTGAAAGCGGCTCTTAAGGATTCCACTGGTCAGAAGCGTGCGAGAATCATCAAGAGATTGGAAGTTGTTGAAGCTTTCCGGGAGTCTGGCAATCGTCCGGAGTGGATGGTGATGACAGTGATCCCGGTCATTCCGCCGGATCTGCGTCCGATGGTACAGCTTGATGGCGGACGATTCGCTACGTCGGATCTGAATGACCTTTACCGCCGTATCATCAACCGCAACAACCGACTGAAGAGACTGCTGGAGCTTGGCGCACCGGATATTATTGTGCGCAATGAAAAACGTATGCTCCAGGAAGCAGTTGACGCGCTGATTGACAATGGACGCCGCGGCCGTCCGGTTACAGGACCTGGGAACCGGGCGCTGAAATCTCTTTCTGATATGCTGAAGGGTAAGTCTGGCCGTTTCCGTCAGAATTTGCTTGGTAAGCGTGTAGACTACTCAGGTCGTTCGGTTATTGTCGTAGGACCAGAGCTGAAGATTTATCAGTGCGGTCTGCCGAAAGAGATGGCGATTGAGCTGTTTAAGCCATTCGTTATGAAAGAACTGGTAGAGAACGGCACTTCACATAATATTAAGAACGCGAAGAAGATGGTAGAACGTCTGCAGCCGGAAGTGTGGGATGTTCTGGAGAATGTGATCAAAGAGCATCCGGTTATGCTGAACCGCGCTCCTACACTGCATCGTCTGGGTATCCAGGCATTTGAGCCGATCCTGGTTGAGGGCAAGGCAATCAAACTGCACCCGCTTGTGTGTACCGCATTTAATGCAGACTTCGATGGAGACCAGATGGCAGTTCATCTTCCGCTGTCTGTGGAAGCGCAGGCGGAGTGCCGTTTCCTGATGCTTTCTCCGAACAACCTTCTGAAGCCTTCCGATGGCGGACCGGTGGCTGTTCCTTCTCAGGATATGGTGCTTGGTATTTATTATCTCACCCAGATGCGGCCAGGTGTTCTCGGTGAAGGAAAGTTCTTCAAGAGTGTAGCGGAGGCTATCCTTGCCTATGAGAATAAATTTATCACCCTGCAGTCGAAGATTACGGTCCGCATGGCAAAGAAGATGCCGGACGGCAGCGTGGTGATGGGCGATGTGGAATCAACGCTTGGCCGATTCCTGTTTAATGAGATTTTACCGCAGGATCTGGGCTTTGTAGATCGTTCCGTTCCGGGCAATGAATTGAAGCTGGAAGTAGATTTCCTTGTCAAGAAGAAGGAGCTTAAGAGCATTCTGGAGAGAGTCATCAACACACATGGCTCCACAAAGACAGCGGAGGTACTGGATGACATCAAGGCAATGGGCTATAAGTATTCCACAAAGGCTGCGATGACGGTATCTATTTCGGATATGACTGTGCCGCCGCAGAAGCCTGAGCTGATTAAACAGGCGCAGGATACAGTGGATAAGATTACGAGAAACTATAAGCGTGGTCTGATCACAGATGAAGAGCGTTATAAAGAGGTCGTGGAGACCTGGAAGGATACGGATGATGTCCTGACCAAGGCTCTGCTTGATGGTTTGGATAAATATAACAATATCTTCATGATGGCTGATTCCGGTGCGCGTGGATCGAACAAGCAGATTAAGCAGCTTGCCGGCATGCGCGGCCTGATGGCGGATACGACCGGACACACGATTGAGCTGCCAATTAAGTCAAATTTCCGTGAGGGTCTGGACGTACTGGAGTACTTCATGTCCGCACATGGCGCCCGTAAGGGACTTTCGGATACGGCGCTTCGAACAGCAGACTCCGGATATCTGACCCGACGACTGGTCGATGTTTCACAGGATCTGATTGTTCGTGAGACGGACTGCTGTGAAGGCAGCGACGAGATTCCTGGTATGTATGTGCATACGTTCTCGGACGGGAAAGAGGAGATTGAGAACATTCAGGAGCGTATCACAGGGCGTTTCTCCTGTGAGGATATCTGTGACAAAGACGGCGAGATCATTGTGAAAGCAAATCATATGATCACACCAAAGCGTGCCGCGCGGATTATGAAAGAAGGCGTGGATGCAGAAGGTAAGCCGTTTGAAAAGATTAAGATTCGTTCGATTTTGACCTGCCGTTCTCACATTGGAATCTGCTCAAAGTGCTATGGCGCTAACATGGCGACCGGTGAGCCGGTACAGGTGGGTGAGTCTGTTGGTATTATCGCAGCGCAGTCGATCGGTGAGCCTGGTACACAGCTGACGATGCGTACATTCCACACCGGCGGTGTGGCCGGCGGCGATATCACACAGGGTCTTCCGCGTGTCGAGGAGCTTTTTGAGGCAAGAAAGCCGAAAGGACTTGCAATTATTACGGAAATTGCCGGTATGGCTTCTCTGCGGGATACTAAGAAGAAGCGTGAGATCGTAGTGACGAACGAGGAGACTGGAGAATCCAAGACCTATCTGATTCCGTATGGCTCCAGAATGAAGCAGGTTGATGGCACATATCTGGAAGCCGGCGATGAGCTGACAGAGGGTAGTGTGAACCCGCATGACATCCTGAAGATCAAGGGCATTGAGGCAGTGCAGGATTACATGCTTCGCGAAGTACAGCGTGTATATCGTCTGCAGGGTGTAGAAATCAATGATAAGCACATTGAAGTCATCGTACGTCAGATGCTGAAAAAGGTTCGGATCGAGACAAATGGCGATACCGATTTCCTGCCGGGCAGTCTCGTCGATATTCTGGAATATGAGGATAAGAACGAGCAGATGATCGCGGAAGGGAAAGAGCCTGCGGAAGGTAAGCGCATTATGCTTGGTATCACAAAGGCCTCCCTGGCGACAAACTCGTTCCTGTCAGCAGCTTCATTCCAGGAGACTACCAAAGTTCTGACTGAAGCGGCGATCAAGGGGAAAGTCGATCCTCTGGTTGGTCTGAAGGAGAATGTGATCATTGGTAAGCTGATTCCTGCAGGTACCGGTATGAAACGCTATCGCAATGTAGCGATTGACACGTCAGGAACGGACGATTATGAATATGAGCAGATGATGCTTGATGAATACGACGAAGAGGATGACGATCTGGAACCAGTTGACGGAGCACAGGAAATGACCCTTGGTGAGTTGATTGGAGAAGAAGGAGTGTCAGAGGATAAACCGACAGAGATGGAGGCTGATTCCTCTTCCGTGACGGAGACGGAAGATATGCCTGCTGAGGAAGAAAGCTTCTTAGCAGAAGCATCCCCGGAATTGGATGAGGCTCCGAAAGAAGAGCTGCCAGAAAGCGATGATAACTGATGGTATCTTCTGTGTCTTCTCTCCGGATTTGCTGAACAGAAACAGAATCAAAACGAAAGCCCCGGCTATCAGCCGGGGCTTGCTTAACGCGCAGGGGCAAACTTGGAAGTTTTCCAGCTGACGCTGGATGCGCCCCGCGCGGCGAGTAGGGAGAAAATCTCCCTACTCGATTGTCAAAATATTTTATACTTCATTTGTATCTTTGTCTGTCAGGTCATGGATTAGCTTTTTTAGCGACATATCTTCGGATAAGCTCTCGGCATTGTTTTGCCGCCGTTTTTTCGAACTGGAAGCCGTCTGTGACACTTCATGATGCATGTTCTGGCCTGAATAGGGCTGAGCGTTCTGGTACATCCATGAGTTTTGCGAAGACGGCTGCTGTTGATACGGAGAATTCTGGCGTCCGTTCTGGTATACCTGAGCCTGACGGTTCTGTGCACGAGGCGGGTAAATGGAAGACGCCGCATTATAATAGGTAGATTCTTCTGCGGCTGCCGTTTCTTGTTTTTCTTTCTCTCTTTTCTTTTTGCCAAAGGGACGGAAGATTGTCTTTCGTCCGGTCCATCCGATGATGCGCACAAGAATGATACCCCAGAAGACACCGAACGAATCAATTAAGACATCCCGGACACCCGGCCCGCGGCCTTCGACAAAGGATTGATGATATTCGTCGCTGGCAGCAAAAGCTACGCAGAATAATCCGGCGACAAGCATAAGAGGTATCCCTCGAAGACCATAGACATACAACGGAAACGAAACCGCGATGGCCAGGGCAAAATACTCTGTCATGTGAGCAAGCTTTCGGACGACCCCGTTAAAACGCGTAGCCAGACTGGCAATTTCCGTTGGCTGCAGATCGGCATCGAGAATGACGTTGCCGGCCTCCACAAGGGTATAACTTACTTCGTAGCTGAGGTCTGCTGAAGTGTTGCCATCCTGCGATGAAAAAGAGAAAATAATATACATTAGTAAAAGAGCCGGTATGAATGATAACGGCTTTAAAAGTTTAATGAACATCTATTGCGCTTCCTTCCTGCATGCTTTGCCAGATAGGAAAAATATCAGATTTTTTTCTATCATAATATGAATTTCGTCGGCTCATATTTTACCATCCTATCCGGCAAGTGTCCAGCCATTTCGCAAATAAATCGTTCGACAGGAACATGCAGCGAAGATACGTCTGAACCGACGAATTCTTTTACGATTCTTACTGCGCCTGCCGCATCGGCTGGATCATTTTTTTGTTGATCCGGTTCAGGAAGAAAAGACCGCAGGCAATGGATACAACCTCAGCGATCGGCCACGCAAGCCATACTTTTGTGACATCACCAGTCTGTGCGAACAGATAGGCCAGCGGGATCAGGCAGACGAGCTGACGCATGATTGAGATTAGCATACTGTAGATACTGCAGCCCATCGCCTGGAAAAACGAAGAGCAGATGACACTTACACCAGCGAACAGGAAGCTGATGCTGATTGTTCGAAGCGCCGGGATCCCGATTGCGAGCATTTCGTCAGAAGCGCTGAAAAG
>Ga0192279_1080_pt1 | contig 17195 bp, 7 predicted proteins | sample Koala_Koa24_L3_FD_131251 | JGI IMG/M metagenome (GOLD analysis project Ga0192279, IMG submission 131251) | Enriched cells from koala feces incubated with labeled cellulose particles, San Francisco Zoo, California, United States - Koala_Koa2-4_L3 ...
GAAAATGGCAGTTTGGTGAGAAACTTTTTCGGGGCGGTCGGGTACAGATTTTTAAAACGATCATTAATACTTCAAAAAACAGATATGATCCTGCTATGAGAGAAAAAACGAGGGCAGAGTACGGGCTTGGAGATAAACTGGTTCTGGGGCACATAGGCAGGCTGACAGAACAGAAAAATACGCTGTTTATTATAGATATTTTCGCTGAAGTGCTCAAGATCGAGCCGGAAGCGATTTTGCTGATTATAGGCGAAGGTAACTTACGGGAGGAAATGATAAAAAAAGTATCCGAATCAGGCTTAAGCGAAAGCGTTTTATATCTCGGCCGCCGGGAAGACATTCATCAGTTTTATAACGCGATGGACAGTTTCCTTTTGCCCAGCCTATACGAGGGACTTCCGGTAGTCGGCGTGGAGGCTGAAACACATGGTTTGCCTGTATTTTTTCAACCGAAATTTCAAGAGAATCCAGTCCCTGTGACGACCTGGGAATCTTTACAGGCCTTGACAGGAGCGCTGCGGAGTGGGCGGAAAAAATCGTGTCAGTTACAAAGAGCAATATACCAAAAAGAAAAGACCGATCTTCCGATGTGTTACAAGCCGGATTTGATTCTGTGATGGAAGCAGAAAAGCTGGCTCAATATTATGAAGAGCTTCTGGCCGGAGTATGAGGTGATAATATGGTGTTTGTAAAGATAAAATATCATATCCTTGCGTTTTTCCAATTCATCTGGTTGAAAGTGATTTATGGGAAAAACCTGTCCATTGGCTCTCATACGACCTGGCGGCGAAATTTTTCCGTAATTTTAAGCAAGAAAGGGCAATTATCTATAGGAGAAAACTGTTTTTTTAATAACGATTGCTCCATAGCAGCTGATACGAAAATCACAATTGGGGATGGATGTATCTTCGGGGAGTCAGTAAAGATTTATGACAGCAATCACAAGTTTAAAAAAGGCATCCCCTTTAAAGAACAGGGATACTCAGGCGGAAGTGTCGAAATTGGCAGGCATTGCTGGATCGGATCCGGAGTGATCATTCTAAAAGGGGCAAAGATTTCAGACAATTGTGTGGTCGGCGCTGGCTGTGTGGTAAAGGGAGTTATTCCGGAAGGCTCCATCGTTCAGAGAGGGGAGGATAATATTATTACGGTAATACGGGATTAAAAATCACTTGTTGAATGAAATTTAAAGTTTTTTTATGAAGGAATAATATATTTGCCGACCCTGCATCCAAGGGTAGAGGTGCAAACGGGTTGGCAAGAGGGAGAGGAAATGAAGAGTTATTTAAGAAGTTTGCTGGCAATAGCTTTATCATTGGCGATGGTACTTACCATTCTGCCGGGGAGCACTACAGTATGTGTGTCCGCGGATGAGGAGGAAGTTGTCTCAACAGAGACGGAAACAGAAAAACTGGAGGTCATCGATAACTATTCGGTCGGCACCATGATTGCCAGTGAGGTCTCTGAAATCAGTGAGGAGACGGAAAAGGAGACTGACGAAGAGTCATTCGGACAGATCACGGGTATCACAGTGACGGGGCTGACAGCCAAGGTGGATTTTCAGGTTGAGAAAGACAGTGACTTGGTGGTTGCCGTTTATACAGAGGATGGTCTTCAGATGGTTGCGTCCGGTACGAAGGCTGTTACGGGTAGCGAGTCCTCTACCTCAGTTACACTTGAGGGCGATATCCCGGAGTATTTCCTTGTTACAGCTTTTCTTTTAAGTACGGATGGGCATGAACCGATGTCGGAGGAATACACGTCTGAAATGTATACGGAGGGGATGCAGACGCTTGATAGCGGCGTTTCCGGTGAGGTTACCTGGAAATTGAATGGACTTGGTACATTGACGATCAGTGGCAGTGGTGCGATGGATGACTACACCAGCAGAAACGCACCCTGGTATGATTATCGGGAATCGATTCTCCAGATAGTTGTAGAATCGGGAGTAACCAGTATTGGTAGCTATGCGTTTGCTGAGTGTAATTATGTGGAGAAGATCATATTATCGGAGGGAATTACCAGTATTGGAAATTGGGCATTCTATAACTGTGCCAGCCTGGCTGAAATTACGTTCCCGAAGACACTGGAGATGATTGGGAAACGCGCATTTCAGAAGTGTGATAATCTGAAGAGCGTTATGTTTACTTATTATGATGAAATATATTATCTGTCGATTCAGGACTATGCATTTGCAGACTGTACCAGTCTGACGGATATTTCCCTCTCTGAAAATGTGATCAGCATCGGAAATGGGGCGTTTTCTGGATGTTCGGCACTTAAGCAATTAATACTGCCGGAAAGCTGTGGAAATCTGTCTTTGGGTTACTATATAATTAAGGGAACTCAGATCACGAGTATAAAAATTCCAAAGGCTGTGACAAATTGCAGTCAAAACAATACTGGACCGTTTGCGGGAGCAGAAAAACTGACAATGGTCGTTTTTGAGGACGGAATGACAACCATCCCGACCTGTGTGTGCGCGGGTTGCCTGAATTTAACATGCGTAGTAATCCCAGATACAGTGACAGAAATTGAAAATTATGCGTTTTATGGCTGCAGCAGTTTGTCATGTATTTCCCTGCCTGCCAGTCTAGTCACTGTCGCAGACTATGTTTTTGATGAATGCACTTGCCTGACGGATATTATTATTCCTGAAGGTGTGATAAGGATTGGAAACTATGCTTTCCGGAATTGTGATGCTCTTACCAGCGTAGTTTTTCCGAGTACCCTGACATTCCTTGGAAACTTTGCATTTGTGAATTGTGACAGCCTGCAAAATATTACATTCACCGATTCTTATGAATGCTCTTATTTGTCAATTGGACGCCGTGCATTCGCAAATTGTATCAGCCTGACCAGTGTTTCACTCTCGGAGAATGTGACTAGCATCGAATACGGTGCGTTCTCTGGCTGCTCTTCACTGCAGACTTTAGTATTGCCGGATAGCGTTGACGATTTGTCACTTGGTTATTGTATAATAGAGGGAACCCAGATTGCGAGTATAGAAATTCCGAAAACTGTTGCAAGCTGTGGCAAATTTGGCTCATCGGTCTCTGGCCCGTTTGCGGGGGCGGAGTGCCTGACAACGGTAATTTTTGAAGGCGGGATGACGACCATCCCTGCTTATGTGTGCTCTGGTTGTCAGTATTTAACCAGTGTTACGATTCCGGACACTGTGTCAGAAATAGAAGAATATGCGTTTTATGGATGTAAAGGTATAAACGAGATTTATTTTGAAGGCAGTGCACCGGCATTTGGAAGCAATGTATTCACGAATGTCACTGCTACGGCTTATTATGACGGTAGTGATAGCAGCTGGACATCCAGTGTGATGGCTGATTATGGTGGAGCAATTACCTGGGTTAACCTGACAGAGGAAATAGAGGAATCAACGGAAGAGCCTTGTGTTTTGGATGCTGAACTTGGGCTGATGGAAACCGAAAGTGAAACGGAAAAGAAGCTGGAAACATCTAATGTTGAGACAGAACTGGAGAATACTTCAAAAGCAGATGACAGCTCCCTGGATACTCTGATAACTGAGACAGAATTTGTCGTAGAATCAAATGCCAGTACAGAGGTATCTGCGCAGGAAAGAGACAGTGAAAGTGCGGAGCTTTCTTCTGACACAGGGGAATTTGAAAGTGAAGAGGCACTCACTGAGGCAGAAACAATTGTGCTAGCAGAAACCTCTGCGGAGATGGACGACACGGATAACCCGGAAGAGGATGAATCTCTAGAATCAACGGAGACGGAATATACTGTATCCGAAGACGAGGAAGAATTCCTGACTGCTTGTTCCAGCTCATGGATGCAGCTTGCGTCTTTTAATGGATCGACAACAGGAGCGGATATGGAGAAGATATCCGTATTTACAGGCTTGCTGCCTGGAGCAGAGTATGTGCTTCTGGCTGTAAAAGATGAAGAAGTGGACAGTCTGCTGGATGCGGACAACCTGCTCTATATTGCGCAGGGAACTGCGGATGGGGAGGGAACATTGACTTTTCAATACATTCTCAGAGAAGCGGCTGGTACTTTTAGCGTCTCTGTATATGGGGAAGATACAGAGACGGTCACTGATGGAAATGGGTCAGGAACTCCTGCAATTGTAATCCAACCGGAGGATTACAGTGGTGAGGCTGGAGATTCGGTGACTTTTACGATTCAGGCGGAGGGAACCAATCTGAGTTATAAATGGCAGTACAGCGACGATGGTGAGACGTGGAAGGTCGGTTCCTCTGTCGCGGCAAGCTATACTACGACTCTGACGTTGGCTCGTTCTGGCCGTATGGTATATTGCATCGTGACAGATGCGGATGGAAACAGCGTGACAAGCGAAATAGCGACGATGACCGTTGCACAGGGAGAGAGTGGCCCTGTTATTACAAAACAGCCGCAGGATTACAGAGGTGCGTCAGGCGATACGATCACTTTTACAATCCAGGCAGAGGGAAGTGGCCTGAGCTATAAATGGCAATACAGCAATGAGGGGGAGACGTGGAAGAAAGGTTCATCTGTTACTGCAAGTTATACTACGACGCTAACCGAGGCGCGCGATGGCCGTATGGTGCGTTGTATCGTGACAGATGTGGGCGGAAATAGCGTAACAAGCGAAGTGGCAACGATGACGACTGCTACAGAAGAGAGTGATTTGGTTATTATAACACAGCCACTGGACTACAAAGGCGAGTCAGGCGACACGGTAACCTTCACGATCCAGGCAGAAGGAAGCGGCCTGAGCTATATGTGGCAGTACAGCAGTGACGGCGAGACATGGAAGACAGGTTCCTCTGTCACGACTAGCTACACTACGATACTGACTGCGGCACGCGATGGGCGTCAGGTACGCTGTATTGTGTCTGACTCAGAGGGGAACAGCGTGACGAGTACAACGGTGACAATGACGATTGCTGCAGAAGAGAATGGCCTGGTCATCACGGCGCAGCCGCAGGACTACAGAGGCGAGTCAGGCGACACGGTAACCTTCACGATCCAGGCAGAAGGAAGCGGCATGAGTTATAAGTGGCAGTACAGCAGTGACGGGGAGACATGGAAGACAGGAGCCTCTACCACGACAAGCTATACCACAACATTAACGGAAGCACGTTCTGGTCGTCAGGTGCGCTGTATTGTGACGGATGCGAATGAAAACAGTGTGACGAGTGCAATAGCAACAATGACAATTGTAACAGAGGAAAATTCTCCTGTTATTACGGTGCAGCCGCAGGATTATAGCGGTGCAGCAGGCGATGTGGTCACATTTACGGTTCAGGCTGTAGGAAATGGTCTGTGTTATCAGTGGCAGTACAGCGACGATGGTGAGAAATGGAAGACAGGTTCTTCTACGATAGCAAGTTACACTACTACATTAACAGTGGAGAGATCCGGTCGTTTGATTCGTTGCATCGTCACGGATGCCGATGGAAACAGCATGATGAGCGATGTTGCTGCCATGGTCGTGGGATGACAGGAGCGAAGTATAGCCATTTATGCGGGCGATTCTATAATTGAATAATGGAGAAAAACACACCAAATGCTACAAGTTCAGGAGCGTCTGGTGTGTTTTTATATTGATAAAGAATGACAGTACTGCAGCACAAGCACATCATGTTAAGAAAACGAATAGTAATATAATGTGATGTAAAAAAAATACGAGTAAAAAATAATTGACATAAGATATAGTTTATGATAATATCTAATACATATTAGTAACTGTTACATGCTGATTGAAATGTATTTGCAATATTGAAAGGAGAAGCTGAAATTTGGATACACCTGATCGAAGTAACGATTTAAAAACAGCAAATACAATAGATGAAATCAGGAAGGATCACGGACTTCCAACAGGAATTCGTACGGAAGCGCAGCTTTGGGATGAGATCCTGAAAAAAGAAGTGTACAAGGAACCGGCGCTAATACTGTCCCTGATTCGCGAAGTTTTTGGTGTGAGCTATCCCGATGGAACGCCGATTACACCGATTGCTACAGAGTTTTCCGTAGAAGCGCCAGATTCAAAAATAATATCTTCCATTCGTTCAGACATAACTATGAAGGTTGGCTCGGCTGATATATACCACTTTGAGTGTGAGATATCTACAGATCCGGACATGGATCAGCGGATGTACGATTACGATTCGCAGATCGCACTCACCTATCCCAGGAAACAGAACGGAAAACCTGTGGAACTGGTGTACCCGTATTCAGCCGTTTTGTTTCTGAAGCCGGGGGTTCGCATAGCGGATCATCTGGTCTGCAAAGTGTATTTTCCTGCTTGCAGGCCGGAACAGCAGGCAGAGGGCGAAAAGAAGGTGGAACTTTCGTGCATGGATTACATCGTTTTCAGCGTAAAGGTTCAGAAATACACGTTGCAACAGATCCGTGAGAAACGTCTCTTGCTGTTAATCCCGTTTACTCCGATCAGATTCCGCGCTATGCTGAGAAAAGAAAAGTATAGTGTAGAATTTGCAAAAATAAAATTGACAGAATTCTTCCGGGAAATTATAATGATATTAGATGAGGCGGTTTCAGAAGGTTTTCTTAGTGAAAATGGGAGGAAAATGATTCTGACGCTGCTGCGAAAAGCTATGATTCGTGTTTTTTGTAGAAGCGAACTTATTGAGGAGGTGGTTCATATGACAGCGCCTATCCTGGAACTGGAATGGGAAACAATCGAAAGGCTGGAGAAGGAAAATGCCGCATTGGCTGCAAAAATGGAAGAAAAAGAAGCTGCTGCTGCAAAAATGGAAGAAGAGAAAGAAGCAATGGTTGCAAAAATGGAAGAAGAGAAAGAAGAAATGGCTGCAAAAATTGTAGCAGAAAAAGACGCTATCATAGCGGAAAAAGAGGCTGAAATCAGGGCGCTTCGTAAAAAAAGAAGGTGGCTGTTCTATAGGGGACGCACCAGGTGACAATGATTTTTGCTCATGTTTATAACAAGACTATATAGTTGTTTTGTGGTCAAGGTTGAAAACATAACAGGATTTTTATGCCGTCGGTTTGTTGCCGACGGCTTTTGCGTCTGTTTACAATGAAAAAGCAGTTCATCTGATAAAAACCAGTTGAATATTAATCTAGAATAATTTATTATAGATTCTGAATGAAATATTAAAAAAATATAAAGTAAAGCTATTCCACCATGTTTGATACCGGGTGATAGAACTGCTTGGAGAGAAAGGCTGAAAATGAAAAAGCTAGTTACACCAATCGGCGAGGAAACTGCGAACAACCTTCGGGTAAGAGATATGGTTCTGATTTCCGGCTATATTTATTGCGGCAGGGATGCTGTCCTGCCCAGAATCTGTGATCTGATTCATAGTGGAGAAATCTGCAAAACTGATATTCATCTGCAGGGAAGTGTGATCTTCCATACAGCAGTCAGTCCGGCGGGGATAGGCCCGACGTCCAGTAATAAGGTTGAGATTGAGGCGAGCTTTGAAACGCTTTCCAGTGCAGGTGTAAAGTTGCACCTCGGCAAAGGGCAGATTAGAACAGACACTATTCGCATGCTGAATGAAAAAAATGCTGTTTACGCCGTGATTCCACCTGTAACGGCTCTTCTGGGAGAAAATATCCTGGAGCAGAGACTTGTGGCATTCCCAGAACTGGGAATGGAAGCGTTTTATGAACTGAAGGTAAAGGAGTATCCGGCAATCATTGCGGCGGCAAAGAATGAGAGCATATACTGAGAATGGCAGGAGGATTACATAGATGGGATACCAGGAGCATGTTGCAGAGCGGGTGTGCGAGGCTGTTATCAGGGCAAGCACGACCTTCCCTCAGGACAAAAAAAACGCCTATAAAAGAGCAATTGAAACAGAAACGCACAGCCAGGCGAGATGGGTGCTGGAAACACTTCTTGAAAATGCGGAGGCTGCACAGAGAAATCATAGTCCCCTTTGTGATGACACGGGTATTCCACATATTCTTGTGGAGGCAGGCCCGGAAGCTGTCGTCACTGGAGTGCTTCTGGATGCGATGCGGGATGGGGTCTGCCGGGGACTTCGGGCGCTTCCTGGAAGACCAATGGCGGTAAAAGGCGATGACGGGCAGCGGATCGCGCAGTCGGAGGGGATGTATGATGATCCCGGAGCGCTGGAGGCCGCTCCGATTCTGATTCGAAGTACAAAGGAAAATGTTTTGAGAGTTTACGTTCTGATGTTTGGCGGTGGCCCGGCAATACGCGCACATACCAGTCGCGTGTTTCACAGGCATCAGACGCAGACTGTGATAGACCAGATTGTAGAGTGGGCTAAGGATTCTACTACGCAGTTAGGCTGTACACCATGTACGCTGGCAGTTGGAATTGGTCGTTCTCATTATGAGGCGACTGCGCTTATGTTACAGGCTCTTGTAGATGGGACATATGACAGCCAGTCTGAAATGGAGAAGGAGATTACGAGTCGGGTGAATGGATACCAGACTGGTGTGCTGGGACTTGGGGGCAATACGACGGTTCTGGCTACCTTTATGAAAGTTGGCCCACAAAGGGCGAGTGGCGTGAGGGTTGTGTGCATGAGACCTTGCTGTTGTTTTGAACCACGAATTGCGGCTGTTGAACTGTGATTTGTCTTTTTCCGTTAAGATTAATGTAAAAGCAGAGATATAACATAAATCTGGTAAGGATGTGATCTAAGACCGGTTGTTAATAGTGGATTTTGTAGTTACATTTATGACAAAAATAGATTGCATGATTCGCAGAAATGTTATATATTTATAAAAGAATTATAAAAAAATAATAAAACATAGTTATTCACTACACGTTTATCGTGGTGAAAACGGAAAAGGGAGGCGTAAAAATGAGAAAGGTTCGAGAACGATTTCTAGCACTGTTTTTGGCTCTGGTAATGGTCTGTTCTCTTATTCCGATGCCGGCGCAGGCTGCTGAGGAGGATGGGACGGAGCTTTTTTGTAGAGACGGAGACGGAGTCATTGGAGGTAAGTGGCGAGGACTCCGTGACTTCTCTGATTGCCAGTACGATTTCAGATGTAGCCGATAGTGAGGACGAGGATGCGGCGGAAGAAGGAAACTGCCAGATTCTGGATCTGACTATAGACGGGATGACAGCTACCGTCGAGTTTCAGACAACCGAGGCAAGCGATGTCGTGGTGGCTATTTATACGGAGGACGGCGTCCAGATGCAGGCTTCCGGGACAGGCAGTGTAGGCAGTGATGATACTTCAGTATCGGTTACGCTGGAAGGGGATATTCCGGATTACTTTCTCGCGACGGCATATCTTCTGCGGGCAGAGAGTCATGAGCCGCTGTCTCAGGAATATACTACGGAACTATATACGGAAGAAATGCAGGACTTGGTAGAGCAGACGATCAATGATTTTGATCAGGATCTGGTTCTGAATCTGGATGAGGATGAGGAGACAAACTTCGCTGTTTACAACGAAAGTACCACCTTGATCGCAGAATCCGACAGTGTGAATATATTGACTGATAATGGTGATGGAACTTATACGATTACTGATGCTGACTCGGAATTTACCAGCTTGTCTGTCGGAGATATCTTCTCCTATAATTATTCAGATGGCACTGTTCTGATCGTCAAGGTCGGGGCAATTTCGGTAAATGGTACCACAGTCATTATTACCAAAGACAGTGAGATTGATCTGTCTGAGGTGTTTGATTATGTCAAAATTGATAGTAATGAAAATACAAGTATTACGGTAGATAACAGCAATCTGGATTCTGATGTAACCTTTGTTGACAGTCCTACGGTCGCGGCTTTGGATTATGATGGCAGCGCCTCTCAAACATATACCTATAATATTTCAAGTGAATATGAAAGCAGCAGCTCAGGCGTATCTGTATCTGCGAGTGCAAATTTGACTGCAATTCTTGATATTACTGGTGAATTGCACGCTTACATAGGCCTGAGCTATCAGTACGTGGAGACTACAGTTACAGCGACGGCGACTGCAAACGGAACAATTACCGGCGCACTCAGCGCACAGGAGGATCTTGGTAAGTTTTCGATTTCGCCGGTCACGGGCGTTGTAGTCAGTTTTACACCAACGGTCAAACTGACCGCGGAAGGTGAAGTGAGCTTGAATACCACTTTCAAAAGCTGCGTCGGCTTTTCATGGAACAGCAGTAGCGGATTTACCAACAAGTCTTATTCACCAAAAGTCTCAGACTGTGATCTGGATGTAGAATCAACGGTCTACGTGGGCTTGATTCTGACGCCAAGGTTATCTATTATCAGTGATGATATCGCAAACGCGACGATTACCGCAGAGGTGGGCGTCAAACTGAAAGCGACCATGGGCTGGTCTGCTACGGACACCAGTTATCAACATGACTGTAATGTTTGCGTCGCAGGAGAAATCTATCTTACCGGAAGTGTGAAAGCTTCCCTGAAGGTCTGGAAGTGGAGCAAGTCTACGGATCTGCTGAGTGAGACCTCTGTAAAATGGAAAGATTTTTATTATTCCTTTACTTACGATGATTTTGACTGGACGACATGCCCGCACCTGAGTTATCTGGTGACAGTGACAGTAACAGACGCTTATGGGGAAGCGCTGCCTGGAGCAGTTATCAGCGGTACTGGTCTGGAGGAAGACCCTGTGGCAGATGACAGCGGCGTAGCAACTTTCTATCTCGTGAACGGGACATACAGTCTGACAGCCACAAGTGATGATCTGTCTGGAAGCGAAAGCGTTACGATCGAAGGTGCGGCGCAGGAAGTAACGATCGCCACCGATCCGCCAACAGTGGGTAGTGGTGATTCTGGGAACATTACCTGGAAGCTGAATGAGGCCGGCGTTCTGACGATCAGCGGAAGCGGCGCAATGACGAACTACGGTGGTTCGAATATGCCGTGGTATGAATATCGGGCATCGATAAAGAAAATCATAGTTGAGTCTGGAGTAACTACGATTGGCACATATGCCTTCAATGGTTGCAGCAATGTGACGAGCGTATCCTTGGCGGAGGGAATTACCAGCATAGGAAACTATGCATTTAATAACTGCGCTGCGCTGGGAAGTCTGACTATTCCGGAGAGCGTCACAACTCTGGGTTATTACATGATTTTTGGGACGGCGATTACGAGCATTACCATCCCGAAAAACGTGACCAGCGCTGGCTCTACTTCTACAAACGGCCCGTTGTCCGGAGCAACCTTGCTGAAGGAGATTATTTTTGAGGAAGGGATGACGACAATCCCGGCATATATGTGTGCGAGCGCCAGCTACAGCAGCTATATCACAACTGTGGTATTCCCGGAAACTCTGACGGAAGTCGGCGGAAGTGCATTTTACAACTGTGATTCGATCGTGACAATGGATTTGCCGGATGAACTTGTGACGATCAGCGATTATGCGTTTTATGACTGTGATGGGCTGACTATGGTGGACTTTCCGAAGACAGTGTCCACGATTGGCTATTGTTCCTTCCGTGGTTGTGACAGTTTGGTAAGTATCACCTGCAATTATAACAGCAGCTACGTAAGCACTGCAACGTCCGGGCTGCAGCCGTACAGCCTGTCCATTGGGTATGGTGCGTTCCAGAACTGCGCGAAGTTGTCCAGTGTAACCCTTTCGGAGAATGTGACGAGTATTTCTGAATACGCGTTTGACGGCTGTTCCTCACTGTCCAGCCTGGTTCTGCCGGAGAGCGTGACGAGCCTTGGCTATTATATGCTTCGCGGGACAGCAGTTACGAGCATTACCATCCCGAAAAACGTGACCAGCGCTGGCTCTACTTCTACAAACGGCCCGTTGTCCGGAGCAACCTTGCTGAAGGAGATTATTTTTGAGGAAGGGATGACGACAATCCCGGCATATATTTGTGCGAGTGCCAGCTATAGCAGCTTAGTTACCAGCGTTACGATTCCATCCAGTATTACGACGGTCGGCTCTTACGCTTTTTATAAATGTAGTAATCTGACAGAGCTCTATTTTGAAGGCAGTGCTCCTTCGATCAGTACGAACGCGCTCTCCGGTGTTACGGCCACCGCTTACTATAATGGCAGTGACAGCAGCTGGACATCCAGTGTGCTGGCGGATTACGGCGGAAGCATCACCTGGGTCAGCACCGTTGAAGTTGAAGAAGTGGCGGAGGAATCGTTTACGGAAGATGCGGCACTTGGATTGGAGGCTGTTGAGGAAACTACTGAATCAGAACTGGAATCAGAAGAAGGACAGCTGGAGACATCTTCTGGAGCAGTGGATGGAAACAGCGATAGTGGAATATCAGAGTCTGATGCTGAAACAGGCATGGACAGCAGTGAATCCGCGGAAAATGGGACGGGAAATACCATTGGCGAAACCGTGGAAACAGAAATAGAGACGGATAACAGTGAAACTACAGAAACCGAAGCAGGGATAAATAGTAGTGAAAATAGTAGTGAAACGGTAGAAACCATAGAAACCGAAAGTGGGGCGGAATGTGACGGTACGGCAGAGTCTGAAGCCGGATCAGTGCCTGACACGGCAAATGAATCCGATACAGATAAAACGCCCGAAACGGAAGCGGTTGTGGAAGCTGGAATAAATTCTGATTCAGAATCTGAGACTGACACCGCCAGTAGCGCAGTATTTGAAGTGGGTACAGCGTCAGAGACAGCGTCTGCTGTGGCGAAGCCGCAAGGTGACGCTGTCCCAGTGGTATCCTTGTCATCTTTCGACGGGGCAACCTCTAATGCAGACTGGGAACTGACGACTACCTTTACCGGCCTGCTTGCGGGAGGGGAGTACGTGTTCCTTGTCGTAAAGACATTGGAAACAGACAGTCTTCTTTCTGCGGACAACTTGCTTTATATTGCGCAGGGAACTGCCAGCAGCAGCGGGAGTCTGGCATTTACCTATATTCTGCGGGAACAATCAGATACTTTTGCGGTGATCGCGTATGGCGACGAAGACCCTGTGACTGATATCAGTGCATGCACGGTAACGCTTTCTTATTACAGTGTGAGCTACAGCGGCAGCGCCAAAAAGCCGACCGTTAAGGTAGTGGATGGCTCCACGATATTGACAAAGGGGACGGACTATACCGTAACATACAGCGATAATACGGACCCGGGAACTGCATCCGTGACGGTGACCGGTATCGGGAATTACCGCGGATCGACGGTTGTGAACTTTACAATTAAGAAGCTTGTGCCGGAGGTCACGGCGGAAATATCCAGTTCAGAGCTGGCGGCAAATGAAACTGCCCAGATCACAGCGAGCTCGACTGGCGGGACGGAGTTCAGCTATGAATCCAGCGACACAAGCGTTGTGCGGGTAAGTAGCAGCGGCGTAGTGACCGGCGTGTCAGAGGGGACGGCGGTGATCACGGTTACAGCTCAGGAGACGGCAAACTATTGTGCTTCCAGCACCACACTGACGGTATCTGTTACGGGAAGTGCAGCAGAGCCCCTTTCGATCGTCAGCCAGCCAGAGGATTACGCTGGCGCAATCGGGACAACGGCTTTATTCACAATTGAGACTACGGGTGAGGGCGTTAGCTACCTGTGGCAGTATAGCGACGATGATGGTGCAACTTGGCATTACAGTACCGCAGCGAGTGCGGCTACGGCAACCTTTATGCTGACAATGACTGCGGCACGCGATGGCCGCCTGGTGAGGTGCACCGTGATAGACGAAAATGGGGATAGCCTGACTAGCAATACGGCGACTATGGTTCTTGCGGCTACGGTAACTCTTGCGATCACTGCCCAGCCGGAGGACTATGTTGGGGAAGCCTGGACAATCGCATCCTTTACTATAGGGGCAGAAGGGGAAGACATCCTTTACATATGGCAATACAGTGATGACAATGGGACTACCTGGAAGAGTAGTACAGCACTGAGCGCGTCCACGGCAACGTATTCGATGACTCTGACTGCGGCACGCGACGGTCGCCAGGTGCGCTGCATTGTAATGGATGCAAATGGAAACAGTCTAACAAGCAATGTGGCGACGGTGACGGTTGCGTCAGAGGAGGATACTCTGGTTATCACAGCACAGCCGCAGGACTACAGCGGAACAGTGGGGGATATGGTTACCTTCACGGTTCAGGCAGAGGGAACCGACCTGAGTTATCAGTGGCAGTATAGTGACGACGGGGAGACATGGAAAACCGGTTCTTCTGTCACGGCAAGCTACACCACAACGTTGACCGAGGCTCGTTCTGGCCGTATGGTGCGCTGCACTGTCACAGACGCAGACGGGAACAGCGTGACGAGCGAAGTGGCGACTATGACGATAGCGGCAGAAGAAAGTGGCCCGGTTATCACGTCACAGCCACAGGATTACAGTGGCGCAGTTGGCGATACGGTAACCTTCACGATTCAGGCAGAGGGAAGTGGTCTGAGCTATACGTGGCAGTATAGCAGTGATGGTGAGACGTGGAAGACCGGTTCCTCTGTTACGACAAGCTACACGACGACCCTGACTGCAGTACGCGATGGACGCCAGGTGCGCTGTATCGTGACTGACTCAGAGGGGAACAGCGTGACGAGTGCAACGGTGACAATGACGATAGCGGCAGAAGAGAATGGTCCGGTCATCACGTCGCAGCCGCAGGACTACAGCGGCGCGGAAGGCGACACGGTAACCTTTACGATTCAGGCAGAAGGAAACGGCCTGAGCTATACGTGGCAGTACAGCAGTGATGGAGAGACATGGAAGACAGGCTCATCCACTACGGCAAGTTATACCACGACACTGACCGAGGCACGTTCTGGTCGTATGGTACGTTGCATTGTGACAGATGTGGATGGAAACAGCGCATTGAGTGAAGTGGCGACTATGACGATTGCAGAAGAAGAGATTGGTCCGGTCATCATCACGCAGCCCCAGGACTATAGTGGTGCGGTAGGGGATTCGGTGACTTTTACGATTCAGGCGGATGGAACAGGTTTGTGTTATACATGGCAGTACAGCGATGATGGAGAGACGTGGAAGACGGGCTCATCCACGATAGCGAGCTACACGACAACCCTGACTGCAGCGCGTGATGGACGTATGATCCGCTGCATTGTGACTGATGCGGATGGAAACAGCACATTTAGCGACGTGGCTACTATGACTGTTAAATAGTGGAGTTGTTCAAAGCGCTTGTTGGTATGTTATGAATAGTACCAACAAGCGTAAAAACGTATCATAAAAATTATAGAAAGAAATTCACTATTGGACTAAAAGTCAGTAGCATAGCGGTGTATTTTGGAAGGGATGTTTGCAGGATGAAGAGCATGAAAAAATGTTTTACAACTCTGATGATAGGAGCGATGACAGTGATATGTTCTGCTGTTCCGACTTATGCAGAGGAAACAGGTACTGGCAGTGTGTATATGCTGAATGACAAACCAGATACGAATGCGGCCTGGCAAGAGCTGGCGGCATCTTATACGGAACAGACTGGTATAGAGGTAACGGTTGTAACGCCAGAGGACGGAGAGTATGACTTGACTCTCTATTCGGAAATGACAAATTCTGATGCTCCAACAATTTTTGTGATTAGCAATCCTTCTGATGCGGCTACGTGGGACAGTTATACTTATGACTTGACGGAGAGTGCGATTTATGATCATTTGACTGACCATTCTTTTTCCATTGAATACAATAGCAAAATTGCAGGTGTCGCTTACTGCTATGAATGCTACGGCATTATTTACAATCAGACTATCTTGAATCTTTATTGTGAAATGGACGGTGCATTAATCAATTCGGCGGAAGAAATAAATAGTCTGGAAACATTGGTAGATGTGGCAGGCGATATTACAGACCGCCTGGATGATATTAATGAAGTTCTAGCGAATGCAGATACGGATTTTGAACTGACAGGAGCTTTTACAAGTGCAGGCCTGGATTCTTATTCTTCCTGGAGATTTTCCAGGCAACTGGCCGGGCTTGCCCTATATTACGAGTTTCTGGATGACGGTACAGACCTGCTTAGTGGAGAAGCAGAGATCAATGGCACCTATCTTGATCATTTCAAACAAATCTGGGATATGTATATTACCTATACGGGTGCAGACGCGGCGACTTTGACATCTGGTGAATGGAATGCCAGAGACGAATTTGGTATGGGTGAGGCGGTATTCTATCAGAATGGAGACTGGGAGTATGACGAATTGATCAGTGAGGAGAATGGTTATCTGGTGACAACTGATGATATCAGTATGCTACCGATTTATTTTGGAGTAGATGACGAAAACGAAGGCCTGGCGGTTGGAAGCGAAAGCAATTGGGCGGTGAACAGCCAGGCGTCAGAAGAGGACATTTCAGCTTCGCTTGCCTTTCTTGAGTGGGTAATCATTTCTGATGAAGGACGTAGTTTTCTGTCGGACACGATGAACCTAACGACTCCTTTTGACACATTTGAAGGATATGAATCAGGAAATAAATTGACGCAAATGGCAAAAGTTTATGAGGAGGCAGGAAAAACATCGGTAGCGTGGAGCTTTTACGCGATACCAAACGAGAAAGAATGGAGTGCAGAATTTATATCAGTATTAGCTGCTTACTCTGACAGCAGTGTTGAGTGGGATGCTGTGGTATCTACGTTTATAGATGGCTGGGCAAAGCAGTGGATATTGAACAATCAGGCATAATTGAAAATAGTAGTTGCAATCTTTAGTAACTGCAATTATATCAAAGAAAACGGTATAAGAAAAGAGGGGCGTTGCTGCCCCTCTTTTCTGAGTGTGCCGGGCATGGAACAGTACTTGCTTCGGCAAGTTATGCGAATGTTCGGATAAGCCAATTTATCCGAACAATATACTTGTCAGCATATTATTGAAAAACACCCATCTGTCAGGACTTTTTCGAAAAAAGATGCGGATAATCTTGCTGCTCTGATTTATTCGGCTTAAGGAGAATCCATTCATCGATGATGAGCAATAACAGGTTCGCATATTTGGCCTGCACTTTTCCTTGTAAGTCCCATCGTTACGAGCCATCTCCAGTTCAAGGAGAAGGTCAGGAGGACGGACATACTTTGTCTTATAGCGCTGCTTGCAACCTCTATTCCGAACACATAGGCCAGATAGGTCTTGCCACTGCTGGTAACACCAGTGATGAAGATATTCCTGTGATCCGTGATGTAATGCTTTTGCCTCTTGCCAAATGTCTTTGTTTGTGGCATTATTCTAGTGTAACTGTTGCATTAATATGGAGGGCGCTGAAACAAGGGAAATTGCCTGTAAAAGGAATTGTTGCTTGCTTGTTCACAGAAAATGTTCTTGAGATCAAAGCCG